>Ga0157379_10004740_pt1 | contig 11674 bp, 10 predicted proteins | sample S25metaG_FD_121802 | JGI IMG/M metagenome (GOLD analysis project Ga0157379, IMG submission 121802) | Switchgrass rhizosphere microbial communities from Kellogg Biological Station, Michigan, USA - S2-5 metaG | ecosystem: Host-associated > Plants > Roots > Rhizosphere > Soil | place: USA... | reverse complement strand
GGCGCGCAACGCGCCTTGCGTCTGGCCGTCATCGGCACCGGCGCCGGGCTGTTCTCAGGGCTGTTCGGCGTCGGCGGCGGGGCCGTCATCGTGCCGCTGCTCATCCTCTGGATCGGGTACGGCGAGCGCGAGGCGACCGGCACCTCGCTCGGCGCGATCGTCGTGATCGCCGCCGCGGCGATGCTGACCCAGGGCGCCTACGGCAACCTCCACGTCGACGACGGCCTGCTCGTCGGGATCCCCGCCGTCGGCGGCGTGCTGGCCGGGACGGCGCTGCAGCAGCGCGTCGAGCAGCGCACGGTCTCGCTGCTGTTCGCGGGGCTGCTGACGATCACGGCGATCACCCTCCTGATCCCGTGATCGGCGCGATCGTCGTCGGGTTCGCCGCCGGCGTTGTCGCCGGCATGCTCGGCGTGGGCGGCGGCATCCTCTTCGTCCCGGGGCTCACGCTGTTCCTGGGCCTGGCACAGGTCGACGCGGAGGCCACGTCGCTGCTGGCGATCATCCCCGTCGCGCTGGCCGGGGCGGCGAACCAGTCGCGCTACGGCAACTTCCGCGCGCGCGACGCCGTGACGCTCGGCGTGCTGGCGATCCCGGGCGCGGTCGCGGGCGTCGCTCTCGTCAACGCGATCCCGGAGTCCGTCGTCCGGACGCTGTTCGCGTTGTTGATGCTCTACGTGGCGTTCACGCTGGTGCGCCGAGCCCGTGCTCCAGCACGCCCTTGACCGCGGCGTCGAGCGCGTTGAGGCGGTACAGCGCGACGGCCTCGGCCGAGCCGAAGCGGCGACCGGGCGCGGTGTCGGGTCCGTGATGGGTCAGGACGCAGTGCGCGAGCGCCAGCCGGCGGTCGGCGTCCAGCGCCGGCACGCGTGACGCGCGGGCGTCGAGCAGGCGCAGGCCGAGCTCGACGTGGCCGAGCAGGCGGCCGGCGTCGCTGAGGCCGATCTCCGCGCCGTAGGTGAACTCCTCGGTCTTGCCGAGGTCGTGGACGAGCGCGGCGGTGAGGAGGAGGTCGCGGTTCAGGCGGGGGTGCAGCTGCGCGGCCTCGAGGGCGAGGGTGCCGACCGCGACCGTGTGCTCGAGCAGCCCGCCGAGGTAGGCGTGGTGCCCGCCGCGGGTGCAGGGCGCGCGTCGCCAGGCGGCGCGCAGCGCGGCGTCGCCGAGCAGCAGCGCCAGCAGCGCCGCATACCCGGGGTCGTGGACCTCGCCGGCCAGGTGCTCGAGGAAGCCGTCGAGCTCGTCGAGGTCGCGGTAGGCGACGGGCAGGAACGCCGCCGGGTCGGCCTGCTCGGGCGCGGCGCGCGCGATCGACCGCAGGTCGAGCTGGAGCTCGTCGCGGAAGCGCTCGACCCGGCCCGCGACGTCGACGAGATCGCCGCGTTCGAAGCGCCCGGCGGCCACGTCGGCGTCGCGGAAGACGCGCGCGGGCAGCGCCCCCGACCGGTCGCGGAGCTCGACGGCGAGGTAGGGCGTGCCGGCCCGCGACACGAGTCGTTCCTTGCGGGTGCAGGCAAAAACCCCGCGCACCTCGTCGCCCGCGCGCAGCGTGGCGATCGACGGGGCGGGCGCGGGTGCGCCCGCGGGCAGGGTGTCCGGTAGGGCGGCCACGGCGGCTCATGATGGAGGGCGGTTCGGATGGCGCTACCGTCCTTGCGATGCAGCCGCTCATCTGGGAGAGCCGGCCAGACGGCCTGCGGGCCCCGGCGCTGGTCTGCGCCTTCACCGGCTGGAACGACGCGGGTGACGCGGCATCCGCCGCGCTGCGCTTCTTCGGCGCCTCGCTGGGCGCCACGCGCTTCGCGCAGATCGACCCCGAGGAGTTCTTCGACTTCCAGGCGACGCGCCCGCGCATCCAGCTCGTCGACGGCCACACGCGGGAGCTGCAGTGGCCCTCCGTGGAGATCTACGAGGCCCGTGTGCCGCGCGCCCCGCGCGACCTGGTCCTGCTCTCGGGGCCCGAGCCGAGCTTCCGCTGGCGCTCGTTCACGCGGGTCATCGTCGACCTCGCCGAGGCGCTCGGCACGCAGATGGTCGTCGCGCTCGGCGCGCTGCTGGCCGACGTCCCGCATAGCCGGCCGGTCGGCATCAGCGGGCTGTCGAGCGACGCCACGCTCGTCGACCGCCTCGCCCTGTCGCCGACGAGCTACGAGGGCCCGACCGGCATCGTCGGCGTGCTGCACGCCGCCTGCCAGGAGGCCGGCCTGCCGTCCGCGTCGCTGTGGGCCAGCGTGCCGCACTACGTCGCGGCCGCGCCGAACCCGAAGGCGGCGCTGGCCCTGGTGCGCAAGCTCGAGTCCCTGGTCGGCGTCAGCGTCGACGCCGAGGAGCTCGAGGTCGCGGCCTCCGACTACGAGCGCCAGGTCTCGCTGGCCGTCCAGTCTGATCCCGACGTCCAGGCCTTCGTCGAGCGGCTCGAGAAGGCCGCCGAGGAGGAGGAAGAGGACGTCGATCCCACCGAGCTGCCCTCGGGCGACGTCATCGCCCGGGAGTTCCAGCGCTTCCTGCGCCAGCGCGGGCCCGAGGGCCCGGACGTGGCGGGCCGGTAGCTACCGCTCCGCCCGGGGCTCCGCGGCGCCCCAGATGCCAGGGCCGCGGCGGTGCTCGTAGATCAGCGACGTCTCGGCGTGCGCGACCGCGGGGTCGGTCGCGAGGTGGTCGACGACGAAGTCGCGCAGGTCCTGCGCGTCCGCCGCGGCCAGCCACACGAGGTAGTCGGTCGCACCGGCGAGGTGGAAGACGCTCAGCACGCCGGGCAGGGCCCGGACGTGGCGGGTGAACGTCTCGATCTGCTCCCGGTTGTGGACCGCGAGGCGCACGGCGACCATCGCCTGCAGCGGCCGCCCGAGCGCGGCGAGGTCGATCTCGGCGTGGAAGCCGCGCAGGACGCCCGCGGCCCGCAGCGCCCGCACCCGCTGCAGCGCGGTCGACGGCGCGACGCCCGCGCGCTCGGCCAGGCGGTTGTTCGGCATGCGCGCGTCCTCGGACAGGGCCTCGAGCAGGGCGCGGTCGACGTCGTCGAGGCGCAGGTCGTTCGGCATGACTCGATCGTGACAGGTCCGGGCGAAGAAGTTGCGAGTCTGTGCCAATTCTGCGAAGGATCTTCGGAGTGGTGGCCCTGCGACGGAACAAGTGCTTCACTGAAGGGCATGGAACCCGCCCTCCGGTTGCGCGCCGACATCCGCGACTCGATCCTCGATGCCGTCGGCGACACGCCGCTCGTGCGGCTCTCGCGCCTGGGGGCCGGCCTGCGCCCGCAGCTCGTCGCCAAGATCGAGGCGCTCAACCCGGGCGGCTCGATCAAGGACCGCGCCGCGCTGGCGATGATCGAGGCGGCCGAGCACGACGGGCTCCTGCGCCCGGGCGGGACGCTCGTCGAGCCCACGTCGGGCAACACCGGCACCGGCCTCGCGATGGCCGCGCGCCTCAAGGGCTATCGCGTCATCGCGGTCATGCCCGACAAGATGTCCAAGGAGAAGATCGACCTGCTGCGCGCCTACGGCGCCGAGGTCGTCGTCTGCCCGACGAACGTCGAGCCCGAGTCGCCCGAGTCCTATTACTCGGTCTCCGACCGTCTGGCCGCGGAGATCCCCGGCGCCTTCAAGCCCAACCAGTACTTCAACATGGCCAACCCGGAGGCGCACTACCGCTCGACCGGCCCTGAGCTCTGGGAACAGTCGGGCGGCCGGATCACGCATCTCGTCGCCGGCGTCGGGACGGGCGGGACGATCAGCGGCGTCGGGCGCTACCTCAAGGAGCGCAACCCGGCGATCCAGGTCATCGGCGCCGACCCGGTCGGCTCGATCTACAGCGCGCCGTCGGCGGCCGACGTCCGCGGCTATTTGGTGGAGGGCGTCGGCGAGGACTTCTGGCCGCAGACCTTCGACCGCGACATCGTCGATCGCTGGGTCGCCGTCACCGACAAGGACTCGTTCCTGACCACGCGCCGGCTGGCCATGGAGGAGGGCATCCTCGCGGGCGGCTCGGGCGGGACCGCGCTCTGGGCCGCGCTCGAGGTCGCCAAGGGCCTGGATGACCCCGACGCGATGGTCGCGGTGATCCTGCCCGACGGCGGGCGCTCGTATCTGAGCAAGATCTACAACGACGCGTGGATGACCCAGTACGGCTTCCTCGAGCGCGCCGGCGACCTCGCGGTCGGCGACGTCCTGGCCCGCAAGCACGGCACGCTGCCCTCCCTCGTGACCGTCCAGACCCATCAGAAGGTCCGCGACGCCGTCGCCCTGCTGCACGAGCACGGCGTGTCGCAGCTGCCCGTCGTCAGCGCCCACGACCCCGCCACGGTCGTGGGATCGGTCGGCGAGCGCGGGCTGCTGGCCCGGGCCGTCGACGAGCCCGCGCTGCTCGGCGCCGACATCGTCGAGGTCATGGAGCCGCCGCTGCACGCGGTCTCGGCCGAGGACCCGGTCCGCGAGGCCGTTGAGCTGCTCGTGGGCGATCGCCAGGCGCTGCTCGTGGTCGCCGCCGGCCGCCCCGCCGGCATCGTCACGCGGGCCGACCTGCTCGAGGCGCTCGCGCGGTGAGGTTCGCCACACGGGCGGTGCACGCCGGGCTGACGCCGGAGCCGTCGTTCGGGTCGGTCATCCCGCCGATCCACCAGACCTCCACCTTCGCCCAGCGTGGCGTGGGCGAGTTCGTCGAGGACTATGACTACGCGCGCAGCGCGAACCCGACCCGGGCTGCGCTGGAGACGGCGCTGGGCGAGCTCGAGGGCGGGCTGGGCTCGTCGTTCGCGTCGGGCATGGCGGCGACGCACGCGCTGATCAGCGCGGTCTGCTCGGCCGGCGACCACGTCGTGCTGCCGGCCGATCTGTACGGCGGGACCTACCGGCTGGTGGACCAGGTGCTCACCCGCTTCGGCATCACCTACACCTTGGTCGACCAGACCGACCTGGACGCGCTGGAGGCGGCGGTGACCGAGGCCACCAGGTTGATCTGGGTCGAGACGCCGACCAACCCCTTGTTGAACGTCGTCGACGTCGCCGGGGTCATCGCCCGACTCGGACCCGCCCACCCCGCCTTCGTCGCGGTCGACAACACGTTCGCCACGCCGGTCAACCAGCGCCCGCTCGAGCTCGGCGCCGACGCGGTCGTCCACTCGGTGACGAAGTACCTGGGCGGCCACTCCGACACCGTCGGTGGCGCGGTCGTGGTCGGCGACCCGGCGGTCCACGAGCGCGTGCGCTTCGTCCAGAACGCGGTCGGGGCCGTGCCGGGGCCGTTCGACTGCTTCCTCGTGCACCGCGGGCTGCGGACGCTGCACCTGCGGATGGCCGCCCACGCGGCGAGCGCGGAGGCGGTCGCCGCCTACCTGCGCGGCGTGCCGGGCGTGCAGGACGTCCGCTGGCCGGGCTTCAGCGGCATGGTGAGCTTCCGCCACCCCGACGCCGTCGGCATCGCCCAGCGCACGCGGCTGTTCACGCTCGCCGAGTCGCTCGGCGGGGTCGAGTCGCTCATCGAGGTGCCCCAGGCGATGACGCACCAGTCGGTCGAGGGCTCGGCGGCCGCCGTCCCGGCCGATCTCGTGCGGCTGAGCTGCGGCGTCGAGGCGCCCGAGGACCTCGTCGAGGACCTGCGGGCCGCGTTGTCATAGCAAGGCCTGAACGGGAACCTGCGTGTCATCCGCCGGACCTGCGGGAACATGAGTCGGCATGCCTCGTCGGATCGACCTTGGTCGCGCCGTGCTCGTGGCCGGCGCCGCCGTCCTGTTCGTCTCGCTCTTCTTGAAGTGGTACGACACGGGCCCGACCGGCTGGGAGGTGTTCGAGACGCTCGACCTCGTCCTGGCGGCCCTGGCCGTCGCCGGGTTGGCGGCCGCGCTGCGGCCGGATCTCGCGCCACCGTGGACGATCTTCGCCGTGCCGGGCGCCGCCATCGTGATCGTCGTGGTGCAGCTGCTCAACGCGCCGCCGGCGGCCGGCGACGGCGACCCGTCGACCGGACTGTGGCTCGCGCTGGCGGGCTCCGTGCTCATGGGCGCGGGCGCGGCGCTCTCGCTGGCCGACATCTCCGTGACCGTCCAGGTGCGCGAGCGTGAGGTGCGCCGGCGCGTGCCGGCGGTCGACCGGCGCGAGACGGCGGCCGCGCCCGACCCGGGTGACGGGACGGGGGTCGGCGGTCCCGAGCTCGAGCTCGACGACCTGGCCGAAGCCCCGCGCGCCGGCGAGGCGCCGGAACCGGGCCCACCCACCACCGGTCCGCCGCCGGCCGAGCACGTCGAGCCCGGCGACCTGCAGCGCACCCAGCCGTTGCCGCCCCTCGACGAGCCGGAGGAAGGCACCCACTCACCGCGATGACCCCGACGACGCGTCAACGCACGCCGTTCGAGCTCCTGCGGTTCACCGCCACGCCGGTGACCGCCGAGCTCGCGCTGCTCGAGGTCGAGGGCCGCTTCGCCGGCCAGCGCGGCCGCTTCGGCCGGCGGCCGCTGCTCGTCGTCGAAACGGGCGCCGGCGAGCCGCGCGAGCTCGCGCCGGTCCGCGACGCCGCCGACGACGAGTGCTGGACCGGGACGTTCGTGGCGCCCATCGGCGCCGCGGGCGGCGGGTCCTTCGCGCTGGCCGTGCGCGGCACGCTGCTCGACCTGCCCGCGCCCGACCTGCTGGGCAACGGCGACCGTCTGGCGGCCCTGGCGCGCGAGGCGAACCTGCTGCGACGCGAGATCGAGACCCTGGAGGCCGAGCGCGACGCCGCGGCGGCGCAGGCGCGCGCCGTGCGCGAGGAGCGCGACGCCGCGGTCACCGAGGCGCGCGAGACCGCCGAGGCCACCGCGGCGCAGCGGATCGCCGCGCTCGAGGAGGAGCTCGACACGGCCCACCGCGTCGCGGCCGCCGACGCCGCCCAGGCCCGCGAGGCCGCCGACGCCGAGCGCCTGGCCGCGGTGCAGGAGCTCGAGCGCCGCGTCCAGGAGGCCGAGGACCGCGCCGCGGCGCGGGCCGCCGGCGTGGACGTCCTGCGGGCCGAGCTCGCCGAGGAGCGCGAGCAGTCGCTGGCGACGATCGCCGACCTGCAGGGCCGCCTGGACGATGCCCTGGCCCTGGCCGCCGCGGGGCCCCCGCCGCCGGATCCGCCGACACAGGTGATCGAGCCCTGGACCGAGGTGACCGCGGTCCGACCGCCCGCCGAGGAGCGCGAGCCGACCCAGCCGCAGCCGCTGCGCCTCGGCGAGCACACGCCGGTCACCGAGCTGCCGCACCGCCACGAGCCGCACCTCAGCCCCTGGGTCGCGGTCGTCGCGCTGGTCGTCGTCGTGGTCCTGGTGGTCGGCCTGCTGGCCGGCTTGCTCTCCTGAGGACCCGGGCTCAGCGCTCGACCGCCGGGCAGGCGATGCGGTAGTCACAGATCGAGCACGCCGCGTAGGACGGCGTGGGCTCGAAGCCCTGGCTCAGGATGCCGTCGGCGACCTCGAGGACGGTCTCCGAGATCCAGTCGGCGTCGCCCGCGTCGTCGGGCAGCGGGACCTTCTGGTCGTCCAACACGTACAGGTAGGACTGGCGGGAGGCCTCGAGGTCCCAGGCCTGCTCGGCGGCGACCGCGTACAGCGCGAGCTGCACGTCGTCGCGCAGCTGGGCCGGCGTCTTGGGCCGGCCCGTCTTGTAGTCGATGAGCTCGTGGCGCCCGTCGGGCAGCCGGTCGACGCGGTCGACCCGCCCGCGCAGCACGTGCGGGCCGATCCGGAAGTTGAAGGACTTCTCGAACCACAGTGGCTCGCCGTCCTCGTCCTGGAAGCGCTCGTGGTAGCGGCGCAGCGCACTCTCGGCCTTGGCGCGCAGCTGCCGCTCCTCGTCGGAGGCCCCGAAGCCGCCGCGCCGCCAGCTGGCCTCGAGCAGGCCGAGCAGCTCGTCGACCGTGGATGGCTGGGGTCCGGTTCCCTGGTGGTAGCGCTCGAGCACCTGGTGGACGACGATCCCGAAGCGCTGGTTGACCGTCGGCTCCTGGGGCACGCGGAACACGCGCGCGAACTTGTACTTCAACGGGCACGTCCGGTAGGTCTCGATGTCCGACGCCGAGAGCGCGAGCCCGTCGCCGCGGCGCGGCAGGAAGGGGGCGAGCGACGGCTCGTGGCGCGCGGCCGTGGCGGCGGCGCGCACGCGGGCGTCGCGCTCGGCGCCGAGCAGCACGTCGTCCAGCGACGAGGTCTGCAGGATCTCCCGCTGCTGGGCGGTGGCGGCGTGCAGGATCGCGGCGTTGATGCCGGGCAGCGCGTCGGCGACGTCCTGGCCTTCCGGCCGCGCCTGGAGCGCGGCGAGCTTGAGCAGCTCGAGGTAGCGCGTCACGCCGTGGGCGACGTCGAGGTCGGTGTCCAGCCGCAGCTCGCCCAGGCGGCTGCCGATCTGCTGGACGTCGGCCAGCAGCTCGTCGCGCAGCTGCCCGATGGCCGCGTGGAGCGCCTCGTCGGGGCCGAAGAGCTGCTCGTCGACGTCCTCCCACTCCTCGCCCAGCGCGGCGCGGGCCTCCTCGGCGAACGGCGACGGGTGCTGCGGCGCGCCGCGCTCGGAGTGCGCCGCGAACGCGAGCACGAGCCCCTCCCGGGCGCGCGTCATCGCCACGTGCAGCACCCGGCGCATCTCGGCCAGGTGGGCGTCGCGCGACTCGCCGCCGCCCCCGGCCAGCGCCTCGGGCAGGGGCTCCACGAGCCGGCGGCGGGCGCCGGGCATCCGCGAGGACTGCAGGCCGCAGACGAACACGTGGTCGAACTCGAGGCCCTTGGCGGCGTGCATCGGCAGCACCGCGACGGCGTCCTCGCGCGGCTGGCTCTCGTCGTCCTCGGCGTCGGGGACGCCGCCCGCTTCGGCGACGGCGGCCAGCCAGCGGGCGAACTCGCGCGGCGTGGCCTGCGGCGCGCGGCGCACGTAGGAGGACGCGAGCTCGCCGATGCGGGCCAGGCTGAGCAGCCGCTCGACGACGTCGGCCTGCGCGGCGAAGACCTGCTGGCGGCGCAGCCCGAGGCGCTCGATCAGCCGGTGCACGAACAGGTCGGGACGCGTGGTGTCCAGCGCCGCGGCGGCCTGGCGGTGCAGCTTGAGGAAGGCCAGGACGCGTTCGCGCGCCTCGGGCGGCAGCTGGGGCGACTGGGTCGCCGCCACGAGCGCGGAGACCATGTCGAGCTTGCGCCGCCGCGCGATCTGGATGCAGCGCGCGAGGTCGACGCCCTGCAGCTCCACGGGCGGTCGGGCGAGCGCGCGGACGACCGCGCCCGCGTCGCCGGGGTTGACGAGCAGTCGCAGCCAGGCGAGGACGTCGCGCACCTCGGCCTGGCCGAAGAACGCGGCCGCGCCGGCCAGCCGGAACGGGAGCGCGCGCTCCTCGAGCGCGACCGCGAGCACCTGCCCCTCGCTGCGCACGCTGCGCACGAGGATGCCGATCCGCCCCGGGGGCGTGCCCTCGCGGACGAGGCGCTCGATCGCGGTCGCCACGCCCTGGGCCTGCGCGCGCTCGGTCGCGCAGCGCCAGAAGCGCACGTCGCCGGGGGCGCCCGTGCCCTCGAGGTCCGCGCCCTCCCAGCCCTCGTCCAGGCGCTCGGGGATCGGCGCCACGACGGCCTCGGCCGCGGCGACCACACGATCCGGGCAGCGGCGGCTGCGCGGCAGGCAGAGCGACTGCACCGGCCGGCCGCCCACGCGTGCGGCGAGCAGGTCGTGCAGCCGCGCGGCGACGGCCTGCGGCTCGCTGACCGCCTGGTCGTCGTCGGCGGTCGCGACGAGCTCCCCGTGCTCGGAGGCCAGCAGCAGCACGACGCGCAGCTGCGCGGGCGTCGCGTCCTCGAGGTCGTCGACGAGCACGTGGCGCCAGCGGGCGGCGGTGCGGGCGCGCACGTGCGGGCGCTGCTCGAGCAGCGCCTCGGCGCGCAGGACGAGCTCGCCGAAGTCGAGCAGGCCCTGCTCGCGCAGCAGCCGGTCGTGGGTGGCGAACAGCGCCGCGAACTCGCGCTCGCGCTCGCCGCGGTCGCCCTCGGCGGGCAGTGTCGCCGCCCACCGCGCATAGCGCTCGGGCCCGACGCCGGCCTCCTTGAGCCGGTCGATCCGGGCGATCACGGCGCCGAGCACCGTGGCCGGACGGCCGCGCAGGTCGTGGTGGCGCAGCGTGAGCTCGTCGACGCGCTCGAGCAGCAGGGCGAGCCGGTCGGCCGGGGTGGCCGTCACGGCGAAGGGGTCGACCGCGGCCTCGAGCGCCTCGTCGCGCAGCAGCCGGGCGCAGAGCCCGTGGATCGGCATGACCGGCAGCTCCTCGTAGGGCCGGTCGCCGAGTGCGTCCTCGACCCGGGCGCGCAGCGCATCGGCGGCCGTCGCCGAGCGCGTCAGCAGCAGGATGCTCTCCGGCGCCACCCCGCGCTCGACGAGTGCGGCGAAACGCGCCACGAGCGCCCACGTCCGCCCGCTGCCCGCGCCGCCCACGACGAGCAGGGGGCCGCCCGGATGGCGGACGACGTCGGAAGGCTCGCTGACCCGGACGGGGCGCGCCGGCGATGTGAGGGCACCTCGGACGGCGGGCACGACCCTAGGATATGGCTCTGATGACGTTGCATCCGGCGCTGGACCACGACTGGCTCGGCGCCTGCCGCCGAGCAGCGGACGGGCTGCGCGGCGTCCTGCGCGAGCACCCGACCAGTCGTGAGCGCGTCATCGAGACGGGCGACACCGGCGGCGGCGGCGACCGGACGCTGGTCATCGACGCCGAGGCCGAGAACCGTGTCTTCGACGAGCTCCAGCAGCTCTACGACGGCGGCGCCCGCTTCACCGTCGTCTCGGAGGAGCGCGGCGTGGTCGACTTCGGCGACGACGGCGTGCTCGTCGTGGTCGACCCGATCGACGGCTCGCTGAACGCCAAGCGCGGCCTGTCGCACCACGCGCTGTCGGTCGCCGTGGCCACGGGGACGACGATGGCCGACGTGGTGTTCGGCTTCGTCTACGACCTCGGTCCGGGCGAGGAGTGGCGGGCCGTCGCCGGCGGCGGGGCGTTCCTCAACGACGTGCGCATCGACCACCCGCCGCCCGAGCGGCGCACGGAGGACGGCCGCCTGGAGATCGTCGCGATCGAGTCGGCCAACCCGTACTGGCTCGCACGGTCCTCGGACGACCTCGTGCGCGTCACGCGCCGCATCCGCGCGATCGGCTCGCTGGCCGTCTCGCTCTGCCAGGTGGCCGAGACCCGCGTCGACGGGATGGCCTCGCTGTGGAAGTGCCGCGCGGTGGACGCCGCCGCCGCGCAGCTCATCGTCCGCGAGTCCGGCGGCGAGGTCGCGTTCGTCGGCTGCGACGACCCGCTCGGCGCGCCGCTGGACCTCGCGCCGCACGCCCCGGTGATCGCCGCCCGCACCCCCGAGTCCCTCGCGCAGCTGCGCGAGCTGCCGGCGGTGTGATCGTGAAGGTCGATTGGGAGCTCGCCGCGCGCATCGCCCGCTCCACCGCGGGCGAGGCGCCGCCGTCGCAGGCGCCGGAGGTCCTGCAGGAGCGCGCGGCCGCCGCGCGCGAGCAGGTGGTCGCCGCCACGGGGATGGTCCCGGCGGGGCCGCTGCCGGCCGTCGAGTGGGTCGATCGCGCGGCGTGGATCGACGCGAACCTGCAGACGATGCGCTCCATGCTCGGCCCCGTGCTCGAGGCCGGTCCGTCCGGCGGGCCGGCCGGGCTGCAGTCGGCGGCGGGCGCCGTCGTGGCCGCCG
>Ga0157379_10004736_pt1 | contig 11676 bp, 8 predicted proteins | sample S25metaG_FD_121802 | JGI IMG/M metagenome (GOLD analysis project Ga0157379, IMG submission 121802) | Switchgrass rhizosphere microbial communities from Kellogg Biological Station, Michigan, USA - S2-5 metaG | ecosystem: Host-associated > Plants > Roots > Rhizosphere > Soil | place: USA: Michigan... | reverse complement strand
GGCACGAAGGGCGCGCGCCAGCTTGGCCCTGGCGATATCAAGGTGGCGCAGGACTACTACAACGCAGTCAAAGACCAGCTTACGGCCGCGCAGCAGGACAAGATCGAGCCGATGCTGGAAATGGGCGCCAACAAGGACAAGTCACTCGATCTGTTTTTTGATGCGCAGAAGGCGGCGCCCGACAACTACAAGGGCCAGATCGATTTCCTGGATCAGCAGTACAAGGATGGGAAGGTCAACGCCGAAGTCCACGATCTTGCCGTGCAGCGTGCCACCAGCGCCAACTCGCAACGGCGATCCGAGCAAGCCGAGCAGGACAAGAACGTGATCGGGCAGGTGTGGGATAGCGCGCGCCACGGCGGTTCGCTCGCTTCGCTGCCCATTGACACGCTCACCTACATCAAGCAACGCGGTCTTGGCCCGCAGGTGGACGCAATCTACAAGCGCAACGAAGAGGGCGGCCCGGACGATTCCAAGCTCTTTTCCGATCTCATGCGCATGTCGGTGGAAGACCCTTCCAGCTTCGTCAAGATGGATTTGTCGATGCTGTCAGGCCAAATGTCGAAGGGCCGCTGGAACACCGCGCTGGCCGCACAGACGGCCATTAACCGGCAAGACCTGAAAGCCATGGATCAGATCAAGGTGGCGCACACGGCCATGACGGACTCGTTGGCCGCGATCCGCGCCGCGGGCATCAACACCAACCCCAAGCCCGGCAGCGATGACGCCATGCGGCTTGACCAGTTCCAGGCCAGCCTGATCGACTCGATCACGGCCGCACAGCAGGCGCGCGGCAAGGACAAGCCGCTCACCCGTGATGACGCCCACAACATCACGCTCGGGCTGCTGAAGGATCAAACCCTGGCAGGCAGCGGCTACTTCGGGTTGCCCATCGGCCAGACCCACAAGCAGGTGTGGCAGATGACGGACGCCGAGCGCGGCGCCGATTGGGAGATCAGCAGCGCGGATCGCACCGCGATCATCCAGGCGCTTCAGCGCAAGAGCGTGCCTGTCACCGAGCAGAACATTCAGCGCATGTATAAGTTGTCTCAGGGGGCAGCGCGATGACGGATTGGGATGACCTGGCCACGCAGATGGCCAGCAACACGCAGGCCCCCGCACCCGCTTCCAAGTTCGACGCGGCGGCCGATGCCCTGGCGTCGGCCGACACCACGCAGCGCGCACAGGCCGCGCTCGCTGTCGGCTTCGCGGCCGATCAGAAGCCGGACACGGCGGCGTTCAACGTCAAACTCGCGCGCCGCTACGGCACCAGCCCCGAAGTCATCGCCAAGTTCCCCGATGAGTTCAAGCAGCGGATGCTGGTGCAGATAACGCGCGACGCCCTGCAAGGTGCCCCGACCTTGCAGGCGCAGATCGCGTCCGATCCCGCAGGCGTGGCGCCCGTGATCCACGATGACGTGCCCACGCTGTCAGCCATGGATCGGCTCATGCAGGGCTACCGCCAACTGCCTGGCCAGTACCCGGTGGAAAAGCTCGCGGGGGGTGCGTCCAACCTGGTGGGGGCGCTGGATGAGCCTGTGCGGCGAGCGTTCTACGGCATGCCCATGGCGGCGCTGAAGGGGCTTGGTGGCCTGTGGAACTCGGCCGCCACGAACGTCAACCTGCTGCTCGGTGCGTTCCCGGCAATGGGCTACTACCTCACTGGCAACCCGGATGCCATGGATCGCTACTTCGCCAACATGGTGGACGCGAGCAAAACCAGGCAATCGTATTTCGACGTGACGCCCGAAACGCCTTTCCCCGAGAAGGCGGCGCACACGGTGGGCAGCTTGCTAGGCGTGCTGTCGCAGATCATGCTGACTGGCACAGGGGGGCAAGCGCCAGCGGCCGCTGAAACGGCCGCACAGGCAGTCACGCAGGCCGTTGAGCATGGCGTGAAGGCGATGACGTTCCCTGCGCTCAATGACGCCGTGTCCACCGGCCGGAAGGTCTACGAACAGACTGGCGATCCTAAAGCGGCCGCCAGAGCGGCGCAGTCCCAATACGTTGCCACCACCTTGGGCGGCGTGCTGCCGCTGAACGCGGGCGGTGGCGCGGCGTCGCGCATCCTGCAAGGCTTCGTGTCTGGGGCGGTGGGCGGCGAAGCGGGGCGGCAGATAGTGAATTGGGGCATGCCCCAAGACATGCAGACGCCCGGCAGCGTGGAAGACCTGATCCTGTCGGGCCTTGGCGGCTCGATCTTGGGCTTGGGCGGTGGCCACAACGTTGAGCACGATCAACTGCATGACGCCATCCGCAAGACCTACACCGATGCCCTGCGCGCGGAAACGGCCGATAAGACCTTCGACACTCTGAACACGATGAGCCAACTGGCCGCTGCGTCGAAGTGGCGCGAGCGCGATCCCGAAGGCTTCAGGCGGTTCGTGGAAGCGGCCACCGAAGACGGCCGCCTGCCCGATGTATACGTTGACGGCCAGGTGTTCAACCAGGCACTTGTGCGCAACGGCGTCAACGCGGACCAGGTGCGCGAGCAGATGCCTGGTGTGGCCAGCCAGATGCAGGAAGCGCTGCAAACGGACGGCTACGTGCGCATCCCGGTGGCCGACTACGCCACCAACATCGCGGGTACGAAGCTCGATGCGGACCTGTTGCCGCATCTGAAAAGCGATCCACTCGGGCCTAGCCACGCCGAAGCGCAACAGTTCTGGCAGGGTGAAGCCGAGCGCATGCAGGACACGGTGCGCCAGTTGTCCGAGCGCGCCACCGAGCAAGACGCCTTTCGCACATCGCAGGAAGCGGTCATCAACCGCATCCAGCAGCAATTGGACGCGCTGAACCGCTTCCCAAGCCCGGTCAACAAGGTGTATTCCACCATCCAGGGCGCCATCCTGTCGCGGATCGCGCAGCGTGAGGGCATCACGCCCGAGCAGGCCCTGGACAAGTACGGCGCCCACACCACGGCCGCCAACCTGGCCGATGGGCGGGCGTTCCGGCAGCAGGCGGGCGATCAGTTGCGCCAGCTTGTTGATCTGACGGCCGCGCCCACCAACGAGAACCGTGTGGTGGAGCTTGGCCATGTGGGCGACGCCGAAGCGGCGCTGGCCCGCGAGCACGCAGGGCTGAACATCGAAGGGTTCAAGCACACCGCTGACCTGTATGCCGTGCGGCACATCCTGTCCCGCCACGGCAACGCGGAAGCCGAAGCCAAGCACGGCGCCCTGGCCGTCACGCGCGAAGATATTGCGGCGCTGCCCGAAGTGGTTGCTGCGCCCGATGCCACGGCCTACGGAATAAAGAACAGGCGCGGGCAAGACCTGATTGCCAGCGTGAAGCGCATGCCGGACGGCAGCCTGCTGGTGGTGGAAGAGGTAAGGACCGGGCGGCACACGCTGTCGCTGGCCAGCGCGAGGAAGGTACCCGCCGCGACAGATGTTCGTTCCCTTCTGTCTAACGTCCGCGGCGACGGCGGGGTTGCGCCCATTATAGTCGAACGCGGGCAACTCGGCCAACAGCAGGACGCCAACGCCCGCGGCGGATACGCGCCCGCCACGCGCACGATATCGCTGTTGGAGCACGCCGATCTGTCCACGTTCCTGCACGAAACGGGACATTGGGCGCTGGACACCTACATGCGCATCGCCGAAGGCGCACCGGCCGATGGCTGGATTCACGGCGAAGTGGGCAGCCTGCTGAAGTGGTTCGGCGTCAAAGACCTGGCTGCCTGGCACGCCATGTCCATGGATGAGCAGCGGCCATTCCATGAGCAGTTCGCACGGGCCTTTGAATCCTACCTGATGGAAGGCAAGGCACCGGCCGCAGAACTGCGCGGCGTGTTCTCGCGCATCCGGTCCTGGATGTTGAGCGTCTACCAGTCCCTGCGCAACCTGAACGTCACGCTGTCGCCCGAAGTGCGCGGCGTGTTCGACAGGATGCTGGCGAGCGATGAAGCGATCCGCCAAGCGGAAGCTGCGCGCGCCTTCCAGCCCGTGCTCGATGCGAAGCCAGCAGGCGTGTCGGATGCCGATTGGGCGAGCTATTTAGAACTCGGGCGTGAAGCCACCAATGACGCCATCGATGACCTTCAGGCCAAATCGCTGCGCGATATGAAGTGGCTGAACGGGGCGCAGGGGCGCGCGCTGCGGGAGAAGCAAAAAGAGGCCAACACGCACCGCAAGGCTATCAGGGCCGAAGTTGAGCGCGACGTGGACAAGGAACCGATCTACCGCGCCGAGCGCTGGCTGACGCGCGGTGAAATGGTGGACGATGACGGCAACGCGGTGGCCACCAGTCCCGAAGCGCGCAAGGGGGCGAAGCTCAACAGTGAACGTCTGAACGAGCTTTTCCCCGAAGGCTCGCTGGATCGCCCCGACATGGACGCCCTGCACGGCATGACCGGCCCGCACGGCCTGGACCCGGACATGGTGGCTGAAATGTTCGGCTTCCGCTCGGGGGAAGACCTGGTGCGCCAGCTTGCGGCCCGCGATCCGCGCGAGCAGGTGGTGGACGGCCTGACGGAAAAGCGCATGCTGGAAGAGCACGGGGAACTCGCCAACCCGGCCGACGTGCGCGATGCGGCCGCTGCCGCCGTCCACAATGAGGCTCGCGCCAGGTTCATGGCCACCGGCCTGAAGCTGCTGGCCAAGTCGCCCGTGTCGGCCAGGGTGCTGCTCAACGGCGCAAGGGAAGCCGCGGAAGCGGCCGTGGGCGACAAGCGGGTGCGCGATCTCAACGTGCGCCAATACGAAGCGGCCGAAACAAAAACCGGCCGGGCGGCGCTGAAGGCCGCGCCCAAAGACCCGAAGCTGGCCGTGGTGGCGCAGCGCGCGGCGCTGCTCAACAACCAGTTAGTCAAGGCCACGCAGAAGGCTATCGTGGACGTGCAGCGCGGTGTCGAATACCTGAAGCGCTATTCCAAGGACTCGGTGCGCGAGCGCATCGATGTGGCATTCCGCGATCAGATCGATCAACTGCTGGCCAAGTACGATTTGCGCCAATCGCTCACGCCCGAGCAGGCCGCGGCCAAGCGGGTGCAGTCGCTGGATGCCTTCGTGGAAAAGCTGGCAGCCATGAAGTTCAACATCGACGTGCCGGAAAGCCTGCTTGCCGATGTGCGCCGCACGCACTACAAAGACCTGACGGTGGCCGAGTTCCGCGGCCTGGTGGACACGGTGCGCGCACTCGATCACATCGGCCGGGAAACGCAGCGCGTCACTGACGGCACCAAGTCACGGCTGCTGAAGGAAGTGGCCGATGAGGCCGTGCAGCAGACGGAATCGCTGCAAAAGACCCGCAAGGAAACGAACCGCGGGCTGTCCATAATCGCCGAAAAGTGGATCAAGACCAAAGCCTTCGGCCGCTCGATCCAGGCTTCGCTGCTCAAGATGGAGCAGATGGTGGACTGGCTGGACAACTACAACCCCAACGGCGTGTTCAACCGAATGGTGTTCCGCAAGATCGCCGACGCGGAAGCTGCGCGCAACGATCTGGACAAGGCCATCACCGCGAAGTGGGAAGCCTTCGTGAAGGCCGTGCCCAAGGACTTGCTGAAGGCCAACCGCGGCACGGTGGAAGTGCCCGGTGTGATCGACAAGCTCACGGGCGAAACGCAGCGGCTGACGTGGGGCGAGAAGATCGCCCTGGCCGGAATCCGCGGCGACGCCACGCACTTCGCCAAGCTGCTCAAGGGCGAAGGGTGGGACGCCAACGCCGTGCTGGACTTCCTGGACCGCAACATGGCCAAGGAAGAGTGGGACTTCGTGAGGGGGCTGGCATCCACTTTCCAAGACCTGTTCCCGCTCAAGGCCAAGATGCTGCGCGATCTCGGCGGAAGCGCGCCCAAGGAAGTGGCCCGCGTGCCGTTCGCCACGCGCCACGGCGACATGCCGGGCTGGTACTGGCCCATCACCTACGATCCGGCGCGCAGCCAGTCAGTGAAGGAACGCAACGCCCGCCACGAAGCATCGCTCTTCGAAGACAACATTTTCAACCGTGCCGATACCAGCACCGGCCGGGAAATGACACGCAACGAGAACTACGCCAAGCCCATGCTGCTGTCCATCGATGTGCTGCCGCGGGTGCTGAAGGATGAGATCAGGGATATCACCACGCGCAAGGCCATCATTGAGGCAGACCGCTTTCTGTCGCACCCGGATGTGCGCAAGGCCGTCACGGGCGCCCTGAGTGAGCAGCACTATGACACCTTCAACGGCTGGCTGCTGTCGCTGGCCAACGATGCGGCGGTGCGCCCCAACGAGCTTCAAATGTGGGATCGGCTGGCCCATGAGATACGCACCCGCGTCACCATGGTGGGCTTGGGCTTTCGCCTTTCCACCATGTTCATGCACGGCATGACGGCCGCGGGCGAGTCCATCGCGGAAGCCGGGCCGAAGGCCATGGCCAAGGGAACCTTCAACAGCAAGACCCTGGCCGCGTTGACAACGCTTGGCCCGGAGTGGATGGAGAAGGGTATTGCCAACTTCATCCGGTCCAACCAGTTCGAAGCCAACCGCGATTTCATTTTCGAGCGCTCGGCCGAAATGCGCCACCGCTCCAACGAGATCGAACGCGACGTGCGCGAGCAGTTGCGCAACATCCACCTGCAACTGATGGACCCGGCCACGGGCACGCTGGCACGCGCCAAGCTCATCGTGGAGTCGCGGGCCTACCAGGGCATCGCCATGCTCGATATGGCCAGCGCGCTGCCCACCTGGATGGGCGGCTACCTGAAGGGGATCACGCCCGAAGCCAAGGGCGGCTTGGGCATGAGCGAAGCCGATGCCGTGTATTTCGCTGACAAGACCGTGCGCAACGCCCACGGCGGTGGCGGCATCAAGGACATGGCGGCGGTTCAGCGCGGCGGGGAGTGGTTCAAGCTCTTCACCATGTTCTACACCTTCTGGAACCACAACATCAACCGCATCATGGACACCGCGCGCCGCATCGGCCGCATGCCCGATACCTTCGCCGATGCGCAGGCCACTGGCGATTGGGGCAAGTTCCGCGGCGACGTGGGCACCCTGATCCTGCGCACGTTCATGTATACGCTTGGCGTGCAGGCCGTCCACCACCTGATCCACCCGCCGAAGCAGGATGACCGCAACCCGGAAGGGTGGCTGGCCTGGTTCGGCAAGGCCATGGCCGCGTCGGCCTTCGGCGGGGTGCCCCTGGCGCGCGACGTGATCGCGCACTACACGGGCGGCCAGGACTATGAAGTGTCGCCCATCGCCAGCGCCGTCAACAACACCGACATGCTGCTCAAGGACGTGCAAGGCAAGAGCGTGGCCGATCACTGGATCAAGCACGCCCTGAACGAAGCCGGGTACATCCTCGGGGCGCCGCTTGGCCAGGCGGCGAGCAGCGCGCAATTCCTGGCCGATGTGTGGAACGGGCGCCAGCACCCGCAGCAAATTGCCGAGTGGTGGCGGGGCATAACCACCGGAGATATGCACAAGCACTGATTCACTCAATTGAGCCAACAGTCTTGAAAATTGAGCATCCTGAAGGTGGGTAGGCCATGACCATTTCGAGCACCGTCCGCAAGGCTGGTCCGTTCGCTGGCAACAGCGTCACCACGGCCTTCGCGTTCGCCTTCAAGGTCTTCCAGGCCGCCGATGTGCTGGTGGTGCTCACCGATTCGGCGGGCAACCAGGTCACGCAAACGCTGACCAGCCAGTACACCGTATCGCTGAATGCCAACCAGGATTCGAACCCTGGCGGCACGGTGAACATGATCGCCGCGCCGCCCACCGGCTACACGCTCACCATCGCCAGCCAGGTGGCGCAGACGCAAAGCGTGGTGCTGCTGAACCTTGGCGGCTTCAACCCGCAGGTGGTGGATGATGAGTTCGACCGGCTCACCATCCTGGTTCAGCAGATGCAGGAAACGCTGAACCGCTCGTTCAGCTTCCCGATCTCGGACCCGGCGCTGAACGCGCAGATGCCCACGGCGGCGCAGCGTGCCAATCTGTTCCTTGGCTTCGACGGCAGCGGCAACGCCATTGCGGCCGCCAACGGCGGCTCTGTCACGTCCGCGGCCATGATTCCCGTGCTGAACGCTGCATCGCTCGCTGCGTCGCAGGCGGCCTACTTCGGCGAAAACGTGACGATCACAGCGGACACTGGCCGCTACGGCGGTGCGGGCGCGCGCTTCCGCACCACCCTAGTCAACTCGCCCACCGGCATCACGCTGATGCCAAATGGCACGTCCACGTCATCGGAATTGCGGCTCTACAACAAGGACGATGTGACTGGCGCCAACTTGGGCGCGTTGAGCCTTGTCGCCAATGGTGCGGCCGCGACGCTTAACGGCATTGGCTTCGGCACGGGCACCGTGCCGACTTCCATATCGAGCAACTTGCTATGGACATTCAACCCGAGCGGTGGCACACCCACGCTGTCTGTCAATGCTGCTTCGCTGTTTGTGAATCGCGCCAGCGGTGACGGCTCGGGCATGTTCATGCAAGTGAGCGGCGGGGTTTCCACAGGGGGTGATCTATTCGCTTCTGGCCGCGTGATCGCCCAAGGTGGCAACGTGCCGGGCGTTGGAGCGCAATCTGTGCAGGCATGGGTGAACGGTGGTGCGCAGCCAGTGCTCACCTTCACAGATTCCGCGCAATCGGTTAACAACCGTTTCGCTGAGTGGTTTTGGTCTGGCGGCGTGTTCAAGCTGCGCTTTCTGAACGATGCCTACAACACGGCGGTCGATGCGTTATCCATAACGGGTTCGCAAGCGGCGGGCCTCACGTCCATTGCTTCGCAAACCCCGCAGTTGATCCTGAACAACCCCGGCGCGACCGTCTACATGGGCACCGCCGCGGGTTCGGGCGCATTGAGCAACGACAACGGCACAACCTACTTCGTGCTGTACGGCCACTCTAATGCGGCAGCAGGCAACGTCGATTTGGTTGGCGGCAACCTGCGCCTGGGTACGGGTTTGGTATCCGCAGCAAGCGGCTTTAGGGGGGCCTCTACTTTAGGCATTCAGGCTTCGCAAGAATTCAACACCCTTGCAGGGAACACCCAATCGTCCACGCTTACGGCCAACCCTTCAAGTGGTTTGATTTCCGTGCGGAATGTGACAGATGGCGGCGGCGGACTTTTCTTCGTGGACTCCGCAGGTGCGACAGTTCTTGTCACCAGCATAGGCGGAAACATGAACGTCGGTGATTCGGGGGCGAGCACCAACAAGATATGTGTAATCGGCAGCGGCGGTGCAATTTCAATATACAACCGCTACGCGACGGCCAAACGCATCTCTGTCTCAATGCTCACGGCTCAATAAAGGGAGAAGCAATTGAACCAAGTCGATATCGCTGTGCAGGAAGCTGCCAACACCATGGCCAACATGCAGGTCCGCATCACCAACCTGGCCGTTGAGAACGCGGTACTGAAGGGCACGGCTGCGAGCTTGCAGCAAACCGTCAACGATCAGCAGGCCAAGCTGGACCGGCCGGAAGTCAAGAAGCTGCTGGATCGGCTGGCCAAGGCCGACGCAAAGCCCAAGTGAACGAGCACGCCAAAACCGCGGTTGACGCCCTTTCCATCGGCGCGGTTATCGCCACGCTGGCGGGCTGGCTGCCAGCGCTCGCTGCCCTAGCGTCGCTGATATGGACGTGCATCCGTATCTACGAAACGAAGACGGTGCAGGGCTGGCTCAATCGGGGGAAGCCATGAAGCTGATCGACAACTGGCGCGCTGAACTCAATCGCCTGTGGAGCGTGCGGATTGCCATCTTCATGGCGCTGCTGTCCGCGGGCGATCAGGTGCTGGCGTCGCAGCAAGGAACCATCCCGCCGATCACCTACGGGGCGCTGTCCATCCTCTTCATCGTGCTGCGCCTGGTGCTTCAACAGAAGACGGCCAATGCCGACGCCAGCACAGCGCAATAGCGTTGCCGCCGTTGTAGCGATCTGCTGCGCGGGCACAGGCGCGTATCTCGGCATCGGTGGCTACGAAGGGCTGCGCACCGTCGCCTACCGCGACGCCAGCCCCAAGCAGATTTGGACGTACTGCTTTGGTGAAACGCAGCGCACAGACGGCGCGGCCGTGCGCAAGGGTGACAAGGCCACCCCGGCCGAGTGCAAGGCCATGCTGGCCAACCGGCTAGCTGGCGGCTTCGTTCCCGGTGTGGAGAAGTGCATCACGCGCGATATGCCGGTTAAGGTGGAAGCGGCTTTCGTGTCGCTGGCCTACAACATCGGCATCGGCGCGTTCTGCAAGTCGCTGGTGGCCCGCAAGTGGAACGGCGGAGCGTGGACCGAAGCGTGCGCGGCCATGCGGCTGTATGTGCGCTCTGGCGACAAGGTGCTGCCCGGCCTGGTGCGGCGGCGTGATGGCGAAAGTGAACTGTGCATGGAAGGGCTGCAATGAACCCCTACGCGATCCTCGGGGCCGTGCTGCTTTGGTTGGCCAGCCTAACGGCCGTTGGCGCTTGGCAGAACAAGGCTGGCCACGCGGCCGAGCGCGTGGGCTGGCAGGCACGGGAGATCACCCAACAGGCCACCTACGCTGCGGCCACCAAGGCCGCTGAAGAGAACGCCAGGGCGGCAGAGCAGCAGCACGCCAGGGACATGGCCGTGGTCGCTGCCAACTACGAAAGGAAGCTCGAAAATGCCCAAGCTCAGAAGGACCGCGATGTGGCTGCCGCTCACGCTGGCGCTCTTGTCCTGCGCATCCCCACCCCCGCCTGCCCGGCCTGTGGAAGTGGCCCCGGCCAAGCTGCCGCCCCCGCCAGCGGCGGTGATGGTGGAACGTACACCCAACTTCCGGCAGCGACTACTGGACGCCTTTTCGCCCTCGCCGACGATGCCGACGCCGTAGTGTTGCAGCTTCAGGCGTGCCAGGCTGTTGTGGCCGCGGATCGAGCGCCATAAGGCCGCCGCCGCGGCCGGGTGCTAGCGATCTTGAGAAACGTCGATTTGCGCTCACTTACCGAGTAGTTTTGGGTACTTAGGTGCGGCGCACATTTTTTATTCACAGGGTTATTAACAGGTTATCACCAAACTTATACACAGCGTAAACCGTGACTTTTCTTACACCAGTTGTCGCAACTAGCAGATTTTTATGGACTTTTTGTTCAATCGTGTAGACAATCCGTTACGCGAGCAACGCATTCGCTACGTTCGATTCAGATTGTGGTGACTTACAGGGATTGGGAATTGGCACACCCTAATGTTTTCCCATCGGTTGCCGACAAATGGATCAACTAATACTGGTTTTAAAAGCCGCAGCGGGGGGTGACATGGATTTTTCGAAGATGTTTGCACTTGGCTTAGGTGAGCAGGCGCAAAAATATGAGAGCGTGTTTTCACGCCCGGCCGAAGGGGAGTATGTCGCCCGCAGCGGCGTCTACTCGCAGACCACCGCGCCTTCCACGAACCTGATGGAAGTGGTGCGCCAACTCGGCAATTTCCCAAGTCAAGACGCCAAACCCAACGAAGGATGAGCGCCGCGCCGCCCCCATCCCCAATCGAATTTCCAAGAGGGACTGCTCTACCAAAGCAGTCCCCTCTTTTTTGGGTGCATCAAAAAGACCGCTACCTGCGGCAACTGCTGATCCGCGACATTGAGGACATGACCGGGCGCGACCTGATCGTGTACTTCTCCGACTGCACAACGAACGCGCAGGTTGATCCTGGCGACGATGTGTATCTGGCCGAGCTACTCGGGGGCGTTCAACGCAAGGGCGTAGACCTGTTGCTTGAAACGAACGGCGGC
>Ga0157379_10004735_pt1 | contig 11676 bp, 8 predicted proteins | sample S25metaG_FD_121802 | JGI IMG/M metagenome (GOLD analysis project Ga0157379, IMG submission 121802) | Switchgrass rhizosphere microbial communities from Kellogg Biological Station, Michigan, USA - S2-5 metaG | ecosystem: Host-associated > Plants > Roots > Rhizosphere > Soil | place: USA: Michigan... | reverse complement strand
GACGACGTTGAACCCCGCATAGAGTGCACAGGCACATCCTCCGCGGAATACGGCTTCGCCCAACCAACTGGGACTCCTGACTCGAATTCGCCAGGCAAGTTCGCGACCCAGACCGATAAGTGTGCCGAGGATAAACACAATGACCGCTCCGCCTTGCACAATTCCTCCGAAGAAAAGCAGTGTCAGGTAGGAATTGTGTGGAGATCGGGCTTGTTCATTGAGGCGGATATTTGACGCCGCTATGGCGGTCTGACTGTCGCTAGTTTGGAGAACCTGGCCAAATACGCTTTTGTCATACGGGTGACCCCAAAAAGGTCGATCGGCAATGCCGATCACGGTCACTCCCCATGCCAATAGACGCCATTCGCTCGACTTATTATGGCCTTCGGCAACTGAGGATCGAATTGTGTCGGCTGTTGTCATCAATGCAGCCAATACGCAGGCCACCAATAGTACCGATCTCCAACCTTTTTTGACCATCCAACCGACGGCAATCCCGAAACTGATCGCGAGCCACAGCGCCCGATCCCAATAGGTGACAAAGTCATATATTAACAGCACAACGATGGCTGCTCTCGACCATAGCGGCACTCGATCCTCGACTAAGAATCCTGCACCCAAGAAGCTCAGAAGAACGAGTGAGCCTGGAGGGGCCAGGGCCAGAATGCCCGCAGGCGTCACCAATCCCTGGCGACCAATCGAGTCTAGTACCAGCTCCCGACCACCCAAACTGATTCCAACAAGGCAAACAGCGGGACCGATTGCAACGATAGGGATTGATCTGAGAAACAGAGATGGGATCGCGTACTTCAGATCCACATGACGGTGCACGTATGCAAGACCCAGACAGGTGGCGACGAAGTAATAAAACACAGCCGCATTTCTGACGGACTCGGCGCTAATTCCGACCTCAATCAGCTTCAGAATGGCGATCACGGATATCACCGCCACAATCGCTCCTTGTTGCCGCATGAACAGGGCAGTAGGTGTTGCGCGAGATAGCACCGCCTCAAGAACGGCTATTCCGCCTCCCGAAAGTACTAAGAGGTCAAACACATAAACTGGGAATGTTTCCGGGCCGAAGTGAGCGCGTACCGGCGAGTTCCAGGGACTCGAGCCGAAATAGGCTGGGATGGCTAATACCAGAAGAAAAGCCAACCGACCCGTGATGGCGAATTGGGTTGCGAATAACGTTACGAGCAGGACAGACGCCACTCCGGGCAGATTCAGCATCTCCTCGTCCGCGAAGCTGCGCGCCACACATCCTGCGGCCACCGTGACCAAGATCACCAGGGTTGAAATGGCGATAGGTGAGGATTTCTGAACCGCAAGAACTTCAGCTGGAGACGATTCATTGAAACTGCTCGAGCCTGAAATGGCCATTGCAAACGAGCCTTATTCGCTCTTCTGGGCTACGAGTTCGCCCACTGTGATGCTAGATCGACAGCTTTTGGCGGCATCGAGAAGCTTCGCCAGCTCATCCCATGCATCTAACTTTTCGATCTCCCAACTGTGACCCCAGATGTGGATGTAGGCGTCACTGCCACAACGAGATTCGACGAAATCAATAAGGGCGGGCAGTCCGCTTCCGCGTTGCTTGAGCCGCCCGACGAGAAAGAGTTTTTTTGTAATCTGAGCCGGAGAGCGAAATGCGTTACCAACGAGAGTAGCGAGATTGTGGGGGTAGAACTGAAATGTCGTAGGCACTTCCAGGGGCCGAAATTGACAATCCGTGCGGAGATTCTCAACAGTTCGTGCGTAGGTGATGCCGGCGGCGCGTAGCAACCGCTGCGAGAAAGCTGGTTGACGTCCACCAGGATAACAGAATCCGGTTACTGCATGACCGAGGATTTCCTCGAGCCCGGTCTTACCAGCCTGGATTTGTTTCGCGGCCTCATCCTCGGGCAATCGATCAAGATAGCAGTGGTCAGCCGTGTGACTTCCGATTTCAAATCCCGCTCGATCCAGTGAACGCACCGTACTCGGATGCATAACAGAGCGGCCTTCACGGTTGCGCAACGGTACAAAGAAGGTTGCCTTTAGACCGCGGTCGGCGTGCAGCTCCGCCACCCTTTCGTCGAGAGGATGACCGTCATCCCATGAACTCACGAAGTGCATCAAAAGGCATCCGCATTCTTCAGCCGCCGAGCGATTATAAGTCCTCCCACATAAATTCCGCTCACTGGAACGACCGAGTCTATACCCAAAGCGAGCCAACCAAGTGCTGCGGTCGGTAGGGCTAGAAGTTGGACTAATCCCGATCTCAGAACGGCGAGAGGAGTTGACGGCGCACGCCAAGATCGCCGCGCTCCGGGTATAACGTGCTGTGCACCCCAATGCAGCATCGACGCGAGAACAAAAAAAACACCGCCACGTCGGCGCGCAAGCAAAACCTCAAAGCCCCGAGCTTTCAATTCGTATTCCATGCCCTTTAGCGTCCATCGGTGAAAATCGACCACGTCACACTCGGCATATGTGAAGGGAAAGCTTACGATCAACAAACCGTTTGGCGAAAGCACTCGAGCTACTTCATCAAGTCCGATGGCCGCATTGTCCAAATGTTGAAGGACTTCCATCGAGATTGCGAGATCGATGCAGGAATTTGGCAGTGGTAAAAGGGCAGCGTCAGCCACGACTGTCGTTGATTCGCTCGGCGCAAGGTCAAGTGCGATGTATCTGCTGATGTCAAAGCTGCGTTGAATGGCTGTGCAATGCGGACTCACTCCTGAACCAATATCCAAACATACTGCGCCACTTTTTACGCTCGCTGCGAATCGTGATCCTGACTCCCGGATAAACTGTTTCGATTGCCACGGTATCGGATAAAGATTCTGCCGAATGGCTCGTGCGAATTTTCGAAAGACGCTCGTTTTGTTCATTGCACAAAGAGCCGACTAGAGAAAGTTCAGTATGCCATCAACCACGGGATATGACTTCTGACAGCGCAAGCACTCCACGGAATGTGAAGATTGAGCGAGGGCACCGCGACAGATCGGGCATGCCAAGATGTCGCGCATTGCAATCTCTGGCCTGACGCCTGCGAGCGGCGCACCCTCGCTTCCAAGTTTGCGCAGTACAAAGAGATTCTCGTCCAATAGGAACATGCGTGCCATCAATCCAAATCGACTTTGCGGTTTGAGATTCGACCAATGATCGTCGCGCATCGCACCATCTAGTAGTTTGGAGAAAGGTGCAAAGCGGCGACTCAACTGGCGAAGGTAATGGGTCACACCCCAGGCATCGGCGTCGACAATCTCCAAGTTTCCAGAACGAAAGAGGCGCCGAAACTGGCTGTATGCCATTGTGCGATCAATAGGCATTTTTGAACGGTAGAGGTTGAAAAGCTGTAAAACACGCCAGCTGTAGCAGTCAGAAGTGATCACGAGCTTTGCGTCGTTGGCAGTCACGCGAGAGAATTCAGAAACGCCCTTCGCGGGATTAGCAAAGTGTTCAATTGCGGCGTTCGACACGAGGCAATCGAACACGCCATCTCTGAAGGGCATGCGTTCACCGGACGCGACGACAAAAAGACCGTGCGGGTCAACCTCTTTCGCTCGCCATATATGCTCTAGCGTAAGGTCACAGCTGATCAGGTTAGTATAGCCCATTTCCTTTAGGAGCTTGTGGTAGCGGCCGGTACCGCAACCGACTTCAACTATCCAAGCAGTTCGATTGCAATCGATCGCGTTGGCTGACTTTTGATAGCGCCGTCGCGCCTCGTAGCTGTAGTCAGCAAAAAAACCGGACGCGACTAGCCTTGCCCACTCAGTGTTGGTCTCCATGGGTCGGGTCTCGCGGTCGGCGACACCTTCCACTATAAGCACGCACTATGGAGTGGATCGGTTGGCGAATTGAATCTCATTTTGTTTCGGCTTTGCGGGTCTACTTTGCTGTCACTAAGGCGCGGGCGTGAAATCCCCAAACCCCAACCTTTATGGCCTGCGCGAGTGCCACGAAGATTGCCGCCAATATCACATTTCTTCCGAGTGGAAAAAGAGAAAAGAGCAAAATCAATACTGCCGTGGACGCTAGGTCGGCGCGCGGAATGTCTTGCGCGCGATCGAGAGCGCGTAGTGCGACATGTAAAATATAACTCGCAAATTGAAGATTCAGTGCTGCGGCCAGCGCGGGCAACATGACAACGTACCCGAGATAGGCTGATCCAAAGACCAATTTCAGGACGGCAGGACCGAATAGCCACATTCCAATGCCGAGTGACGTGCAGAGGAGCTGCAACGGCCACCACCATTCCCACAGTGTCTGGCGAAGAGCGACGATTCCGCCACCAAGCATGGCCTGCCGACTTCGGAGTGGAAGAAACGTTTCGAGCGCTTCTGTCAGCGAAATAATCGGAGAGAGAAGATTGAAAATTGCTCGATAGCCGCCCGCCGCGGCGACGCCAGACTCTATGCTTAGGGCGTAAACCGGAGTCGACGAAGATACAGACTGCAGCACAACCGAGGATGCAAGCCAGCGACCCATTTTGAAGAGTTGTTGGATATAGGCCCGAACCTTGGTGCCGCGGGCTCGGACATGAAATTCGAAAACCAGAGGTATGCAGCCGAGGGCTGCCGCAGAAGCCAGAATAGCTATGCATGTTGGCAAGCTACTATTGGCAAAAGCCAAAAGCGATACGATCGCTGTAACATGTCGCAATCCATCACTCGCAAGAGCCAACCCGGGTCTCTCGGTCGCGAGAAACCAGCGACGTGTAAAATCTTGAAAAACGACAGAGAACACTGCAATTAAGGCGGCAAGGGCTCCAAGCGTATTCGCCGCCGCCGTTGTTCGGATCACAATGCCAATCCCAACAATCGCACCGACCATGGACAGGCCACCGATAACTGAGGCCAGCGCCACAAGCAGGCTGCCAAGCTCGTACCGGCGAGTGTTGGGAAGCATGGATTGCAGGGGCGCCAAACCGAGCGCCCAAGTGCCACTCAGCGTGAACGTAACGATTGTCCAGAACAGCGCAAACACGCCAAATTGCGACGGGCCGACGGACCGCGCCACAATGACACCCATAACGAAATTTCCAACACTTACGAGGGCCTGATCAAAAAACCTTGCTAGAACGTCGCGCTGAGGTCGAATCTGACGGATCATTCTAATTTGGTATTTGGTGATTGCGCGACGATGTGCCGTCGACAAACCATCGGATAGTCGATTCAATTCCTTGATCGAGACTGGTTCGGGCCTGCCATCCAAGGCGCTGCCGTGCCTTCGACGTATCAGAATAGTTTCTCATCACATCTCCCAAACGGGGCGCCGCAAACTCAAGTCTGGGCGCCGGAATCCCGAATTTGGGCATTGTCGTTTGGATCAATTCCGCAATCTCGCTGATGCTTGTTTCCGTCTGAGTCGCGATTTGAAATATTTCACCCCCAATGGCTGCAACATCGGCGGCTAGTAGAATTGCCTCAACCAAATCGTCAACATAGACAAAATCCCGTGTTTGGCTTCCGTCGCCATTGATTCTCAAAACGTTCGTGTCAACGGAATCCCGAATGAATTTGGCAACAACACTGTTTTTATGGCCAGAACCAGGTCCGTAGACGTTTCCAAAGCGCAGCGCGACCGTTTCAAGCGCAAACGTCCGGGCGTAAGCGGAGCAATAACCTTCTCCGGCCAGCTTGCTGGCGCCGTAGGGTGAGACTGGATGCGGGGCCAACTCCTCGTGAATCGGTGGCGTCACTTCTCCGATGGGGGCGCCGCTCGAGGCGAAGACGAAGCGCCGCACGTTCGCGTGGCGAGCCGCTTCGAGCGCATTCAGCGTTCCAACAACGTTTGTGAGGCAGTCCATTCGCGGATCGTCTACTGAAGGACCAACGCCGGTGTTAGCCGCCAGATGCACGAGCGTGTGCATGCCTCTGGCAGCCTGCATCAGCCTCTCTGCGTCACAGACATCGCCTTCGATAAACTGCACCTCGTCTCTAAGTTCCGGCCACTCTGCACTGCTCAGACCAAGTTTTACAAAGGTGGTTGTGGCCGCCAAATCGCCGAGGGAGCCGACCGAAAGGTTGTCGAGGATTCGAATTGCGCCCGCATTGCTGGCCAGCAATGCAGCAATGAGTCGCCTACCAATGAAACCGCAACCACCTGTAATCAGCCAGTTTCGTCGCGTCATAACTACTTGTTCCAAATCACGCGTGGCATCATCTTGTTCACGTCGATTTCGGCCTTGTGAGCCGCAATCCGGCGCAAAATCTCAATCAACACTTCTTCAGTCATGAGGTGCGGCTTCAAACCGAGTTCCAGCAATCCGCTGTGCGCCGCTCGGTAGTAGTGACTTTCCAGTTCCTTTCGCGGATTTGCAATGTGGTTGGTCTTGACATCGTAGCCCATTTTTTTGCTCGCGCTCGTGACCAGCGCCGCAAGCTGATTGACGGAAAACTGCTCCGTAAATTGATTGAGGATGCGCAGTTGGCCACGGTCGCTCGGACTCAACAATGCAAGCTCAATGCATTGCAACGTGTCCTTAAGGTTTAGATAACCTCGTGTCTGCCCACCTTCGCCATAAACCGTCAAAGGAACGCCGGCAACGGCTTGCACTAGAAATCGATTCACCACCGTTCCAAATATGTCATCGTAGTGGAAATTCGGCATCAGCCGCTCGTCGGCATCACATTGAGCCGTCGAAAGTCCGTAGACCGGTCCTTGCATAAGGTCTGTGACTCGCAAGCCTGACGTTCGAACATAAAACCACAGCAAATCGGTATCGAGAATTTTGGTCGTGTGATAGAGACTTCCTCCTTGCCGAGGATAGAGAAATTTTTGACGACGACCCTTATGCTCGACATCGATCCAGCCCTCTTCGATGTCAATATTTGGAGTGCCATATTCGCCCATCGTACCCAATTTGATTAGATGGCAATCAGGAGCGTTCTGAATCATCGACCAGATGACCGAAAAAGTTGCATCGATGTTATTCGTGAGAGTTCGGTGCGCTTCTTCGTAGCCGATCATCGAGTACGGGGCCGAAGGCTGTTCGGCATAGTGAATGATTGCGTCCGGGCCAAAGTCTTCAACGAGGCTCGAAAGCAAATGGAAATCTGTGCAGTCCAGAATTCGTACTGCAATCTGCTTATTGTGAGTGGCCCTGAAAATCTCTGTGCGCTCGGGCAAGTTCGGGCAAGGAAATAGCGCTTCCGACCGGGTTTCCCGAGCCAGGTTTCTACGAAGATAATTGTCTACTACGCAAACGTCATGCCCGCTTGCGGCCAAATGCATCGCCGTCGGCCAGCCGAGATACCCATCTCCACCCAGAATCAGAACCCGCATTCAACGCCTCCGGCTCGTCCAATACCTTCGCAGCTGAGCGTAAGCGGCGAATAGCAAAACATACAGGCAATCTCGTACTTTACTGCGTCGAGACTCGTCCGCTAAGCGACTCGGTAATCCCAGCTGCAGGCTTGCGAAGACGCGAGGCGGTCAACCGCGTACAAGCTTCACTGTTTCTGATGATAGGAATTGCCCACCGTCGTCAAGCAACCCACACCGGAGGAGAGTAATTGTGTTGAGGGTTCGAAATCGGTGATGAGACCGGTTCAAACCTCCGTAAAGGTGGTGAGCCCGGATGGGATCGAACCATCGACCCTCTGATTAAAAGTCAGATGCTCTGCCGCTGAGCTACGGGCTCGTTAAGGGTCGGGGACCTTAAGGGCGGAGGGTCCACCGGTCAACTCGATCGCCAGCGTGTCGCGCGCGACGGGTTCTGATCCTCAGAGCCGCACCAAGCAGAGAGCCTCAGGTGGACCTTCCACGCGATTGCTCATCAATCCATCGCATTGCCAAATAAAACGTAGCTGCACTCACCAGCAGCATAAGAAACGCCCAAACGGCGGGAAGATCGCGAAACACGACGCCCAAACCAGACACGAGTGCCATCGCAACGTACCAGCGCCAAGTTGTGCCGGACTTTCCGAGGGAAGTGAGGGCCATCCTCTGATAGTAGTGTGAGCGATGCGCGAGCCACACTTTCTCGTGGCGTGCCACGCGTTGCAGCAACGTGACTGTCGCATCGATGATGAAAGGCGAGAACACAAAGACCGGAAACCACAGTGGCCACAAATCAAGGACGTTGCCCACATAGCCAATGGCGCCGGCAAGGAACCCGAGTGGTATCGCGCCGACGTCGCCCATAAACAATTTCGCCGGCGGAATATTGAAGGCAAGAAAGCCCAATGCTGCTCCAACTGCTGAAAGAGAAATTTGCGCTATCGCGGGCGAGCCAGCTTGCGAAGCGGCAATCGCATAGGCAAGAAATCCGAACACGGTCATGCCGCCTGAAAGGCCATCCAGGCCATCCATGAAATTGTAAAGGTTTGTCATCCAGGCGATTGCCGGCACGACCAGCAGACCCAGCCACCCGTCGTTTGGAAAGAATAGGAAAACCAATGTCGCAGCTAAAACGTGCAGCGGAAGGCGCACGTAGATAGGCAGTCGCCAAAGATCGTCACAAAACGACAATGCCGCCAAGGCGAGTGCTATCATGGCAAGCGGCGCGAATTGGAAATCTCCAACCACCAGAAACGAGGCTAGTACGCCAAGAACAATTCCAAGTCCGCCGAACCGCGGCTTTGGATTGGAATGCAACGAGCGCTCATTTGGTACATCCTGCATTCGCGCTGCAAGCGGTGTGCGCAATAAAACGATGAGCAAGCCATAGGAAACCAACGACGCGAACGCTGCCGAGAACAGGATGAATTCAAGTGAGTGCAATTGAGTGAGACTCATGCCGACGCTCTTGCGGACGGCTCGCGGACGGCACGGAACGAGGCCCCCGCTTCAACCAAGCCATGATGTGTCGAATGCAATGGCCTCCAGCCGAGCACATCACGCACTCGGCTTGCGTCAACCTCAAGTGAGCCACACAGTCGTTCGAGCTCCGAGCGATAGCCTCCGACGGTGCCGGCCAGGGCCAACAAACCGGGTGAAATATTGAACAGCCGCGGATGCACCCCGAGCCCCTCAGCCAAACTTCGAACCATCTGCGGCGTGGACACGGGATATCCATCTGATACGACGAATATTTGATCAGCAGCTCGCGGAGCTCGCGCGGCAAGAATCAGCAGGTCAGTGAGATTTCGCACACCTATCATGCTTCTCCGATTCCGGATTGCGCCAAATGGGAGGGGTATGCCGGTTTTCACCCAATTGCATAAGCGCCGGACATTTCCGGGGCAATGCGGTCCGTAGACTATTGGCGACCGTACGATGACCGTCTCCATGCCGGTGGATCGAGCGATCCCAGTCAGTCCCACCTCCGCCGCCAACTTCGATCGACCGTAGGCGTCAATTGGGCGAGGAGAGTCCGATTCGCAGATCCGGTCAGCGACGCTGTCGCCGTAGACCTTTACGGTGCTCATGAATACAAATCTTGACACTCTGGACTCCGTCGCTGCACGAGCGAGAGACAGAGTCAAGTCTCTGTTCGCCGTCTTGTAGGCAGTCTCCCGATCTGTATTGCGTTCATTGAAGCTGTGCGCTCGTCCAGCAAGATGTATGACAGCGCTAACGCCCTTCATTGCATCTTTAACTTGCGGCAGAGAAAAGTCATCCACCAGTCGACAATCTATGGCGGACGACAAACCTGACCTCGGAGTCCGCATAAGGACTCGCACTTGTTGGTCTCTAGCTAGCAAGTCGGCGACAAGTTGGCTGCCAATGTATCCACTTGCGCCTGTCACCAGGATCATAAGACGTCCTTTCAACTGCGCGAGGACTCGCGCGGCGGTAGTCCAATACTCCTGCGGCCAGTCAGTCCACAGCACCAAATCTCAATTCACGCACGAGCTCGCCCATCGTTCTACGACGTATCGCGGTCTGCCCCGCATTGCGGCTGCGCACCGGAAGCAACAGCCGGCCATACGAAGTTTACCGGATCAACATGGCGCCCTGACCACGCCGCTCTTCCTCGAGTTCTCAGTCCGCCGAACAACCGGCCGTAAAAGACAACCGACAGGCCAGTTCACACGACTCTTGGTCAAATTTTCTGATCGTTCATCGCTAATGCCGTCGGTTAGGTGGAAATTTGGCGTGGGATGTGCTCAATTCGCTTCGGATCAAAGTGTTCGCAAGTAGCAATGGGAGGGCTTTTGCTGAGACGAACGCTAATCCAAATGTAACCATCGTGCCAAACAATCGAGGGATGTGCAGAAGAACAGGCGTTGGCTGCTCGAGTTGAAGATCAAGAAAAAAATTCGAAATATTTGAAATACTCGGACAAGCAATGCCACAATATTGGAAGAGAGATGACGGAGTGCGCCTGATCCTGCTCGCGATTCGTGCGCTTACCAGACGACAAAAGATCGTCATCGCCGTCGCGGCCGACAGCATCGCGACGCTCGCTGTCGGAATGGCCCTCTCCAACTTCTTGTCGAGCACCCCATATTCCCTCGTGAGCGCCGTGTCAGCGAGCTTTGTTGCTGCGGCTGCAGCACTCGTCGTAATCGTCCTTCTGGGCGGCTACGCGACAATCATTCGGTTCATGCCCAGCAGTAGCAGCTTCGTTTACGCAATGGGCTCGCTCGTCGGCGCAGTGACCTGGCTGTTCGTCATGGAGCGCTTCTCCAGCGTCAGTTCGTTCGCCGGCGTTTTGTATTTCACGTTGGTCTTTGGTCTGACATTCGGAAGTCGCTTTGCGTTGCGCGAGTTGAACAACCGTTTCGCTAACCAAAACACTGAGGTCGTTCCGGTCGCGATATATGGCGCCGGCTCGGCGGGCCGCCAGCTAGCCGCCTATATCAGCTCGGATGCGCATTATCGCCCGGTTGCCTTTCTAGACGACAACCTGGCCCTGCAAGGTCTGAAAGTTGCGGGACTGCGCGTCTATCCGCCGAAATACGTCGCCACGCTCTTACAGAGTGCGCGCGTAAAGGAAGTACTGCTAGCCTTGCCGAACGTAGGGCAAAAACGTCGCAGCGAGATTCTCTTTTCGCTCTCCGAAAACTCGATACGCGTGCGTACGATTCCAAGTCTGGCCGAAATCTTGAGCGGCAAAGCCCGAATCGAAGACTTGCGTCCGATTAAAGTCGAAGACGTCCTGGGCCGCGATCCCGTGGCGCCTGAATACCCGCTGATGCGGCGGAACCTGCACAATCGTTCGGTGCTCGTTACCGGCGCCGGTGGTTCGATCGGCTCTGAACTTTGCCGCTCGATCCTCCAACAAATGCCTCGGACCTTGGTGCTGCTGGATCTCTCCGAACACGCCCTGTTTCAAGTTGAGCGCGAACTTCGCGCCAAGCTCGAATCGGCGGGCGATAGGACGACCAAGCTCATTTCAATTTTGGGTTCCGTGGAAAATCTCGGTTTGCTGCGCCACCTGTTGCAGGCCCACGCCGTGAATACGATATTTCACGCCGCTGCTTACAAGCATGTGCCGCTGGTCGAAGCGAACGTCATTGAGGGCGTCACCAACAACGTTCTCGGCACCAGAGTTCTCCTTGAGGCAATCCATGGCAGCGACGTTTCGACTTTCGTGATGATTTCCACCGACAAGGCGGTTCGTCCGACCAGCGTGATGGGTGCATCGAAGCGGGCCGCGGAGCTTCTAGTACAGGCCGCGGCGCATGAGGGGTCGTGCGACATGGCAATTGTGCGCTTCGGCAATGTTCTGGGCTCGTCGGGATCAGTGCTCCCGATGTTTCAGGCCCAGATCGCCGCCGGCGGGCCGGT
>Ga0157379_10004733_pt1 | contig 11677 bp, 7 predicted proteins | sample S25metaG_FD_121802 | JGI IMG/M metagenome (GOLD analysis project Ga0157379, IMG submission 121802) | Switchgrass rhizosphere microbial communities from Kellogg Biological Station, Michigan, USA - S2-5 metaG | ecosystem: Host-associated > Plants > Roots > Rhizosphere > Soil | place: USA: Michigan... | reverse complement strand
TGTGGCTGGTCTGCGTGAAGAAATCAGCGAACGCCTGCGTGACACTTCTCCCGTCGGGATTTCGCCCAGCCAGCCCGCGGTTGCCGAAACCATCGCGTGGCTGAAGGAGGAATGCGGGCTGGATGATTCCGCCGCCGAGCAGTCGGTCGAGTACATCTTGCAGGGCCGCGCTGTGTTGGGGGATGTTCCAACGCAGGACACGATCATCGGAGAGCGCTTCTTCGATGAAGGCGGCGGGATGCAACTGATTATCCACGCGCCCTATGGCGGCCGCGTCAACAAGGCCTGGGGACTGGCCCTGCGCAAGCGTTTCTGCCGCAGCTTCAATTTTGAATTACAGGCCGCCGCCACCGACAACGGTCTCAACATCGCACTGGCCGAGCAGCACAGCTTTCCCCTGGCTGACGTTTTTCATTTCCTCAACGCCGAAACCGTGCAACCGATTCTGGAACAGGCGGCGCTGGCGTCGCCGATTTTTGGCACACGCTGGCGCTGGGACGCCAATCGCGCGCTGGCTCTGCTGCGCTTTCAGGGCGGCAAGAAAGTTCCACCGCAGATCCAGCGCATGCGCTCGGACGATCTGCTGGCGTCGGTGTTCCCCGATGTGGCCGCCTGCCAGGAAAATATCGTGGGCGACATTCAGATTCCCGATCATCCCCTGGTCAAGGAAGTGATGAAAGACGTCCTCACCGAGGCCATGGATGTGGACGGGCTGCGGGCGCTGCTGAGCGGCATCCAGCAGGGGCGAATCCGTTGCCTGGCGGTGGACACGCCGGTGCCGTCGCAATTCTCGCATGAGATTCTAAATGCGAACCCCTACGCCTATCTCGACGACGCGCCTCTGGAGGAACGGCGTGCCCGCGCGGTGGAGATGCGCCGCATTCTGCCTGAGTCGGTACTGGAAGAAGTCGGCAAGCTCGATCCTGCCGCGATCGCGCAGGTCCGGGAAGAAGCCTGGCCCGACGTGCGCGATGCGGACGAGTTGCACGATGTGCTGCATACCTTGATTGCGTTCCCGGCCCGTGTGGAGGCGGGCGACTCGCCCGCCCAAGCCCAGGCCGCCGCTTTGAGCTTGTTCGGTAAACCCGGCAGTCAAGCTGCGCTCGACCGGACAGCCGAGGGCAGCTGTCCCCACGTGAGTCATAGCGTGGGCGAGTGGCGGGGATATTTCGAAAGACTCCTGGAACAGGGGCGGGCTGCCCGGGCTGAACAAGATGGGGTGAGTTACTGGGTGGCAGCGGAGCGCGCAACGACATTTTCACTGCTGTTCCCAAGCGCTCGGTTTGATCGTCCGGTCGCGGAGATTAGGACGGCTCTGCCGTCATCGGAAGATGCGCTCCTGGCATTGGTCACGGGTTGGATGTCGCACATGGGTCCGGCGACAGCTTCGCAACTTGGCGCTTTGCTCGGGCTTCCCGCTTCTGAAATCGACAAGGCTTTGCTTCGTATGGAAGCCTCGGGGGCCTTGCTGCGCGGACAATTTACCGGCACCGCCTCGCGGGCGAGTCGCCCGCGTCCGCACGAGGACGGGCCCGAACTGGAGTGGTGCGAGCGGCGCTTGTTGGCGCGCATTCATCGGTTGACGGTGGCCACCCTGCGCAAACAGATTGAGCCGGTCACGGCGGCGCAATTCATGCGCTGGCTTTTGCGCTGGCAGCATGTCGCACCGGGGGCTCAGGTTCAAGGGGAACGCGCCACGCTCGAGGTGCTGCGCCAGTTGCAGGGATTCGAGATTCCCGCCAATGCCTGGGAGCGGCAGATCCTGGGTCGTCGCATTGCCAACTATGATCCCAAGTGGCTCGACCAGCTTTGTCTTACCGGCGCCGTCGGTTGGGGAAGGCTGTCGCCGCATCCCGCGACTCTTGATGACACCGCAGCGGGAAAGCGGCGCGTGATTCCGACCAGCGTGGCTCCCATCACGTTCTTCGTGCGCGAAGAAGCCGACTGGATGACTCCGCATCGTCCCGACTCGGAGGCACCCGAAGCGCGCGGCCTCAGCGAAACTGCCCGCCAGGTGCTGGACTTCCTGCGGCAGCGCGGAGCGTCATTTTTCGCCGATATCGTGCGCGGTACGGGGCGCCTGAAAGCGGAGGTGGAAACCTCCCTCTGGGAACTGGTTGCAGGTGGTGTGATCACCGCCGATGGTTTCGACAACCTGCGCTCTTTGCTTGATCCCAAGCGCCGTGCCGGACAAGGCAGCGGTCGGGCGGCGCGCCCCCGCCATAGCACTGGCCGCTGGGCGCTCTTGTACACCGACCAGGCGGCGGACCGCAATCGCGCCGTGGAGGCGACCTGCTGGATGTTGCTGAAACGTTATGGCATCGTGTTTCGTGATCTGCTCGCTCGCGAGACCAATCTTCCCAAGTGGCGCGAACTGCAAATGGCGTTCCGGCGGCTCGAAGATCGAGGCGAGATTCGAGGCGGCCGCTTCGTGGATGGCTTTCTCGGTGAGCAATTTGCCCTGCCGGCGGCGGTGGAATCGTTGCGGGCGACGCGCAAAATGCCGCTCACCGGAGAGACCATCGTGTTGTCGGCCGCCGATCCCTTAAACCTGGTAGGAATTTTACTGCCGGGTGAACGCGTCCCCGCAATCTCGGGCAAGACTGTGACCTTCCAAGATGGCGTCGTCGTGCGTGACACGGCCGATTCGCAACGCCTGACCGCGATGGGTGAGTAAGAATGTTTTGGTTCTGAGGGGATCGATCAAACTCAAGTTCTCAGTCGTCAGTTTTCGGTTCTCAGCAGGTGGGTACTAAAAAGCGATCGGGAACCCGATGAGGGGGTCCCTCGAGTTCCCGAACAGCGCATTCCCGGCGGAACTTCTGAAAGCGCTTCCCCCGTCGCTTTTTGCCAGGCCAACGCTGCCCATTTGAGAGCACGTCTTCAGCCATCGCAACGGGGCGGGGGCAATCTGCGCTGGTGTCTTGATAAGTAAATCATTCTAATGACATTAGCCCTTCCTCCAAGAGATGGCCTTGGGCCGGGGTTCGAGCGTCTTCTCTATCCGGATAGATAGAACGACTATCTGTTCGGATAGTGGAACAGGACGGGTTGGGATATTCCGCAGGCATGAAAAGTGTGATACACCGTAGGCCGCAAGTGAGGTGTGCGAACCCTTGAAGCCCAGACTCCAGGTCGCGGCGGGACCATTGGCGGATTCGGTCTATTTTTTGACGGAAGCAGAAGTCCGGATCGGCAGAGATCCCTCTAACTCATTGACGGTCAGCGATCTTTCCCTGTCGCGACGCCACTGCGTGCTCATCCGGGAAGACGACGGTTACCAGCTTCGCGATCTCGAAAGCCGTAATGGCACCTTCGTTAACGGTGGGGTGGTGTCGGAAAAGCGGCTGAACCACGGCGATCAGATCTCAGTGGGAGAATCTGTTTTTGTCTTCCTGACGAAAGAGGACTCGGATGGAGCCACCAACGAAGCTGTTGAGTTCGACGATAGCCTGACCCAGGCCACGGTCCGAATCCGCCCCCAGGATGTTCTCTACCTTCAGCCGGAACGCATTCAGAAAGAGTTGCCGGGAACTTCGCGGGTGGGGCGGAATCTCAATGCATTGCTGAAAATAAGCCGCGTGGTGCACTCCATTTCTGACCTGCACCGTCTGCAGGAGCAAATCCTGGAGCTGATTTTTGAGGTGGTGCCGGCCGAGCGTGGCGCAATTCTGTTGGATGGCAAGGGCAACCACAGGTTTTCTTCGCTCTTCGCCTATCCCGTAGAGCGGGCAGAACCAGTACGTGTAAGCCGCACCATTACGACCCAGGTGATGGACCAGGGAGTAGCGATCCTGGGAGCGGATGTGCCTGCCAGCGGAGGCTTAAGCGAAGTAGAAAGCCTGGTGAGTTTAAAAGTGCGCTCGTTGCTCTGCGTCCCCTTGACTGTGTTTCAAAAAGTGGTCGGGTGCATCTACCTGGACACCACCAGTCCGGGTACCCGATTTGATCGGGACCACCTGGAACTCGTGGCCAGCATTGCGGGTATCTCCGCGGTGGCGCTGGAAAACTCCCGCCGCTTGCTGTGGCTGGAACAGGAAAACCTTCGCCTGGCGGCGGAAATCAATCTGCAGCACAACATGGTCGGCGAGAGTCCCGCGATGAAAGAGGTGTACCGCTTCCTGTCGCGAGTGGCGCCCACGGACGCAACCGTCCTGGTGGGGGGTGAAAGCGGAACCGGCAAGGAATTGGTGGCGCGGGCCATTCATCGCAACAGCCCACGCGCGGGCCGGCCCTTTGTCACCATTAACTGCGCGGCCATTCCCGAAGGTCTGCTGGAGAGCGAACTCTTCGGATACGAAAGAGGCGCGTTTACTGGCGCAGCCGGTCAAAAGAAAGGCCGGCTGGAGCTGGCCGACGGAGGCGTGGTGTTTCTCGACGAAATTGGGGAACTGGCTCCGGCGTTGCAAGTCAAGTTGCTGCGCGTGTTGCAGGAACGCGAACTCGAACGCCTGGGGGGCTCCCGCCCGATCTCGATCGACATTCGCCTGATCGCCGCCACCAACAAGGACCTGGCAGCCGCAGTGAAGGCACGGACATTTCGCGAGGATCTATATTACCGGCTGAACGTCGTATCGCTGGTGGTGCCCCCGCTGCGTGAGCGTGTGGAAGACATTCCCATTCTGGCGGAATATTTTGTCGCCAAGTTTGCCGCCAAGTGCAAGGTCAAAGCCAAAAAGATTTCTCCCGAGGCCCTGGCCGGGCTGATGAATTATGACTGGCCCGGTAACGTGCGCGAACTGGAAAATGCCATCGAACGGGCGCTGGTTTTGGGCGTCTCGGAAACCATATGCCCGGAAGACCTGCCGGAATCAGTTTTGGAGAAAGATCCGGCGCCGGGCACGCAGGAAGCCAAGTATCACGCGGCGGTCACGCAATTGAAGAAACACCTCATTCTTACCGCGCTCGAGGAAACCAAAGGCAACTACACCGAGGCGGCCCGTACCCTGGGAGTGCACGCGAACTATCTGCACCGCCTGGTCAGAAACCTGAATCTGCGGCCGTCCATTCGCTCCTTCCCGGTTATCCGGGGCGGTTCAGGCAGAGTCGCAGATGGCTGAATGTGAAGCGGGCGCCTCCCCGGCCGTCCGCACCGGGCGCCATTTTTCGTTTTGTAGTTTGGCATTCGGTGGCGCTGGGCGCGTCACCCGGCCGCTGGAAAATCTGGTGAAAGCAACCTGGCTATCGGATCAAGGAAGTCTGAGGCTCGGCAGGGTCGCAGGATTCAGATAAACACCTTGCCAGCGTACCGCAAAATGAAGATGAGGGCCGGTGGCCCGGCCCGTGCCTCCACTGCGCCCAATCTCCTGCCCTGCCGCTATCCGCTCGCCTTGCTTTACCTTGATCTCCGACAGGTGGAGGTAGAGCGTGAGCAATCCCTGCCCGTGATCGAGTACCACGCAATTTCCTTCGAAGTACAAGGGGCCCGCCAGCAGAACGATTCCCGCATTAGCGGCGGAAACCGGTGTACCGGTGGGGACGCCGTAGTCCAGTCCCTGGTGCATGCTTTGAACTTTGCCGTTAAAGGTCCGGCGGGTGCCAAAGGCGTCGGAGACCGGGGCGACCACGGGTGGAAGAAACCTTCCTGACCATTCCCGCTCCGGATTGGTGTGTTGAAACACGTCCTGCTTGATTGTCTTGTCCTGATGAATGCGCTCCAGCTCCACTTTGCTGGGTTCGGTGAATCGCTTGGCGACAGTGACCTTGATGCTGGGATACTTCGCGGCCCGGACCGTGATTTTTCGGGAGAAGGAGATAGTTGCTGCCTGGGAAGTTGTTCCGCTCAGTTCCAGGGCGTAGGTGCCAGGACGCGTTTCGAGACTGACGCCGGCGATCCCGTACCAGGTTTTCCCGGCGGGGTCATAGCTGAACCAGACTTGATGTCCCAGCCATTTGGCGGAGAGCCGTGTCAAACGCGCCGGCGGCGTGACATCAAACGCAACCGGGGCTCCGTCCACCAGCAGTGGCGGTTGCCAGCGAACAGACCAGGGTTTTGCGACGCCGGGCTTTGGCCCCTCCGCAGTGCGCTCGCTCCCCGTCCCGGCGATGGAAAGAAGGGGCAATGTGGTGACGATAACGGCAAGCAGCAGGCAGCAGCGATAGTTGGCTGAAAGATGCAATTTGGAACACTCCACTTATCAGGCTAGCATTCTTGCCAGGGTCCGATCTACGCCGACGAAACGACGGTCGAGCCTCTATTCTCGGTTGGGAATGAAATCCAGCTGGACTTCGGTGGTCGTAGGGTGGTCGGCGGGCACATATTTCCATTGTTTGACCGCCAGCGTGGCCGCGTCCACCAGAATCGGATTGCCGCCGATGGGCGAGATTTTCCCGACCGAGCCATTGGGGCTGATCGAAATAGACAAACGGACAATCCCGCCAATCGCGTTCTGCTTCAATTCACGGGGATACTTGGGAGCCACCTTGTAAACCACTTTTCGCACGCCGGGCGGATTTTGGGCCTGGGTGGAAGCTGGCGAAAGTAACGCCAGCAGGACCAGTCCAAGCGCAGCGCACGCTGGCCGACCGCCGAGCATCGACCATGATGTCTTTGATTGGCCCACGAGCATTCAACCCTGCAGGTGAAATGGAGACCCGATGTTGCGAGGTTAGGAAATTAGTCACACTCGGGCAAGTTACGGATGTAATGGCCGATCGCCGTGTGGGTCGGACACTCCTGTCCGACGCCGTTGATTTTGCTCCTGATTGGGGAAACCGGAGAGCTCCGTATCGGACTTGGGGCAGCCTTGCTACAAACCAAACCCAAGGTCAGAAGCGTCGGACAAGAGTGTCCGACCCACACACGACACTGCAAGTAATGCTTTTCTGCTATTGCTCCGGGCAGGCGTTACTTCTACAGTGCTGCAAAATTCTCGATCGCGTGGTCCCCGGGGACCACATGCCAATCCCGTCTGCAAGAACGCCCGATGAAGGAGTCCGAAATGAGACTGGGAGCAAAAGTGTATGTAAGCGTAGCTATCCTGGTGCTGGGGAGTGCTCAAGTCGTAGGACAACAGTCTCAGACCGCGATGGAGCCAGGGGCAGGTTCGGTTCTACACGCTGTCGCCTCCGCCCCAGAAGCCTCAGCCCCGAAGCCACCCCAGGCGGCGCATGTTCCTTCGGCACAAGCCCAAAAGCACAAGCTCGGTCCATTCGAGATTACGATCAACTGGCGCACGCGCGCGGAAGGCTGGAACTGGTTCGAGGTTCCCACCGGAAACAGCGATTACCCCTTGTGGCATTCGTTGCTGCGAATCGGCATCGGCCAGACCCGGGAAAAGATCGACTGGTTCGCTGAAATGGAGCAGCCGTCCATCCTTGGGCTCCCGAACGATGCGGTGGTTGCGGGCCCCGCAGGCCAGCTTGGCCTGGGTGGGTCCTACTATGTGGCCAACAACAACGAGTCCAACAACGCGAGTATATTTCTGAAACAGGCATTTGTTGACTTTAAACACCTCGGGCCGACGCGAGTGAAGCTGGGGCGCTTCGAATATTTCGATGGCATGGAAGTCAAGCCAAAAGACCCGATGCTTGCGGCCGTGGTGCAGAGCCGGATCGCGCACCGCCTGATCTCCAACTTTGGATTCACCGCGGTTCAGCGGACCTTTGACGGCGGCCAGTTCTCCCTGAATTCAGGGAAGAACAATTTCACCTTCTTCGGCGCCCGGCCAACCGCTGGAATTCTGCAGACTGACGGAATGCCCGAACTGGACATCGAGGTTTACTACGGCGCCTTCACCCGGTCCATCAATACGCCGCGTGGCGAGGCGCAACTACGCGTGTTCGGCCTGGGCTATGTGGATGACCGCAACACCATCTTGAAGACTGACAACCGTCCTGCGCCGGTGCGCACCGCGGACCTGGGCAAGGTTCAGCTGGCCACCTTCGGCGCCAACTACACGCAGGTGATCAATACCACGAACGCCGGCAAGTTTGATTTTCTGGTGTGGGGCGTTTACCAGGGCGGCTCCTGGGGCGCGCTCAACCAGCGTGCCGGCGCATTCGTGGGTGAACTGGGGTGGCAACCCGCCGTGAAGCACCTTAAACCCTGGCTGAGCGCCGGCTTTTCTTATGGCAGCGGCGATGGCAATCCCAATGACTCGACCCACGGAACCTTCTTCCAGGTCCTGACCACGCCGCGCCAGTATGCGCGCTTTCCCTTTTACAACATGATGAACAACGAGGATTTTTACGCCACGCTGAACCTCAGGCCGGCATCGAAGCTAGCGTTGCGCACCGAAGCGCACGCTCTCCGGCTGGCCAATTCGGCCGATTTCTGGTACCTGGGTGGAGGCGCATTTCAGCCCAAGACTTTCGGATATACGGGCCGCCCCAGCAACGATTTCAGTGGCCTGGCCAATGTCTGGGACCTCAGTGCCGACTACCAGATCACCCGCTCCTTCAGTACCACGCTGTACTACGGCCATGCCTGGAGTAAGACAGTGGTTGCAAAGATCTACCCCAAGGATCCCAACGGCCAGTTCGCCTACCTGGAGACCAACTTTCATTTCTAGAACATAGTTTGAACCCCGGCGCCGGAGGGATAATATATTTCAACTATTGACCCCCGATAGACAAAGTGTGATCGTGGTCACATTTTTGCGGTAAGTTTAAGGTTGCAAGGAGAATGATCTCAATGGCAGTTTCGACTCCCGCGATGCCCCATATCCATACTGCGCCGGCGGCCAATGCCAGCTTCTATGAAAAGCTAAACAGCCGCTGGCACGAGCGCGCCTTGCAGATTTTCATGTTCATCGTACTAGCACACTGGGGCGAGCACCTGGTCCAGGCCTATCAGATTTATGTAATGGGATGGCCGCGCCCCAAGGCCAATGGCATTCTAGGTTTGTGGTACCCCTGGCTGATCAAGTCCGAAGCGCTGCACTATGGTTATGCCATTGTCATGCTGATAGGAATCTGGGTTCTGCGTAACGGATTCACCGGGCGATCCCGTACCTGGTGGACGGTGGCGCTGGTCATCCAGTTCTGGCATCATATCGAGCATTTCCTGCTGATCTGGCAGGCCACGGCGCATCACAATTTCTGGGGAAAGCCAGTACCGTTCAGCGTTTTGCAGCTAGTGATTCCGCGCGTGGAACTCCATCTCTTCTACAACTCGGTGGTGTTCATCCCCATGGTCATCGCCATGTACTATCACATGTTCCCGTCCGCAGCCGAGGAGAGGACGATGGTGTGCTCTTGTGCATGGGACCACAAGCCTTCAATGCAAGCTGCCTGATTCGAAAAGGCCCGAGTAGGGGGAGTCGCAAGATAGCATTCGCCGCTCAATGGTGCGGGTGGCTGGTTCGCCCGCTTCACGGAAAGTGTCTGGGATTTCTGTTTTGCGCCTGCGCTGCAACTTTGCTCGCGACCGCCTGCTCCAGGCCGGCGGATTCTTCGCGCACGATCACGATTGAGCATGAGATATCGCCCGCGCCTGCCCGGACCGGCCCGGCCGGAGTGACCTTCCGACTGATCGATGCGGCCGGCCGCCCAATCGCGGGAGCGCAGGTTGCGGTAGAGGCGGACATGGCACACGCGGGCATGTCTCCCGTTCTTGACGATGCCCGCGAAATCGAGCCTGGCCGCTACCAGGCTCACCTCAGGTTTGAAATGGCAGGAGACTGGGTCATCCTCCTGCATGTCAAACTCCCCGGCGGACAGAAGTTGGAACGCCAAATTGATGTACCGGGCGTTCGACCCAACTAGGCAAGCTGTTGAATCCCTCATCCATCCCGGCCCTGGAAGCTCCCGAAGCCCTGCCCCTTGATTTAATGCGGGTCCCTGGCCTGGGTCGTCTGTTTCGCTGGCGCTATGCCCGTCCGCTGCTCCAGGCACCGCTGCTCATCGTCAGCGTGGTGATGATCCTGCATGGCCTGTTCGGCCCCTCACTGGCGCCGAAAAATCTGGCGACAACTTTAAGCTGGCTTCACTTCCGCGGCGTGCTGGTGCTGGTGCTGCTCGCCGCGGGAAATTTTTTCTGCTTGGCTTGCCCCTTCATGCTGGTGCGCCAGGCGGCGCGACGCTTGTTCAAGCCGCGTTTCGACTGGCCGCGGGCGCTGCGCAACAAATGGCTATCGGTCGCGCTCTTCGTCCTGGTCCTTTTCCTGTACGAGTTGTTCGACCTGTGGTCCTCGCCCTGGTGGACGGCCTGGCTGATCATTGCCTACTTCCTGACCGTGCTCCTGGTGGACGGCTTTTTCAAGCACGCTTCTTTCTGCAAGTTTGTTTGCCCCATCGGACAGTTCAACTTTGTGGCCTCTACCCTTTCCCCTTTTGAGGTGAAGGTACGCGACCAGGCGGTGTGCACCTCTTGTCCTACTCTGGATTGCATTCGCGGCCGCCGCGAACCGGTCTCTGGCCTGGTCACGATTCGGGGCTGTGAACTGGCACTGTTCCAGCCCCGCAAAGTTGGCAACATGGATTGCACCTTCTGTCTGGACTGTGTCCATGCCTGTCCGCACGACAACGTTGGAATTCTCAACCGGATGCCTGGAGAAGAACTCCTGACTGATCCCTTGCGATCGGGAATTGGTTATTTCTCACGCCGCAAAGACCTGGCTGCGCTGGCCATTGTGTTTACCTTCGGCGCACTGTTGAATGCCTTTGGCATGGTCAGTCCGGTTTATGCGGTGGAGAGTTGGCTGGGAAAAATATTGCACGTGAGCCATGAAGCGCCGGTGCTCGGCATCATCTTCGCGTTTTTTCTGGTTCTGGAGCCGGTCGTGCTCCTGGGAGTGGCAGCATGGTTGACCCGCATCTGGGCGGGCAGCCGACGCGCCTTGCTCCCGCTGATGGTGCGCTACACTTACGGCCTTGTGCCCATGGGCTTCGGCATGTGGCTGGCCCACTACGGGTTTCATTTCTTGACCGGTCTCTACACCGTAATTCCGGTAACCCAGAACGCACTGGCGAGTCTGGGATGGCCTGTTCTTGGAGAGCCCCGCTGGACTCTCACCGGCCTGCCGGCGAACATCGTACTGATGATCGAAATCGGGTTCCTGCTGCTGGGCTTTGCCGGCTCGCTGACCGTACTCTATGGTCTGGCCGAAGACGATTCGCCCCGGGAGCCCGTGCGCACCTTCATTCCCTGGGCTACAGTGGGCTTGATTCTGTTTATCGCGTCCATCTGGCTGCTGTTCCAACCCATGGAAATGCGCGCCACCCTGATGGGCGGCTAAAGTGTGGGTCGGACACTCTTGTCCGACGCAGTTGCAGTTGCTGTTGATTTTTTGTTGTTTTGGCAAACGGGCCATTTATGAACCGCCAGACAATCGCGCGTCAAATCTTCGGTCTTGCGGGCCTGGTCGCTTTGGCGTGGCCCATGCCAGTACGGGCCCACAACGGCCCACCCTTCCCTATCATTGAGAACCACAAGGTTGGTCCCTGCATAATTTCTCTGTGGACGCATCCTGATGTGGGTACAGGCACGTTCTTCGTATTTGTCCAGCCACTCCCGGGCACAACGGTTCCCAAAGATCTGAAAATCCAGATCGGGGTTCAACCGGAAAGCGGCCGCCTGCCGGAGGTTGTTTACACTACGGCGCCGGATGAGAGCGGAGGGCAACTGAGTTACAACGCAGCGGTCGAGTTTGATCGCGACGAGTTCTGGAAGATCCGCCTGGTCCTCGAAAGTGCGCAGGGCCGCGGAGAAGAGTTTTCGCGGGTGGAAGCGACT
>Ga0157379_10004732_pt1 | contig 11678 bp, 14 predicted proteins | sample S25metaG_FD_121802 | JGI IMG/M metagenome (GOLD analysis project Ga0157379, IMG submission 121802) | Switchgrass rhizosphere microbial communities from Kellogg Biological Station, Michigan, USA - S2-5 metaG | ecosystem: Host-associated > Plants > Roots > Rhizosphere > Soil | place: USA... | reverse complement strand
TCTGTAAGGTGGCCATCTTCTGCGGAATATTGGCACATAGGAGACACCTACACGTTTCGTCCGCGTTAGAGAGCGAAGTTCAGAAGATAATATATATCATACCCAGATACGGTTTTGGAATGTCACGCCTCGTATGGTGAGAGGCGTAAAGACCTTTGGTATACTGACATTCGTTTCCGCATCCTTTACAGTGCCGGTAGGTGGATACTGATCGGGAGTGTAATAAGGGATAGCAGGCGCAGGGCTATTGAAAATATATCGAGTGTCTTCCTTTGCCATAATGAAATAGGCAGGTAAGTTAATGAACGACAAATGACATCTCGAAAGGTTCTTTTAAGTATGAATGTCGAGCACGATAACGAAGAGTGAGAATGTAACGGCGTTATCGTGACTTAGTTCCTCTGGGATACTAGATTGCGCCAACAACCAATACGAGATCTCAACACGCCAGGCTCCACTGTATGGGGAGGATTCATAGGCACACATCAGTAAGCACAAGGAGTAAGCATGGTTCCTTTTTTATGACTTTCGTATTCAGCGATCGACTTCGACTTCGCATTATATCTTTGTGTAATTGTTAGAGGGAAGAAAGTGTTTAGAAGCCAGGGTTAAAGAGGTCAACTACCTCCATTTGGCTGTAATGGTCTTCTCGGATTATAAAGCGTAAGAAGTATCATGAACGAGAGAGCGGTGGGAACCGTAGGCACTTTACTCCTTTGTAATCAGACTGAGTGAGCATCTGGTTGATTTTCGACGTTCCTTGTAAGCATTGAAAGTCTAGCATAGTATTAGGAATTATATGAGGGTAAATTCTTTAAAAAAAGTGTTATGAGCAAGTTGACAATCTAAATATAGATTTGTTCAATTTTCTCCCCTTAGTCAGGAACGTTCGTAAGGTTACCTCGCTTGATCTCTCGAGAAATTAGTCAATCAGTACAGATCTGGCCATTTTTGCCTCCGTGCTGAAGCGTTTCACGCATCCGAGTACGTACTTACTCCCATCCATCGACTGGAATCCGCAAGGTTGTAAGCAGGACAACACCTTCATTACATGTAAAAACACTAACGTAAACCGATATTTGTAGAGATCGATCTATCCCACTGTAAATGGGATACTCAACATCCATCCGAATTCTTTGCCAAGTACTTACATGAGGTCGTCACTGCTGCATTCTTTCGTATCCCTAACGGACGGATGCAGTATATATTGGGTAGTTGTCAATGAGGCTTTGTGTCAACTTATCATTGGTATGCTGTGATATACCCTCATCAGTGCCCCCTCGTGTTTTGCCGTTCACCTGCCAGACGATCATCGCCTGTGTGGGGGTGTGGCTCTACACTTCACATTACCTGTCAACAAAAGAAGCAGGCAGGAGACCAGACAGTCGCTTCGAGCATCCTTGGATATCTCTTCTCTGGAGTCTATCACATCTGAAGTATCTCCACAGTGAAGACTATGGTATCCCGTTCTCCTTACGGTAGATACCTTTTTCTGCGTTATGACAATCTTGAAAGAAGTTTCATTCACACGACATGCTGGATACAAAACGTAGGCGATCTAAAGCGTCCTTCTCGGGCAACCATTAGGCCATCTACCTTTATGCCTATCCCTGTCAAGAAACACCGAGGGACTCCTCCTCGCTATGGCTTTAAAAGCTAATCGTCTCCACAGAGTGCTGATTCGATCTCTCCCCGAAAATGATGTAATATCTTCGATAAAATCTCTACTTTCTGACGACACCAAACAAGCCATTAGCCTCAAGGGTGACGATGCGACAATTGTTGGCGACACGGGTTTTTGCAGTAAGTATTCAATAAGTCTTGTCTAGGTAACTTTTTCTTACTAAACCCGCATAGGCAATTACAAAGGATAAATACCTGCCTGGGTCTCTGAGAGAGAAATGCGTCAGAGTTTTGGAGAAGTTACCGATAGACGCTGAAGTTCTTCCATCCCAGCTCCCTTATTCCTACCTCAGATATATACAATATCAGCGAACATACTATTAGGTTTGGGTCTTGCTCTGATGCCCATAAAGCCATATTAAGAGACAACTCGGGCATTCGGACCGTGGCAGTCAAAAAGTTTCGAATATATTGTGAATGGACTAAAAGGGTGAGTTACATCCTGGCAACTGAAGATGGCTTATTCCAACTATTATTCAGAGATGTCTTCGTGAAACTGTACTCTCCCTTCAGCTATCGCATCCAAATGTTCTCCCGTTTTCCGGCGCTTTCTACGAGGGGAGAAGACTTAATCTTGTATTAACCTTTATGGCAAACGGAACTATGAAGAATTTTTTTGATGACTCCCGAATATCGAGAGACCGACCGATTAAAATTGGTAGGTTACGTCTTTATGCTGGGATTCAGAATCAGTATTCACCAAGGCAGCAGATATCCGCCGTGTTTGACGGTGTCTTGTAATTACACAGCCATAAGCCTCCCTTAACTCACGGAGATCTCAGGCTGGTGAACCTCATGTCGCCAGTGGCCATTAACAGCTCTGAGAGAATACTCGCTTTCAGCCCCACTATTCTGATGAATGGTGAACTCCAACCTGTTCTAGGCGATCTGAATCTGGCGCAGCAACATTTCCAAGACTTCTCAGTTACATTATCATCCTCTGTCGACATTTGTAATAGGTGGCGGGCTCCGGAGCTCCTAATGCCAAACAGAATGCTCCGGGACAACGAAAACAACCCTAATATCAGGCCAACTCTCATGAATGATATTTGGGCATGCGGGATGATCATTTATGAGATCTTGACTGACCTCACGCCGTACGAGAACGATATAAATCCCGTGGTCTGCAATAAACCCGAGCGAGAAGAGTTGCCTTCCAGACCAGGTCCCGAAATTACTGAATCTTACTGACGAGATCTGGAAAGTCCTTGTCGAGGGATGTTGGCAATTCGATCCGAAGAAAAGACTCGATATCAATGAGTTGCGACAAAAGATATGCAAGATTCGAGCCGAGTTCAACCCAACCACTTGACAAGTCCGCACGGTAATCACCCCCCATTTTATATCATCCAGGTTGCTAACCGTCTTTTGATGTATGCGTAGGAGCTATTTGGTCTTCCAAATGAAATTCCTACGGAGAAGTCTGGCGAAATCATACAGCGCTTCTGTGCTTCTGAAGTACAGATGGTAAAGAGATATAAATGTTTATAAGCAAGTGTCCTGGATGAGGTTACTGTTTTTGCTTGTACTCTCTATTGACTGCTCATCTTCCAGTTCACTGGCGTCGGTCATTTTGTTGCTGGCGTCCGGACGATTCTTGCAGATATTTTGGATGCGGTGAGTCTTCTATGAATTCTGATATTCGCGTTTCTCTGACATATCTCCAGGAACTTCAGCCAAGCGTTACTGAAAATGTTCCAATTCCAAAGCTTTTTCACGGACTTCTATTGGGAGGAAGGGATGTCGAGTAAATAAAATGCAAAGAAAGCACAAAGTGGCCATAAAGTTTCCTTCCAAGGAATCTTTCGACACTGTGGTGGAAGTACGGGGTACACCTAAAAACGTAGAAGCTAGGGGGAGTGAATTCAGGCAAAGCGTCGAGGTAGGATATCACGCATTTCAAATTATCTGAGAAGCGTCCTGACTTGTCAATAGATAATGGAGAAAAATCAAATTCGCATTGAGATTTTAAAGTTAAAGAAATCACCATACGTTGCAAATGTCATTAACGAGCGATCAGAGGAGATACTCCTGTCACCTCTGAAGGATCTCGAAGTCGATGTCGTTTCGGGGATGGTCATTCTTTCTGGACACCCACATGGCATTGACTCGGCTCTCGAGATTGTCAAACAGATCGAATGCGACACTTTACCAACAGAGGAAATAGCTTCGAATAATTTTATCTGCCGCATATTTGAAGATAAACGGGCATGGAACGAACTTGTTGACCGTTGCGGATCCGACGCATCATCTGTGGATTTACTGAGTGTGTAGGTATTCTGGCTCCTTTTGATTTGTTCAAGTGTTAGCAAGCGCGAGTAGATCTTCCAAAACTATATGAGTCCGTGGCTTCCGTGATTCTTTGCTTCGCGTTGGTAATGGGATCACTGGACTCGTTGCTTTGGGGCATGGATGCGTCATGGGAAAGCGGATTCCGTTAGAATTGAAGAACAAAATCGTTGCACATGCAGCCGTTCACCGAGAATACCTAAGCTCCGAACTTAACGTATTTCTCTATCTTCCTTGGGAGGTTACATACACCTACGTTGGAGATATGGTAAACGAGACTGAATTGAAGAGGAAAGAAGACGGGCACTTCATTGTTAAATTAATTGGCAGGGCTAAGAGTGCCTGTTGCGCTGCGCGGCACTACATAGAAGTAAGGCTCGAGTCCACAGTTCGAACACAATTATTGTTGATATGAGAGCAGTAACAAATTTGATCATGTTGGGAAAGGCTAATTACATCCGAGGTTTTCGACCTATTTTATGATTCCATTGTGGAAAACATATCGATGAACTTCCCTGATGCGGTGGTGGAATCGAATTCCCCTCTCCAAACGACCAAAGTCACCTCCTCCTTCGTTTCTGAAGATCGAGACCTTATTGTAACTTCGGGACAGGGATGGACAATCCGGAGACTGAAGGTCCCAGAGAAACTACATAAGTGTTGGCTCGGAATTGTCCCGCGTTTCATTGAGGAGAAACAAATTGTTAAGCAAAGCGTCTTCAACTTAGGATCAACGCTCTGGAACCAGCTCATGGATTTTACGTGGAGATAGATAGGAGTGATAGAATTATCAGGATATAAATGCAATTTTATATTCTGGAAAGAGAGTCCATCGACAACATTTCCGGAGATATCATGCGAAGAGGGAGAATTGTTTGGGGAAAACGTTTCAATTCTTACTGGTAACCTATCTTTTTTTGCCTCGTGTGCCGCTGGTATCTAAGTCTTTGGTGGGTCCATTCACGGATACCATTAGACCGGTCATCAATCATGCATTGAAATCTCTGAAGAGGCAGTCCTAAGATTCTGGCATTTGCACTCAATTCCGATGTTTTTCGGTTTGTATTGACACGCCTCTGATGGTTCATGAGACTCTCCACGAGATTGTGTCTTTCATTGTAGTGATGCAAGAATTCTTAGGGTTCTAATTCATTTTCTTATAATTACAGGAAATCGAGAACCGCGAAATTATAGACGAAGACTATCAGGATATCAGGATATCAGGCGAAATATCCTAAGTGCCTGTATTGATATGTGATACAACCAAGGCTTGAGATAACCTGGTTCCTTTTCTGAGATCGTCAACGCTTACAAAAGCTTCCACGTCCTGTGCATTGACTCACAGAATCATACTGGAGGAGGCAACTCAGGATCTTATGTGGCGATGGACGCAGTCTGGTTATGACCCCTTTGCCTCGTGCAGGTGTCATTATATCGTCTCACATAGAATCTTTCCTTGAACAGTGGTACGGGACAACAGTTTGTGGCAGTGAGTGTAGCCATTTATATAACCTCGTCTCTCTGTGATAACGACTGTTGAAGTTGCTATAACCTCCCATGAGTGTCCGCCACTCAGGACCGTTTCCGACCTCGCCAAGGGAGGGTGTCAGGAGGACTGATTTTGCGTATAAAGACCCGACGTCTCAAAAACTTCTGGCCAACGCGATCACGTCTCTCCCCATTAAGGTTAATAACGTAGGTGCTTCTATGCAAGTGAGATTCCGACGACTAAGGTCGAGTTTCCTCCCTCCAAGAACCTTTTGCGAAATGTTCTCCAGGGCATTGTCAACGCTAAGATCACCGTCGGTCAACGAGAGTATGTCAGTGTCATATACTTTCAATGTTTTTAGTAATCTTCTCGGCAGTAAACTCTGTAATTCACTCCGACAGGAGATACAATCCTGGAAAACGGCTGATCCTCTACAAAGCCTGGTGGAAATCCCAGAAAAGATCGAGAAATTCTGCGAAAAGCAGAGAGTATCGCTTACAGTACGTAGCATTCGGGATCACAGGTCACTTTTACTAATGTTCCTCAAAGAATGGCGCCTTCTTATCAGACGAAGGACAGAAAGAACATGAAATGTCTCTTATCTACAACATTTTGGCGGATACCCAGGGCCTCAGAGCAAAGGCCATGGCCCTGCGTACTTCGGAAGCAGATCGCTTCTTGACACATCTGAGTGAGGTCTAGAACTCTTCCAAACGTTCCTTTTCCTTGCACGTCTCAATCTTCTTACAGGCTCTCGACGTGGCTCGCGCAAGCCCGAATAACAGTCCATTATGGAACCAAATAGATAAAGACAAATTTCGTGAGGAGTGCCTTCAGGCCCTTCGAAAGCTTTCATGTGAAGCAGGTATGCTTCCTTCTTGCCTTAGAATCGATGATGTCACCATTCTTGATTCGAATATCAAGCGTGGTGGGTATGGTATCATATCGAAAGGGAAATGGAAGTCCGAAATCGTGGCTATCAAAGAGTGTAAAGAATCTGGCCGTCATCCTTTGACGATGCGGAAGGTACGTTCATTCTAGATCCAAGGCATCATATTCCATATGAATTATATTTCAAATAGCAAATATTTCGTGAAGCTTTACTTTGGCACCAACTTCGGCATCCAAATGTCGTTCCCTTCCTTGGCATAATCCAACAAGGAGATAAACTTTTCGATTATAGCATTGTTTCGAAGTGGATGGAGAATGGAACACTGCCGCAATTTCTGCAGCAGGCAGACCAGCGCAACGCTATTGTCAGTGTAACAAAATTGGTGAGTGATAATATCAGATACATGCTATGGAAACTATAGCGAATCGCGTTTGGAGCTTTATCAAGTAGCTACTGGATTGAATTTTCTTCATGAGCATATTCCGACCGTTATTCATGGAGACATAAAGGGAGTACGTCTTCCTTTTGGCAATTTCTATTACAGAACGTTACATAACAATTCCCATCTAGTCGAATATCCTTGTTGACGGAGATGGCAATGCACTTCTGAGTGATTTTGGCATTTCAAAGCTACGATATGGAGCGATTGATAGGACGAAGACAACAGCCCCGGATCCGTCAACCTTGTATTATTGCTCTCCAGAACTCTTCGATGCAAATAGCTGCGAACCTACCAAGGAATCTGATGTTTGGGCCTTCGGCATGGTTATGTGGGAAGCATTTACGGGGATAATTCCATATTCTGAATCTAGGAAACATAACCACGCTACGATCATAAAGGTGATCACAGAGAAAAAGCTTCCTCCCTTTCCTCTGTCAGAATTATCTCGAAACAGAGGTTTTAACGGCGAGCTATGGAGGATCATGGAGAGATGTTGGGAATACGTTCCAAAGAAACGTCCGGCCGTGAAAGCTGTAGAGGAAGAACTACTGTCTTTATCAGAAGGCTTAGCGCCTCGTCCTAAGGCTAATCAGGTGCGTTACCCTTTTCTTAATGTCGAATAGTCCGAGGACGTCTGAAAATCAAAAAGAGGGTAATGATTCCTCTTTCCTTGACAGATCTTGTCGTCGTTCCAAAAGACGCGCCTTGGAAAAGTTTAGGAATCAGACTAACAGACCAAGGCCATGCGATTCTTGATCGTATAAAATATAAAGTTTTCCAGGTAAGTAGTACCCTTTGTTTAGAACTTACATTAAGAAAATATGGGCAAGCAGATATCAGGGGAACCCATCTCAGTGGATGAAGGTCTACGTAGGATCGAACGTCAGATTAAAGAACTGGTAAGCTTTATCAAGTGACATCTGGATGATTACCTAAGAAATATGAAGCAAATGAAGAACAAAGCTGTTGATCTTCCGATACCCTCCAAGTACCGTCGTTTTATCGTGGGTAGAGGGGGAGAGGCACTTGAACAATTGAGGAAAAGGCACCCTTCGGTATTAATAACCGTCCCTCGCAAGGAAGCCCCAAATGCACCAATTAAACTCTCTGGGTTTCCGGAGCACGTTGACCTGGCAAAAGCTGAAATAGAGATGGTACGTTGCGACAGCGAAAAGGCTTCATGAGCTTTGCTGACTAAGTACCAGATAATCAGCAGAATATCATCATCTTTTCAGACACTTACTGTCTCTCCAAAGACTGGGGAGCGAGCCGAACAACGTTGCGGAAAGCTAGGAATAAAATTCCACGTCGAGGGGAATCAAATCATGATGTATGGGAGCCCAACCAAACTATCTGCCGCCAAAAATATTATTGAAGCTCTTGAAGCTGAAGCTGATGTTGTTGTGGATCTGAACAACCTTCTTTGCGAATTAATTGCTTCAGATCCCCGGATGGTCCAGGATGTCATTGAAAAATGCGAAATAGATACGTCTGCGAATATACAAATAAACCCGTGAGTCATTTCTTTCTTGACGTAGGCCAGTAAAGAAATGCATTTGTGGCGTAGATCAGCTCGAGGAGTTGAAATTTCTGGTGAGCCCCAGCTCGTATCAAAAGTTCAAGGGATCCTACAAAATATGAATTCCATTGGAACATCTTGCGTCCTGGGAAAAGGGATCAAAAAATATCTGCACAATAAACTGCTGCACAAGGAAGAGAAATTATTTCTTGGATTTCTCGAGGAGAACAAAGTAATGGTATTCTTTCCGTCTTCAGGTGGATATGGAACCATTAGGATGCCGGACAACATGTCCCAACTGAAGAAAGATGGGTGGCCCTCTGAGGAGATTGTAAAAATTGTAGGCGCCACGGCCGATGATTGTAAGCGAGCAGAAATTCTGCTAGAGGTAGGTCTTTCTTCGGCATCGAATTTTATCAGGCTTAACACTTGGAGAAGGAGCGCAAAAACATTAAGAAAAAAAAGATGCCAGTCGAAAGCGGTACCTTCAAAGTCCCGCCTGGTCTCTCTGGCTTCATCAAGTGCAAGCTGGCGGCAGACTTTCGAACTCTAGGTGTCTCCGTCCAAACAATTCACGATTCTTCCGAAGAATCCATGAGCCTCGTCCTTCGAGAAGAGAAGAGATTAGTGCGAGATTTTGACAGAGATGGTCGATGGAAGATCTTCTGCCGTGACCACGAGGGTCTAGGACATGGTCTACTGGGTTGGAAGCTTTACGCGAAGACAAATGAGGCACTTAAAGAAGCCTCTCAACAATTGAAAACCGAACTGGAGTATGCATGGTGCAGATTTGGGGTGCTGGAGCTCTCTTCGCGGGCGGAGGTTCAGAGGGCAAAGGACAGTCTGGGTGGGTTGAAGGAGATTCACGGTACGAACCTCACATTCGAGATTATTGAGAAGGATAAGACAGGGAATCTTATCATAGGAGGTACATTACCTTGCTCTTCGTCTCTAAGACTTGGTGACTGACGCTATCGCTTATTGAATAGGTTATTCGACTGCTAAAGTCCGGGAGTCGATCGTCGAATGGATAAATATTTTGGACGGAAATAGGATGTGATATACCCCTACGAAATATTGTGATATTTAAGGAATTGTCAGATGTAACTTGTCATTTTACAGAGCAGGAGGTGACCGCATAAAATTGTTATTATGTAGCGTGACTTGTTCTCAGTTTGCATGTTTATACAGGGCCTTGGGTGAATTAAATCAAAAGTCAACCAGACTTTCTTTTCGGTGCTCTCCAAAAGAGTACATGCATAAATTCCTCAGAGGATATATGAATACCGGTAAAGGTGTATGAATCAGGCGTTGAAATAAGATCGCGCTTGAATAGGGAACACAAAATAAGAAGTAAAATAATCGTTTGACCTCTTGGGTGACAGGAGGTTGCCTTACAACACAGCGTGAAAAGGCAGATTTGCTTGCAGAGCGCTCGTTAATCTAACATCATATTCTCCGCTTTGTATAAATTTTTTGAAATCGCAATTATATTCTTAACAAAGTCACAAACTTTCGATGTCAAAAATGTGTTGATTGTCATTTCCTTAAAGGTTCCAGCTATACATATAAAGAATATATCAAATACAAGTAATATCTTCGTCCTAATTGCATCACGATTAGATGACACCAAAATACAAGTTAAAATTGAGCTTTTAAGCGATTTTCTTCCAAATTCCCAATTCAACGAAGTTAATCCACCGTTCCCTTTGGCAGAATTGCCACATAATCTACAGGAGCTGGCTCAATTCCATCAGGCGTCCCTAAAATCTTGAGCGTATCCCCTTTCTGGATCTTGACATTCCTAAACGTAATGCGTGTCGCCGAATGACCATCAAGAAACGTGGATGGCGTATGACCAAGGGTATCCTCGTTATTTCCCACCCATTTTCCAAGCAGTTTACCGTTAAGGAGGATTTGATACTGTGCTTTCCCTCCAATCATGTCATAATAGTTGACCGCGACATCGTATGTGCCAGACTTGAAATTTAGTTTGGTGGAAGCTGTACCAGTGGAGTTGGATACTGTAACAATGGCCCTTGTATTGGACGCTGTCTCGAATGGATTGACAACGATCGTCTTGTAACCGTCCAAAACCATACTCTCTGCTTCGATCCGCCAAGGATGGTTCCCCACCCGCTTCGCCTCGTCAGGAATGCCTGAAAAATTATTGTAAAAGTTGACAATGGCATCTCGCCACACAATTGAATGCCCGGCTTGGAAATTCAAACGGAAGAGGACGTCATTGTATCGAGCATCGTCAATCTTGCCTTTGAGGGATTCCCACCGAGTGAGGAACGTCTGAGTCGTCTCAGCACCGGCGTAGTGCGCGTCGTAGAAGTGTTGGATCACAGTCTTGCCAGATTTCAAGCGTTGAGTATATGGGACGTGGTGGAACCAGAGCAAAAGGTTGTCAGGAGTGGTATTGATGTTCTCGTACATGCTGGCAATTTCGGGCGGATATTGGCCAGAGAATCCAGTCCCGTTGGAGACAGTCCTATCCATACCGATAGACTTCTGATCGGCACGAGTCCACTGTCCCCAGCCATTATTGTCCTGTGAGGCAGGATTGGGACCGAAATGGGTGTACAAGATATCGGTCAACGTTTGGATGCCAAGGTTTCCACTGTAGCTTTCATATGTTGGCCAGGACTCCATTGATAATTGGGTGACAGTGTCGACGACATGGCTATCGAGACCAAAAGTCAAACGAGTCCAGTCTTGCACAATACCCTGGTCATCAGCCATAGGATTCCATGCCAAACGTCCGTAAGCATACAGGTTAGACATGGCCAAATGGCTTCCGAGCCAGGTGCTATTGGTGCCGACATTGACGACGGCTGCTGACCCACTCAGTGGTCGATTGAAGGTCTTGCCACCAATGATATCACGAACAGGGGACGTCTTGTTATCCACACGAAGATCAAAGTCAAGGATGGTCTTCCAAAGGGGCGGGAGGTATACAACATGACATTGCTGTCCGAGATATTCTTGAGTAACCTGCAGTTCTATGGCAACGTTGGTTTTCAACAAGTTCGCAAATAGCGGCGAAGCAGGCTCGCGGACTTGGAAATCGATGGGGCCATATTTAATCTGCACCACAACGTTATCATCGAATTGACCATCCAAGTCCTTGAAAAACTGCACGGCGGCGTTGGCGCGGTCAGCCTTCCAGTCTGATTCGTTCAGTTGATCGTACACAAAGGCACGGAACATGACGACACCCTCATGGGGCTGAAGAGCTTTTGCAAAGAGGTTTGCACCGTCGGCAAGGGTTCTGTTATACGTCAATGGGCCTGGTTGACCTTCAGAATTGGCCTTGACGAGAAAGCCAGCCATGTCGGGAACATGCTGATAGAGTTGA
>Ga0157379_10004728_pt1 | contig 11685 bp, 12 predicted proteins | sample S25metaG_FD_121802 | JGI IMG/M metagenome (GOLD analysis project Ga0157379, IMG submission 121802) | Switchgrass rhizosphere microbial communities from Kellogg Biological Station, Michigan, USA - S2-5 metaG | ecosystem: Host-associated > Plants > Roots > Rhizosphere > Soil | place: USA... | reverse complement strand
CGAAGTGTTGAGAATTTTGAATGAGTATAGACAGGGCAGGAGTTTACCTTCTATTTATTTCCATCGATCCTTCTCCAATCCACTTATTATAGGCTCTCCATGCCACCAGCGAGCCCAACCAAAGCGGTTCTCTACGGGTATGGCATTAGATTGAATGATTATTTTTTTCCCTCTCGACCCTAGTAAGTCCTAATTTGCTCCTGTATTCTCCATTTGGTTCCCCCATTTCCAATCTAAATTGATTACATCTATCGTGTGGATGTATTCCCCTGCGGGTAAAGGCTTCCAAGCCGTTGAGAATTTCGTCATCTTCTTTGAAAAGTTCGCACAGAGTGGCTACGGTTTTTTCAATGGGATGTCTATTGATGAAGTCAGCAGTCCGGCTGAATCTTGGATGGCTCTCTACACGTATCTTTCATCGTTGTATTCAGCTAAAGTGTTCAAACATTTTTCGCATTTATACCCTGGTATTTCTCCTTAACTCTCAATATAAAGGGAAAGGAAGCTGTTAATTCGTCGGCTTTTGACATGTCTTGTTAGATACTCGGTATGTGATGCAAGAATTGTGAATAAACGAGTCAAGAAGACCGGGAGTAGCGGTTGCTTGAAGGAAATCTGTGGGGATCGTTTGATGCATCTATAGCTGTTCTTGCAGTGTTCCCGATTGGTTGGTAGGCAATAATTTGAACAAGTGGGCCCGCAACTTCTACACTGGATTCAATCTGATATGGGCTCTAATGAGGAAGACCCTTTCTACGTATTTTTAGTGAAGTGACTGATCAAAACCACATCTTCCACAAGTTTTTAATACTTACGAGCAGCTATTCTAAAATAATACCTCAGTGCAAATCGCACTAAGAGTCTAATTTATACTGAGAAGGAGAAATGTCCTCAACAAGACTGGTGACACAGGCAGATTATGTGTCGTTTCTCTTAGAATCAGGCATTTATAGTCTTGAGAAGATTCTTTAAGAAAGATCGGCTGGTAGATCAACTAATCCTGGCATGAGGCACAGCACAAAGACTAATGCTAGGAAGTCGTCTCTGTCTGATGATATCTCTGAAGGAAACGCGTCCCGTCACGCGTGACGCAGCGTGTCTTCTGTCGCTCGGCGATGTCTCAATGGCTGGGTTGTAATCTACTTTCTCATTTCTGGCGATCTTAAGAAGATTTATTGTGGACTCTACATTTTTCCAAGCTTGTTAGTTCCAGCGAACACTCTTTTCTGTAAGTTGTTTCAACAACTTTTCTCCTTCTTTACTAGGACGTGTTTCATCCATCTCCACTCAAATTTAACACCATTCGTCACGCAAATGGAGACAATTTCTGGTAAGATACTCAGAAGGCTATTAATTGTCCGGAGCTCTCCTTTGAAAAGATGCAAGAGGAGCCTTGCCAATCGGTATATGGTCAATCTACGTCGATGTCAGAAATGCGGCTTATATGTAGGTAGGATTTATCTGCATTTTCATTTCCTATCTTAATAATATTCAGCCAAATTCTTTATCAAATCGTTGTATATTTCCGGCCTATCAGCATATTTCTCCCTGACTGTCAAAATAAAGAGAAGGCAGGGGGCAAGCTCTGTATTCTTTGTTATCAGTAGGTGAAGGGTTTACAAGAAAAGGACACGTTTCGACTGGAAACAGTGGAAGTGTATAGCAGTCTTCTACATTGTCTTGATTGTCTGCGAACCAGTGGTAGGCAAGAAGGACGGGAATTGTCGACAGACAAAAGATGTGGGCATTATGGGCACTCCCTACACTGAGTCAAAGCCGAGTGGGCGTTGATGAAGAGGGCTCTTTGTGTGGATTTCATTGAAACGAGGGATAAGGCTTTGTTACTAAATGGCTGTAACAGTTGTTGAGTGCAGATGAAGTCTGACTGAGAAGCCATCATGATCCATCCTTCTGGTATATCGGGAATGCCACTAGAAACTTACATGGAGGCTCGACAACGTAAAATTACAAAAAAATGCGTATATGTCTCCAATATTGAAGTCAAGATAACAGGATAATGGTCGTGCAAGCTATGATAAGAAAGGATGGTCGAAAACAGGATATACGTCTAGACGCCAATGACGGCTGCTTCTTCCTTCTCCTTCAATGCTGCGTATTGCTTGGGTGTTAATGATTTCTATATATCCATAAATTCGGGAAAATAAACTATGAGCTTATGGATAGACGTACTTGGGAAAAGGCATGCATCTGAGCAATCTGATCCTTCAGAAGCTCGTTGACTAAAATCAATAAAGTTAGCCAACATTTGGAATAATTAACGTGATGTCAGATAAGTCGCCGCACTCATTCTGTGCCTCGCCAACGTCATTTTACCCTCGAAAGCCTGGCCAGAAATTTGCCAAAAGGGTTGATTAGCAGCCAAGACAATCTGAAGGAAGTCATATGCCCACCTCGCTAACAATCAGAACGGCATAACTTTCTCCACACCCACTCGATTGATCTACAATTTCTAGGTGGGATATAGGGATTGCGTTGCGTAGTGCCTGCTCGAGATCTGGTAGAGAGACTGGCATGGGGGTATGGCAGCAAGAGTGTGGTTATCTGATAAGAGATCGCCAGAGTATGTAAGCACCCGGGGGATTGGCGCATCTCTCACTTTCGTTCCACGGTGATGTCAAAAGAACTACAATTGGAGAGTCTATAGTGAGTATAAAGGTTAGAGTTTATTCATTTATTTGTTCACATTTGAAGACGATCAATCCGGAAAATTCTGATTAAATTTGAGGAGAAGCGGTCCCATGCTTTCAAAATTCGCTCATCATAAGTTCCATAAAAATAACGAGATACGATGGGACGAGAGAGGTGAAGTCCGGAACTTTTATCGTACTCTTTAAATCGCACAGAATCCCCCCAAAGAGCAGTCTACCCAATGGCCAATAGAGTCTGTAAGACTAAGAGTAGTGGATTGAAATTTGAAACGGGCAGACTCTGGAGTCTCGGAATAAGGGCATCTGGTGCGTATTAGACGCGTAACCCTGACAATACCAGCTCAAGCTATGTTCAAGGCTGATGTGGCGCTGAACGGCTCGGAGATCGAGGAGTCCCTGTTATTTAGCCTGAAATTATTGACAAGAACTCTGGCGTGCCAGATGTCTTAATCCCCAAAGCCCATTCTTGGTTCTGGTATATACTGAGATTATTTTGCCAGCAGTAAAGGGTTTAAAACAATCGAGAATTCATTCGAGAATGGTTCAGGGTCAGCTTTGGAGTGTGATGGTGTTAGAGAATGAACAGAACAGCCTGCACAGCTTCCAACGTTGCTTTATAGCCGCGGGCGCCACTAGAGCCCATAAAGTAGCTCACCACTCTACACCTATTCTAATTCACGATTAGCTCCTCAACGACTAGATCTACTCTTTTCTTCTTCCTCTTCTTCCTATACTTCAATATTCTTAATAATGTCTGAAGAATTACGCTCAAGGTTCGAAGCTGCTGGCCAGGGCCATGTCTTCCAGTTCTGGGACAAACTGAGTCCGGAGGAGCAACAGGTCCTGATCGCTCAGCTCAAGCTCATCGACGTGGATCGTGTCAACAAAATCTTCGCCAAAGCCATCCAAAGCGAGAAGGAAGGCGCAACCTCACCCGATGACATCCAACCTTTGCCAGAAGATGCGTTCGAGACGGTTGTCGGTGCCCCAGAAAAGGAAGCAGAATGGAAGGAAATCGGACTAAAGGCGATTGCTGCTGGACAAGTCGGTGTACTCTTGATGGCTGGTGGACAGGGAACACGTTTGGGCAGCAGTGCTCCTAAGGGTTGTTACGACATCGGTCTTCCATCGCACAAAAGCCTCTTCCAATACCAGGCCGAACGCATTGCTCGTTTACAAGTCCTTGCTGAAGAAATCGAAGGAAAGGAGAAGGGTTCTGTTGTTATTCCTTGGTATGTCATGACGAGTGGTCCTACCCGCCCCGAAACCGAGCAATTCTTCAAAAAGAACGGTCACTTTGGACTCGAACCCAATAATGTTATCTTCTTCGAGCAAGGTATGCATACTTTTGTCTGCACCATTAATTTAACTAATTTTGGGGCGCAGGAACCTTGCCCTGTTTAACATTCGAAGGCAAGATCATGTTGGAAACGCCATCTAAAGTTGGAGTTGCCCCTGACGGAAACGGAGGTCTATATGCGGCCTTGCGTCAACCTCTCACCACGGACCCTTCCCTCACAGTCCTGACCGATCTTACAAGGCGCAAGGTCCTTTACATTCATGCTTACTGCGTCGACAACTGCCTCGTCCGTGTCGCCGACCCTGTCTTCCTCGGCTACTGCATTCAAAAGCAATCCGCATGCGCCGCCAAAGTCGTTCGCAAACAATACCCCACCGAGTCGGTCGGCGTCGTCGCCGTACGTGATAAACGCTTCTCTGTTGTAGAATACAGCGAGATCTCCAAGGAGCAAGCCGAGCGTCGCGATCCCAAGACCGACGAACTCGCCTTCCGCGCGGCCAATATTGCCAACCATTTCTATACCACATCCTTCCTTCAGCAAGTCGAGTCCTTCGAAGGCCAGATACCCTTCCATATCGCCCGCAAGAAGATACCCTATGTTGATGAGAATGGCCAGACCATCAAGCCTTCAAAGCCTAACGGCATGAAATTGGAGCTTTTCGTCTTTGATGTATTCCCCTTTACCCGAGAATTCAACGTTTTGGAGGTCGAACGTAATGAAGAGTTCAGTCCTTTAAAGAATGCACCTGGAACTGGATCTGACGATCCCGAGACAAGTCGCAAAGACCTCTTGACGCAACAAAAGAGGTTCCTCGTTGCTGCTGGTGCAAAGGTGGAGGATGGTGTTGAGATTGAGGTTTCTCCTCATGTTAGCTATGCAGGTGAAGGTCTCAAGGCCGTCAAGGGCAAGGCATTCACAAAGTCAGGAATCGCAGAAAGCGTAGAAGCTTTGGACGCTCTAATGTAGAAAGAAAAGAAGTAACTGAAGTAGAACTAAAACGGACTCATCCCTGTAATTGAAATTGAGATTGTTGACCTTCCTCACTGTTGTACTGCCTAGGTACTGCAAATTACTAGTAATGAAATACGCAGAGAAAGATAATGTTAGGTTAGTTCTCGTATTCCATTTGGCCGGGCTGGGAGTCATCCCCCTGTTCCACTTGTTACAGTTGCACCAGGTCCATCTGGTAATTTGGCACCGCGCTTCTCCAATTCCTCTCGTAAACGGACGAAAAGCCGTTGTGTGCGTTCCGGTGTCGGCTAGAAAGAGATCTAGCGTACGTTAAAGGTGAGAATGGAGCACTTACAGCTTCACAACACGCTAAAAGAGGGGGGGGAATTGAGAGACCACTTGATATGAAACCCGGACGTCACATACCTCGAAGATCCTCCAGCAATCGCGCCTGAGACGTATTAATCTCCCGACTCTGCTCTTTCAGCCGTTGCAGTTGATGGTGAATCTGTGAAGACTGTTCTTTGAGTAGCTGCGCTTCCTCGTTCAACTCTCGCGTCTGTATGGCCCATTGGTAATGTGCCTATACATGGCGAAGACGATAGGAAAGACGAACCTTGGCTTCGTTCTCTTGGGCCTTACGCCGTTCCTGCTCCACCAAACTTCGTTGTTCTTCTGTTCGCGCTCGAGAGAGGAGGACTTCTAGCTCTTTGGAACGGATGACACAGTCGAAGTGTTTCTCGCGAAGCTCGTATTGGCGTAGGACGTCTTTGAGGCGTTCTCGGACACTGGAAAGTCGTCAGCTCTGAATATGACATTGAATATTAATAACACGTACACGCCATCGAAGATATCCTCAAGTGCTTGCTTTGCCCTAAAAGGAATAAGCAATAACGTCCTTATAAACGAACAGAGTACCTACTCCTGAGGATTATCCGTCCAATTCTTCCTCAAACGTTGGCGCCGAGGCTCCGGCACCTCCTCCTAATATCCAAGCTGAAATAAGTCAACAAAAACGGGGAATATCAAAACGCACGCTTTCATCCTTGGTCAAATCCATCAGCTCAACAGCCAGGATTTCATCGCCATCTTCCATTCCCACGTCCTCAGGGGTTTGCTCAGGTTCAATGCTCCGTCCCATATGTGTGAACAAGAAGGTCATAGGCTGACGCTCCTCCTGTCCGTCACCACTTTCCTGTGCATCGCGTCGTCCGCCTTTGACTCCTCCTCCACTTCCGATCTCCATACGTTCCGTCCATGCATTAAATAGTCTGCTGAGTTTCGTCTTCCGGGATATTTTGAAAAAGAGTTCGGCACGGTACTTGCAGACAACCTTGACGACTATGTCAGGAGAGTCGAGATACTTCTTTTCCTTCTTCTTAGCCTTGTCTGCGCGTCGGTCCATCTCTAGCTTTAGGGTGTGGATCTGGGGATCTCGTCAATAAATGTTAACGAGTATGAGGTTCTATATACCTCATCCTGAGCATCCTTAATACTTGATGACATGTTCCGGTTATCCTCCTTCGGGGTGGCGTTAGTAGCAGAACAGCGGGGTTCAAAACCTGAAGTACCCTTAGTTTCTTGTTTTCCTACAATAATGGATTCATGAACATTAGTTCATGGTTCAGATGGTCAGGATGCACACCTTTTGCAATTCCCTAGCTACGTTCTCGAACCTGGTCTTGTTCTGGTTGGCCTTGGATAGCTGATTCTTGGCTAAATCGCAAAATTAGGGGGCACACAAACATGCAAGAAATACACCGACCATTCTCCTTATCCTTCATCAGTTTCTGCTTCTCCTTCGCATGCTCCCTCTCCGCACGTTTCAGTTCCTGGAACTGCAGCACGCAGTCAGCATCCAGCACCGCCATACAGACCACGGAAAACTTGTACCAAGTCCACATATTTGGTATGCACCACGGACTCTGAGACTCCCTTAACAGCTTTTCGTGCTTCTTCTGCTATAAAATCCACCAGAGCTTCAGCTGAAAGTGATTTGCAGATGCAATCTTGCGCGACAAAGCATACCAATCTTTCTTTCCTCCTCTTCACCATGAACCTCCTCCTCCTCCAGAGCAGCAATTCGGTTCCTCACAGTCTCGTACATTGTCGCCGGATCCACAGGTTCTGCCTTTTTCTTCCCTTTCTGAGAGGCTGCAGCATTCGTCGCGGGCGGAGGATGGACATGTGACGTTGCGCCGTTTGCTGAAAGATGGCATAAGGGCTGTGTACAGATAAATTAAGCATAATAACACACCTGTAGATGCAGTATTCGGAGCGTTTGGAGGTGCAGAAGCAGGTGCAGGTGGCGCGGGTCCAGTAGGAGCAGGTTTGGCAGCAGCTGTCCTGGCATTCTGGTTAGCAGGAATGCCGTTTGTTGCCATAGACGTGTGTTCAGTGTACAGGCGAAGTCAACGACCTGTAGTCCTCACTGTTTAAGAAAGTGTCCAAGTGCCCGAAGCGCGAGCGTGAAGTCAAATTTTGTGAGCTTCGTTCGCTCTAACGCGGAGGCTTTGTTTGTCACGTTCTCTTACAGCCGCGTCTTTTGTTGACTACCATCCACAATCGAACTCTACACATTCAAGCTGCAAAAATTGAAACTGGTAGATATTATTGTTGACTGACTTTTTGTGATAGGATTAAGTCGAAGGTAACCTATGGGTAGTCTAACTGGATCTTGGTTGAATTAAAAGTCTCCTGGTACATACAATCTACAGCCGTACTGACATTTTACAGTCATTGCCCAGAGACACCTCCTCTTGATATTTCTTAGACCATATTCGCCGTTATTATCCGCTATTAGGTTCTCTCGTCTTCGTTGGCAGCATCCAAGCATATCCAGGTTTCTACCGTACTCCTTAGCAGCAATCGTTACCATCCAGCCCAGCAAGATCTTAAAATGGATTTAGCAACATAATGAGCGTCCTAATCTGGATCAGATGGGAACTTGGAACTCCATCTTTTTCTCAAGCTCGGCCAGTCCTAAAGCTAGTCCTTCACCGCGAAATGATTCTTCACACTGGATATTTCGCCCCAAGATCTCATTAGAAAGAGCGCAAGGGAGAATGATGGACCTATGAATCCGAACGGGATCTAGCCTCATCATTTTGAAAATCCAGAGCTGCACGTTTTGCTATCGTTGAAAGTCGCTTTCCATTGTAAATATGTCTGTAGAGAGTGACAGACCCGGTTTGGAATTAAGCTTCTATGCAAAACAGTTTGTCACTTTGCGTCGTTCAGACTCGCTATGCTAAGCTAGTGTTTCCTTATTTCTGTTGATGAGATAATCTACACATTACACTCTTTAAGCGAAAACAATACATTTAATATTACACAGCATCTTCACGCGTCGCACTGGATTCCTTTTACTTCTCTTTCTTCCGTTCCCTTTCCATCAACCACTGCTTGACAACTTCCTCCTTTCCAAAATCCAACAACTTCTCACCGCTTCCCATCCTCCCTACCTGTTCAATCCCGGCATCCAGCTGCACTGCTGTATCTTTCGGAAGTTTATTTTCTGGAACACAGTTGGTAGACCCGTCAAGAAAGGAGTGGCAAAGGTGAGGATGATGGCAGAGGGAACGGGCTAGGCCTAGAACTATGGATGAAGGTAAAAGTGAGCGAGTGAGATGACAATGGGAAGAAGGAGGGGCCTACGTTCGGCTTTTCGGTGATCGATTGTGTGTGACATCGAGGAAAGTGTAATGAAGCCGCTCGTGGTGATGAGGAAGGCGTGTGTAAGAGAGGACCGAAGAGTGCGGCAGAAGGATAAGAAATACGATTGCCGTGGATTGGATGTAGGCTAGGTGGAAGATATTAGATTCAAGCGGTTAATATAGAATAATAAAACACGTAGAGTGGTGAAATAGTTCAAATACTCCTTACCCTGGTATCATCAGTAACTCCTTCATATGTACCTCCTGATAATTCGAGATAGTCCAGCTTTGCGTCGTCCAATAACTGTCCAAGCGTGTGGACTTCATACTCAGATAATCCACCTATCCCTCGTTGACGGGGTCAGAGTTCGTCAACACATGACGTGCATACCTTTTAGAAAATCCGTCGTATAAAACTTAACAGATACGCTGAATGACTGATCGTCGATGCGTTTATGAATAGCACTAATGATTTCCAGTAGGAATCGAGCGCGATTGTGGATGGGGCCTCCATAGGCATCTGAACGAGTGTTGGACTCTGAGGAGAGAAACATGGTGAGGAAATTATTATAAGCGACGTGGATCTGGAAAAGAATTAGTCAGGGAGGATATGGGCATTGCATACTTACCTGCACACCGTCAAATCCAGCGTTGTACAGAACCCACGCGGCATACGCAAATCGTTCGATCATATCCCTAATGCCTTCCTCCGTCCATTCATCAGGTCGTTCACCAGGCGTGCCCGTCTTCCCATATTCGGCCTCCAGGAAGGCCTGTCCACCCAAATGGGCAAGTTGTCCCATAAGTAATGATGGTGGACATCCTGCTTCCATTGCGCCTCTCTTTGCTGCTTCTGTGACCCGTCTAAGGGCAGGGACGTGCCATTCTGAGCGATCGTCTTTATCAAGGATAGCGTTGCCTGGTGCTTCTAGATGGGCACGATGGACCATGATATTCCCTGTGTGCATTATTCCTAAAAATTTGAGAATGATATGGAGATGACATGCTGGAATTATTCACCTAGACGGCCAGCTCCCCATGTTTCGTATACGCGTTCGAATTCACGTGTTGGTTTTCCATCTGATGTGCAGAGTCTTTCAGTGATTGCAGCTTTGAGAATTCGATTGGGAGATGACTTGTGTGAATAAGGAAGGGTTAATGGCTGAGAGAGCGCGTTATGCATTAATGTTGTGTGACTGTGTGGGCTTCGGATCCGCACTTAATCCATACGACATCCGTGTTTTCCAAGTCCCAAGTGAACCAGCAATAGCTCGCAATCCCATATTGCCAATCAGGCCATTCGGGGAATTTACACTACCAACGACGCAGGACGTCCTGATCCAATTCGTGAATCACCCAATATCTATTCACTTTAAAAAAGGCCTATCACATTACTTATGGAGTTTCTTAACCCATACGAGACTGTAGATCGATGTCTGCAAAGGGTACGGATGGTCCGGGAAAAAGTTCTCGGTGAGGCTGAACTAATAATCCCTGACGACTTCAATCATACCACCACCATGGAGAGTGTTCGACCGAGGCGTTCGACAGCGAAGTACGTGCCTTTCGCGTCAAAGCGTGCGGTTCACAAGCGCATTAGAAAACCACGGGAAAAGAAACCGAATTGTACGTCATGCCCAAAGTTTCCGCGCAATCCTCTGTGATATGTAGCCCTTGATTTCAGACATAAACCGACTTCCCACCGAAGTATTAATGGAAATATTTCTCTATTTTGCGTTTTCTGGGGCATGGATATCACGCTTCTCAGCGCCCATCAATCTCAACTCCGTTTGTCACGAATGGCGGGTTGTTGCCAGCTCCATGCCCTGTCTCTGGCAGCAGATCCACATCAAGTTGCACTGCCGAAGAAGGGGTCCAAACTTTAAACCATTGTTGACGATATTTTTTAACAACAGTCGGTCGCGTAATTTGGAAATCAAGCTACCTAATCCTGCGAAGCCACCAAGTCTGTTCGAAAGGAATATCGTATATTGCCAACACCAGGACCTCTTGAAGTTTATTGCACCTGAGATGTATCGCTGCCAAGCTCTTTCTGGCTACGTTTCCATTCAAGACATATGTCTCCTCTTATCTTCTTCAGACCGGGAAGCTGAAACCTGCCTACCGTCTCTCAAGGAACTCGACTTGGCAGGCTGTTTACGTTATAACCAGGATGTTGGAAGTTTCCCATTTCCCATTATCTTTACGACACTTTCCCAGATATTAACCAAGGTCATATTGAGCGATGTCTCATGCTTTAACATGGACGAACGGCGCCTTTTGCAATTCCTCCAATGCTGCCCTAATCTCGAATATCTTTCGATTGGCGGCGTCACTGTTCAGTATGGAACACTACTACGGTTGCCCATCCGATATATGAAGTTACATCACCTTGAATTGAGGTTCCCTACGAATGTCCCCCTCCCTAGTAGCGACTTCGCAACGAGGATGCTGGATCGTATGCCAAATTTGAAACATTTCTCCCTCTCCCTCACACATCGATTTTGTCCTGGGACTCAATGTAGCACGGATGCAGCTCTCGTGTCCAGTTATCTCACAACATGTCCAGAGCGGATTTTGGGCCTTCTCCTGCCAGCCTGTCTACTAGCTAACCTAAGAGAGTCGATAGCTAGACAACCGGGATCTCAGGATCTAAACCTGCGCCTGTTGGCTATCCACGAAACTGGCTCTCTATATTTTGATTATATCATGAAGAAAGTCAAGGAGACCTTAGAACATTCAGCGACAGAACTCATACTCGATCGCCAGTGGGAGTCCAATGTTGAAAAAATAAGGACAGAGTGTCTTGATTGCTGTTACGAAGAGCATCATTACTCCAGCGGTATGCGTAGTTTTTCTCAAAATATTTGGATATGATTTAACACCCGTTTTTTTGTATTTCAGATAAGGGTGTTCATATTCTTTTTTACTAATCATTCAAAAATTCATCGTCCAACGGTTTTCTTCAGTTGAAGCAATTTTAGGGATCCCCGACTCTAAAGGAGCGTTAGCGACTAGAGGAGGGTTTTGTAGGGAATGAAAAGAAAATCTCAATAGAGTACGTGCCTTACAGGATTGTACATTTTTGTATCCCAATCAATTTAAATT
>Ga0157379_10004724_pt1 | contig 11694 bp, 10 predicted proteins | sample S25metaG_FD_121802 | JGI IMG/M metagenome (GOLD analysis project Ga0157379, IMG submission 121802) | Switchgrass rhizosphere microbial communities from Kellogg Biological Station, Michigan, USA - S2-5 metaG | ecosystem: Host-associated > Plants > Roots > Rhizosphere > Soil | place: USA... | reverse complement strand
TTCGCGCGGAACCTTCCGTTCTTTTTTACCAAGCAGGTCGACATTCCGGTCACCGCAACGGTTCCGACGCTGAGTACACGAGATATTCTCACCAGCAACGCAACGGGCACCATCGGCGCGAGCATCATGAATCACGCATATAAGGTGGAATACAGTCAGACATGGAGTGGCGGCGTGCAGCGGCAAGTCACTCCTTCTACGATGGTAGAGGCCTCATACATGGGCACGTGGACCCTGGGAGCCGATAATTCCACGATCCACAATGTGCCGACGCCGGGCCCCGGACCTATTCAACCGCGCAGGCCAATTCCGCAGTTGAGCCGTATCAACGCCATTCGCTTTGATGGAAAGTCGATCTATCACGGTCTGACGCTCAAAGCCGAAAGGCGTATACAGAAAAATTTCGCCTACACGGTGAGCTATACGCTGTCGAAATCGATGGATGACGCATCGAGTCCCGGCACCACCGAATCGGAAACCAACCTTCCGCAGGACGTGAACAACCTGTTCGGCCCGGGAGGAGAGTGGGCTCGGTCCAGCTTCGATCATACCCACCAGTTCGTGTTCAGCGGCAGCTGGATGTCGCCATTCTTCGACAACTCCACGGGATTCAGAAACGTTGCGCTGGCGGGGTGGCGCGTAAACACAATCTTCACTGCGCAGTCCGGGGCGCCATTCACGATAAACCTGGGCGTGGATCAGGCGAACATCGGATCGGGCCCGGCCCAGCGTCCGGATCAACTGCGAGATCCCAACCTTCCCGGCGGCGAAAGAACCCCGGACCGATGGTTCGATACAGACGCCTTTGCATTGCCGGCCCAGTTCACTTTCGGCAACGCGCCGCGAAACAGCGTGGTCGGCCCGGGTTTTGCGAATATGGATCTGGCAGTATCGAAGACGTGGAACCTTAGCGAAGCTGCCAGGCTGGAGTTTCGATGGGAAACATTCAACGTGTTGAACCGCGCAAATTTTGATATTCCGAACCGGACCCAGGGAACGGCGAATCTTGGAGTGATTACAAGCGCGAAGAGCCCACGAGAAATGCAGTTCGCGCTGCGCCTGACTTTTTAACTTCGTAAATCGCAATTAACAATTCATCAATCACAAAGCATTTCTTCCTGTGGTCTCATTTTAAGTAAAGCTCCCACTCCGTCCTGATCTCATCTTTTACGCGCACGGCTCCTCCCATCAGGCGAATCGGATCGATCCCAAACGTCGTTTGCTTAAACTTATAAGTGCCCGTGACGCGATACGTTCCATCGTCCAGACGCGACACCGTCACGGGAATGACTACGGGAGAGGTCTTTCCTCGAATCGTCAGGTTGCCGCTCACGCTAAACTTTCCTGGCGACTCTTTCGTCACGCTCTTCGAATCAAACGTAATCATCGGGAACTCCGAGATCCGAAGAACCTCGGTCTCCATAGTTTTCTGCACTTTCGCTCGATCCTCGGCGCTGTCCTGCGGATCCAAAACACGAAGGCTACTTGCCGCGAAGCTCAGTTTCACCGAGGCCTGCGCGGGATTCTGTAAGTCGACTGAAGCACATCCATCAATCTTTTCGGCTTCGATGAGATGGTCGTGCGCGAAAACCGAAAACAACCCTCCGGCTTCAGCGTAAACGCGAAAGAATCCGCGGCCCGGAGTGACGCAAGCGTTCTGAGCGGCGGCCAATAGAAGACCGAGAACAATACTGGGAACCATCATAGTGCCATCATCGCTCCAGCGAGCGTCTCGCAGCAAGATGCGATACCATCGAGCGGCGGGACCATGGAAGGACTTCAACCACCACACGCTCCGGCCGACGATCTGCGCATCCAACATGGATTGTGCTACGTAATGTTTGCGTATGATGCGGCGCGCTACATTGATCTCGAACAAGCCGAGAAGCGAATCCATGAAGTCAGCGAACGCCAGACGATAAGGCACAAACGGCGCACACCCAATTACTTTGAGTATCAGCCTCCTCCACTGCGCGTCAGCTATGGCAGCGCGGCGGTACAAATTGAAGCGTGCCTGGCCCGGCCGAATGTCGATCTTATTCTTTACGACTTTGGAGCTGTTGCCGCCCTTTATTCCCTTCCGATTGCCGGCTCTTTCGATGAGCTGATGCGGCTTAGCGAGGAACTCTATGACAATCCTTTCTTGCTGTCCGACTCGCGGAAGAGAGTCGAGGAGTTGCTAAAAGTTCTTGGCGATGCGGCGACACTCGCCAATCTGGCCTCAGTCGTGGAGGACTACGTCATTTTTCACGTCGAATCGCTCTCACAGTCTCTGGACATTGCTCAATTTCTTGCGTCCCACGGGAGGAAAATTGCGCAAATACTCCGCGCTGAGAGCCGCCCCCTCTCCGATCAGGAAATCGAAGACGCGCTCTCCGCGAAGTTGTCGTATGGCATAGAGGATGTCGCCGTTATCGACTGGAACGCGGCGCTCCTGATTGATCGCGATGGCGACGACGTTCGAGAAGTTCTTCAGTTCGCCAACGTGGAACTGCTGGAGATGCGCTATCTGGACCAAAAACTCGACGGCGCGCTCGACAGTTCATACATCGCGCTATCGCCGCGCTCCGTGACTTCGCGAGGGAAGCGCGGCCGTTATGGAAGCAGATTGCGGAGTGTCGCCGAACTCCAGGTTGACAGTGCGACGCTGTTTGAGGGTGTCAACAATGCGCTGAAACTTTTGGGCGATCAGTATCTGGCCCGCATTTACCGGCTCGTAAGCCGCCGCTTCCACCTCGATGACTGGGACGCCAGCATCCTGCGCAAACTTCAAACGTTGGAAAGCATTTATCAGAAGATGTCCGATCAGACCTCAACGCGGCGCATGGAAGTGCTGGAGTGGATCATCATCATTCTTTTCGTGTTCTCCATCGTCCTGGAACTGCTCAATCTCCGGTCCAAGTAAATCGGGGCCAGGCACGCTGTTTCCCTATTTCCCTGGCAAGAACCCGTGAGTCACTGACGGAGAGCAAGGGAAATAGGGAAACAGCGTGCCTGGCCCCGATTTACTACCGCCTAATTAAGAGACAAGTCGGCGACAAGTGGAAGATGGTCAGAGGCGACGAGAGCCGTCTGGCTTCTGTGTCGTGCAAGACGTTTCAGGCGCAGCTTGCGATCAAAGTAGATGTGATCCAGCCGAAAGATCGGGAATCGTCCCGGGAACGTGCGAGATTTTTTAAGATGAAGCCGGACGTTGGCTTTGTAGAGATGCGCGCTTAATGTTGACGTCACGGAGCCGCGCAGCCACTCGTTAAAATCTCCAAGCACGATACGTGGTCCATGCAGTTCGTCATTGACGACGATCCCTTCATCGAAGAGTTTTCGGGCCTGTTTCCGCTGCTCAAAGAATCGGGTTCCGAAATGGACATTGAAAATGTGCAAGGTCGCGTTGTTAAGGCGGACATCGGTGCGCAGACATCCGCGACGCTCGCGGCCTCCCGCGCTAATGTCGTAGTTCTGATAACTCTGGATTGGAAAGCGTGTCAGGACAACGTTCCCGTAACGGCCGCCCTTGTGCAGCCGATTTTCGCCGAACGCGAAATGGAATCCCAACTCCTCTGCGACGAACCGGGCTTGATCTTCCTCACGTGATCCCCCTTCGAGGCTGACAACTTCCTGAAGGGCCACGATATCGGGACGTAACTCGCGGAGAACCTGCACGATTCGTTCAGGCCGCACGCGTCGATCCATGCCGCGGCACTTGTGAACGTTATAGGTAACAATCCGGAGGGAAGGGACGGAATTTCTCATTTGCAACAGCAGCCGGCCTGAGCCAACTGTTCCGATACTAGCACGCTGGGTCAGCCCAGGGAACCCCTCAGTTCCTGGTGGCACGTAACACTCAAATTGGTACCAGAGTTCGGAGCGTAACGGTCCTGGATTGTAGAAGCGAGCAGGAAGCAATGCTCATTCATTGAGACCGACGAGCGACAACGAAGACGGGGCCGTTCCGCCCGAAGGCTGGTACCAATTTGGGTGTTACGTGCCACTCGTTGCGATATGGCTACGTTTGTCCGCCGCTCAACGCTTCGGATGCCACACTCCGAATTTCTCTGGGGACCTCAGAAGACGCCATGAGATTGATCAGATGCTTCTTTGCTTGCGCGTGTGGCAGAAAGACGGCCAGCGCGAGCGTTGCGCGGATTCTCAACTCCATCGGGGACAGGTTAATGTCCGCGGCCTGTTTGTCGTTGGATGCAATTCGGAATAGGCTTTCAATACTTGCCATGACTTCGAAGTCGTGTTCGCCAGCACTCACGGAAAACTCCTACGGACCGAATGAGGCGATGCGTATAGCACAGAATTCGAAAGTCCGTCGGTACGCTGGCGCGCAGTGTTCACTTCGAACGGAATAGACCGGAGACAACATAGAGAGTTTTCAGCTTGGGCCTGCCTTCGGCGCTATCATGTTCGCGGTGTATTTTCCTGAGGACAGCACCGAAGTTTTCTGCATCAAAGCAAACTTTAAGCATTTGCGAGCAGTCGTCACACGCCTCAACGTGGGCGTGCTCGAACGCATTCCATTGCCGTCGGCCTTTCACGCATGCCCATAGCTGGTGTAACGGTATATGTCCGGACATAATTCCAAGCGAGTAGCGATTAGTAATTTCATCGTTTCTTGTGCTCATGATTGAACCCAATTAAAGAATCCGGACCGAGTCTGCGGACCCTTCCCCCGGGGCTAGTCCACCCTTAATGCCGTCCTTGGTTCCCCCAACGTCGTCCTTCCGAATCGATTTTGCAATCTTTATGCCACTTTACGGCGCGTTCGGAGTCAACCTCGACAAAGTTTAGTGAAGAGCTGTCTGATGTCTATGAGCGAAGCACTGTGCGGTTGTTTCAAAAAAACACAGGGACATGGACGGCCGGCGGATCGCGGAGTCTGTAGCATTGAAACTCGGTCCGCAGTACACTCCGCCAATACCACTCGGTAACTGCGAAAAAGGAGAATTCGAATGACACCTCGATCTCTAATTGCGTTGCTGGCCTTGTGTGTCCTGATTGCGGCATTGCCCGTTCTTGCTCAATCGAGACCTTACACTGCGGCGCGCACACCGGATGGGCAGCCCGATCTTCAGGGTTATTGGACCAATTCCACGTACACACCTTTGGAAAGGCCGAACGGTGTCACTAAAGAATTCTATACACCTCAGGAGGCGGCTGAACGCGACAGGCGCGAGGCTACCCGTGAAGCTACCCAAACGGCGCCGGGAACAACCGACGACGTCCACTATGATTTCAGTCAATTCGCACTGGATCGCAGTCAGACGGCGTTGTCCCAAAGTCTGCGAACGTCGCTGGTCTTCGATCCCCCGGACGGGAAAATCCCCCCGATGACCGCCGAGGGGAAAAAGCTGGCAGCCGAACGGGAGGAGGCCGCAAAGAAGTTGGGCGGCCGCTGGGACTCTGCGGAATCGAACCAACTCGACGATCGTTGCATTATCATGCGCGGACCCGGACCTCCAATGATGGACGCCGCCTACAACAGCAACTACCAAATTGTGCAGGCTCCGGGATACGTGATGATTCTCACCGAGATGATTCACGACGTTCGGATAATTCCTCTCGACAACATGCCGCAATCGTCGCCGAACATCCGCCAGTGGATCGGGCTCTCCCGTGGACACTGGGAGAACGACACGCTGGTTGTAGAAACAACGAACTTCAACGGTAAGAACCCCTTTTCAGGCTCCAGCGAAAACCTCCGAGTGATCGAGCGTTTCACGCGTGTATCCGACGACATGATCCAATATAGATTCACCATCGAGGATCCGTCGGTGTGGGCCAGACCCTGGTCTGGAGAGCTCCCGCTGGCGAAAACCAAAGGTCCGATTTTTGAACACGCTTGCCACGAAGGGAATTTTGGCCTCTACAACACATTGGTCGGCGCACGGCTGCAGGAGAAAAAGGCTGCGGAAGAAGCGGCAAAGAAACGACAACAATAGGTGAGGACCAACCACATGGAAGAATCAGAATCCATCATCAAAGAATTGGAGTCTTCGACCGGAAAGACGATTCCTCAATGGTTCGAATTGATCGCGAATAGCGGCAAAGTCAAAATGAGCGAGTTCACGAAATGGCTTCAGGATGTACATAGCCTCGAGTACAAAACGGCTCGCAAGATAACTGACCTCTATCTCAAAAATCGTGAGGAAAACGCCGCTCGCGTCGGCTACACCAGTTCTGGTCGCGCCGGGAAGGTGCATTACATCAGCAAGGAAACTTCGTTCGATCTTGACTACGAGTTCGCTGGCGGATCTGCGCTTGCGGTTATCGATATCCCGACACCCCAGCAGTGGGAAGCCGTGACGAAAACGCCCCCGTCCAGGCGGAACGCGATTCTGACATTCATCGCGCAGCAGGTTGTGAAGGATCAAACTCTCGAGAAGGGCTCATTCGAGATAGGAGAGAATGTCCTGACGATTTACTCCACGAAGGCTGCAGGAAAGTAGCACCATCACCTATGCAAATCCTCCCCTCGGTCTGCCCGCTCGATTGCCCTGACCGCTGCGCCCTCGACGTCACAGTCGACAACGGCCGCGTCGTCACGATCGATGGCTCCCGAAGATCCGAATACACCGACGGCTACATCTGTTCGAAGGTCCGGCGTTTCCCCGAACGACAAAACTCCGGCGAGCGCGTTCTGCTTCCCATGAAGCGCGTCGGCCCGAAAGGCTCGCGCGCCTTCGAGCCGATTTCGTGGGCAGACGCTCTTGATCTCATCGCCGCGAGATTCACCGACCTGACCAACACTCTCGGCCCCGAAGCCATCCTACCCTTTCACTACGACGGCTCCAACGGTCTGATCACCTCCGGCGCTATGGACGAACGCTTCTGGAATCGACTCGGCGCGAGTCAGATCAGCAAGACCTACTGCGCGGCGAACACCGGCGCAGCGTGGTCCACCGTCTTCGGCGATCTCCCGGGATGCGACCCAACGGACCTCCGTCAATCCGACGCCATCGTCCTCTGGGGCGTTAACCCATCGGTCACCGGCATCCACATGGTTCCCTGGGTTCGCGAAGCTCGCGCGAACGGCGCATTCCTCTCCGTCGTCGATCCTCGCCTCACGCCGCTCGCCCGAGACGCCGACCTTCACCTTCGCGTCCTCCCCGGCACGGACGTCCTCGTCGCCCTTGCCATGATCCGCGTCGCTCACGAAGAAGGACTGATCGATCGCGGCTTCGTCAATCAATGGACCCGCGGCTTCGATTCGCTTCTCTCCGCCGCGTGCACACCCGAGGAAGCATCCTCGTTGTCCGGTGTCTCCGCCGACTCCATCCGCGCTCTGCCCCGCGCGCTTTCGAAAGCCCGCGCACCTTTCTTCCGCGTCGGCTGGGGACTCGAACGAAACCGCAACGGCACAGACGCCGTTCGCGCCGTGCTCTCACTCCGCGCGGTAATCGGACGCTTCGGCCGCCGCGGCAGCGGCATCCTCATCTCGACTTCCGGAGGCTACGGCATCAACCGCGCTCCCGCCGCTGCGCCACACTTGCGCAAGCATCCGGCCCGCGTCATCAACATGAGCCAGCTCGGCATGGCGCTCGAGGAAACTCGCGACCCCGAGATCCGAGCCCTCTTCGTCTACAACGCGAACCCCGTCGCGACCGCGCCCAATCAGGAGCGCGTGATTCGCGCCATGTCCCGCGAGTCGTTGTTTATGGTCGTGCACGAGCAGGTGTGGACAGACACGTGCGACTATGCCGACCTCGTTCTTCCCGCCACAACTTTCCTCGAGCACAAGGAACTTTCCCGCAGCTATAGCGGCTACGCGCTGCAATGGAGCAACCCTGTCGTGCAGGAATCCGGCGAAGCAAGACCGAACCATTGGCTGTTTACTGAACTCGCCCGCGCCATGCGCTTCGAAGACCCTGAACTTCAGGCGACCGAAGAAGACCTCGCTCGAGCCGCCGTGAAGAACGTCGATGAGGTGAAACACGCGGGCTACGTCCCCGTTCCCCGCCCCGTGTCTTTTTTAGATGCGTTTCCCTCGCGCGGCTACGTAGATCTCACCGGACAGGATCGGCCGGTCTATCGTCCTCCTGTCGTCGATGCCGAGCTTCCTTTGATCCTGATCTCCCCCTCCAGCAACAAAGCCATTACCTCGCAGCTGTTCGAACTGACTCCACCCGGCAGCGCCAGCGTCACCGTTTCCAGCGCCGAAGCAATCCGTCGCAGCCTCCATCCTGGCGACCAAGTCCGCATCCACAACTCCTTCGGCTCCGTCATCGCCACCCTCGCCGTCTCCGATGAAGTCCCCAACGGCGTCGCCTCCATGCCCAAAGGCCTCTGGCGCCGCTCCACCAAAAACTCCTGGACCGCGAACGCCCTCGCCCCTGACCACGTCGATCCTATAGGCTCCGGCGCCTGCTACAACGACGCGAGGGTAGAAATCGAGAAAGTCAGCTAAATTCCAGCAAGGCAGAGCGTTGACCTGTCGCACCTGCGCGTTCCCGTGTCTCCCGATACTGAGTTCGCAACTCCTGACGAGGCCGAACTCCAGAACGGATCGCCTGCTCGTAGGTCTTGGTCCAAAGATCCCGCTGTTCGTGCCGTTCAAACCCATGACTGGCGCGGATTTTTCGCCAATGTTCCGACAGAAGATGGGTAAGAGCTGCCGAAAATCCATAGGCTACATTTATGCGACACGGAACAGCCCGCAGCTTACCTCCTTTACCCCAATCCTCAGCGGCTGCGGGGCTCCTTCAACTGAAGAACATTTCCGCCTTCCTCGACGACGTAGAGGTTGCGTTGAAGTGAAGATCCGAACAGGTCACGTAAGAACGGGGTGAAAGGCAGGAGCAGGGGCAGGGCGTTCAGCGCGAGCGTGGCAAGGTTCTGTTGATGCTCGATCTGCTTGTCTATTGTGACGAACACTTCGAATCCGGTCGCAGCGGCGACGGACATCAACGCGCCGTTGCGGAGCTGTTCCCACTTCATCTCTCGTGTTGTGCGGATTTCGTGTCCGGGCAGGTGTTCGCGCAACCTGCGGGGCAGATTGTGGTCGAACAGAATCTTCACGGTTACGGCTTCGGCAGGTCTTCAAGCAGGTGAGATCCGGCCAATTCGAGCAGCGCTTCTGCCTGCTCACGCGAGACACCTTCGAAATCTTCGAGGAACTCGTCTAGCGTTTGGCTGGCCGCCAGCGAATCAAACAGGGTTTTGATTGGAACTCGCGTGCCGTAGAAGCAAGGCGCGCCACTTACTCGCTCGGGGTTGATCCAAACAAGACCAAACAACGGATGCCCGGTTTGAATCAAATCTCCGACAAGATGCTCCGGTGCTACTGGAGTGACCTTCTTGATTAACGGTCGATCGATTAGCTTGGCCATTGTGTTTAAAACCTGAAACCATTATATAGCCTGGCCCGTGCACCCACAGCACGCTGCTCTGCGGGAGGTCGATGTTGCGCCTAAAATGCGGCCCCAGAGCATCGTAATCCAAACTTTCGCCCTGTCAGAAGCCTGGAACGTGTTTCCTTTCGCGATCGACTGCATACCAGCGAGTTGAGAGTAGCTCGTTGAGGCTGAACGTTGGCGTCCTGCCAGAACCTGCAGTATGGAATCCAGAACGCCGTTCAAATTTTTACCAAGATCTTCTGCAAGAAACCGCAAAACAAGATAGCCGTTCTGCTGCAGGAGACGATCCTTTTGGCGGTCTCGTCGGTACGCTTCGGCGTTGGAGAGATGCTGCTCTCCGTCCAATTCAATAGCCAGGCGCAGACGCTGGCTGACGAAATCGACTTCCATTTCACTCTTGCCATCCCACGCGATCGGCAGGCAAGTGTTCAACTGGAACTGACCTTTCGTTTCAGCAAGTGTTTCAAGGCGCCGATAAAGAAACGCCTCGCTGGCGCTACGCGCCCGTGCCACGCCGGTTACCTCTGTCGATGACGGCTTGATGGCACGAACAAACAGATTAGCGAGTGGGGTGTCGACTCCGTCACGAATCAGCCGTCTGACCGTCGCAGCGTAGTCACGCTTCCACTCTGGCTCCGATGGAAGCAGCACGTCTGCGGGCCAGCCGGGCACGGCACTCGCCGGCAGAGAGATGGAGTATCCAACCGCCTCGTATCCTCGGCACCGCCGGTCGAACATACGCGCCAGCATGGGGACATTCAGGTCAGCGTAATCGTAGATGCGAACTTCCCGTTTCCGGTCGTAGAGCCTGTGAAGCCGTCCGGCGTACTGTGCAATTGTTCCATGCCATGAAACAGGCAAGGTAAGAAACAAGGTATCGAGGCGAGGATCGTCGAATCCTTCTCCAACATAGCGTCCCGTGGCGAGAATGACGCGCTCGGTATCCGGCGATATTGCGGCAAGTTCCGCAGCAATGGCCTCACGTTGCTTCTTCCCCATACCCCCCTTTCAGGACAACCGCGTGCCGGACCTTCGGAACTAAATAGCTCCCGAGTTTCTCAAGATGGTCGTTCCTTTCGGTAAGCACGAGCGGAGACCGGCCGGCCTGCACTGCCTCGATTACGTCTTCACAAATGCGGCGGTTTCTCGATTCATCAGCGATCAGGTCACCGTAGAGTGCTTGAAACTCCATGCGTTTGTCCGCAACCGATGGGGTTATCGCCTGAAAGGGCGTCGACCGCACGAGAACACTGTGTTCGAACGGGCGCCGACTCGCTTCAGCTTTCGCATTGACGCGATGCCGAACTGGGCCGCATTGCATGAAGATGATCGGATGGTGGCCATCCTTTCTCGTGACAGTGGCGGAGAGGCCAAGAACGAACTTCGCCTTCGCACGTCGGACAACCTGTTCGAAGCTATGCGCGGAGAGATGATGGCATTCGTCAACGATCAAATGCCCGTACTGCGCGACGCAATCATCGACAACGCCTTCGCGTACGAGACCCTGAATCACAGCAACGTCGAGCTTCCCTGTCGGTTTCCTCCGGCCACCCCCAATCTTGCCGATGTCCCGACTGTTGATGTTAAGAAACGAACTCAAACGTTGAACCCACTGATCGAGCAACTGCCGCCGGTGCACCAGCACGAGCGTGTTCACGCCGCGCTGGGCGATCAACGAGGCCGCAACAACGGTTTTCCCGAATGCCGTCGTCGCCGCCAGCACTCCGGTATCGTGAGCAGCTATGGCGTTTGCGGCTGCCTGCTGCTCCGGGCGGAGCGTTCCCTGAAAGACGAGATTCAACGGTTCGCCGTGGTTACGCTCATCCTGGAGAAGTGTCTCTACTTTCAAGTCCGAGAGAAGCTTGTGGACCTCTTCCATGCAACCACGTGGCAACGCTATGTGGTCGGAATGCTCCTCCGCACAGGCGATGACACGGGGCTTATCGTACGTGGGCAGCCGCATGACTTGAGCCTTGTAGAATTCCGGATTCTGGAAAGCTGCAAGGCGGAGCAGCCGATTGCGGAGAGGCGGAGAAAGCTCCCGCTTGGGAACATATATCTCGTTAGCAACCACAAGCTGCAAAATCTGAGGAATATCACCCACTATTGGAGAATGCTGCCGACGTCGTGAGGGCGGCGCAGTCCAGGGCTCGTCGTCTTCCTCCTCCATCTGCGGCATGCGAACGCCGACTACGCGCCCGCGACGCTCGGCCTCCCGCACGAGTTCCTCAACTTGAATTCGAGGAATCCTGGAAACCGACTGCAGAAATGCCCATTGGTCCACGTACGGAACAACGTTGTCATCCACGAAAACGGTGTTGCCCAGATCTCTTGG
>Ga0157379_10004723_pt1 | contig 11694 bp, 7 predicted proteins | sample S25metaG_FD_121802 | JGI IMG/M metagenome (GOLD analysis project Ga0157379, IMG submission 121802) | Switchgrass rhizosphere microbial communities from Kellogg Biological Station, Michigan, USA - S2-5 metaG | ecosystem: Host-associated > Plants > Roots > Rhizosphere > Soil | place: USA: Michigan... | reverse complement strand
GCTCGACGATGCAGACGGTCAGGCCGTGGTCGCGCAGCCTCTGGATGATCTCCACCATCCGGTCGACCCACTCGGCATCGACACCCGAAGCGGGCTCGTCGAGCAGCAGTACCTGGGCGTCTGTGGCCAGGACGCGTGCGAGCGCGACCAGCTTCTGCTCGCCGAAAGGCAGCGTCCCGACGCGGGCGTGCTGCTTGAAGTCGAGCCCGACGAAGCCCAGCGCCTCGTGCGTGTGGTGCAGCACGCGCCGACGGTCGCGGATCACGCGCCACGGCATCAGGAAGAGCTCCCAGAGCCGTTCGCCGCGCTGGTCGGGTACGGCCAGGCGCACGTTGTCGAGGACGGTGAGCTGCGGGAACACGCGCACGTCCTGGAAGGAGCGCACCATGCCGTGCCGGGCGACGCGGTCGATCGGCCAGCCAGTGATGTCGTCGCCACGCAGCAGGACCGTTCCGCTATCCGGCGGAACGGTCCCGGTGAGCAGGTTGAAGACCGTGGTCTTGCCGGCGCCGTTCGGGCCGATCAGCCCGGTCACGCGCCCCTGGAGCAGGTCGAAGCTCAACCCGTCGACCGCGTGGATGCCGCCGAACGCCTTGCGGACGTCGCGAACTTCGACGATCGTGCGCGGGTCCTCGACGTGATGTGTCCCGGACTGCGCTGACAGCTCGGTCGCCAGCGTCTCGCCGGATGGAGGCTTGGCGACCGGCGCGACCGGGCGCCGCCACAGCCGTCGCCGTAGCGCCGCAGGCGTGGCGCCCTCGGGCAGCAGGCCCTCCGGCCGGACAATGAGCACGACCACGAGCAGCACGCCGAACGCGACGAGTCGCCAGAGCGCCGCCTTGTCGGGAGCGAGGTTGATGACCTTCTCGAACAGTGGATCGGCGCCGATCACCACCGCGGCACCCAGGACCGAGCCGGCCAGGTTGCCGCGGCCGCCGAGGACGACCATCGCCACGATCAGGATCGACTGGCTGAAGCCGTACAGACCCGGCGAGACCGTCCCGTTGTAGAAGGCCAGCAGCATGCCGCCGAGTGCGGCGATCGCCGACGTGATCCCGAAGACGGCGACTTTCTTGATGAACACGTCCTTGCCCAGCGACTGCGTGGCGAGCTGATCTTCACGGATGCCGCGCAGAACGCGCCCGAAGGGCGACTCGCCGATCCAGCTGAGCAAGGCGAACACGATTGCGTTCGTCACGAGCAGCGGTACGAGCCAGTCGCTGGGGCGCAAGAGCTCCTTCCCGAAGAAGCTGACCGTCGGCAGGCCCGTGAGCCCGTAAAGGCCTCCAAGTGCGGGGACGCTCGTGATGATCACCAGCACGATCGTCTGCACGGAGAGGGTGAGCAGGATTACGAACTCGCTCGTCAGCAACAGGGCCGGGATGCTGACCAACATGCCGATCACGGCCGCTCCGGCACATCCGATCACGAGCGCGACGGCCACGGGCGTGCCGTGCTTGAGCGAGAGGTAGCCGGTCGTGTACCCCCCGATCGCGGCGAACGCTGCGTGCGCGACTGAGATCTGGCCGGCGTAGCCGAGCAGGAGGTTCAGGGACATGGCCAGGATCGCGAAGATCAGGACCTGGTTGATGACGTCGGTCCAGTACATGACCTCTCCTACGCCGCGCGTGCCGAGCGCGTTCGGGTGCGGTGTGTCGGCGACAGCGAGCCCGAGAGCTGGCGGACGCCGTTGGGCACGGAACGGACGGACAGGACGACGAACAGGAGGCCGAACACGGTCAAGGCACTCAGGTTGTCGCTGACCCACAGCGTGCTGAGGCTCTCGATCACACCGATCAGGAGCCCGACGGCGCCGATCACGAGCGGCGAGCGTTGGGTCCCGGCGACGAAGGCGACGACGAACCCGTAGAAGACCGGCGTGTTGCCCATGTCGGGCGTCACGGCGAACCGCATGCCGGCGAAGACGGCCGCGACGCCCGCGAGCAATGTGCCGATCGCAAACACCAGCGCGAACACACGGCGGACCGCGACCCCCACGGCCTGCGCCATCTCAGCATTGCCGCGCACCGCCCGTATCTGCTGGCCGGCGATCGTCTGGCTGAGGACCAGTGCTGTCGCGACGACCAGCAGGATCGCCGCGGCGACCTGGACGATCTGGATTAGCGTGATGTTCAGCTGCGCGACCGTGTACGCGTGGTCGGGGAAGCCGGGGAGCGGGCGCGTATCGTTGCCCCAGATCAGGCGGATCGCGTTCTCCCCTGCGATGACGAGCCCGAGCGATGCGACGAACACGCCGAGCAGTGCGTTGTCGCCAGCGCGGTCCGCCAGCGGCCGGTACACGATCGCCTCGGTCAGCGTGCCGAGCACCGTCGCCGTGCACAACCCGACAAGCACCGCGGGAATCAGCGGCAGCCCCCAGTCGTCGCCGGCGACCGCGGCGATGTACGCCGTGAATGCGTAGATGATTCCGTAGGCGAAGTGAAAGCGACCGGTGACGCCCAGGATCAAGGCGAAGCCGACGCCGAGCAGGCCATAGGCGCTGCCGGCGACGATGCCGTCGACGACGGCCTGGCCGACCGCGCGGCCCGAGTCGATTCCAAGAAACGTGGCGATGTGGAGCATGAGGTTCCTTGTGCCTGGCGCCCGGCCCGGCGGGAATGCCCGCCGGGCCGCATGCGCCGACCGTCGAGTCAGCCGGTGATCTGGAAGTTCCCGCCCCCGATGTTCCAGCCGGCCAGCTGCTTGGGCTGGCCGCCGGGCTCGGCCTGGAAGAGACCGACCGGCCGGACGACCGGGTCGTGCGTCTTAGGATCGAGCTGCAGCGTGCCGACGGTCGATGCGTCGCCGCCGTAGACGCTCTTGAACTTCGGGTCCGCGATCAGCGCCTGGTTGAGGGCGGAGCCGCTATTGATGTCCCCGTCCGACGCGGCGACGCGCCGCGCCAGCTCGAGGTAGGCCAGGCCCGCGTCGTAGTAGTTCGGCTCGTAGAAGATGTCGGGGGCCGTCCCGAACTTGCGCTCGTAGTCCTTGATGAAGAACTTCGACAGCGGATTCGGCGGCTTGGCGAAGTCGAAGAAGTCGCCGGCGAACATGAACTTGTCGTACGCCGAGCCGGCAACCTTGGCGGCCACTGGGGTGTACTCGGAGCCGACGACCTGCGCCTTCAACCCGGAGTTGACGTACTGCTTCATGAAGTAGCCCGGATCCGTGGCGTAGGAGGCCAGAATCACGAGGTCGGGATTCATGCTCTTGAGCTTGGAAAGAATGGACGAGTAGTCCGTGGCACCGATCTTCTGCAGCAGCATGCCCTGGTAGGTCATGCCGTTGGCGGCGACCTGCTGCTTGAGGTGCGCTTCGATCGGGCCGGTGTAGGCGCCACCCGCGTCCCAGTTCACCAGCGCGACCGTCTTGGCGCTCGGGTCTTTGGCCTTGAAGTACTTCAGCGAGTCGAAGCTGTCATCGGGCGTGTTGGCGCGGAAGCCCCAGAAGTACTCCTTGCCCTTCTCGCTGTTGCCCGTTCCCCCGCCGGGGTCGAACGACAGCATCTTGTACTCCTTAAGGGCCGGCATCGTCGATCCGAGGACACCCCAATAGGAGTTCGCGACCACGCCGAAGCTGTCGATGCCGAGCTGTCGGGCGGCGGTGGCACCGGCCTGCGGGTCGCCGGACTTGTGGTCCTTGGCCTCGTACTTGACGTTCATGCCGAGGTAGCGCTGCATCTCGTCGACCGCGAGCGTGAGGCCGTTCTGCTCGTCGACCGCGTAGTTGGCGCCCGGGCCACTGAGCGGCAGGATGGCCCCGACCTTGAACTCCTTGCCCTTGAGCCTGGCGGCGTCGGCGTCGGAGATCCCGAGCAGCTGTCGAAACTGCTTCGCGTCGGCGCTGCTGGTTGTGTCGCCGCTGGAGCTGGTGGTCGATCGAGCAGCCGAAGCGTTGGTGTTGCTGGAGCTGCCGCAGGCGGCAACGGCGACGGCTGTGACGATCAGGGCGAGAATGGCACCCAGACGCTGCAATCGCGCCGAGGACCCCTTGATGGAACGCATCATGTTGTACCTTCCGTTCGCGCGTAGAGTTGGACTTGGTGACCCGCGACGAACCTAGTCGAATCGGCCGGTACAAACCTGCACCTTGACTATGAAACTCAACCGGCCGTTGGTGCACCGGTATGAGTCGACCGCAGCGTCACCTCAAAGCAGCAACTTTTAGGCGCCCGCAGCAACTCGCTTATCGTTCCGGCTCGTCCCGACGATGTCGAGCGCGCTGATAGCCGGCCATAGTTCGGCGATGGCCGAGCTAGTCGTCAGCTTGCAGCCGACGAGCTCCTCTACTCGCCTCATCCGGTAGACCAGCGTCTGCTTGTGCACGCAGAGCTCTGACGCCGCCCGTTGCCACGAGCGGTCGCAGCGCAGGAACATCGCCAACGACTGAGCAAGCTCGGTTCCGTGGGCTTCGTCGTACCTCAAGATCGGTCCGAGCACTCGGTCGACCATTGCTCGAGCCTCGGTGATCGAACGCGGCCCACCGTTGCGGTACTGCTCGCCATACCGGCAGCAGCGAGCGTCCTCGGCCTTAGCTGTCTCAAGCGCCCAACGTGCTTGACGCGCGGCCTCAGGTACGGCCTCGTGACGCGTGAACGACTCGCTGATGCCAATCTGCATGCCTGTCTCGGCGAGGAGCTCGACCGCGTCATCGACGGCTCTGTTGGTCTCGCACCCCGACACGAGGCAGTGGAGCAGCTTGTTGCGACGCAGCAGCATGTGCGGGATCTGCCGCTCCGCAAGCGCGTGGTGAAGACAACTCTTGTCATCGAGTTCTCCTGACCGCTGAGCGACGAGCATCACGAGGTGACCCGGATCCAGCCCGTGAGACTGGAGCGAGGCGGCTACCGCGCGTGGGCCAAGGAGATCGTCAAGCATCTGATCGAGAGCCTCGGCCCCGAGCCGACGACGCTCCTCACGGGCAGCAAGCAGTCGCTCGAATTCCAGTGCCGCAACAGTGGCGACATGCTGCAAGATTGCGTATGGCGGAATCTCGGAGCCACGAGGAACCGCGATGAGCGACACGGGCCTAGGCGCGGGTACGGGTACCACGAGTGCCTTCACTCCATCGGCCGACAGTCGCAGAATGCCCGGCACGACCCCCCCACGGCTGAGGACCTCCTCGAGAAAGGCGTCACGCAGACCTGATCCCAGGGGCTTGGCACCCTCGAATACGTGCGCCCCCCGGTCGTTCGTGCAGACCGCCAGCCCGCAATGGATCTCCTGACCAAGCTTCTCCAGCAGCTCGGATGCGCTCGAGCTATGAATGGCTGCCGCCCGGAGGCTGTCGTAGATACGCACCGTCTTGACCAAACGCAGATGCTCCGATCCATGGTTTGCGCCGGCCACGGTTCGACTGATCTGCACAAACGGAACCTCAAAGGCCGTCGACAGCAACGGAAGAGCGACCCGGTCGGCAGCGTTGAGCATCGCCGGTGAGACAGGCGGAGCGTGCATGCCCTCGCTGATCCCGATCCCGCTGATGTTTGCGGCCGCCAGCGTCTCGACGAACTGCACCTGATCCCTCGGCGCACTCGGGACGCAGAGGCCGACTGTGAGCAGCAAGTCACCCGATTCAAGCCACTCCCAGGGCCGGTCGGCCTCACAAGCGTGCGCCCACGAGATGGTGTTCCGCAGTCCAGACTCACCGGCTAACACTCGAACGCGAAGAAACGGGATCTCCGTTAGCTCGCGCACTGTCATCGCCACCATCGTCCTCCTCATGCCCAGGGGCAGCCCGAAAAGAGCATCCTGCGCATCCTCGTGAGCGTGGTTGCGAGGACCATCAATCTGTACAGCACAGTGGCTGCAACTGATCTAGTACAGTATCGCCGGAGCCCCTTAGCGTCAAGGTCGAAGACGTCGCGGAGCGTCAATGCCCAGGCCGCGCTCGCGTGCCCCGTGGTCCGACCTGAAGACGCCCGCCTACCCGAGTGACTCTTCGGCTCGGGACTGCTGGCCCCTAGCTGGGGACCGCGGCGGAGCTGAACAATGAGCGCAAGTGGCGCGAGCGCGCCGGTTTGCGGCGGCGGTGACCGCGTCGGCCCGGGAGGCGGTCAGCTCGTCACGAACCGGTCCGCGCCGGCGCGGTGTTGGCCGAGGCCTTCCCGAGCGAGACGTGCAGGATGTCGCCAATGTCGGCGCTCGGCCGCGAGCAGTAGCCAGTGCGTCTCGCTGGCCTGCGGCCAACGGCTCCAAGGGCGACTGCTATGACACTCACCTTGCAGACCATCGCCTGCAGCGTCGAGGAAGTCGTGCCGGGGATCGACACGCACCTCGACACGCACACGGCCGTTGTTGTCGATCTTGTCGGCCGCCTCGTCGACGCCGGGACGTTTCCAACGACCAAGCGCCGCAACGACGCGCTGATCACCTGGGCCCAGCGGCGCGGCAGCGTTCGACGCGCCGCCCTTTCGCGCCGTCCGCGGCTCGAGCATCCAGGTCTTCGTCGTCGAGGGGATCCGTGTCCTGCGGATCGTCAGAGCCGGCGCGATCAAGTCGCGCAGGCAGACCAACCTGCAGATCCGCAGCCTCGTGCTCACCGCCCCCGAGGACCTGCGCGAAGCGCTGCGCGACTTGACCTTCAAGATGCTCGTCGGCCGCTGCGCACGGTCGCACCGTCGCGACCCTCGGGACGCCTTCCCAGGCCACCCGCATGGCGCTGAGGTCACTGGCGCGCCGACACCACACCTCGATGCCGAGACCGCCGAGCCCGACGCCGACTCGGCTGACGCTCCAGGTCGCCCCGAGGTTGCTCAGCGAGCCGGGCGTCGGTCCCGAGATCGCCGCCCGCCTGCTGATCGTCGCCGGCGACGACCCCCACCGCCTACGCTCCGACGCCGCACTAGACGCCCTCTGCGGCGGCAGTCCGGTCGAAGCCTCAAGCGGCCAGACGATCCGCTACCGCCTCAACCGCGGCGGGGACCGCCAAGGCAATGACGCGCTGTGGACGGTCGCCAACAACCGCATGATCCATCACGCCGAAACCCGCGACTATGGTGCTCTTGCCTTCAGCAGTACGGCGGGCGACGGCCTCGCGCCACTCACCTCCGATGTAGAGCGGCTTGACGCGCGGGCGATTGCGTCCGTCTCAACATCCGCGGACATACGGAGCTTGGGCATGGCGGGCTCCGCTAGGCCCCGGTTGCCGTGCGGTGATAGTCAACCGCGACGGGATCACGCACGTATTTGAGGTAATCGACTCGGTTGTCGGCGACGCCGCGAGCCGGTACGTCGACGACAAGAACGTCCTGGGCCGAGCCCGCTATCTCAGCCTGCACGCGACCGCTAGACGAAATCGCGCGTGTCCCTCCAACAAAGTCATAGCCGCCCTCTGAACCCACGCGGTTGGTGTACAGGTGCGGAAGGTGGTTGTCGAGCGCCCGCGCACGCGTGGCGAGGAGATGGTCATCGAAGAAAGGGGCCATGTTCGCCGACGCCGTCACCAGGAGATCGGCACCCGCTTTGGCCAGTGCTCGTGCCACCTCCGGAAACTCGACGTCGAAGCAGATCATCGCCCCAATGCGGCGACGCGCGAGCTCGGCGACGACCAGTCGCTCACCAGGCTCGAAGTTCACCGCCTCATTGCCGAACAGCTGCACCTTGCGATACACCGCAACGAGGTTGCCACGCGCGTCGATCAGAGCAAGGGAATTGGCCGGATTGTCGCCTCGGCGCTCCGCGAATCCTACGACTGCTGCGGTGCCCGAGCTCGCTGCAGCGGCCCTGATCCGAGCGATCTCCGGGCCGTCTGCGTCGATCGCTAGCTCTCGGACCGTGCTCATGTCATAGCCCGTCAAGAACAGCTCTGGGGTGACGACCAGATCAATGTCTGTATTGGCACTCACGACGTCGGCTAACGTCGCCGCGTTGTCGGCCGGCCGGCCGGGGATCGAGGCGAATTGGGCGAGCAGAGCTCGCATAGGCGGCATCACCGCGCCCCCATCGCCGCTGATGTACGCCTGGTGGCTTCTGGCTCGTTCTCCGCGGACATCCGCCAGCTGGGGCTGAGAAGGCCGAAGCTGGCGGATGAGAGCGGACGTAGTGCCCCCGGGTCCCGCGGAAGCATGCCGTTCAGGACTTCACTGAGTTCCGGAACTCCTGTGTCGCCTGGTCATCGACCTCCAGCGCGTCGGTCAGGATCACGCCGTACACGTCAGCTGCTCGGGCGCGAGACACTAGCTCGTTGCGGACGTCCTCCGCCACGGCCTCGGGGTCACGCTTGTGGGGATCCCCCCAACCGCCACCGCCGCCGCTCTCAAACACGAATGACTCGCCGCCCTTGAACGCGACGTTGCCGAGCATCTGCGGCAGCCAGGTCCCGTCGTCTGCGAGTCCGCCGACCGTCTCGTACCCGACCCCGGGCACTTTGCGAAGCAGCTTCTGCCGAGAAGCACGTTGCCCCCCATTGACGCCAGGCGAACCCTCGAACGTACGCGATGTCTCCATCGTGATCACCTGTCCGCGCCCAAGGAACTGCAGCTCAAATCTGACGCCGCAGCCGCCCCGATGTTGGCCCGGGCCAGCCGAGTCGGTGATCATCTCGTTCGAGTTGTAACGGATGGGGAACAGCAGCTCGGCGGTCTCTGCCGGCAGGTTCTGACAATTGCCGAGCGGGTCCATGGTGACATGCATGCCGTCTCCGTATGGGTGGCCGCCCCAGCCACCCGCGGGGAGGTCGGACATGACCGCGATCTCGCCTGTATCCGGATCTGTTGCACTTGCGACGAACCAGTTGCACTCGGCGCACCCGGGCGCGGTGATCGCGTCCGGAATTGCCTTGGCGAGCGCGAGCCAGATGGCGGCTGTGATCTTCGTTGAGCCGGCCGTGGTGCAGCCGAAGGTCGGTTGCGGCCAGCGCGCGTTCAACCAGGTTCCCTCTGGGATCGTGAGGTCGATCTGGCGATACAGCCCGGCATTCGGCGGTGCCTCGGGGCTCAGGAAGAACTTGAGCGAGTAGTAGATCGCGGACGCTGTGTTCGCGTAGGGCGAGTTGATCGGCCCCACCACGGCGGGGTCGCTTCCATTCAGATCGACCTCGATGCGATCGTCCTTGACGATCAGCTTCACGCGGACCCAGACGCGTTCCTCGGAGAACCCGTCGCTGTCGACGTAGTCTTCCGCCTCGTAGACGCCGTCCGGGATGCGACGGATCGCTGCCGCGGTCATACGCTGCGTGTAGTCGAGGACCTCCTTCATCCCCTGCTTGACGACGTCCGCGCCGTACTTATCGGCCAGGCGATGGAGCTCGTCCCGGCCAGCGCGCAACGCGCCGATCTGTGCCTGGATGTCACCCTCGACGTAATGGGGCGTGCGCGTCGAGTTCTTAATGATTGCGATCAGGTCCGCGTTGAGCTGACCGTCGCTGTACAGCATCAGCGGCGGGAGCCGGAGTCCCTCGCCGGCGATGTGCGTATCGAGGTTGCCGCCAACGTCCGTCCAGTGCGCTCGGCTGACGCCAAAGCCCAGCAGTTCGCCCTCATAGAAGATGGGCATGGTGAGCGTCACGTCCGGTGTGTGAGTCCCGCCCTGATAGGGATCGTTCAGGATGATGACGTCATCCGGACCGAGCCCGCTGAGCGGATACTTCTCGATGCAAGCCTGCGCGCTGAAATGCATGGCCGCGATGTGAATCGGACAGTTCGCGGTCTGTCCAATCAGCTCCGCGTCAGGGGAGAAGATGGCGTTGGAGTAATCCACCATGTCGTAAATGATGGGGGAGAACGAGGCCTTCTGGAGGACCTGGCTCATCCGCTCTGAGGCGTACTCGAACGCGCACCGGAGCACCTCGAAGGTGATCGGGTCGAGCTTGCTACCGACGGTACCGAGATCCCTGCTCGGCGATGCGCCAGCGAGTGTCATGCGGGCTGCTCCTCAGGCGTGATGGTGACGTTGTCGTACTTGTCGGTGCGGGCTATAGCCCCCGGCGGGACGACGATGACACCGTCCCGTTGCTCGATGATCGCGGGACCGGTGATCTGCTGGTTGGGCCCCAGGTGGGCGGCATCATGTACGTCGACGTCGTGATGCTCCCCCGCGAAGTACACCTGGCGACGCTCCTTGATCGAGCCTTTGCCGTTGCCGTTTCGATGGGACCCCAGCGCGCTGGCGACGTCAAACGTGCCTGCCTTAGCGGTGCGGCCGGTGCCGGTGACTCGCAGTGACACGATGGCGACGGGAAACTCCGTTGACGCCACTCCGTACTCGCGTTCGTGCGCTTCGTTGAAAGCGGCGGCCAACCCTGCGACCGCAGCTTCGTCGAGGTTCCCGCCCGGCACCGGCGTGGTCACGTCATACGACTGTCCCTCGTAGCGCAGTCCGCCCGCGCGTTCAAGCCGGATATCTCCACTGCTCACGGCGTCGTCGCGAAGCAGCTCCCGCGCCTCGTCCTCGAGTGCCTCGAACGCGGCGTTGAGTGCGGCGATATCGACCTCATCGATGCGTGCATAGAACGTGCGTTCGAGGTCATGGCGGACGTCCATCGTCGTGGCGCCGAATGCCGACGCAACGCCGGCGAACGGCGGAACGAGGACAGAATTGATCCCGACCGCGCGCGCGATGTGGTAGGCGTGAAGTCCCCCGGCGCCGCCGAAGGCGACCAGCGTGTGGTCGCGCGGGTCGCGGCCTCGGTCTGTCGACACCATCTTGATCGCGGACGCCATGTTCTCGCTAACGATCTGCGTGATGCCCTCGGCGCAATCCAGGACTGACAGCCCAAGCGGTTCGGCGACGGTACGGATGGCCGCTTCGGCGGCGTCCTCGTCGAGCCTGAACTTGCCCCCCAGCGTCGGATCGATTCGGCCCAGAAGGAGGTTGGCATCGGTCACGGTCGGCTCGGTCCCGCCTCTGCCATAACAGGCAGGGCCAGGGAGCGCGCCCGCGCTCTTGGGGCCGACACGCAGCGACCCGCCGTCGTCGATCCAGGCGATCGAGCCGCCGCCCGCTCCGATGCTACGGATGTCGAGCATTGGAGTGATGATCGGGCGCTCCCACTCGATCTCATACTCGTCAGTGACGAGTCCCGCACCGTCCTCGAGCAGACTGGCCTCAAAGCTCGTGCCGCCGACATCGGTGATGATCAGGCTCCGAGCGTCGATCAATTCACTGAGAAACACCCCAGCCGCCACCCCACCGGCCGGTCCCGACTCGAGCATCTCCTCTGGGCGCTGCCTGGCAGTCGCCGCGCTCATCATCCCGCCGTTGCTCTTGATGATGTACAGCGGCGCCGTGCACCCGGCGTCTCGCAGCTTCTCCTCGAGGCTCACCAGGTAGCTCCCGACGGCCGGAAGCAGAGCAGCTCGAATCGCCGTCGTGGTGAAGCGACCGAGTTCCGGCATCTTCGGCCGCGTCTCCGACGACAGGGCAACACGTGCGTCGGGGATCACATCGAGCAGGATGTCGCGTACCTCCCGCTCGTGGCTCCCGTTCTGATACGCGTTCAGAAAGGCAACGGCCACGTTGTTGATTCCCTGCTCGGCGATCGTCTCTGCCACACGCCTCGCGGCGTTTCGGTCCAGGGGCGTCACCGGGTTGCCGTCGGCTCCCATCTTCTCGGTGACCGTGAACCGCCGGCTGCGAGCGATGAGCGGCCGGGGCTTGATCTGATACGGGTCGTAAAGGCGCTGGCGACGCTGACGACCGAGCTCAAGCACGTCGCGAAACCCGCTCGTAGTCACGAGCGCAGGCTCGGGGTAGC
>Ga0157379_10004719_pt1 | contig 11702 bp, 9 predicted proteins | sample S25metaG_FD_121802 | JGI IMG/M metagenome (GOLD analysis project Ga0157379, IMG submission 121802) | Switchgrass rhizosphere microbial communities from Kellogg Biological Station, Michigan, USA - S2-5 metaG | ecosystem: Host-associated > Plants > Roots > Rhizosphere > Soil | place: USA: Michigan... | reverse complement strand
GTTTAGGACAACAGATCCAACTGTGTTTCAAGATTTATAAAATTCAAGAATTGGTTAAGCAGTTCAAAGAGAAGGAGAGTGAAAAGAGAAGGGGATACAAATGGGGAATCAGTTCTGCCGTGCGAAGGCAACGACCTCTCACCCAAGTTTAGAAACACAGACCCAGAACATTCACATGACACATGGAGTAATCCTCGGCCTCCATTTTCAGTGATATGTAGCTTAATAGTACTGTTATCTTGTTATTTCATCAGATACCACTGATTCAAGGCCAAATCAACAAGAAAGAGTAGATGTGACTTTGTCAATTACTTGAACAAAGAAGTATGCTGCATGTGCAGCACCATTTGATGTTCTATGATATACTGTAACTGTGCTATCTAAAGCTATCAACATTTCGGAGCATACACGGTCACTCCACTTCTGGCTGTTTAAACGGGAAGTAATATAAAATCTCATGCGGGAACTCTGGGAGGTCATTGGAGCCTTCCGAAGTGATCAAGACTTGATAGGCATGCTCCAGCGCCAAAACACCCCTACCAATGCAAGCTTCCTCCCCAGCTCTTCCAGCTAATTTAAATCCCTCTAGACCAATGATCTTTTCCATATTCACGAGAGTTCTGGGAACTTTTTGCAAGCGTTGATCAGGTAATATTGAGGGAACACAAATTTCCGACCTCCTTCCGACGAACCCAAGTTCGCCGTTAGGAGATCATATGAAAAGAATTCTTAGAAAGCTGGAATTGGCCCTTAGAAAATAGGTGATATCACAATAGGTCATGTCTGGTCCGTTTCTGAGGTTGTTCCAAGAGCTGCTTATGCCGGGAGAATTGCCTCAGAAACGGTGATCGAGCTCTGATTTCCCCATTCTAAAACACGTTTCTCTCTTCATTTGCTTCCCTTTTATCCCCGCTCCGTTGTTCAAAAACATTGGATCCAGAATCCCCAGTAGTTAGGAAATTGAATGGAACTTGTTGTTAGAGCCTCTAAAGCATGACTTTATAGTAAATACGTGAAATAATATTAGTGAGAATATAAACAAAAATACTGATAAATTATCTAGATAATTCTACCAAGTACCAGCGCTCCGGCCTTCCGGGGGCCCAGATGACTCACCCAACACAAAAAACATATTTTGGCTCGGAAATGGCTTGTTGTACCATCTGTATCATCAACGACTGGTTCAATCGAGTTATGCCCACACAGGTAAATCTTCTATGGGGGGGAACATCACAGGATTTATCAGTCTCAGATAATTCATTCAGGTCTGAAAAGACCTGGAGCGGCGTGATCGTGAGTGGGCCAACCAAATCAAGCCTGACTAGCCTGATCAATTAGCCTCGATCTGACAAACTAACAGGGGACAACCTCGCCGGATTAGACACTTTCGATTTGTGCGAGATGATTATTGAGATATTTACTAGCAATATCCACGGAATTTTTCTTCGATACCTCTCATTCTGTTTCATTCTGCAAGGAAATTCTCAAATTTATATCCCTGAGTTGAGGTGCTAATACTGATCGTAAAATTATACAAAGAAAATTGTCCTTCAACTAAACTGGCAGTCTGATTTTGATTTGGTCAGTAACCTATTACTGGAAAACGTTGCATCCCCGCAAACTGGTCTGATTACAAATCGTACACCGTTGTTGTGTAGAGTTGATCGCCCCAGGCTAATAAGATTCTATCAGCCAAGAAATTCACGCATAACTATGGCCCAACATACGGCAAGGTTTGGGATGAAGGTATCGAGCGGAATTCCTCCACGCGTACCAAACAAGCTGAGCGTATGGAACGCTGGGTCAGTAGTACCATTTTTAAACTTCATTGTCACCAGAGGTGTAGTTGATCCGGCGGGCTGGGACAGTGCCAGAGCAACGACAGATGCGTAGTCAACTACACAGCATCGTTAACCATTGATGTATATTTCCGGAAATATGACCTACCAATTTCAGCGATCTCGGGATCCGCAGCAGTTGCTTGTGTGATGTTGAACAATCTGATAAACGGCTTGTAGCTAATTTCGCTGAGAGCAAGTTTCAATCCATCGCTGCTATTAGCTATGCGTCCCAGGGACGTGAAGATTGAAGGTAAGACGGTGTTGATGGCGACTACCAGTGGTGGAAGCCTTTAATACCGGAAGCCAGCCTTTTACATTGAATGCTCACTTTGACCGATTCCTTTGGTGGTGCTGTCCGTGAATACAATGTTCTCGTGGAAGTTAGCGAAACCATAAGCTTGCGCGGCGAATGTCGGTGGAAGAATTTGCAGGAATGTCGCATTGTGAATGCTTTGAACGTTAACAAAGTCAAAGATCTTTGGGGGGGGATAAGGTATGTAGTTGTAGCGCAAAAGAAATGACTGTACGTTGAACTAGGAGAGAGATTTTGAAGATAAGAATAATTTTTGCGGAATCATTATATTAGACAACACACCATGTTTTGGAAGTTGTCCACTCGGTCAACCAAAAACGGTTTTAAAGCTTGCAAGAAAGGGTTGGCAATTGCCGCTTCCCCAAGGAACGCACTCGAGTCGAAGACGGCGGCAATGTGAGCATCAAAGGTCTGGGTTGCTTGGAATTAGACTAATATCAATCGGTGATGTTTCATTGTGGAGGTGAAGGTTGTTACAATTTATGTGGAAAAGCTTAGTATACTTAATTTGCTGGCTAACACCTCAGTCATTTGGGGTACAAATGACTGAGGAAAGGTAACTGCTAGCTATGTCTTAGAGATAATAGCTAGCCAAGACATAATGGTAATAAAATTCAAGGTAAGGAGATACTAATTAATTGGGACCATAGAACTCAAATTAAAGGAGACAAATGAGCAGGGGAGGGTCGCACACACGGAGGAAAACAAAGAAAATTAGTAATATTTTCAAGGGATAAATGAGTAGGACCTAATGTGGGTAATACTGGGGCTGTACAGATTTGCACCAGTGATTCAACAAGACCTTGGCCTAGCACACCTATGCTATGCTATGCTCACACTCTAAGCATACTATCCTCGGTTTATCAATGGTTTATTAAAGGTTATGGGCCATATTAACCATTTCTGGGTATCTGTGCTAGTTAGAGTTACTGGATGCTATGAGAAGACAGGCATCAAGCACAGAATTTTATGAGCAAGATTTCCTCTTGATTGTAGACTTCAGGATTTAGAGGGGAAGAAAAAAAAAAAGGTTACAGTAAAAAGTTGTGAAATGCATGCAAAGGAGGCATGGCAGGTGCATCAGGAGACTGACTGTAGATTATTTTTTATCTGAGCACAGCATTAACCTCAGATTATCTCTGCTTCATGAGCTCACGAGAGGCTGATATGGAATGCTACAGGAGACGGCGGGAGTAGGGCTGGACATTGATCCGGATCATTTTACAGATATCCCAGAAAGATCCTTAAATTTAACCAAAATTTGTGATCTGGATCCTCAAAAGACTCGGATCTGTGGCTCTTTACCCACAGATATCTGAGTGTTTTTGTTCAGTTCAATAGTAATTTACGTTTCCTTTTCTCAAAAATTGAAGACTTGCACTCTTAGTGGACTCGGAGCCTTGCGGATCCCGGATCTGTGTGTACGTCTCCGAGTGCACCCACGAGTGCACCCTTGTCCAGCCTTAGGCGGGCGGGCGGGATGTGTGACAACAACTCAGGGTTTTCATATGGATCAAACGGATAAGAATAGATTATATTGGATCAGGAGCGTAGCAATTGTCTATCCCCCCTCTAGTAAGCACGGCGAACAAGTATACGAGGAACTCCTTGGAAAGGGCCGAGTGGCTGCTCAAATACCGTAGGGCTTCCCCTGATGTGGCGAACATAACTCCTCAGCACCTCCCCCGCAGCTACTCAGCAACTGCTTAGCCAGAGACGAGTAGCGCCTCAATAGCGCACCGCATCAACCGACCAGCTGCTGAGGAGCTGCTTAATCCAAGGACCTATTGGGGGGGTCGTTGCATTACTTCGTATGTACCTTGTTGATGGTTCAGGGTGAGTGATTGAAGGACCGACTCGGAAGATCTGTATCCGAGTCGGCGTTCATCCGAGCCGACCTTTGCTTCTGACTCCACGAAGCTTCTTTCGGATTCAGTCTTCCTCTCGTCTCCAAGTGCTTCTTAAATTCAATTACGCCACACTACGTTCCGTCAATCATTGAGAATAGGCGATATGTCATTGATTCTAGCGGCGACCAATGCCGCATCAGTCACCTTGCTCGCTGAAGTATAAACAGAGTTTTCATGACCCTGTGGCGGTCGGTCCTTCTTCATTCTCACCACCCACTCTCGTCTTTCGTAGAGATACTGTGCGTTTTGATGTTGAAATTTCGCCATTGAATTATTGAAACTCCTGTGTCACCTTTTCATGTGGTTCGACCTTCCAGCGTCCACCATGCTTCTTTTCCGGAATACACCATGGCTTATCGTCATTTTATCGACACTGTACGTCTCCTTTATTTCACCTACCGTCCTTCTTCACTAAAGGATTTTCTTCAGGTGGAACTTTGTCTCTGCTGCTAGTACCTCAGAGTCGAGGCCTAGACCACGACAAACTCAAAACGCATTCAATACCTATGACTATATCGTAGTCGGCTCAGGACCAGGTGGCGGCCCCCTCGCAGTTCGACTTGCTCAAGCCGGATTTTCCGTAGCCCTCATAGATGCGGGCGAAGATCACGGAACCGAGAATTTCATTCAAGTCCCTGCTTTCAATGCCCAGGCTTCTGAATACGTCCCCATCCACTGGCAGTTCTTCGTCTCCCATTTCGATGATCCCATCCAGGCTCAAACGGACTCAAAATTTACTTGGCAAATTCCCGATGGGCAATTCTGGGTTGGTCCTAATCCTCCTGCTGGAAGTACACCGCTGGGAATTTATTATCCGAGGACAGGGACACTGGGAGGATGCGGAGAGCATAACGCGATGGTGACGATATACCCGCATGAAACGGATTGGGCGAATATTCAACAGATTACTGGGGATGATTCATGGTCTCCAGCTAATATGCGAAATTTCTGGGTGAAGCTAGAAAACAACCAATATCTCCTCCCAGGAGCTCCAGGTCACGGGTTCAAAGGATGGCTTGATACTTCTCTTACAAGTTTAACTCTTGTACTTAAGGATACCAAAGTGATCAGTATGGTTCAGGGTGCTGCTACAGCGCTTGGGCAAGGCATCCTCGGCGGTTTGTTGTCGACTGTCGAGGGCCTAGGGCAGGTTCTTACACAGGACTTGAACAGCAACGCCCCAGGAAGGGATGCCGCTACAGGGTTATTCCAAGTACCTATCGCAGTTTCCAATGGTCCAAAAACGCGCTCTGGTCCGAGGGATTTCATTCTGAATACTGCGAATGCTGTCAATTCGAGTGGAGGCAAGCAATTTAAGCTCGATCTAAAGCTTAATACCCTCGTGACACGTATTTTGTTTGACAACCCCAGTGCTGATGGTACTCCTCGGGCGATTGGCGTTGAATATCTTACTGGGAGGTCCCTCTATCGGGCCGATCCGCGTTCAGGCTCGGCATCACCCACAGGATCAGGCTCTCTTTTCGCAAACAATGAGGTTATTATCTCCGGTGGTACATTTAATACCCCTCAAATCCTCAAGCTTTCCGGCATTGGTCCAAAAGCGGAACTAGAAGCCCTTGATATTCCTGTTCTCGTCGACCTACCAGCTGTTGGTACAAACATGCAAGATAGGTACGAAGTTGGTGTTATAGCCTCTGCAAACAGCGACTTCGTCATATTGGAAGGATGCACTTTCCTGAATACTTCCAATGACCCGTGCTTTGAGCAGTGGAAGAATAATGAGGTCGATCACGGAAGCTACGCAACCAACGGTTACGCCCTCAGCATCGTTCAACAATCTAGTGTTTCGAACAAGACAGAGACAGATTTGATACTAGCAGGTATTCCTGCCAATTTCCAGGGTTATTATCCGGGATATTCAAATCGCACGAGTGCGGACGCGCGTCACTGGACTTGGCTGGTTCTCAAAGCACATAGTCGCAATAACGCTGGCACCGTCACTTTGACTTCCACTGACCCGAGGGATACGCCACAAATTAATTTCAGAAGCTTCACGAACGGCGGAGACTTGGATTTGCAGGCTGCTTACGAAGGCGTTCAACTTGCGCGGAAGGTCTACAAGAGCTTACTTCCTTTAGGAGGGGCCTTTACTGAACAGGTTCCCGGTCCCAAGATACAGAGCGAGGACGAAGTCAAACAGTGGATTAAAAATGAAGCATGGGGTCATCATGCGAGTTGCTCGGTGCCAATTGGCGCAGTGAATGACCCAGCAGCGGCATTGGACTCTAATTTCAGAGTAAAAGGTGTTAATGGACTACGCGTTGTGGATGCTAGCGTCTTCCCTAAAATTCCCAGCTTGTATATCATTACTGCAGTGTACATGATCTCGGAAAAGGCGGCTCACGTCATTATTCAAGACGCCCAAGCATCTTGAAGGGGAGTGGGTATAACGCTTCGGTAAAGCTCAGGAGTGCACAGACACAACGAATACTACGGCTAGTTTTATTACCTGTGCCATGTTGCATCCCTGAGAATGTTGTTGATAGTCTTACTTTTGAAGATAATCATTGTTGAAATAAACTTCGCAAATCACAAAATAAGAAATAAATTCGGGTTTGCCCTCGATGAGCGCGTGAGGCCAACATGCTGCATGTACGACATGTAAACTACTTATAAATGAAAGATATACTGTACAATCGAAAGTGGAAAACAAACGCAACTGGTGCACAACGCGGAACGGAGCTCATTCCATATGACTTGCTGAGCGCTCGTAAATACAACAATCATCCAAGATCGCCAGTGGTAAATTTCTATTCTCAAGAAAATCTGTGATATACTCAACCTTGGTTTGAGAAGGCTAGGTAGACCATTAAGGTGGTGTGAGGTTGTTTCTTCATGTAGACCTTAAGAAAATGTCATACCACCGGTTTACCCCCGAATTTTTAGGAACAAATATGTCTCTGAAATATATATACAGTCTGAAGAGATGTATTGATTTAAATACCAGGATAGATTCTATAGATGATAAAACTCTGTTCTGCACTGGTCATGAGTCTAAAGAAGTCCAACCCTATAGATTCTAACTATTACACCTATATGTGTCCCCTTGCTCAGAAACTCAATGACACGCTGAATAATGGTCTTCGGAAAACTCAGAAATAAACAAAGATGCGTAAAGCCTTATTCCCGTGAAACCAGAACGGACCATTAGAGATACAGGCACTTTCAAGGACTTCACAGGATATATTATACCTACATTCTTAGGTACAGTACATGGCGTAATGGATCTTAAGAAGTAATCCCAACCTGGAATCTTTAAAAATAATTTGTCAAAGTACATACAATATTAAGAAGAGTTACTTTGGTGAGTTTAGTTCCCAAGTATAATTCTGTAATGCACATACAATCTTAGTGAAACCATGATAGTAGAAATTTGCCATGGGATCTTTAGTTCTCAGGAGCATTTCATATTGCACATAAAATCTTAAGGGATTATCATTACAAGGGCTCATCTCAGAGTTTTTAGCTCAGAAATACCACTTCAAAATGCACTTATAATCTCAAGAAAGTATCATAGCAGGGTTTGCTCTGGGTTCTTTAATTCTGAGGATAGTTTGTAGTGCACATACAATGTTAAGAAATTATCATAGCAGTGGATCACCCTGGATTCTTTAGTTCAGAAATATAATTTCATAATGCCTTAAGAACCTCAGGAAAGTACAACAGCAGATTTTACCCTGAAATATTTAGTTCAGAGGATAGTTTTGTCATGCACGTACAATTTTTAAGAAATTATCATGGCAGGGAGTCATCCCAGAGTTCTCAGTTCGGGAATATCAATTCACAATACACATAGAATCTCAAGAAAGTATCATAGAATTTTCTCCGGAGTATTTAATTCTGAAGATAGTTTGTAATACATATATATCTTAAGAAATTATTGCATCAGGGAGTCACCCCAGAGTATTTAGTTCATAATATCATTTCATGATGCACACAGAATCTCAAGAAACTATTATAGCAGTGTTTTTCCTTAAATCTTTAGTTCTGAAGATAAGTTCATAGTGCAAATACACCCTTAAGGAATTTTAATAGCAAGGGATCATCCTAGACTCTTTATATCAGATAAATTGCGTCATAGTGCACATAGAATCCAATAACTTGTCATAGGGGGTACTTGCCAGCCCCCAGACCTATAGAATCTGCCAAAAACAGATCCATCCATGCCTGAAAAGCCAGATGTTAGAATCCACAGGGACCCACAACCAGAGTGGGTGTTTATACCCAGTAAAATTTTAATGACCCCCTTTCCTTAGCCATTACTGCATCTAAGGAAAGAGGTAAATATAATGTTATATTCCGTTATGCATAAACTAACACCTTATGTAGTCTTATTATTATTTAGGTAATATATTAGCGGTTACTATGTCTAAGAAAAGAGTCTTATTATTATTTAGATTCAAGTTGAAAGAAACAGGATGTGAATTGATGCAAATTCTGATTCCCTGAGTGGTAGTGAGGAAGGAACAGCATGGGTACCCCCTAAGAGAAAGCTATTAGGTACATACAATCCTGATCCAATATGTACCTTTTTGGCCCCTGTACTAGCAGAAGCTTCAGTGCAGCCCCTGCTAGTCATAAAAGCATGATTCCAAGGCACTTCTCCATCCCTGAGAGAAGCTCCACTGTATAACACCTAGATTCAACTAAGCCCTGAGTCACAGCATGCAGCTGCTGCACCTAGTGGTGGGCACCTCCTTCCATATCTCTGAAATTTTTGAGAGCTCCTCCAGTGTCAGTTTGACAGACCTCCTAATCTTATTTCACACATTGTGCCCCCAGTATGGCTAATACCTTTCTGGTTTCTGCTTTACCTGCACCAGCCCCCTTGCTCTTACCAAACAAACCGTGTTGGGCTCCCCATACAGTATACCCAATGGTAGTTACTGTTAAAATGAGGTGGTCTTCGGTCCTCACTTGGGCGATAGCAGTTGACCCTTGCAATCGAGCGAGGCTTTCTTGTAAATGTAGCTACGTTTATATACATATAACGGAGCTACGGCGAATGTGAAGGAATCAAAGTGAAAGCTAGTATCGCTTTCATCGGAACAAAAGGGGAAGCAGTAAATAAATAAAAATCTTGGCAGGGGAGTTAGCTACTTGTGCAGCACTCATATTACGAACAGGAAACTCAACAGTTACCCCTTTGTTCCATTTACCGAGTGGAGCTCCTGCAGAGCCGCAATCATGTATGTGTAACTCCTGTGTTTCTACAGCCACTCTACTTCCTCCCATCAACTGAGCATAGCTCCTGTAAAAATATGAGTTCTCTTCCCCTAGTTTAAAGCCACTCCCCTTCATTCAGTAACTGAGCATAGCTCCTGTAATGGGTGAATATTAAAGTTTCATTTCCCCTGGAGGGGTTTCGCAGGTTAGATATCCACAACAGAGTATATGGCTTCCAGACAATATGATTGTTAGTTGGCAAACACAGTGCTGTCTGCAGTTGATATGGTATGATTAGCCTGAGTTGACTGGAGAGTATCCTCCACTATTTTCTTATATTTTTGTGTTAGAATATAGTATCACCTACTGACATGAATTGTGGCCCCAGGGTCTATCAAACACCCATGTAACACATATAACTATTCATTTGCTGTATCTAATATCACCAGGTTAAGAAACTCAGTTGTGGATGTGATTGACTGTCAAATGTTAAATATCAAACTCTGCAATCTTTGTGAGCTTTCCGAATGCTGTTCTTCGCACTGCTGTTCTGCAGAACATTGAGCCCTTCCCCAGGCTTTCTCCCTTTCACTGTCTACATTCCTCTATGAGATAGTATCAAAAATTAGATAAAGAGGAATAGACTTATATTGAATAGCTTCAAATCATCTCAAGCCTGAGAAGTGACCTGCAATGAAATAGTCGTCTTGTAGGGTTCAAACAACTTTCATGACAAAACACCATAAACACGCCTTTCTTGATGTGCTTTTTGGAAGCTAAACATCCTTAACAAGTCTCATGCGCAGTTATATATATATTTAGGTCTTCCACCCAGCCCAAGTACGTTGGTGTAGGAGGATGCCAGAGTGAAAATGCTCGATGTGGTAGTGTATGACAAGGCAAAACTGGAATCCAATCTTTGTTTCTCACACATTTTGGGACATAAACTCAGATAAAATTGCAGAAATTCTAGATTTAATTATGGAGTATGAAAAGGAGTTGGATAATACACTCAGAAGAACGGGTGTCTTTCTGGGTCAATTCTGGACCTCTACAAGCTAAAGGAAGGATATGTCTTTGGATTATATTGGGCGCCTATTACATATCCGAATGAGAGCCTTTGCTCTGGCAAGGGTGTTGAAATGAGATTGCACTTCGTATATAGAACACAAAACATAAAATATAATTAATCATTTGACCTCTGTGAGCTCTGAGGCAAATGGATACTGTATGTACAATTTGCATACTAATCATAGATCGAATACAGGCTGTGCAAACGAAAGGGAATAAAAGGATACCTCGACGGGTGACCGACGGTATCCCTGCAACATAGCTAATAACGGAGCTCGCGGGCAGGACCGCTTGCAGAGTGCTCGTTAATTCAACACACCCCCGCGAGCGCCAAGCAAGTAATAAGATTAAAATCAAACAAAAATGGTCACACCCATAATTAAAAGAATTCCTTCAGAGTCATTGAATCGAAATGAGTGGGGTGCAAGCACCCCCGGAATCTCCAAAGGCCTCTGGAGAAAAAATTCCGCACCAAAAATGCGGCTCCCCTCCCAAAATTCTTCCAGATCTTCGTCAGCACAACAGCACCATTCAGGAATAATTTGATCCAGCGACAGGAATAAAAAGATTCACCCATGGAAGCTTCAAAATGTCCTGGCTTCCAGAAATAACATTTCTGCGCCAGTAAAAGTGTGAAATAAAATCCACATAAAAGGGATTCTTCTCCGGTATTTCCCAAGCGAATTTCCGGTTAAAGTAGAGAAAATCCGCCCCAGAAAAAATGAATGGCTTCCAGAAATAACATTTTCCGCCAGGAATAGTGCGCTGTGGGGTCCAATAAGTAGGGAACCATCTCCGGTATTCTTTGGATGGGTTTCTGGGTCCAAAACAACAGAAAAGGCAGATGTTACTGCATAATAATGAATACTGTTGAAATAACGAAAATCAGCACCAAAAAATGAGTTGCTCCAAGTGTTAAATCGGAGGTGGCTAGAATTGAGGAAAAATGGGATCATCTCTCAGAATGGTCTTCACCAAAGGCATGGCCGAAGGATCTCGTTTTCTTCAGCAAATAGTACTCCTCCCAGCGGCAGGCGTATCCACTATTGCTCCAAAATTTCATCAGCCCTCCCAAATAAATCTTCTCAACCTCGTCTCCTGGTCAAATGGCGTCCCATTCTATACAGACGAAAGGGGACTGGGACTGATAAAAAAAAAGATACCTCAGTATGTGACCGGAGGTAACAGTTCAGTGAGGCATAGCACAAGTCCTGCAGTCAGATCTGCTTGTAGAGTGCTCGTCAACTCAACAGAGATATGTTATGAGAGGTGGCCCTTAGCCCCTAGCATTTGATATAAAATTAGGGTTTAGACCAGAATAGTTTATATGAACTGGCAGGATATAACCAGAGGGCTTTATGCATACGTATCAGGTAGAGG
>Ga0157379_10004714_pt1 | contig 11711 bp, 14 predicted proteins | sample S25metaG_FD_121802 | JGI IMG/M metagenome (GOLD analysis project Ga0157379, IMG submission 121802) | Switchgrass rhizosphere microbial communities from Kellogg Biological Station, Michigan, USA - S2-5 metaG | ecosystem: Host-associated > Plants > Roots > Rhizosphere > Soil | place: USA... | reverse complement strand
TCGTCGAGGGTGAGAACTGAGTTCGGTCCAAGCGCCGGTTCGAGCTCGGTGGCGTTTGCCTCGCCGGCGTGGAACTGCCGGGGAGAGCCGGTGAAGAGCTGCTTGACGAGGCCCGGCTCGGCGACGTAGACGAGCCGCCCGAAGTAGGGGAAGCGCAGCGTGAAGACGTCGCCGTGACGGCGCTGCAGCCGAATCAGGAAGCCGAGCGGGTCGCGCACGTAGCGCAGTGCCTGCAGCGCGGCGGGCATCGGCGATCCGGGCGGCGGGCCCTCATGGGCGGGGACCGATGCGGAGACGCGTGAGATCGTCGCCTGCTCCATCTCGCCGCACGATACGCCATCGACTGGCTGGCTGGCCAGGACATTCGGCCAAGTTCTTTGACTGCCGAGCTCTCGAGCGATAGGGAAATCCTGCCCAAAACGGGCGATCAATCAGCTATGCCTGGCGCGACGCCGGGCAGGGGGAAGATGAAATGGGATCGATCAAGAAGGTCGGCTTGATGCTTGTCACAGCCGTAGCGACGATGGCACTGATCGGTGTGTCTTCAGCAATGGCGGAAACCACAGCGCTGTGTAAAGCAGACGAAAGCCCGTGCAAAGAAGCAAATCAGGTGACTGAAGTTAGCTTTGAAGCTAACAACAACATCAGCATATTAAGTCCCTTGGAAGGGGGTTACGGCTACGAATGCAACGCCGCGCTTTCGGCGACAGTGTCTCAATTAGGAGAAACCCAAACGCTCACGGCCCAGAGCCTGACGTATTCAAGTTGTAATAAAGGCTGCACTCGGACCACGGAAATGCTGGGCACGTTCACCGTCTTAAAGATCGGTGTTGAAAAAGCGGAAATCGTCGCCAATGAATTCACCGTGAAAGTGAGCTGCAGTGGCTTTTCAAATTGTGTCTATGCATCTGAAGGCTTGACTGGAACGCTCAAGGGGGACTTACTTACCGAAAATGGGCACATCACCTATTTCGAGGCTCCCTTAAAATTGGTTAGCGGTGTGTTCTGCCCGAAAGAAGCGCTGTTCGACGCCTTATTCGAATCGACCGAACCAATCTACGTCTCGTCGTAACGCCACACATGCCATATGCCGCCCCAACTTCGGTCGGGGCGGCATTCGTCAGAAGACGATCGTGCGGGCGCCGTCGAGCAGGACGCGGTCCTCGAGATGGGCCTTGACCGCGCGGGAGAGGACGAGCCGCTCGATGTCGCGGCCGATCCGCTCGAGGTCGCCGACCTCGTCGCGGTGGCTGACCCTGGTCACGTCCTGGTCGATGATCGGCCCGGCGTCGAGCTCCTCGGTCACGTAGTGGGCCGTGGCGCCGATCAGCTTCACGCCGCGCTCATGGGCTCGTCTGTAAGGGTCGGCGCCGACGAAGGCGGGCAGGAAGCTGTGGTGGATGTTGATCGCCGGCGTACCGAGGCGCTCGAGGAATTCAGCGGAGAGGATCTGCATGTAGCGGGCGAGGACGAGCAGGTCGACTTCGCCGATCGCTTCCAGCGCGCGCTCCTCCGCCGCGGCTCTGGTCGCCGGCTCGACCGGGATGTGATGGAACGGCAGGCCGAGCTGCTCGACCTGCGCGGCGTGCTCGCCGTGGTTGGAGACGACGGCCGTGACGTCGGCGCCCAGCTCGCCGCTGCGCCAGCGCCAGAGCAGGTCCGAGAGGCAGTGGTCTTCGCGCGAGACCATGATCGCGACGCGCCTGCGCTCGCTCGACTCGGCGAATCGGTGCTCCATCTGGAAACGCGAGGCGACGGCATCCTCGAAGCGGCGGCGCAGCGCCTCGCGGTCGGCCCCGTCCGGCGCCTCGAACGCCATTCGCATGAAGAAGCGTCCCTCGTCGCTCGAGTGCTGATCGGCGTCGACGATGTTGAGGCCGGCATCGGCGAGGAAGCCGCTGACGGCCGCGATCAGTCCCGGCCGGTCCGGGCAGGCGAGCAGCAGGCGCGTGATCGGCCTCTCGGTCACCGCCGAATCATCGCCTAGGCTGCGGCGATGCGGATCACAGCGGCGCCGGACGGGTTCACGGAGCGCATCGGCTTGATGCTCAACCGGTTGCCGACGCCGATCGGCGAGGCGATGTTCGCGATGCCGGTGGCGCGGGCGCTGCAGGTCGCCCAGCGCACTGGGATGCTCGCCTCCCTCGCCGAGGATCCGCGCGACCCGGCCGAGCTGGCCGAGCATCTCGGGCTGCAACCGAAAGCCACCGAGCTGGTGCTCGATGTGATCGCCTCCCTCGGTCATGTCGAGATCGGCGCCGACGGCCGCTATGCGATGAGCGACCGCGCGCGACGCTGGCTCGATCCGGGCTCGGAGCACTACCTGGGCGACTTCCTCGCCGACACGGCCGAGTACTGGGCGTGGTGGCAGGGCCTCGAGGACCTGGTCCGCGAGGGCGCGCACGTCGAGCTGCACGATCGCCCGGTCGACGACCCCTACTGGCGTTCCTACATCCAGGGCCAGTACCAGGTCGCCCGCCTCTCATCGGTCGAGGTCGCGAAGGCGGTGCCGCTGCCGCGCGGGGCGCACTCGCTGCTCGACGTCGCCGGCGCCCACGGCGAGTTCTCGATGGCGCTCTGTCGCCGCCATCCCGGCCTGAAGGCGACGGTCGTCGACCTGCCTGGCAGCGCACGGATCGGCCGGGAGATCGTCTCTGGCGCCGGCATGGACGACCGCGTGTGCCATCGCGAGGGCGACATGTTCGAGGTCGACTTCGAGGGCCATCACGACGGCGCCCTCTGCTTCAACATCGTCCACCACCTGTCTCCGGAGCGTGCCCGCGAGCTGTTCGCGCGGATCCGAGCGGCGCTGCGGCCGGGCGCCCCGCTCTGCGTCCTCGATCTCTACGACCGCCCGGAGGGGCAAAAGCCGGACTCCGGCTCGATCCTCGGTCTCTTCTTCCACCTCACCTCGGGTGCGGACACCTACACGGTCGAGCAGGTCTCCCGCTGGCTCGAGGAATCCGGCTTCGCGCATCCCCACAAGCGCACGTTCCGAACGCTGCCCGGCCTGGCGATGCTCAGCGCTCAGGCCGCCTGATCCCTCTGCAAGGTCGGATTCAAGTGGGGTCGCCGTTGTGGTGACTCGTGCCTGAACAGGTGCCGATTGTTGCGAAGACTGTGAGCAGTGTGAGCGCGATCACACATATCCCATGAGAGTATGTAGACTGCAAACGGCATGGCAAGCGGACTTTGGGCACGATTCGTGCCTAGCTCGTGCCTGCGCTCAGTCGCTTGGGATATGCGTGGCCCAGGCCCTGCATGGCTCCGGCTGATACCCCCCGCCCACAGGGCTTTCGCTCAATCGACGATCTCCGTCTCAGGAAAGTCGCGCATGAAGGCTTCGATGACCTTCCAGACCGATTCGCCAAGCTCCTTGAATGCCATTACGTCCAGCCCGATCTCGCCCAGCGCTATGCCGATGGTCGGATTTGCATGCACGTTCACTTTGTGGGGCCGAGGCGCATCGGTGCGGAAGCGGAGGCGCAGCCACGGTGTGTCGTGCTCCAAGCGCTGCCCTCGCTTGATGATCTGGGCTCCAACGATGTCGGATGGGTCCGGCCCGCTATAGCTGAAGAGATCGTCCAGCGATTTGCTCGTATCGCTGGCCATGAAGCTAAAGGTCGGGTTGATCAGGCGGTGCTTGTCCGCGTTGGAGAGCTTGGCGAGAACGGCGAGGGGATGCCGGTGCGCCCCGTCCCCAGCATGGTAGGGCTGAACATGCTTGACGAGTGCCCGATGCTCAGCGCTGAGGCCGGGGATCCTGTAGTTGGCGTCGCGCTCAAACTTCGCCTCCCCCTCATAGATGATCGGAAACTGGGTTCGGTCGCACACTCCGTCTGCCGATGCCCCCTCGGGGAGGTCGAGCAGCGTCACCTGGCAGATCAGATGATCGAGCGCGGACCGGAGGTTGTGAATGGAGTCGCCGAGGATGACGCCGAAGCGCAAGGGGAACTCGCGGCGGATCTGGAACCGCTCGATCCATTCCCAGGCGTCGTCGTCGAACTCGCCGACGGATTCATAGGGCTCAGGCTCCGCATCGAGAAAGAGATCGAGTTCGCTGCGGAATTCGTCGAACTGCTCCTTTGCCCGGTTGAACTTCTCGACGACGCCCGCGAGGCGGTGGCCGGATGAGGCATCCATCGACCCAGCCTAGTTTCAGTTCTGCTTCTTAGCCCCCTTGCGCCGCGCCCTGCGCGGTTTCCTTGAGGGCGCCTTCTCCTTCTCGGCTTGCTCTGAGCCAAAGACCATGACTGAGGCGCTGATCGGGAAATGCTTGCCGTCGCCTTCGCCTTTAGCCCGCCTGTTTACAGAATCGACCCCCAGTTGCAGGAAGTCCTCAACGAATTTGTCGGCCAGCCTCTCGCCGTCTTCGCATGCCTTGCCGTCGAAGTCTGCTGGCGTATAGCTGACGTGGTAGTCGTCGCGTTCATCGAACCTGCCCGATGCCAGGGAAGCAGCGATGTCCATGTTGGCGTCTTCAATCGTCTCCACGATCATGAAGCGCCGACTGGATTTGGGGTACTTCTTGGTGACGTTTGAGTGCATGAAGGCGCGCTCCTTCGCCCGGTAGAAGTGCTCGACAGCGCCGCGACGTGGCTCGGTTTTGACCAGTTCGATGAGATCGAAGTCCTTGAGGACTTTGACGTGGTAGCTGACCTGGCTGAGGCCCTCGTCCAGCTCGTAGGAGAGTTCCCTCGGGCTCCACGGCCGGTCGTTCATGTAGGCAAGGATTCGAACGCGCAGGTTGTGCGACATCGCCTTCATGAATTTCTGCCGAGCCGTCAGCTCCTTCTTGCCCGACTTCTTTTTGCTTGATCGCTGTCCGACCACGTGGCTCCTCTCTCCGGGCCAACCGGTACTCGCAGATTCCTAGATCGGTATGGCCGTCTTGTTTGCGGCAGAAACTTAGCTGCAAACGATGTGAGAGGTAACGGGCGTTCCTGATTGCTAGAGTCTTTTTCTTTTAATCAAAAGACTTTTGTGCAATGGGAAGGGGGATGCTGCGATGACGGTCAAGCCGTGCTCTGCCGTGGTTCCGCTGCTTTCGACGATCAAGAACCGCTGAGCTCGATCTAGGCAGGGTTCTGGCCTGGCTGACGAGGGCCAGGACCCTGCCGGTCAGCCGCATCTACTCGGGGAGCTAGCCTTTGCTCATGGCCGACGAGCCGCGCAAGCAGAAGACGACGCCCAAAGGCATCGACCCGAAGACCGGCAAGCCATACGAGCCGGTCGAGCGGAAAGCCTGGGATGGGCTGCTTCGGCGGGCGGCGAAGCCCAAGGATTAGCCCGCGACCGCTCGTCGCAAGAGCTGCTCGAACATCCCCACCGGCTCCCGCCTCGCGTTGTAGCGCCACGCGTACTCGTCCAGATAGGACTGGAGCCATTTGCGCGAGACCTTCTTGTAGGCGCCGCGCATCCCGGTCTTCATGTTCCCGAAGAAGCCCTCGATCGTGTTCGTATGGATTTCCCCGTCCACGTAGGAGCCGGTGGAGTGATTGATCACCTTGTGGTCTTTGAACTCGCGGGATAGGGGCTTGTAGGCCATCCAGTCGTCGGTAATCAGGATCGATTCCGGGTTGATGTTGGCCCGCACGGCTCCACTGAACGGCTCGCCCCGGCGGGCGGCGATCACGCGCAGGCGGACCTTGCCGCCGCGCTCGACCATCCCCAGCACGGTCGTCTTCGACTCCCGCCACTGGTAAAGCTCGGGCGAGCCCATCCGCATCTTCTTTCGCGGCTTCCCGCCCCACGCCGTCTCGTCGGCCTCGACAACCCGGCCGGTCAGCGGCCCGTCGTCCTCGTCGGACATCAGCTCGTTGCGGATCTTGTTGAACATGCGCCAGGCGGTCTTGTAGGTCACTCCAAGCTCGCGCTCTAGCTGCTTGGCAGATATGCCGCAACGAGTGCTTGCCATCAAGAACATGGCGTAGAACCAAAGCTGCAGCGAGGTCGTGGACTTCTCGAAGATCGTCCCCTTCATCGGGTGCAGGTGGTGCCCGCAGGAGTCGCAGGTGTAGGAGGCGCGGGTTTTCGTGCGGTGGAACTTCCGTTCCCGCTCGCACTTCGGGCAGTGGGTATGGTGCCCGTCGGGCGCATAGCGCTCGCACCAGAGCCGGTCTAGGCAGGCCGCGTCGTCGGGGAACTCCCGCCAGAACTCGACGAGCGAGAGGTCCGAATCCGAGGATGCGGCGCGCTTGGGGTTGTTGCGGTCGTTTGCAGCCATGCCTGCATTATACATACTCTGAAGGGATATGTGTGAGCGCGATCACGTTCCGTTGCCGCAAATACCGGCACGGTCTCGCGCTTGCTCACAAAACCCACATATTTCATTTCCGTCATTTCCGTATTCGCCATCGTTGTGATGGCGAATACGGCAGCGGCCAGCGTGCTCGACACGCCGACCCGCCACTTCCGCCACACGATCCACGTCACGCTGGCGCGGATGGAAGCCGCCCGCGAGGCCCGCGCGCGCCGTCAGAGACAGCAGCTCTACGCGACCCTGCCAGCCGGCGTCTCGATGGGAACCCTGGAATCGATCGCGTCCTGCGAGTCCGGCGGCGATCCCACCGCCGTCTCCTCGGACGGGTCCTACCGCGGCAAATACCAGTTCGACTACGGAACCTGGGAATCGGTTGGCGGGTCCGGCGATCCCGCAGCGGCTCCGGAAGCCGAGCAGGATTACCGGGCCGCCCTGCTCTACTCGCAGTCGGGCTCCAGCCCCTGGCCGATCTGCGGATAGCAAACGCCGCACCGGTCGTAACGCATTTCCGGTGCATAGCACCGGAAATGCGTTACGACTCCAGCTGCCTGCCTACTTGGTGACGGTCAGCGTCCCGTACATGCCCTGGGCGTAGTGGCCCGGCAGGTTGCAGAAGATCACGTACTTGCCGGGCGTCAGCGCGAAGTTGCCCGACTTGGTCTCGCCCGCCTCCACGTCGGGCACCTCACCCGCCTCTTCGGCGACTTCGTCGAGCTTCTCCTCGTCGACGCCGCCGCCACTTTCGGTCGGCAGCTTGGCCGGGTCCATGTTGGTCTTGAAGACGACCAGCTCGTGCTCGACCGAGCCTTCGTTGGGCGCTTCGATCACAGCCTTGCCCGCCTTCGCCGAGCCGTTTGCCGGGGCGAAGAAGTAGTCGCCCATCTTGATCGTCAGCTGCTGACCGCCGCCCGCTCCGCCACCGGCCGCGGCCTCGTTCTCGGTCGCGGTCGACGATCCGATTGCTCCATCGTCGCTATTGCCGCCGCAACCGGCGACGATCGACGCCGCAAGTGCGATGGCCAAAACGATGCCCAACATTGAAAGCCGCATCTTTCACCTCAGTTCGACATTGACGAGACGGCGGCATCTACTCACACCGCTCGTCGCCGGTCATCCGCAATCGGCCGCAAGGAAGCTCCGGAGTTTCCCCTACGATCAACCGGTGAGCGGCGATGCAGTCCCCACGCCCGACCCCAAGGGACCGCAGCGCAAGCCCCCGAAGGAGGCGATCGCCGAGGCGACGGTCAGGGCGCCGACCCGGGGCAACCGCAAGCTCGAGAGCTTCCTCGACGCCGTCAACGGCGACAAGCAGGTGCGGGCGTGGTGGTACATGACCCAGGTCCACGCCGAACGGCTCGGCATGTCCGACCACTCCTGGGTCCACATGCAGATCGTGCTCAACATCGCGCTGAGGCTGCTGCGGCTGCTGGTCAAGGCCGGGGTCGAGCCCGCGGTCGTCGCCGACCACGGCATGTCGGCGCGCGACGCCGAGGTCGTCGTCGCCGGCGGCGCCCTGCTGCACGACGTCGGCATGTCGATCCACCGCGCCGATCATGAGGCCTACAGCCTCTTCCTCGCCAACGCCGCGCTCGAAGACCTGCTCGCCGACTCCTACGGTGAGCCGGAGCGGACGATCGTCGCCTCGGAGATCCTGCACGCGATCATCGGCCACCGTCGCCGCGGCGAGCCCTACACGCTCGAGGCCGGGGTGGTCCGCGTCGCCGACGCCCTCGACATGGCGCAGGGGCGAACGCGACTGCCGATCGAAGCCGGCCAGGAGGGCATCCACTCGATCTCTGCGGCGGCGGTCGACGAGGTGCGAATCGAGGCGGGGGAGACGCGCCCGGTCCGCATCCAGATCGAGCTCAACAACTCCGCCGGAATCTTCCAGGTCGACGACCTGCTGGCGACGAAGATCCGCGACACCCCGCTCGCAGGCAAGGTCGAAGTCGTCGCCGAGATCGAGGGCGAGACGGAGAAGCGCCTGCTCAGCGGCTTCAGGCTGGACTGAGCTTGCTCAGCCGTAGCGCTGCAGGTCGTACTTGCGTGCTTCCTTGCGCCGCTCGAGCCGTTCCTGAATCAAGGTGAGGACGACGACGAGGATCGCGAAGAACGCGATCACGCCGAAGCAGAAGAAGGTGATCGTCTTGTCCGTGGTCGGCCCGGCCAGCCCGACGCCGTTCTCGGCCAGCGCCATCGGCGCCGCCAGCAGCGAAGACGTCAACACAGTGCAAAGGGCCAGCGCCAGGGCGATTGGGCGAGCGGGTCGCTTCACGAGCGCCAATCTACCGCACGCCTCGCCCAGACAAGTTCCGGTCGTGTGGACAGATTGGGCCACGTGCCTGGCGCAAAGTCTCCACACGACCCCACAAATGGCGAACGGCCCGGGGCAGTGGGCCGTTCGCGGTGACGAGAGAGGAGTCTCGTGGGGCCTAGTTTGCCCCTGGGTCGGCCGCCTGCGGTGAAGATCCCGAGAAAGAGCGACCGGCTGGATTCCCGGAAATTAGGAGGCTTGAGTTGTGAAAATCCTGTGAACGCAGGGCTTTTGACCGCACGCCCGTCGGCGCGGATGCATACAATCCTGCCGCCTCCCGTGAACGTCCAGCAGACCATCCGGCTCGCGGTGATCGACGACGACAGCGGCTTCGTCACCGTGCTGTCCAAGCGCACCTCGACCGCCGGCTGGCAGCAGCGCGTGCTGAGCAGCGCGATCCCGCCCGAGGAGCTCGTGGCGATGAAGCTGAACGCGCTGCTCGTCGATCTGGCAGTGCTTGGGGACGACGCCTGGGGCTACCTCGAGCGCGTCTGCGAGATGCTCCCCGACCTCGGCGTCGTCGTCTGCACAGGGCGCTCGACCGTGGCCCAGCGCGTGCGCGCGCTGCGGCTCGGAATCGACGATTGGATCGGCAAGCCCTGCCATCCCGAGGAGGTGATGGCGCGGATCGAAGCGGTCTCGCGCCGCCGTCGCCGCGTCCGCACCGGAGCCGACGCCGGGCCGCTGGTCGCCGGCGAGCTCGAGATCCGCGCCGATCAGTTCCAGGCCTTCGTCGGAGGCGGCAGCCTCGACCTGACGCGCCGCGAGTTCGAGCTGCTGCAGCTGCTCGCCGACGCCCGCGGCCAGGTGCTCGAGCGCGAGGCGATCTACCAGCGAGTTTGGGGCTACGCGATGGCCCACGGCGATCGCTCGGTCGACGTCTTCGTCCGCAAGCTGCGCCAGAAGCTCGAGAAGCGCAGCCCCGCCTGGCGCTACATCCATACGCATTTCGGGGTCGGCTACCGCTTCGATCCGGAAGAGGTGGGCGCCGCCAGGCAGGACGTACCGGCCGAATCCGCCGAGTCCGTCGAGCCGGCGGATTCACAACTAGTTCACAGCAGCTTTACCGTCGCGTAACCGAGCGGGTGAGACGGCGGTGGATCCTCGCGATCCATGCTGGAGATTCGGCCCGAGGAGCACGCCGCCCTGGTCGACGGCAGACCGCTGAGCCTGACCATGCGCGAGCTGCAGCTGCTCAAGGCGCTGGCGGCGAACCCGCAGCGCATCCTCACCCGCGAGGAGCTCTATGCCGAGGTCTGGGGCCGGGAGCCGCGCCACGCCGACCGATCCGTCGACGTCTATGTCAGCCGCCTGCGTTCGAAGCTGAGCGTCGCCCTGCCCGGCAAACGGCTGATTCACACCCACAGCGGCATCGGCTACCGCTTCTCGCCCGACGGCTGACGTTTTGCGCCCAATTTCCGGGCGATGTCGGCCTTTTACATTTTTTTTACATCCCCGCTACAGGCAGGTAACAAGCTGCCGGAGAGCCGCTGGGAACGTGGCCGCAAGAGCCTGCCTCCGGCGCTCGCCTCTCTGCGCCGAGACGGCTGGAACCGTCATCGACACAAGGAGATACGCGTGATCAAGAGACTTCTCAGCGTTGGCCTGGCGCTGTCCCTCGCGATCGGGATCGCCGCTTGCGGCAGCTCGTCGTCGGGCGGCGAATCGAGTGGCAGCTCCGGCTCCCCGCTCGTCGGCGCGGGCAGCACGCTCGTCGCTCCGCTGATGTCCAAGTGGCAGTCCGACTACGCGAGCAAAGCCGAAGAAACGGTCACCTACGGGGCGATCGGCAGCGGTGGCGGCATCGACCAGATCACCAACCGCACCGTCGACTTCGGCGCCTCCGACGCGCCGCTGACCGAAGAACAGTTCGAAGAAGCCGACGCGCAGGGCGAAGTCGAGCAGATCCCCTGGGCGCTGAGCGGCACCGTGCCGGCCTACAACGTCAAGGGTGCGCCGGCCGAGCTGAAGCTGAGCGGCGAAGTCCTCGCCGGCATCTACCTCGGCAAGATCGCCAGCTGGGACGACCCGGCGATCGCCAAGCTCAACCCGGGCGCCAGCCTGCCGAGCACGAAGATCACGCCGGTCTACCGCAGCGACGGCAGCGGCGACACCTATGCGTTCACCAACTACCTCTCAACCGTGGATCCCGAATTCAAGTCGAAGGTCGGCACCTCGACCCAGGTCAAGTTCCCGACCGGCGTCGGCGCCGAAAAGAACGACGGCGTCTCGGCGGCGATCTCGCAGACCGACGGGGCGATCGGCTACGTCGGCCTCGCCTACGCGCTGCAGAACGAACTCAGCATGCCGCTGGTCGAAAACTCGGCCGGCGAATTCCCGGAACCTGGGGTGAAAAGCGTCGAAGCTGCCGCCGATGCGGTCAGCAAGATCGGCCCCAACAATGAAATCTCGCTGGCCGACCTGCCGGCGAGCGCCAAGGGGGCATACCCGATCTCCACCTACACCTACGTGATCGTCCCGCTCGAAAGCTCGAAGGCCGACGCGCTGAAGAAGTTCATCACCTACGCGATCGGCCCGGGCCAGGAATTCGGCCCCGACCTCGACTTCGCGCCGCTGCCGAAGCAGGTCGTCGCCGCCGGTAAGAAAGCGATCGCGAAGATCGGCGGCTAGTTGGAGGCGGGAGCCCTCAGACACCCCGTCCTGCGGGCTCGCCGCAGCCACAAAGACCGCATCGGCGACCCGCTGCTGCGAGGCCTTTCCGGCCTCGCGGCAGCGGTCGCGGTCGCGGCGATCGTCGGCATCGCCTACGAGGTCGTCCACCAGGCTTCGCCGGCGATCTCGAAGTACGGAATCGGCTTCCTCACGACCAACGACTGGAACCCGGTCTCCGAGCGCTTCGGCGCCGCCCCCTTCCTCTACGGGACCGCCGTCACCTCGGGCATCGCCCTGCTGCTGGCGGCGCCGCTCTCGATCGCGATCTCGATCTACCTGACCGAGCTCGCCCCGCAGCGGATCCGTCGCCCCGTCGCAACGCTGGTCGACATGCTGGCGGCGATCCCGACCGTGATCCTCGGCCTCTGGGGCATCCTCGTCCTCGGCCCCTTCATGCGCGACACGGTCGAGCCCGCCTTGCAGAGCGTGCTCGGCTTCCTGCCGATCTTCAGCGGCGACCCG
>Ga0157379_10004713_pt1 | contig 11712 bp, 10 predicted proteins | sample S25metaG_FD_121802 | JGI IMG/M metagenome (GOLD analysis project Ga0157379, IMG submission 121802) | Switchgrass rhizosphere microbial communities from Kellogg Biological Station, Michigan, USA - S2-5 metaG | ecosystem: Host-associated > Plants > Roots > Rhizosphere > Soil | place: USA... | reverse complement strand
GGAAAATATTCTCCATTCCCCCCTCCAAGCATCCGAAGATATGGATCCTGCATAAGTGGTTCTGAAGATCTGTTATATGTGGGCAAAAGATTTTTATATCACATGAGTATGGCATTTGTCCTCCTGATATCAAGCTCGACCTTACCAATTCCCTTTCCAAATACCTTTCCCAAGATGAAAAGGCTTGCGGTTGTAAATTGTCACGATAATGGAGCCTGCATCCAGGTGCCCATCCGGATTTTTACGCTCTCGTTGGATGTAACGTCCATACTGCGGGCGCGTCACAGATATCTGCTCCAAATATCAAGGTCATAAACCCTGTAATGAAAGGAGAAGCTTCATATCTATGACACACAAAAATCGAAAATGCTGGACGAACCCTTTCAGGAAATCAAAGTGTCTATCCAGCCACGTCAGGCAACCTTCAGGCTCTCGTCAGGCCAAAATCAGGACAGGATCAGGCCATCCCAGCGCTTTGACTTTCTGAAACGGTTCGTCCGACATTTTCGATTTTTGCGACATAGCCACCATTTCCACTCACCCTGCTCCAGAATTATCCCACATCTTACCGCTGCATCCACGACTTCCGGATTGTATGACAAATTGGATTATTTTTTTTTCGGCCTTGCAAAGGCTTTCACGATCCCTACCTGTGCATTTCATCTTCAAACCGCGAATGTTTTTGATGATCCTAATAAATAATAGGGTGTAGAATCACATTACGATGAAAGATAAGTTCAAACGAAACAGGCGAACAAAGATCGACCATAGAGAAACTGGCCACTTATTACGAAACCCTATCTACAGATAGGTTCATCCTCGACCCCGTTCAATTCTCTCCCTGAAGGATTTCGAGGAAGGTTTCCGGTAAATATAGGGGGATCTTTCAAAGCACACCGTACGTGGCGCTAACGTTAACACCTGCTATATACTCTGCATAGCCACTTCAAGGAGATAATCTCCCTTAATCGCATTGCTCCGGTAAGATCATGTTCATTTACGAATAAAAGATATGCGGCCCTCAATACACTTTGCCCTCTCAAAAACTGTTACAGTGTATGTTGAGCTCCCATGAGTTTCTGGCCATGAATAATGAGTGCAAAAATAAATTAACTTGTAAACTAAGGTAAGAGCTATGATTTGTGACTCCGAATAAAGATATGTGCATCCAAACACACTTCGCCGTCTTAAAATGGTTACAAATTGTGTCATTGAAATTCTACAGATATACCTATGACAGGTAGCATACACTGCGTTTGCATCTACGTGAACGTATGCTCAAAAACTGTCAGATACGTTGTCATGAAAAATTGCGCCTTATGCGCCTCATAATAGATACATCCCCCGGAGTTATTAGTTAGAGTAAATGGATGGATCTGTAATCTCCCGTTTTCCGCATAAAAGATATGTGCATCTAAACACACTTCGCCTTCTCAAAAATGGCTACATTTTATGTCATTGAAATTCCACGAACGTACCTATGACAGGCATCATACGCAACATTGCGTTGGATCTGCGTGAACGTATGAACGCATTTGCTAAAAAAACTGTCATATGCGTCTTCATGAAAATTTGCTGGCTACTACGCATCATCCTATGCACGCACTATTTAAATCCATGGGAACCATTGTCGAAAATTTGCGCCCTATGCGCCTCCATCCTCCGTAGTTATTAGTTAGAGTAAAATGGATAGATCTATATATATATAAAACGGGAGATTACGGTGTTTTCTGTCAAAAAGCCTTTACCTTGCTTGCTTTTCAGAATGGGGCAGTGTCCCAACGGACTCGGATTGGATGAACGTCGGGAGTCAGGTTTACAAATACGATTATTTCTGTCCTTCACAATAAGCTTCTTGCACGCCAAAAAAAAAAAATTGAGTATTTTCTATCGCTATAGTTCTGAAATTATTTGACTCTGGCCACAAGCCTAAATACTTTCTGGATGTTGGGGAAAAGACAGAATAAACTTATAAAGATCAAATTAAAGGCAACAAATAGGAAAACAAGTGATAACGGTGAGATTTGAACTCACGCCTCTTGCGAGACTAGTATATTCAGGCAAGACCTGAAACTAGCGCCTTAGACCACTCGGCCACGTTACCGACGATACAACGGGTAGTAGTGGAGAAGCCAGCATGCCGTTCCAGTACACTTGTTTCATATGTCCAGTGTGCGCAGAAAATTTCTAAAGTTACCATATTTAAAAAATTAATTCAGTTTTGTCGCTCTTTGCCTTTCACTGTCACGGCACAGGAATTTTTCCAGCTAATGATCCATCTCACACCCACATGATACGCATCTCTGAAAGGGGAGCCTTTTGGACAGCTGAAACTCGTCTGAGTCATCGGATTATTGTCTGTGTTGTCGTGAAGAATGTGGGGTTGGCCACCATGTCGCAGAAGAAACAAGGTTCATTAGTGTGCTGCTCTTACCCTCAATTGTTAATGATGCTGACCCCGAAAACAGAGATATCCAGATGCATCGTAATAGTGCAGCCAGAGGAGCTGTAATATTATCCTGCTATTCACGGTTTGGAACGATTCACACTGTTCAGAACGCTGTTATATTTGATCGCGAAGAAGGGCTTAGCAAGCCTATCTTTGACTCGGTTCGATCTTTGGCTTTAATGGCCAGCTGATAGAAGCGTCGCCTCATCAAAGTTGACACAAAACGTTAGACCCACGTGGGGATTGGATCGGAATCTGCCCACGCAAATTATATTTAAGGACTGCGGTTGGGTTGTTAGCGGGAATTTCTCTTGGCTACAGGATCCTCTAGAATTGTAGTCAGGCATGAGCCATGCATCGCTTCCTAGCCATCACTCATCAACTCCCAATCATAGTATATCCATAGGCTTTGCCGCGGGATTTCTTAATGACAAGGATGAAATAGTGTTCGTCGGAAAGATATATTTGCCCACACATACTTCCTTCCAAAGATAGCGGACAGGAGAATTCTCTCGGCCTGTGGCTACGGTTTACCGGAAAAGTTAGCCTCCTCACTACCAATTACAATCCAGAATGCCCATGTTCTCCAATTGAAACAAATAGTTTTCACTGCAGGAAGTAAAATCAAGTAAAGGAGATAAAACGAGTTACTTTTCCACGCAGAATTTCTATGAGTTGGTAGCAACCCAGAGGTCTCCGATATTGCTACACCGATGACCCATGGCGGGTGGAGTGACGCTACCTTCGGTATTTCATCACCAAGGGGAAGCAAATGATGAGCGTTAGATTGATGAGCGCCTAGCAAGGTCATACTATGAGCTCCGTTCGGCGCTGTGCTGTACCGACCTGCACAAACTCCTTTTTGTTGTTCCCCATTCGGTCGTACAACATATATTTGATATATATATAAGTTGCTTACATGCTGTACATACGATATCCGTTTGCCTCACGAGCTCACCGAGGTCAAACACCAATTTTACTCTTATTTTGTGATTGCGACGCTTATTTCAACAATGAGTGTCTTCGGTGAAGACAATGGGTATGGATAATAACTCTTAGAGATCGACACAAAGCAACCTCGCTCGTCATCATGGTCATCCTCTCTGCCTCACTGGCGTTGTTGTTCTCGGCAACAGACCCCACCAGTGTCGGGATGTTTGTGGACAAGCCCGATAAACCAAGAAGCCTCCTCCAATCCTCGTCGCCGCTCACTATTGCACGGGAACTTCCCAGGCTTACTATTCTGGAACTCAATATTACACTCTCGCCGATCAGTATGGGTGTATAGTTATTTACCCCAATGCTCCAGACTCTGCATGATGCTGGGATGTCCATAGTAATGCTACGCTTACTCACAATTCCAGAGGTGACTCCTTTGGTATCGCTTCAGTGGTTAGATACGCTATTAGCACCTGGGGTGCGGATGTCAACCGCGTTTTCATTACCGGTACCAGCTCTGGTGTTATGATGACCAACGTACTGATTGGTGCATACCCGGACATCTTCAAGGGTCGATCGGCTTTCTCTAGCGTTGCCTTTAGTTGCTTTGCCGGACCTAATATGTGGAACTCTCAGTTCTCTCAAGGCAAACTTATTCAAACTCCTCAACAACGGGCAAGATCCGTATTATCTGACTAATTTCGGATTGAACATGAATTGCCTTAAAAAGGGGGATCTCGTCCGTAACGCATATCCAGGATTTGCTGGAATTCGCCCTAAGATGCAGGTCTAGCATGGAACCGCGTACCTACACCTCAAGTACCGATATATCTCCTTCCTCTTAACGATCTTTATCCAACGATACCGCTCTCTGCCCTCAAAACTACTACGAGGAGGTTAGTTTTTGGTTTGAGCCCTGAGATGCCTACTCATTCCCATTAGGTAAAACAATGGACCAATATCTTTGGTTATTCTCAGAACGCAACTATCACCACATCAAACCAACCTGTCCCTGGATACACCAATAGCACTTATGATCCGATGTTCCAAGCCATTCTTGCTCAGGGTGTTGGAGTCCCCGAACAAGCGAATGACGTCTTGACCTTCTTTGGTCTCAGAGATCCCCCTTCCGGTGCTCCTACTACGGTGGTTCCTACAGCAACCTCGATGACTCTTGTAACAATTCTTCCTTCAGGAACAACCTCTAAGCACCAGTACACCTTCCGGCGCAGCAGGAATTACTGAGCACAGGGGTCGGTAGGGCGGCATAGGCAAGTGCCTATAATTATGTCCACCATGGATGCTTTAACAATTCTGTTAACCCTATAGGTTGGACTGGCGGGACTGGTGAGACCATCTTTATCCAGCATCGCTTGCATGAACTAACGCACATTCTTCTTTTGAGTCTGTGTTGCCCCATACACATGCCAAGTCGCAAACACGTGGTATTCACAATGCCTGTAACCAGGATTGTTGGAATTAACGTCGCAAATCGCAAAGTAAAGAATAAATTTACGTTTGACCTATATGAGCTCGTGAGGCAAACAGATGCAATATGTAAAACATATAATCTACCTATATATTGAATAAATGCTGGGAAACCAAATGGGGAAAAACAAAAGGAGCTGTTTACACAGCGTGGGACGCAGCTCCTTGTTGAGCGCTCGTAACTCCAACAAGGATTTGGGAGTAGTCTCGACAATAATTTACTTTCTCTCATTGTACAGGAGCGAGGAAGGTACAACGATTTGGGCGCGTAAGTTTGTGAGGGTATTCACTCTTTCGCAGACGCATATTTGGATCATTTGGTGAATATAGATATGAGATTACGTAAATACTAATTAGATGTAATAAGCACAATGAATAGCTAAGCATACTCCTTTACGACACTGCAAATATCAGAGTGATATAATTAAAAACTCAGTATGAGGGGTGTCCTGAGTCTGAAAGATAAAAGTTATTAGTGCATTGGATGCATGGTAACCAGAGGAATAGAGCCCTCTACAAGGACTTCTATTCAGCCAAAGGATAGTCATTATATCCGCTCTGTCTAAGCCAGTTTCGAATACGACGTTCTGGACTGCCTGGGCTTAATCTGGGAGGCACCCCTTAATCTTATTATTTTATTGAAGGTCAAGACACACGGCATCTCTGGGTGGTCGGTTAGATGCTTATGAGTGAACGAGACATTTGGAAGTGGGGGGTCTTCACGCTATGCAGCGCGGCTCAGTGACCATAACTTGGCGTATAGTATGATCCTTGTGCAGGTACCGCATCCGTAACTTGAATGACACGGCGAGTTTGAACTGTTAGATATAGGCGTCTGTGGCTAGGCAATACGGATGAACCCCCACAAGCGCCTGCAGCGTCTCAGATATATAAGTACCGTCTATTGGACGGGGTCTCTCGTTATTTGGTCTTAATCGAAGCATTACATTTCATTGTGTGTATATATAAATCTCCTTCTATGTAGAATACAATTAGACTTTTGCGACAACGAATTTCCGAGTTGCTAACATGAACTATACCAATATTTGAGTGTCGATATATATGCACATCTTTACTATGCAGTGATCGACTCCTTTGGAAAGATATGAACCTGGCGCTTTACGGTGGCCATTTGCCAAATATAGTCCTTTAGTAAGACTTATTCCGCCTGGAGTAGCTGCTCTCTAAGTGTAATATTCCAGTGCAAGATTGGTATGTACGTGAGCATCGTTGGCACGATGACGCCTTAAAGGTGTCATCACGATCCTAGGATGAATCAAAGACCTGCCAATCTTCATAAGAATGAAGAGAACGGTGTTGGAGCAGGGTTGTCGTGAGATGGAACTCATGTCGAGTCGAACGGTTTGTTTTGAGATCTGGAGTGTGCAAAGACCCCTCGAGTCGTTTCCGATTTACTGATATCTCGTCAGTAAGCTTGTCTAGTGACTGAGCTGTACGGAGAGACGAATATCCTAGAGCCTTTTATGTAGAGTTTATTTAGACCCAAGCACTTGTTTGCCGGGATGGTGTAAATGTTGTGACTAGTCACACTGCTTCGCAGGCCCTATATATCTTGTTTGAACCATCTTGAAGACAATCAGAAGATATGTTCACACAGACCAATCTATATCCGTAGATGAAGTTGGATTATGAATTTAATTCATGTCTCTACTTTGACCTTGAGCAGATTTCGACCTATATCCGTATTTAGCTGTAAAAAGCTGTATACGGGCTATATCCGTTCCGATTGGGACTCCTCCAGCTTATTTTACGGCGGGCGATGGTACAGTATGACACCGTATTAGTCTAATACAGTTACTGCCGTGTCCCCCCTTGTTGGATACGGGATCCCCAGTAATTAGGAAAATGAGTAGAATTTTAGATTAGAGCCTCCAAAGCCCCGTTCAAATAGTAAATATATGAAATGATCTTAGTGAGAATACAAACGAAATATTACTGAAAGTATCTAGAGAATTCTACCAAGTACTGGTACTCCGGCCTTCTGGGGTTCATGATGACTCGCCCGCCACCCTGGGGCATTCTGTGGGGCGCAGACAGCAATATTTCCCTGGAGAAGAGATGGCTTAAATGACGCTTGCATCAGAGCGATTCGAAAGGAGTGTACCTACCACTCATAGCTCTTATTTGTGTCATTATAACGTTACATACTTTGAGGAACTATTTTCCTCGAATGCGACTGCCAGGGATCACGGAATTAGCACTCAGATTTCAGGAAGTAACACCGAGTCATACGTCGTTTTTGACGAACAACGAATCTCCTAGCCATGTCAAGTTGTGGCGTTACATCAGGAAACCCGCGACAGCCAACTTGGTACCTGGTGATTATTATTGCCGCAATGCGACGATGGGGAAATCTATCTAGAGTGAACGCGACCTAAATGGGAAGGATGGAGTCGGATGCGGTATAATACCCATCTGATCTGAGAAACAGATATGGTGCGTTTGGTTGGCACTAGTACGCAAACACCCGTCGAGGCTCGCCCTCAACCAAGAGAGCATTTGGTCGCCATCGATGGTATTCATGCCACTGAAGAAGGCGAAAGAGATAACCTTCACCTTTCCGGATGTTCGTTCTGACTTCATCCAGAACGTTTTCGGATGAGTATTAGGGGTCAGTGACACAAGTTCAATCCCACTTGTTTCCCCACTCCATTCCGTTCAGGAGTGGTAGAGAGCAGAAGCAGTTTCAAAGCAGTTTTCAAGAGCTCAACGCTTTTATTCTTTCTGTCAGACATTCTCCTCATCGATATCATCTTTATCCCGGCCTTTTCTTCCTCCATGTAGTCTGGACTTCTATCCCACGAAAGCGGGCAAACGAAACGGCTATTTTCCCCACATAGTGCCTTGACAGTTGGGGTATCTTTCCGCCCCTTGTTGTCGGCCGGCACGGGATGCGCGACTGACCAATAGGACGACACACGTGTGTCTTCGTCTACGCTTAGTCATGTTTCCCAGTCATCCGTTGCGCCACTTCGTCTCCTGTCGTGTGCGATGAATAACGGGAATGAAGGACCCCTGGTATGTCCTTTATTCTCTCAAAACTCGTTATTTCGAAAGTTACATATCTTCTGCATATTCCAGGAGACGTACGAAGCGAGGCAGAGAGCCTACCATCGCCAAAAGATCGAAGATAAATGGTCCTGCGAAGCGCATGAGAATGCTATTTGCATCCTAACAGAGGATGAGCAGCATTTAACGTTAAGCCCAAGAGATACTGAAGAATGGTTGGATGGAATTGTGAGTGTATTTGAGTATGGAACAGTAAACTCCTGGGCTGATCAACACATCAGTGTAAAGGACTGTATTCTTCTGCAAGCCCGCCAAATCATATCTTCGAGAATATTTGCGGGGGTGCTGTTTGGAATCGTCACAATGGAGGCATGACAGTAACAGCCATGCCTATTTCACCATCGCGCAAAAGCTCTAGCCAGTACTCTGGATCAGGACAGTCATCAGCTACTTCGTCTAGAAGTAGTGCAGATTCTGGCACCTTTTACACCACACCGTCAGAGCTTTCTTCGATTATGATTGGACCAGGATATTATGCTGGAGTAGGGTTGATTAAAATAGGAGATGCTGTTATTACATTATGGGACCACACAAGCCATGTCAGAAAAGCTAATGAGTATATTAGTGTGTTGACGAGATGGAAGAATCAGGGCCCCTTCACTATGAGAGATGGTGGCCGGAAATTAATTCTAGGGATGCTGGACGATGCTTTGGATTGGTCACAGTATGTCACTACTCTGATATCTTCTTGTCTTTTTCTTTCTTGAATCACACTAAATGATATTCAGGCCAAGGTATGGGCAACAGCGGCAGAAAAAGGCATTTGAAATCGTGAAACATGTCCAAGAGCTATTGGAACTCATCACTCTGGATCCTAATGTTCCCGCTGATAACATTCTCCTCATCCAAGTCAAAGTCGTCATGCTCCCTATGTGAGTTTCACTTTGTGTGTTACACTGGATGACTTATTACTCCTCGCAGTATGTTTCGGCGAATCCAAAGTATCAACTTGAAGAAATCCGACTCTCTCGCTGAAGATTTGGCATTTGCGCTCACCGACGGACTCACCAAGTACCCCATCGGCATGGGTGAAGAGACCCTCCAACCAAGTTCACAGAGGGCACCCACTGACATTGCTGGTTTTGCCCTGACGTCGGTTATTCCAGCTCTCGCATATTCGAAATTGCCCGAATACCTTGAATGGCTCCCCTTCGAGATCCTCAGAATCGTTGAATGGACATTACCGTTACGACCACTCACCGCTGTGGAGGAAGCTTGCTTATTGGAATTGAGTCATAGACGTCTTGCGTGAATAGCAGATATTTTTCTTTCCTCTAATTTCTGCTTATTTCGGTTCACAGGAACGAAGAATCTATCCTGAGATCAGAGGATATCAGGCCGTGGGAGGTTGCCTTGTTTGCCTTGTGTGGGTCAAATAACGAGGCATTTCGAGAACCACTCCTACGACAGACCGGATTACCTAGCTTATTGACAGCACTCAAGCGAATGATGCGCCCGCAAGTCCTGGAAGACAAGGGATGGGGAAATGTCGTTCTCACACTGCGTTCTCTTGCGTTTATTTCTGCATTGGCGTGGACAACAGAGGATGACACTACTGGAGAAGCTCTTGTGAGTGGGCTTGTTAGTCTTCTCCGGTATGTTCAGCCTATTTTAAGAACCATCAATTCAATCTAATAACTTTAATTTAGGGATGAAAAGCATCTCCGAAATTTACCCGTGCATTACTGGGCGACAGATACCCTCCGCAACATCGTATCGCATCATAAAAAATATTTAGGTCTCCTCAAAGCCCACCATATTCAATCTCCTCTCGGCCTCGTTCTTCCTGGAGGAATATCACCCCTTCCGTCTCCAACTCCAGGCACGGTTCCTCTACCAGATGTGGATCCTAACGCAAAAGCAGTCTCTCCCAAGCGTTCCATATTCTCGCTGCGTTCATTATTCCGCCGTAATAGCCAAGATGGTTTAGGTCAAACCCCCACGCATCGTCGTCGATCTTCGAGCTCGTCTATGACGTCCACTACGGGAGCTGCACCACGTAAGGAGCACAGTCGTTTGGTGTATCTGAGAGATGCCAGAGAGCGAGCGGAGGAGTTGGAGAGCTGGCTTAATGATCCGGGTTTGCACGAGCACAGTCCGTTACCGACTGTCGTTTCCATTGCTGGTCCTCAGTCATGGGGAATGTTAAGTACCTTTTTGGATATGGCGACAGTGGAGGAGGAGTGATGAGGAGGGGTTTTCCTCATTCTTTATATGTGGCAAGAGTGAGAGGGTTTGTTTAATTGGATGGATAACCGATACATCCCCTGATTTCTGGGTTTGGAATTTTTGTACATTACTATGTTTAACGGAGGCAATACCCACTTAGCAGCACCTTAATTCTTTCACATGCTTCCGTCAATCTGTGAATATTTTCTCCTCGGTTCTCTGTCGCTTAATAGTTATATCTACCTGCTGAAACGCGCTGAGATGTCAACGTTTGGGAAAAACTTGGAAACGAAGACGTTGGACACCCCTTGAGGAAAATAATCTCAGATGGCCATACCAGCTGGAAACACTTTTCAGTTCAAACTTGTGGTTTTGGAAAGAGAGCGGAAGATATCTACTTCCCACACGTGCGAATCCCCCCAGATGTTTTGTCGGACCGATTGAAGGGAGGAGGATAACCTTTCTCACCGTCTGCTCTAGTTGGATCGTCATCCCAGTAAGAAAAGTATTTGCGAACACCTCAACCTCATGCATCTCGCAAATGCTATGAAGTACTCCGGCCCGAGGTATACCGCTCCTCCTAAGAAGAATGATAGTGGTGGTCAATAGTCCGACAAAAGAAAGCGAGATCTCCATAGGAAATATTTCAGCTCCTGCACATAACGTCGGGACGAACTAAGAATCGTGAAGTGTTGCGGGGGTAAGCTATACTTCGGACTGCCCGGTAGAACCCACTGGGACAATTCTGGGAGAGAGAATCTGGTTTTCACGGACATATATTGCATTTTCGGCTACGGAGAATATTGTGATTAAAATTTTTTGCTTTTTTTCCAAAGGACAAGAATAAATAAGGACGAACCATGATTCAAGGGAGTTCGAATTGACAATGAGCAGAGACCGTGTTGGAGACTTTACCTTTCGTTGGATAGCGGTGTCTGCATCGAATCCTTTGAATACAATACAACATGAGCTCCTTATCTACTACAAAAAGCGATATTCCAAAGCTCCGGAAGATGCAAGTGCAATGGCTCCCCATTGAATCCTTTATTCCCGGTGATCAAAAGAAAATAAAACGTATTGGTCATAATTATTTTCAGTGTCACCAGAACTCCTGGAAATTATCAATATTTCCGTAATCAAAAGCTGTCGCGTCAGTGCAATACACACTGAGCTTTGAGAAACTAATGAAAGTTGAACGACGCTAGTCGGAAGGACGGATAGCCCTCTTTTGAGCAGATCCCTAAAAAAAAAATATCTCCCGAAGGAAGGATAGAAACTACGTAGTTACCTGCCGGAATGTTGGAAGAACGGTCCTTTAAACAATTATTAAATTGTCCTGTAACCTGGCAATTTCCTATATATTAAAGGTGAAGGGTTTGGGATCAATAGAAATCACTGTTGAAATAAATTGCGTTTTTCGAATATGACCACAAATTAAGAAGTAAATTTATGTTTTTTTTTTTTTTAATCTTGGTGAGCTCGTGAAGCAAACGGGTATCGTATGTACAACATGTAACATTTTTGGCTTATAAATTGAATAGATGCTGTACAACCGAAAGGGTAAAACCAAAAGTATG
>Ga0157379_10004710_pt1 | contig 11713 bp, 8 predicted proteins | sample S25metaG_FD_121802 | JGI IMG/M metagenome (GOLD analysis project Ga0157379, IMG submission 121802) | Switchgrass rhizosphere microbial communities from Kellogg Biological Station, Michigan, USA - S2-5 metaG | ecosystem: Host-associated > Plants > Roots > Rhizosphere > Soil | place: USA: Michigan... | reverse complement strand
GCATGTGGGACGACGAGATTGTTCCCACGCTGACCGATTACATCCGCATCCCGAACAAGTCGCCGCACTTCGATCCGGAGTGGGAAAAGCATGGCCATATGGATAAGGCCGTTGCTTTGTTCGAGAGTTGGGCGCGCACGAAGATTGCGAATATGCCCGGCGCGAAGCTCGAAGTCGTGCGGCTGCCGAAACGCACGCCACTGATCTTCATGGAAATCCCCGGTGAGGCGAAGGGAACGGTCCTGCTCTACGGCCACCTCGACAAGCAGCCGGAAATGAAGGGTTGGAGCGAAGGCACCGGTCCCTGGACGCCCGTCATGAAGGGCGACAAGTTGTTCGGGCGCGGCGGCGCCGACGACGGCTATGCGATGTTCGCCTCGCTCGCAGCCCTTCTTTCCCTGCGCGAGGAAAAGAAGAAGCATGCGCGTTGCGTGATCTGCATCGAAGCCTGCGAGGAATCCGGCAGCTACGATCTTCCTTTCTACATCGAGCATCTCTCGGCGCGCATCGGCACACCCGATCTTGTCGTCTGTCTCGACTCCGGTTGCGGCAATTACGATCAGCTCTGGCTGACGACTTCGTTGCGCGGCATCGCGATGGGAAATCTGAAGGTACGCGTACTGACAGAAGGCGTTCACTCCGGCGATGCGAGTGGCATCGTGCCGTCATCGTTCCGTATCCTGCGTGGGCTCGTCTCGCGCATCGAAGATGAAGCGACGGGACAGATGAAGATGGACGAGCTGTTCGTCCAGGTGCCGCCCGACCGAATGGAGCAGGCGCGCGCGTCGGCAAAAATTCTCGGCGACGAGGTCTATACAAAAATGCCGCTTGCCGGTGCCACCAAACCGATGGCGAGCGATCTGACGGAGCTCATCCTCAACCGTACCTGGCGGCCACAATTGGCCGTCACCGCGATGGATGGATATCCGCTGCCGGAAAATGGCGGCAACGTTCTGCTCCCCTACTCCACGGCGAAGCTCAGCATCCGTTTGCCGCCGACCTGCGATGCGACGAAGGCGACGGCAGCGATCAAGCGCGAGCTCGAAAAGTCGGCACCCTACGGTGCCGAGGTCGAATTCGACGCCGACGACGGCCAGACCGGATGGAACGCGCCGAAACTTGCGCCATGGCTGGAACAATCCTTGAAGAAGGCCAGCGAAGCGCATTTCGGCAGAACAGTCGCATTCATGGGGGAAGGCGGCTCGATCCCGTTCATGGCCATGCTGGGCGAGAAATATCCCGGCACGCAATTCGTCGTGACAGGCGTACTTGGACCGCATTCCAATGCGCACGGCCCAAACGAATTCCTGCATATCCCGACGGCGAAGAAAGTGAGCGCCTGCATAGCGGACATCCTCGCCGACCACGCCTTATGAGCAGCGGTCTAGGAAAGCGGTCGTAATCGGGGGATCGCCCCATTTGATACGGTTTGCCGCGCCAAACGCGGCCGATCCTGATGCGCTTGCGCCTTGCAGGACATCCACCCCCTGCCTATATACCCCATGAACCGGAATGGCTTTCTCCATGCCCGGTTTTTGCCAATTGAATCAAAGAGGACGGGCCGGAAGGCGCCTTCGGGGCCAGGAACCCGCCGCTCCAAGAGAGGAATAGAACATGGCTAAAGTCATCGGTATCGACCTGGGTACGACAAATTCGTGTGTCTCGGTCATGGAGGGCTCGGCCCCCAAAGTCATCGAAAATGCGGAAGGCGCGCGTACCACGCCCTCCATCGTGGCCTTCGCCCAGGATAGCGAACGCCTCATCGGCCAGCCGGCCAAGCGCCAGGCGGTCACCAATCCGGAATTCACCTACTTCGCCATCAAGCGGCTGATCGGCCGCCGCTTCGACGATCCGATGACCCAGAAGGACATCGGCATGGTGCCATACAAGATCATCAAGGCCGACAACGGCGACGCCTGGGTGCAGGGCCGCGACGGCAAGCGTTTCTCGCCTTCCGAGATTTCCGCCTTCATCCTGCAGAAAATGAAAGAGACCGCCGAGGCCCATCTCGGCGAAAAGGTGACGCAAGCCGTCATCACCGTTCCCGCTTACTTCAACGATGCGCAGCGCCAGGCGACGAAAGACGCCGGCAAGATCGCGGGCCTTGAAGTTCTTCGCATCATCAACGAACCGACAGCCGCAGCCCTTGCCTATGGCCTGGACAAAAAGGGCTCGGGCACGATCGCCGTCTACGACCTTGGCGGTGGCACGTTCGACGTGTCGGTGCTGGAGATCGGCGATGGCGTCTTCGAGGTCAAGTCGACAAACGGCGACACCTTCCTCGGTGGTGAGGACTTCGACCAGCGCCTCGTCAATTACCTCGCCGACGAATTCAAGAAGGAAAACGGAATCGATCTCAGAAGCGATCGTCTCGCCTTGCAGCGTCTGAAAGACGCAGCTGAGAAGGCGAAGATCGAATTGTCGAGCGCGGCGCAGACGGAAGTGAACCTTCCCTTCATCACCGCCGACGCCTCCGGCCCGAAACACCTGACGATCAAGATCACGCGCGCCAAGCTCGAAGCCTTGGTCGACGATCTGATCCAGAAGACGATCGGACCGGTGAAGCAGGCGTTGAAGGACGCCGGCGTCAGCGCCAACCAGATCGACGAAGTCATCCTAGTCGGCGGCATGACCCGCATGCCGAAGGTGCAGGAAGTCGTCAAACAGCTGTTCGGCAAGGAGCCGCACAAGGGCGTCAACCCCGATGAGGTCGTCGCCATCGGCGCGGCCATCCAGGGCGGCGTGCTCAAGGGCGAAGTGAAGGACGTGCTCCTTCTCGACGTCACGCCACTGTCGCTCGGCATCGAGACGCTGGGCGGCGTGTTCACGCGCCTGATCGACCGCAACACCACGATTCCGACCAAGAAGTCGCAGATCTTCTCGACCGCTGAGGACAATCAGACGGCCGTGACCATCCGCGTCTTCCAGGGCGAGCGCGAAATGGCGGCCGACAACAAGATGCTCGGCCAATTCGACCTGATGGGCATTCCGCCCGCGCCGCGTGGCGTGCCGCAGGTCGAGGTCACCTTCGACATCGACGCCAACGGCATCGTTTCCGTCACCGCGAAGGACAAGGCGACGAACAAGGAACAGCAGATCCGCATCCAGGCGTCCGGCGGTTTGTCGGAAGCCGACATCAAGAAGATGGTGCAGGAAGCCGAAAGCCACGCCGCGGAAGACAAGAAGCGCCGCGCACTGGTCGAAGCCAAGAACCAGGGTGATGCGCTAATCCATTCGACCGACAAGGCACTCAGCGAGCACGGCAGCAAGGTCGATCCGGCCGAGCGCACCGCGATCGAGAATGCGATGGCTGCGCTGAAGGAAGCGGTCAAGACCGACGATGTCGAGAGCATCCAGGCCAAGACCCAGGCGCTGGCGCAAGCTTCGATGAAGCTCGGCGAGGCGATGTACAAGGCGCAACAGGAAAGTGCTGCTCAGTCCGATGCTTCGGCGGATGGCGCGGGCAACGCGCCCAAGTCGGACGACAATGTCGTGGATGCCGAATTCTCGGAAGTCGACGACGACAAGAAGAAGGGCGCGGCGTAGTCGGACAAGAGACCGGATGACAGGGATCAGACGATGACCGAGATAGGCCATGAGTAAAGTATCTGATCCCTGTATTCCGTGTTCGGTATTGCGGCCATGAAGCGCTGTTACTACGACGTGCTTGGTTGCCAGAAGGGCGCCGGTGTCGCCGAGCTCAAAGCCAATTATCGCAAGCTCGCGATGGAGTTGCACCCCGACCGCAATCCCGGTGATCACACCGCCGAAGTCAAATTCAAGGAAATCAACGAAGCCTATGACGTCCTGAAGGACGATCAGAAGCGCGCCGCCTATGACCGCTTCGGTCATGCCGCGTTCGAGAACGGCATGGGCGGACGTGGACCGAGCGGCTTTGATTTCGCCTCTTCCTTCACCGACGTGTTCGACGATCTGTTCGGCGAATTCATGGGCGGCAGGCGCGCGCGGCGGCAAAACCGCGGCGGCGATCTAAGATACAATCTCGAAGTCACTCTCGAAGAGGCCTTCAAGGGCCGCAATGTCGAGATCAAGGTGCCGACCGCCGTTGCCTGCGAGGCATGCGGCGGCAGTGGTGCCGAACCAGGTCACAAGGCGGAGCAATGTCCGACTTGTTCTGGAATCGGCAAGGTGAGGGCCCAGCAAGGCTTCTTCACCATCGAGCGCACGTGCCCAGCTTGCAAAGGCAACGGCCGCATCATCCGCAACCCCTGCAAGAGCTGCAAAGGCAGCGGCCATGTGCAGAAGGAGCGCACGCTCAGCGTCGACATTCCGGCCGGCATCGAGGAAGGGACCCGCATTCGCCTGTCGGGCGAGGGTCAGGCCGGCGTCAATGGCGGGCCGCCCGGCGATCTCTACATCTTTGTCGCCGTCAAGGCGCACGAGTTGTTCCAGCGCGACGGTCACGATCTCTATTGTCACGCGACCGTCTCATTCGTCACCGCAGCGCTGGGCGGCGCCATCGAAGTGCCCATGCTGGATGGCGGCAACTCCAAGGTGACGTTGCCCGAGGGCACGCAGACCGGACGCCAGTTCCGGCTGCGCGGCAAGGGCATGCCGGTGCTGCGCGGCGGCGGCATGCATGGCGATCTCTATGTCGAGGTCGCGGTCGAGACGCCGGTCAAGCTTTGCAAGAAGCAAAAGGAGCTGTTGCGCGAATTCGACAAGCTCAACCAAGAAGGCTGCAACCCGCAGTCCGAAAGCTGGCTCGCCAAGGCCAAAGGGTTTCTGAGCGGGGCGACGAAGAATTAGCTTCCGGGCCGCTAGCCCAAACGGTGCAGCCGCAGATTTGTCAGCGAGCCACTTGAGACGTTAGCGTAGTCGCAGCGACGTTTGCATGGTTCCCAACAAGGCCCCTCATGTCCGACAGCCTGCGCTTCATCGGCCGACTCGTCATGTGACCGAAAAACGTCGGCGCGATCGCGCCATCCGGCAGGGCCCTCGTCCGCGCCATGGTCGCGCAGATCGACGTGCGCGCGCCGGGCCAGATTCTCGAGTTAGGCCCAGGAACTGGCGTTGCGACCCTTGCGCTGATTGAACGTGGCGTCCAGCCGGAGCGCATCACGGCCATCGAGTACGATCCCGAGTTTGCCCGCCTCATCGCGCAGAGATACCCGCGTGTGCGGCTGATCAGGGGCGACGCGTTCGATTTGGATCAGGTGATAAGCAGGGACGATCGCTTCGCCGCCGCGATTTCCGGTGTGCCACTCTTGAATCACAGTCTTGAGCGCCGGCAGCAATTTCTGCAGGCCGTGTTGGCAAGGCTGAAGCCCGGCGCACCGCTGGTGCAATTCTCCTATGGCCTCAATGCGCCAGTGACGCCGCCGCCGGGGGTTTCGGTCAAACAGGCGGCCGTGGTCCTGCTCAATTTGCCGCCCGCGCGCGTTTGGGTCTATCGCGCACGCTAGCTCCCTCAGATACCGAGTTCGATCGTATAGCCGTCCGGATCCGTGAAATAGGCAAACGGTTCGTTGGGTGCGTGATGCCCGCGGCGCAAGAGAGTGCCGCCGGCCTGTTCGATTTGCGCGACCATGATATCGAATTGTTGCGCCATGACGCGGAAGCCGAAATGCGAAATGCCGCCGCCTCCGACCACATCCGCCGCCTTTGCCTGACACAGCGTGATCAGGTCGCGGGCGCCGGGCGAACCGACAAAGACCATGTCGGAGCCTTCGCGAAACCGCACTTCGAGTCCAAAGGCTTCGCGATAGAATTTTTCGGAACGCGCAATGTCGCTCACATTCAGATTGATGTGATTGAGTTCCAGCGCGCTGACCATCGCAGGCGTCCCGCGGTTTGCTACTCGGCGGCTTCCGCCAATTGCGGCGCGGCTTGCAGGACATCGGCGCCGACATGCGCTTCGAACTTCTTGAAGTTCTCGCGGAACATCGCCACCAGCTTCTTGGCCTGCGCGTCATAGGCGGCCTTGTCCGCCCAGGTGTCACGCGGATCGAGGATTTTCGCATCGACGCCGGGCACCGCAACGGGCACACGGAACTTGAAGTGCGGATCGATCCGCATCTCAACCGAGGCGAGCGTTCCGTCGAGTGCCGCGGCGAGGAGCGCGCGCGTCGCGCGGATCGGCATGCGCGAACCGGTGCCGAAGGCGCCGCCCGTCCATCCCGTATTGACGAGCCAGCAATCGGCCTGATGCTGACCGATGAGATCACGCAGGAGATTGCCGTATTCGGAAGGATGGCGCGGCATGAAGGGCGCACCGAAGCAGGTCGAGAATGTAGGCTGCGGCTCGCTGCCAAGACCCTTCTCGGTGCCGGCAACCTTGGCGGTGAAGCCGGACAGGAAGTGATACATCGCCTGGCTTGGCGTCAGCTTGGAGATTGGCGGCAGCACGCCGAAGGCATCGGCCGTCAGCATGATGACGTTCTTGGGGTGTCCCGCGCGCCCCGTCTCGCTCGCGTTCGGAATGAAATCGATTGGATATGCGGCGCGCGTGTTCTCCGCATGGCGCGCATCGTCGAGATCGAGCTCGCGCGTCTCGGGATCCATGACGACGTTTTCCAGCACAGTGCCGAAACGCTCGGTGGTTGAATAGATTTCCGGTTCGGCCTCCTTCGACAGCTTGATGACCTTGGCATAGCAGCCGCCTTCGATGTTGAAGACGCCATGCTCGCTCCAGCCGTGCTCATCGTCGCCGATCAATGTGCGCGTCGCGTCGGCCGAAAGCGTCGTCTTGCCGGTGCCCGACAGACCGAAGAAAATCGCCGACTTGCCGTCCTTGCCGACATTGGCCGAGCAATGCATCGACATGACGCGCTTGGCAGGCAGGAGGTAGTTCATGATCGTGAAGACGGACTTCTTCATTTCCCCGGCATAGGACGTGCCGCCGATCAGAATGATCCTTTTGCTGAAGTTGACCGCGATCACCGTGCCGGTCGCGCAGCCATGGGCCTTGGGATCAGCTTCGAAGCCCGGGAGATCGATGATGGTGAATTCCGGCTTGAAACCTTTCAACTGCTCGGTCGTGGGCCGGATGAGAAGCTGATGGACGAAGAGCGAGTGCCAGGCATATTCGGTGATGATGCGCACCGGCAAACGGTGGCTGAGATCGGCGCCGCCGAAAAGATCCTTGGCGAACAGCTCGCGGCCCTGTGCGTAGGCGATCATCGACGCGAACAGCGCATCGAAGTGCGCCGGCGACATCGCCTTGTTATTATCCCACCAGACCTGATTTTCGCTGGCCCCGTCGCGCACGACGAATTTATCCGTGGCCGAGCGACCGGTGTGCTGGCCGGTGAGAACGACGAGCGGACCGTTTTTTGCGACTTTGCCTTCACCGCGCGCCACCGCGATTTCGTAGAGGCGGGGTGCAGTGAGATTCCAGTGCACCGCTTTAAGATTGCGAAAGCCCTGCTCTTCAAGACCGTAAGCGCTCGGTCCGTCATTCGACATTGAACTACCTCTGAAAAATTATCCCACCGGCGCCGCTGCACGCGGACTAAAGCGCAATTTGGCTCAAAATAGAGGCTCCTCCCTGCCGCTTCAACGGAAGAACCGAACGCGGTTACTCCAGAAAACTCACTATTTTCAATTGGTTAAAAATGACACCGGTAACATTTTCGGGCGACCTTCGGCCGCGTCCACCGGTTTTATCACGCTTCGGGAAACGCTATGACCCGCCGATGAGCCTTTCGGATGACGAAGTCGAACGCTATGCGCGACACATCGTGTTGCGCGAAGTCGGCGGCACGGGCCAGGCGAAACTGCGTGCCGCGCGGGTGCTGGTCGTCGGCGCCGGCGGGCTTGGCAGTCCGGTGCTGCTCTATCTGGCGGCGGCCGGTGTCGGCACCATCGGCATTGTCGATTTCGATACGGTCAGCCTTTCCAACCTACAGCGGCAGATCGCGCACACGACCGCGCAAGTCGGCAATCGAAAGACCGACTCCGCGCGCGACACGATCAGCGCGCTCAATCCCGGCGTCACGGTCGAACGCCACCCGTTCCGACTCACCGCGGACAATGCGCTCGACGTCATCGGGCGTTACGACATCATCGCCGACGGCTCGGACAATTTCCCAACGCGCTTTCTCGTCAATGACGCCACCTTCTTCGCCAAGCGCACGCTGGTGTCGGCGGCGGTGACGGAATTCGACGGGCAGCTTGCGACCTTCAAGGCGCACGACCATTCCGGTCCCTGTTATCGCTGCCTCTTTCCCGAGGCGCCGCCGCCGGGCACCACGCCATCCTGTTCGGAGACCGGCGTGCTGGGTGCGGCTGCCGGCGTCATGGGGACGCTGCAGGCGCTTGAAGTGATCAAAGAGATCACGGGAGTCGGCGAAAGCATGGCCGGACGGCTTTTGATCTATGAAGCGTTGGCGACGCGCTTTCGCACCGTAACGTTCAAGCCCGATCCGGCGTGCGCATTGTGTGGTTCGTCCCCGACCATCAAGGATCTTTCGGTTCATGCCCAAGTGTAATGGCGCCGCACCGCCAGCGCGCGGCCACTTCTGAACAGACACGATGCAGTTCACCAAGCGCCTTCGTGAACCGATCATGCGCGGCGAAGTCACGTGCAGCGTGCGCATCTGGCAGCGCGCGCATGTCAAGAAGGGCGGGCGCTATCCGCTTGGATCAGGACACATCGTCGTCACTTCGATCCGGAGAATTGAACTTTCCGATATAACGCCCGCTCTCGCACGGCGCTCGGGATTCGCGGGCGTCGTCGATCTGCTGAAAGTCGCCAAGCACGGACCCGGCGAAAACGTCTATCTCATCGAGTTTGTATACGACGGCGCCTAGTGCGCCGCATCCCAATTCGCAGCGGCGCGGGCATCGACGGTGAGCGGCACGGAAAGCTGCACGGCCGGAGCGGCCGCCTTCTCCATCACCGATTTCGCCACCGCCTGGGTCATTTCGACTTCGCTGTCCGATGCTTCGAAGATCAACTCGTCATGAACCTGCAGCAGCATCCTGGCCTTGAGTTTCTTCGCTGCCAGAGCACCCGGCACGCGTACCATGGCGCGGCGAATAATGTCGGCCGCCGTTCCCTGGATCGGCGCATTGATCGCAGCGCGCTCGGCGCCGCCGCGATGGGCCGGGACCGTCGAACGAATCTCGCGGATATGTACGCGCCGGCCGAACAAGGTCTCGACATAGCCGTTCTCGCGCGCGAACTCCTTCGTTGATTCCATGTAGTCGCGGATGCCGGGAAAGCGCTGGAAATACTTCTTGATGTAATCGTCTGCCTCGCCGCGCGCGATGCCCAGCTGGTTGGCGAGACCGAACGCGGAAATGCCATAGATGATGCCGAAATTTATCGCCTTGGCGCGGCGGCGCACTTCGGCGGGCATGTTCTTCACCGGCACGGAGAAGATTTCCGACGCCGTCAATGCGTGAATGTCGACGCCGTCGGAAAACGCCTTACGCAGCTGCGGGATGTCGGCAATATGCGCCAGCAGGCGGAGCTCGATCTGGCTGTAGTCCGCGCTGATCAGTTTCGCACCCTTGGGCGCGATGAAGGCCTGGCGGATGCGGCGGCCCTCTTCGGTGCGGACCGGAATGTTCTGCAAATTCGGATCGGTCGAAGCGAGCCGACCCGTCGACGTCGACGCCATCGCGTAAGAGGTGTGCACGCGGCCCGTTTGCGGATTGATGTAGGTCGGCAGCGCATCGGTATAGGTGCCGCGTAGTTTGGCGAGCCCGCGCCAGTCGAGCACCATCTTGGCGATGTCGTGACCCTGGGCCGCCACTTCCTCCAGCACGTCGACATCGGTCGACCAGGCGCCGGTTTTTGTCCTGCGCCCGCCCGGCAGAGAGAATTTGCCGAACAGAATGTCGCCAAGCTGCTTGGGCGAGCCGATATTGAATTCCTGTCCGCCCAGCTTGTGGATCTGTTTTTCCAGCTTGGCTTGGTCTTGCGCGAAATCGTTCGACAGTTTGCGCAGCAGGTTCGGATCGATCATTACGCCGGCGCGTTCCATGTCGGCCAGCACGGGTACCAGCGGGCGCTCGAGCGTTTCGTAGGCCGTGACCTTTCCCGCCTCCGCCAACTTCGGCTTCAGCAGGAGATAGAGGCGCAGCGTGATGTCGGCATCTTCGGCCGAATAGCGTGTCGCATCCTTGATCGTGACCTGGTCGAAGGTGATCTTCTCGCGCCCCTTGCCGGCCACCTCGACAAAGGAGATCGGCGCGTGCCGCAAATGCAATTGCGACAACTCGTCCATGCCATGACCGTGCACGCCGCTCCCCAGCACATAGGAGATAAGCATCGTGTCGTCGAACGGCGCGATGCGGATGCCGCGTTGCAGGAAGATAAGATAATCGTATTTCAGATTCTGCGCGATCTTGAGCACGCTGTCGTCTTCGAGCAGCGGCTTGAGGCGCGCAAGCACGTCGGCCTCGCTCATTTGGGTGAGATCGCGCTCTCCGCCAAGGGCGAGGCGGTCGCCTTTCGAGTGACCGACCGGAATATAACAGGCTTCGCCCGGCATCACGGCGAGCGACACGCCGCAGAGCCGCGCCTGCATGGCGTCGAGCGATGTCGTTTCGGTATCGATGCACACCCGCCCCACTTCGCGCGCCCGCGCGATCCAGGAATCGAGTTCTTTGGGCGCCGTCACGGTCTGATAGGCATTGTGATCGATCGGCTTCATGATCGCGCCGCGATCGGCGACGGCGCCAACGACACGCGCGCCGGGTGCTGGTGTCGCCGGAACCGGACTGACGGCTGCAGGTTTCGGCTTTCCAGCCGGCGTGACCGCGGCGTCGATCGCATCGATGTCCTCGATCCCAAAATGCGCCGCTACGCGCTTGGTGATGGCGTTGAATTCCATCGCCTTGAGGAAGGAGATCAGTGCCTTGGGTTCGGGCTCGTGGACCGCGAAATGTTCCGGGCCTTCGGGCAGCGGTGCCTGATCGTCGAGCGTCACCAGTTTCTTGGAGATGCGCGCATTGTCGGCATTCTCGAGCAGCGTCTCGCGGCGCTTGGGCTGCTTGATCTCGCCGGCGCGCTTGAGAAGGGTCTCGACGTCGCCGTACAGATTGATGAGTTCGGCGGCGGTCTTGATGCCGATGCCGCGCACGCCGGGAATATTGTCTGTGGAATCGCCGGCCAGCGCCTGAACCTCGATCACCTTGGAGGGCGGCACACCGAATTTCTCCATCACCTCGGCGGAGCCGATACGCTTATTCTTCATCGTGTCGAGCAACTCGACCTTGCCGTCGATGACGAGCTGCATCAGATCCTTGTCCGACGAGACGATGGTGCAACGCGCACCGGCTTCGCGCGCCAGCCGCGCATAGGTTGCGATCAGATCATCGGCCTCGAAATTCTTCTGTTCGACGCAGGAAACGCCGAAGGCCCGCGTCGCGTCGCGCACCAGCGGGAACTGCGGAATCAGGTCTTCCGGCGGCGGCGGCCGGTTGGCCTTGTACTTGTCGAAGAGCTTGTTGCGGAAGGTGACCGCGCCGGCGTCGAACACCACTGCGAGATGCGTCGGCCGCTCGCCCCCGCGCATGTCCTCGAGCAACTTCCACACCATATTGCAGTAGCCGGAGACCGCCCCCGTGGGTAGTCCATCGGACTTGCGCGTCAGCGGCGGCAATGCGTGATAGGCGCGAAAGAGATATCCCGATCCGTCGATCAAATAGAGATGATCGCCTTTTTTCAGCGCTTTCGTGTCAGCGCTCAATGCCGTTCGGCTCCAGCCTTGAGGACGAAGCGGCGATCACAATAGGG
>Ga0157379_10004709_pt1 | contig 11716 bp, 8 predicted proteins | sample S25metaG_FD_121802 | JGI IMG/M metagenome (GOLD analysis project Ga0157379, IMG submission 121802) | Switchgrass rhizosphere microbial communities from Kellogg Biological Station, Michigan, USA - S2-5 metaG | ecosystem: Host-associated > Plants > Roots > Rhizosphere > Soil | place: USA: Michigan... | reverse complement strand
GCCGCCCTTCCGGATCGTCGATGCCCACCTTCCTCAGCAGATCGAGCACCCGCTCGCGCGCCGCCCGGTCCGACAGCCCGCGATGGATCTTCAGCACCTCGCCGACCTGGTTCTCGATGGTGTGCAGCGGGTTGAGCGAGGTCATCGGCTCCTGGAAGATCATGGAGATCTTGTTGCCCCTGATCTTGCGCAAGGCCGCCTGCGGCAGCGACAGCAGGTTCGCCCCATTGAACAGGATGTTCCCCGAAGGATGCGAGGCGGAGGGGTAGGGGAGGAGCTTGAGGATCGACAGCGCCGTCACCGTCTTGCCCGAGCCAGACTCGCCGACCAGTGCCACCGTCTCGGCATGGCCGATGTCGAACGACACGTGCTTGACGGCATGCGTGACCCGCTCCCCTGAGCGGAAATCCACCGACAAGTCCTCGACCGAGATGAGTGGCGTTTCGTTCATCCTCTAACCCCTCATCAGCCGGAATCGGCGCAGACGCCGCGCTCGATCTCGACGGTGGCGTGGTCGAGCCCGAAGCGCTCCTTGAGCCGCGCCTTGATGCTCTTGACGATGGCGTCCGAATTGCCGGTCTCGCTGATGCAGGCATGCAGCGTCACCATGCGCCGGCTCTGCGTGATCGACCAGACATGCACATGGTGGACTTCGGTGACGCCGGTGACGTTGGCGACGAGGTCGGGGCCAATTGCCCGCGTATCGAGCTCACTCGGCGCGCCTTCGAGCAGGATATGTGCAGCGTCCGCCGTCACCTGCCAGCCGCTCCGCACGATGATGAGGGCGACGACGATGGAGAGCAGGGGATCGATCGGCATCCAGCCGGTCACCAGGATCACCGCGCCGGCGGCGAGCGCCGCCACCGAGCCCAGCAGATCGCCGAGTACGTGCACGGCGGCGCCGCGAATGTTGAGATTGTCGCGGTCGGCGCCTTGTAGCAGCCAGAAGGCGGCGATGTTGACGAACAGACCGAGCGTGGCGACGACCACCATGATGCCGCCGGAGACTGGCGGCGTGGTCATCAGCCGCTCGATCGCCTCGTAGACGATCCAGGCGGCGATGGCGAACAGCGCAAGCCCGTTGGTGAACGCGACCAGCACCTGGAAGCGGTCGAAGCCGTACGTGCGCCGCCAGTCGGCAGGACGCCGCGACAGGCGGAACCCGAACCAGGCGAGGGAGAGCGAGGCAAAGTCGGTGAGCATATGGCCCGCATCGGCGATCAGCGCGAGCGATCCGGCGGCGATGCCCCCCGCCACCTCGGCGAACATGAAGGCGCCGGTCAGCGCCGCGGCGATCCCCATGCGCCGCTCGTTATTGGCGTGAGCGGCGCCGTGGCTGTGGCCGGCATGGCCGTGATGATGCGAATGCGATCCGTGCATCACCGCTCACGCCAGGGTCTTGCGCGGGTCGAGCGCGTCGCGCACGGCTTCGCCGATGAAGATGAGCAGGCTGAGCATGATGGCGATGACGAAGAACGCGGATAGCGCCAGCCATGGCGCCTGAAGATTGTCCTTGCCTTGCTGTAGCAGTTCGCCGAGCGAAGGCGAGCCGGGCGGCAGCCCGAAGCCGAGAAAGTCGAGCGAGGTGAGCGTGGTGATCGAACCGTTGAGGATAAAGGGCACGAAGGTCAGCGTCGCCACCATGGCGTTCGGCAGCAGGTGGCGGAAGATGATCTTGCCGTTCGACAATCCAAGCGCGCGCGCGGCGGTGACATATTCGAGGTTGCGGGCGCGCAGGAACTCGGCGCGCACCACGCCAACCAGCGCGACCCAGGCGAAAGCGAGCTGAATGCCGAGCAGGATCCAGAAGCCGGGGGTGATGACGGCGGCAACGATGATCAAGAGATAGAGCGTCGGTACGCTGGTCCAAATCTCGATGAAGCGCTGGAACAGGAGGTCGGTCCAGCCGCCGAAATAGCCCTGCGTCGCGCCCGCTGCAACGCCGATGACCGAGGCGAACAGAGTGAGGGCGAGGCCGAACAGCACCGACAGGCGAAAGCCGTACAGCAGCCTGGCGATGACGTCGCGCCCCTGGTCGTCGGTGCCGAGCCAGTTCCATTCCAGGCTGGCATCGCAAGGGTGAAAGCCGCGCTCTATGGCCAGCTTGCAGTCCTCGTCGGTCAGCATCCAGGTGGGTTTCACCGGAAACGCCATCGGCGGATTTTTGTTTTGCGTGTTGTAGGAGAAGCGGATCGGCGGCCAGAGCACCCATCCGCCGGCCTTGGCGATCATCTCCTTCACCGCCGGATCGCGATATTCGGCTTCAGTTTCGAAGATGCCGCCAAACGCCGTTTCCGGGTAGGCCTTGAAGATCGGCCAATAGAGCTGTCCGTCATATTTGACCAAGATCGGCTTGTCGTTGGCGATGAACTCCGAACCGAGGCTGACGCCGAACAGGAGAAGAAACACCCACAACGACCAGAAGCCGCGGCGGTTCAGCTTGAACACTTCCCAGCGCCGCCGCTGCAAAGGCGACAGCCAGAGCCGGCGCGGCGCCGGCCCTGCGGCAGTCGCCGTCTCGATGATCGCGGTGTCGGTTGGCGCGTCCATGCGGCAATCACACTTCGCGGGTCTCGAAGTCGATGCGCGGATCGACCCACATATAGATGAGGTCGGAGAGCAGATTGATGGCGAGGCCCATCAGCGAGAAGATATAGACGGTGGCGAACACCACCGGATAGTCGCGGTTGACCAGCGATTCGAAGCTGAGCAGCCCGATCCCTTCGAGGCTGAAGATCGTCTCGATCAGCAGCGAGCCCGCGAAAAAAGCGCCGATAAAGGCGCCGGGGAAGCCGGCGATGACGATCAGCATCGCGTTGCGGAACACGTGCCCGTACAGCACCTGATGCTCGGTCAGCCCCTTGGCATGTGCCGTCATCACGTATTGCTTCCTGATTTCCTCGAGGAATGAGTTCTTGGTCAGGAAGGTGGTGGTGGCGAAGGCCGACAAGGCCATGGCGATAAGCGGCAGGGTAATGTGCCAGAAATAGTCGGTGATCTTCAGATACCAGGGGAGCTGCGACCAATTCTCCGACACCAGACCGCGCAAGGGGAAGATTTGCAGGAACGACCCGCCGGCGAACAGCACGATCATGAATACGGCGAAGAGAAATCCCGGGATGGCATAGGCGACGATGATTACCGCGCTGGTCGACACATCGAAGCGCGATCCGTCGCGCACCGCCTTGCGAATGCCGAGCGGGATCGAGATGGCGTAGGAGAGCAGCGTCATCCACAGCCCGAGCGAGATCGATACCGGCAATTTCTCCTTGATGAGGTTGAGCACGCTGGTGTCGCGGAAATAGCTCTGGCCGAAGTCGAACCGCAGATAGTTCCACAACAGGATGCCGAAGCGTTCGTAAGCGGGTTTGTCGAAGCCGAATTGCTTCTCCAGCATGGCGATGAATTCGGGGTCGAGCCCTTGCGCGCCGCGATATTTGGACGGCGCCGACACGTCGCCGGGAATGCCGCCTTGGCCGGGCCGTCCGGTGAAGTCGCCGCCACCGCCGCTGAAACTTGCCGTGGCCCCGGGGTCGGTGCCGGAGAGCTTGGCGATCAGCTGCTCCACCGGGCCGCCGGGAGCGAATTGCACCATGACGAAAGTCAGGAGCATGATGCCGAGCATGGTCGGCACGATCAGCGCGATGCGGCGAAGAATATAGGCTGTCATTGCGTTCGGGCGGACCTTCTCCGTCGCACAAACAAGTAAACCGCAAGTGCCAGCCCAAGCAGGGCGGCAATGATCGCCCACGGGTGCCGCGACTTCGGCTCCGCCTGAGCCTCGGGACTGCTCGCGGCGTTGGCCGTCAGTTTGGCAGCTTTGGCCTCGTCATACCACCAAGTGTCCAGAATGCCACGGTCGAAGCGGGGCTTGGTCGCCGGCCGCGAAAACTTGTCCCAATAGGCGATATTGTTGGAGGCCTTGTACCAGTGCGGCACCCAATAATGGCCGGCCCTGAGCACGCGATCGAGCGCGCGGGCGGCGGTATTCAGCTCCTCACGGCTCTTGGCAGCGATCACCCGCTCGATCAGCGCGTCGACGGCCGGGTCGGAGATGCCGGCAAGATTGAGCGAGCCATCCATCTTCGCGGCCTGCGAGCCGAAATAACTCCTGAGCTCGACGCCCGGCGTGTTGCGCATCTGGTAACGCTCGGTGGTGATGTCGAAATCGAAATCCTTGAGTCGCTGCTGATATTGCGCCGGATCGACCATGCGGATGCTGGCGTCGATGCCGAGCAGCTTGAGGTTCTTCACGTAGGGGGCGGCGATCCGCTCGAAGGCCTGCTCGAACATCAGGATCTCGAGCTTGAGCGGCTCGCCTTGCGCGTTGACGCGGACGCCGTTCTTGACCGTCCAGCCGGCCTCGTCGAGCAGCTTGCCCGCCTTGAGCAGCAGGTTGCGGTCCTGGCCGGAGCCGTCGCTCTTCGGCGGTACGTAAGCGACGCCCAGCGCCGCGTCGGAGACCCGCACGCCGAGACCGGCCATCAGCGCCCGCTCGGCGTCAGACGGCTCGGCCTCGGCCTTCATCGCCGAGTTCTCGAAGAAGCTCTGCGTGCGCGTGTACTGGTCGTAGAACATGTTGCGGTTGGACCACTCGAAATCGAACGCAAGGTCGAGGGCCTGGCGCACAAGCGGGTCTTTCAGCGCCTCGCGCCGCGTATTGAGGAAGAAGCCCTGCGTGCCTGACGGCGTCTCGTCGGCGAGCACTTCTTTCTTCACCTTGCCGGCGCGGATCGCGGGGAAGTCGTATTCCATCGCCCAGACCTTGGCGGTGAACTCCTCTCGGAAGTCGTAAGCGCCGGCCTTGAACGCCTCCATCGCCGGCGTGCGGTCGCGGAAATATTCGAAGCGGATCTTGTCGAAGTTCCAGCGCCCGCGGTTGACCGGTAGGTCCTTGGCCCAATAGTCGGGATTGCGCCGATAGACGACGGTGCGCCCTTGCGCCACTTGGTCGACCAGATACGGCCCCGAGCCGAGCGGCGCGTCGAGCGTGGTCTCCTCGAATGGCCGCGTCGTGTAATAGGCCTTGGAGAAGATCGGCAGGGTGGCGGCGGTGAGTGGCAGGTCGCGCACGAGATCGCCGGTGAAGCTGTAGCGCACCGTGTGCGGATCGAGCGCCTCCGCCTTGACCACGTCTTGCAGCGTCTGATGGTAGATCGGGTGGCCTTTGTTCTTCAGCGTGTCGAAGGAAAACACCACGTCGTCGGCGGTGAGCGGTGTGCCATCGGCGAACTTCGCTTCGGGCCGCAAATAGAAGGTGACCGACTTGCCGTCGTCGGCGACCTCGGCGCTCTCGGCCACCAGCCCGTAGGCCGCGTCCGGCTCGTCAGCCGCCGGCACCATCAGCGAGTCGAACAGCAGCTCCAGCCCCTGCGCCGCGTCGCCTTTCAGAATGTAGTTGTTGAGGCTGTTGAAGGTGGTGACGCCGCCCCAGCCGACCAGCGAGAACGTGCCGCCCTTGGGCGCGTCGGGGTTGGCGTAGGCGAAATGCTGGAAATTAGCCGGGTAGGCGAGATCGCCGAAGGCCGAGAGGCCGGGCTTTCTTTCCGAGGCGGCGGCCGGGGCGAGAAGGATGGCGAGAACGAGGGCTGCTCCGCCGGCGATCGATTGCCATGGCCGCGGGCCGTGCGCCATCAGAGCTTCGACGGTCCCGGCAACTGGTTGGCGAGCGTCTCGTCGAACCACCAGACCTGCAAGAAGGCTGGCGTTAGGCCCGGCAGCTGTTTGGGTTGGCCGTATCGGTTCCAATAGGCGATGCGCACATTGGGCGAGTACCATTGCGGCACGACCAGGTCGTTCCATTGCAGCGCCCGGTCCAGCGCGTTGGTGGCGGCGACCAGCTCGGCGCGATCCTTGGCGAAGATCACGTGGTCGATCAGCTTGTCGATGGCCGGGCTCTTCACTCCGATCAGATTGGTGCTGCCCTCCCGGTCTGCCGACTCCGAGCCCCAGAAGTCGCGCTGCTCGTTGCCGGGCGAATCCGACTGGGCGAAATTACCGACCACGATGTCGTAGTCGAAGCCGTTGAGGCGGCGGGTGTACTGGGCGGAGTCCACCATGCGGATCGTGCTCTTGATGCCGAGCCGGTCGAGATTCTGCACGTAAGGCTGCACGATGCGCTCGAACAGCGGCGAGTTGAGCAGGAACTCGACCTGCATCTTCTGCCCGCTCTGCACATTGGTGAGACCGCCGTCCTTGATCTCCCAGCCGGCCTCCTTCAGCAGCATGACGGCTTGGCGCAGGTTGCTGCGCATGTCGTCGGGCGTCTTGTTGACCGGGTTGGCATGCACCTTGGTGAATACCTCGGGCGGGACGCCATCCTTCACCTCGTTCAGGATCTCGAGCTCGCGTCCATCGGGCAGCTTCTGCGGCGCGGCAAGCTCGCTGCCCTGGAAGTAACTGCCGACCCGCGCATATTGCCCATAGAACAGATTCTTGTTCGCCCACTCGAAGTCGAAGGCTAGATTGAACGCCTGTCGCACGCGGCGGTCGGCAAATTGCGGTCGCCGCAGATTGAGCACGAAGCACTGCATCGGCTGCGTGCGTTCGAGCGGCACCTCCTGCCGCTTGACCAGACCGTCGCGCACGGCGGCGAAGTCGTAGGCCGTGGCCCAGTTCTTGGCGCTCGTCTCTTGCCAATAGTCGAGATTGCCGGCCTTGAAGCTCTCGAAGGCGACGGTCTCGTCCCGGTAATATTCGAAGCGGATCGTGTCGTAGTTCCACTGTCCCGCATTCCCCGGCAGATCCTTCGCCCAATAGCCCTTGACCCGCTCATAGACGATCGAGCGGCCGGGCTTCACTTCCTTGATGCGATAGGGTCCCGAGCCGAGCGGCGGCTCGAGCGTCGTCTTCATCGGGTCGCGCTGGTTGCCGCTCGCGTCCTTCCCCGTCCACCAATGCTTTGGCAGGATGGTGAGCTGCCCTATGATCATCGGCAGCTCGCGATTGTTCTTCACGTCGAAATAGAAGGTGACCTCGTTGTCGCCGGTGGCCTCAGCGCGCGACACGTTCTTGTAGTAGAGCCCCATGCGCGGATTGGCGGCCTTGTTCGCCTCGAGGCTGAAGATCACGTCGTCCGGCGTGATCTTGGTGCCGTCATGCCAGCGCGCTTCATCGCGGAGCTTGAAGGTGACCGAGGAATAGTCGGCCGGGTACGACGCCCATTCGGCGATCAGCCCGTAGGAGGTCGAGGGCTCGTCCAAGCTGTCGGCCATCAGATTCTCGTAGACCAGCCCGAGCCCGCCCGCCGCCTCGCCCTTGTACAGGATGGGGTTGAGGCTATCGAAGCTGCCGATCTCCGCCATGCGCACCACGCCGCCTTTGGGGGCGTCAGGGTTGACGAAGTCGAAATGCTTGAAATCCGCCGGATATTTCGGTTCGCCGATCAGCGACAGCGAGTGATGCTTGACCGGCGCATCTTCTGCCATGGCGGCCGGAACTGCGAGGAGGGCGGCCAGGGCAACGGCAGTCGCCAGGCGAAGCAAGCTCATGACCGGCACAACGAGCTCCATCTGAGTGGAAATTGCTTGCAGCGCGCGCGGCTTAGCGGCAATGGCCGAGGGCGCAAAAAGGCCGGCGGAGCCTAGCATGGCAGGCTCGCCGGCCAAATGAATTATCGGTCATGTCGGGCGCGCTTTGCGCGCCGGATTCCAACACCTATTCGACGCCCTCGGGCTTCCCTTCCGGATAGGCCGGCTGCGGCTGGTTGGGGGAGGGCGGCTCGCCGGTCGAAGACTGCGAGGGGAGATTGTCCTCCGTCTCTTCGATGACCTTTTCGATCGGCTTGGGGACGACGGGCTCGGTGGCCGCGGGCTCCTCCGCTGCCGGGGGCGCGGGCGTCTCCGCCGAAGGTGTCTCAGCCGACGGTGTCTCAGCCGACGGTGCCGGCGTCTCGGCTGCCGGAGGCGCCGGTGTTTCAGCGGGAGGCGCAGGCGTCTCGGCCGCCGGTGGCGCAGGCGTCTCAGCCGAAGGTGCAGGAGTCTCAGCCGAAGGTGGCGCAGGCGTCTCTGCGGGCGGCGCGGCCGGTTGCGCGGCGGGCGCTGCCGCCGGTGTTCCCGCGGCAGCCTCGGGCAGAGGCACCGGGGTTTCCGCGTTCGTCCGCAGGAAGGCGACAATGGCGGCGCGCTTCTTGTCGTCGGCCACGCCGGGGAAGGCCATCGCCGTTCCGGGCGCAAAGGCTTGCGGATTCTTCAGCCAGCTATCGAGCTTCTCATAGGTCCAATCGCCTTCATGCGCCTTTAGCGCGGGCGTGTAGTTGAAACCCTCGACCGAAGCGATCTTGCGTCCGACAACGCCATAGAGATCGGGGCCCATCAGCGTGCCGCCGCCCTTGTCGAACTTGTGGCACACCTTGCAAACTCCGGTATCGGCTTCGCCCTGTTTCGGGTCCGCCTTGGCGATCAGCTCGAGAAAGGCTGCATCCCCGCCCGCCGCTTCGCCGGGCTTAGCCTCGGGTGTCGTCTCGGCGCTTGGCGTCGCCTCTGGCTTGGCCTCAGGCAGAGGCGGCGGATTGTCGTTCTTGGTGCGCAGGAAGGCGAGCACGTCGGCGCGCTGCTTCGCATCGGGAAGTCCCGGGAACAGCGCCATCTTGGTCCCCGGCACGTAGGCGCCCGGGTTCTCGATCATGTGGTTGATCTTTTCGTAGTCCCACGTCTCGTCGCCCTTCGCCTTCAGCGCGTCTGAATATTCGTAACCTTCGTGACTCGCGACCTTGCGGCCGAGCACGCCGTAGAGGTTCGGCCCGATCATGTTCGGACCGCCTTTATCGAAGTTGTGGCAGATCGCGCATTTCTTGGCGACGTCGGCGCCGCGGGTTGGATCGGCGCTGGCAAGCAGCGTGGCCAGCGGATCGCCGCCGGCCGGCTTCACCTCCCCGCCCGGATGCTCCTCGGTGCCCGGGACCACATAGCCGGGCTGTTCCGGCTCATGTTCCTCGTAGGCGATGTTGATGAGAGTCTTCGCGCCGAAGAACAGGAGCAGTGCGCCCAGCACGGCCATGGCGATTTGATTGAGACGATAATGCTTCATGGTCGACTTTCCCCCCGGGAGCAGGCAGAGGCTACTTCAAGTAGCTCTTGCAACGGGGCGTGAGACTATAGAGCCTATAGGCTTGTTGCAACGGGGACATTCGCCACGAAGCCTGACAGTCGCGTGGGTAAATTTCCCATGCTAACTGACATAAATCATGACGCCTTGCCTCATCGTTATACCCGCCCGGCTGAAAGCGACAAGACTCCCCGACAAGCCCTTGGCCGATATCGGCGGCGAAGCGATGATCGTGCATGTGTGGCGCCGCGCGGTTGAGGCCGATTGCGGGCCTGTGCTGGTGGCGACCGACGCGAAAGCCGTGCGGGACGCGATACTAGAAGCTGGCGGCGAAGCGATAATGACGCGCCCGGACCATCCGAGCGGGTCCGACCGGGTGTTCGAGGCCGTGCTGGCGCGCGATCCGCACCGCAAGCTTGGCGCCGTGGTTAATTTGCAGGGCGACCTGCCGACGCTCGATCCCGCCCTGGTTCATGCCTGCCTGAAGGCGCTCGACGCAGGCGAGACCGATATCGGCACCATCGCCGCGAGAATCGTCCGCGAGGAGGAGCGCAGCGATCCCAACGTGGTGAAGGTGGTGGGAACCCCGCTCGGCGCCGGCCCGATGCTGCGTGCGCTCTATTTCACCCGTGCGACCGCGCCTTACGGCGACGGCCCGCTCTATCATCACATCGGCATCTACGGCTATCGCCGGGATGCATTGGAGCGCTTCGTGTCGCTGCCGCCGTCGCCGCTCGAGCTGCGCGAGAAATTGGAGCAGCTCCGAGCGCTCGAAGCCGGCATGCGCATCACTGTCGGCCTCGTTGACACTGTGCCGCTCGGTGTCGATACTCCGCGCGACCTCGAGCGGGCGCGTGAGCTGCTTCAACCCCGCCCTTAACCTAACGCCCGCCTTCCTCAGACCATGGCCAAATCGCAGAACAGAATCGCCTTTCAGGGCGAGCCGGGTGCCAACTCGCATCTCGCCGCGCGCGACGCCTATCCGCGCATGGAAGCGCTGGCCTGTCCGACCTTCGAGGACGCGCTCGCCGCGGTGAAGACCGGCGAGGCGAAGCTCGCCATGATCCCGATCGAGAATTCGGTGGCCGGCCGCGTCGCAGACATTCATCACCTTCTGCCGCATTCCGGCCTCTACATCGTCGCCGAGCATTTCGAGCGGGTGCGCCACCAGCTCTTGACCCTTCCCGGCGTCAAGCCAGCCGAGCTCAAGACGGTGCACAGCCATGTCATGGCGCTCGGCCAATGCCGCAAGGTGGTCCGCGCGCTGAAATTGAAGGCGGTGGTGGCGGCGGATACAGCCGGCGCCGCGCGCGAATTGCGCGAGTCCGGCGACCGCACGGCCGCGGCGATCGCCTCGAAGCTCGCCGCCGAGATCTATGGACTGAAAGTGGCCCAGGCCGATATCGAGGACGCCGAGCACAACACGACGCGCTTCGTCGTGCTTGCCGCCAAGCCGGTGCGCGTCAAGAAGGACGACGGACCCGTCGTCACCAGCTTCGTGTTCCGCGTGCGCAACGTCCCGGCCGCCCTCTACAAGGCGCTGGGCGGCTTCGCCACCAACGGCGTCAATATGACCAAGCTCGAGTCCTATCAGCTCGAAGGCTCGTTCAACGCCACCATGTTCTATGCCGATATCGAGGGTCATCCCGACGAGCGGCCGGTGGCGCTTGCGCTCGAGGAGCTGCACTTCTTCTCCAGCGAGGTGACCGTGCTCGGCACCTATCCGGCGAGCCCCTTCCGCGCCGAACTGAAGGCCTTGGAAGGCTAGGGCGCTCGCGAACAGCGGGTTGCCACAAGCGGCTTGATCCCCGATATACTCCCCTAGGGAGGTTGGCAGCAGGCGCGAGCCTCGCCAACCGGGTCAGGTCCGGAAGGAAGCAGCCCTAACGAGCGTTTCGCGGGTTGTTCGTCCAGCCTCCCACCTCGCCCCAAGTGCAGGCTGCGTCGCGGCCAGGCTGCCGCCCCGTTTGAAGCCCTTTCGCGTGAAAGTTCCGCCCATCGATGGCCGACGCCGAAAACCAGAAAAGCGCGCCGAAGCGTCCCGCCAAGGGAAAGACTGACGTCTCCGCGCCTCCCGCGGCGCCGGAGAGCCACGCGGCGCTCGCCCGCAAATACCGGCCCAAGGTCTTCGCCGAGCTGATCGGCCAGGAGGCCATGGTGCGGACGCTGCGCAACGCCTTCGCCTCGGGCCGCATCGCGCAGGCCTATATGCTGACTGGCGTGCGTGGGGTGGGCAAGACCACCACCGCGCGGCTGATCGCCCGCGCGCTCAACTACGAGGCCCCCCGCGTCGCCGGTCCGACGCTGAACATGGGCGGGGAGGGCGTGCATTGCCGCGCCATCCTCGAGAGCCGGCATCTCGACGTGGTGGAGATGGACGCGGCCTCGCATACCGGCATCGACGATATCCGCGAGCTGATCGACAGCGCGCACTACAAGCCGAACCTCGCCCGCTACAAGGTCTACATCCTCGACGAGGTGCACATGCTGTCGAAGCCGGCCTTTGCCGGCCTGCTCAAGACGCTGGAAGAGCCGCCCGAGCATGTGAAATTCATCTTCGCCACCACCGAGGCGCGCAAAGTTCCGGTGACGGTGCTGTCGCGCTGCCAGCGCTTCGACCTGAAGCGCATCGACATCGAAGCGCTCATCGAGCATTTGTCGGGCATTGCTG
>Ga0157379_10004707_pt1 | contig 11720 bp, 9 predicted proteins | sample S25metaG_FD_121802 | JGI IMG/M metagenome (GOLD analysis project Ga0157379, IMG submission 121802) | Switchgrass rhizosphere microbial communities from Kellogg Biological Station, Michigan, USA - S2-5 metaG | ecosystem: Host-associated > Plants > Roots > Rhizosphere > Soil | place: USA: Michigan... | reverse complement strand
GAGCCGTCGTCGTTGGCCTCCAGGTCGGCGACGAACTGCATGAACTCGTCGGCCTCCCAGTCGAGGTTCATCCAGTGCAGGGCCTGCAGCGTGAACGTCGCGTCGCGGATCCAGGTGTAGCGGTAGTCCCAGTTGCGCTCGCCGCCGGGAGTCTCGGGCAGCGAGGTCGTCAGGGCCGCGACGGTCGCGCCGGTCGGCATGTAGGTGAGGCCCTTGATCGCCAGCGCCGAGCGCACGACCGGCTCGCGCCAGCGGTGGTCGGGGATCCGCGCGCGGGCCAGCCAGGACCGCCAGAAGCGCACCGTTGCCGCCAGCCGCGCCTCGGCGTCGGCGACGTCGGTGGGTGCAGCGAGCTCCTCGGCCCAGGAGAGCGCGCAGAACACGGTCTCGCCGGTGTGCAGGACATGCCGGGCGCGGGCGCGGTTGCCCTCGATGCCGATCGCCATGTCGCTGGCCAGGCGGATCGTCTGCCCGGCGCCGCTGGCGTCGGCGACGTGGCGCTCGTCGTCGAGCTCCCACTCCGCCGGCTCGCGGCCGTAGTCGAACACCGGCTCGCAGACGAGCTCGACCTCGACGTCGCCCCCGATGCAGGTCATCGTGCGCACGAGCAGGTGCTCGGCGTCGTCGTCGGCCGGCGGGCGCGTGTGCGGCGTGACGGTGTCCTCGCCCCGGCGCGGGCCGAGCGTCAGCGCGTCGCGCACCTCGACCCAGCCGGTCGGCGTCTGCCAGGTGGTCACGAGCACGTTGGTCCCCGGCTCGTAGTGGCGCTGGGCGGGCACGTTGGCCGCGAACGGGCCGACGCGGAAGTAGCCGGCGCCGCGGTCCAGCAGCGTGCCGAAGACGCTCGGGGCGTCGAAGCGCGGGACGCACAGCCACCCGATCGCCCCGTCGGGCGCCACCAGGGCGCCGGTGTGGCAGTCCGAGAGAAAGGCGTACTCGGCGATCGGCGGGAACGGCGACGGCGCGGCCGCGCTCTGCGGCATCGCGCCGGGCTGCGCATGGCGGCCGTCGCTGACGGCTGCCGGGACCGTCTCGGTCATGCTCCACCCCACGGCTCGTGCCAGCGCCCGTGGCCGGCGACCAGGCCGTCGGCCGCGGCCGGCCCCCACGACCCCTTCGCGTAGGGCAGCACTGCGGGCGGCGCGTCGAGCAGCGGCTGCATCACGCGCCACGCCTCGACGACGCCGTCCTGGCGCGTGAAGCGCGTGCTGTCGCCCTGCATCGCGGCGTGCAGCAGGACCTCGTAGGGCGCCGGCCCCTCACCGCCCTCGTCGGCGAACTCCAGGTCGAGGTTGACCTGCGCGGGCGCGACGTCCGAGGACCGGTGCGCCTCGACGAGCAGCCGCACGCCGGTCGACGGGTCGAGCTTGATCACGAGCTGCGCCGGCTCGGGCGTGCGGTTCGTGTGCTCCCACAGCCGCAGGCGCGGCGGCCGGCGGAAGACGATGCGCAGCTCGGTCTGCGTGATCGGCAGGTGCTTGCCCGTCCGGATGAAGAACGGGACGCCGTCCCAGCGCCAGTTTTCGATGTCGAGCCGCAGCGCGGCGTAGGTCTCGGTCTGCGAGCCGGGCGCGACGCCGTCGATGTCCAGGTAGCCGTCGAACTGGCCGCGGACGTAGTTGCGCGGGTCGGCGTCGGGCATCGCGCGGAAGACCGCGGCGATCGTGTCCTTCAGGACGTCGGGCTCGGCGCCGGCGGGCAGCTCCATCGCGGTGGCCGCGACGACCTGCATGAGGTGGTTGACCACGACGTCGCGCAGCGCCCCGACCGGGTCGTAGAAGTGGCCACGGTCCTCCACGCCGAAGCTCTCGGCCATGGTGATCTGCACCGACTCGATGCTGCCGCGGTTCCACATCGGCTCGAAGATCGCGTTGGCGAACCGCAGGTACAGGATCTCGACGAGGCCCATCTTCCCGAGGAAGTGGTCGATCCGGTACAGCTGCTGCTCGGCCAGGTGCTCGTGGATCTCGTCGTCGAGATCGCGGGCGGACGTGAGGTCGTGGCCGAACGGCTTCTCGACGACGACGCGCGCGTTGCGCGTCAGGCCGGCCTTGGCGAGCTCGCCGATCACCCGCCCGAACAGGAACGGCGGGATCTCGAGGTAGAAGACGGGGCTCTGGGCGTCGCCGATCGCGGCGGCGACCCGGCGATAGGTGTCGCTGTCGCCGAAGTCGCCCGACACGTAGGACAACCGCGCCGAGAACCGGGCCCAGACCGCGTCGTCGAGCGTCTCGCCGCACGCGACGATCGACTCGCGCGCCCGCTGGCGCAGGTCGTCGACGGTCCAGTCCTCCAGCGCGACCCCCACGATCGGGCAGTCGAGCAGCTTGCGCCGCTCCAGGCGATAGAGCGAGGCGAAGGTCATGACCTTCGCGAGGTCACCGGTGATCCCGTAGATCACCAGCACGTCGGCGGGGCGGTGCGCTGCGCGGGCGCGCGCGTTCGACGTCCCTGGCGCCGTTCGGGGCCGGGGCGTGGCGGTCGTGGCCATGCCGACGATGGTCGGTGAGATCGGCCGCGGAATCATCATCTGCTTCGGGTGATGCGCGGCGTCGCGCGCGGGCCTACGGTCGTCGGCATGCGACGCGCAGGAGCTTCCCTCGTCCTCGGCCCGGCGCTGCTCCTGTTCGGGGCGGCCTCCGCGGTGGCGCAGACGTCGGACGGCAGCAGCGACAGTGGCCAACGCGACGCGGGCGAGTCCGCGTCCACCTGGGGCGGGATCCCGTTCTGGGTGTGGATCCTCGTCGTGATCGCCGCGATCGGCCTCCTGGTCGGGTTCCTCGTCTACCAGTCGCGCGACCGGCCGTCGCGCCCGCGCTCGACCGCCGCGCCCGGCGCGGGCGACGCCGCCGCGCCGCCCCGGGGGCCGGCCGACACCGGCCCTGCCCGGGACCTCGCCGTCGCCGTCTACCCGCACCTCTCCGGTGCCGACCGGGCCTACGCCGCCGCCCAGGTCAAGGACCGCGACGCGCCATGGTTGCGGGAGACCACCTTCGTCGAATCACACCCGCACGGGCGGATCGCCGTCCGCGGCACGTTCGCCGGCCGCTACGTCGATGTCGACGACTCGCGCCATGCCTCGCCGTACGGCGAGATCGCCCGCGCCGTCGTCGCCGCGGCGTTCGACGACCTGCAGACCGCGCTGCCCGAGGGCTCGTCGGCCCTGCTCGTCTTCGGCTCGGCCGAGGCGCTGGACCGGATGGCCGCCGGCCTCGACGACGAGGTCGTGCGCCGGCACCTCAGCGACGCCGACGCGCGGGCGCTGATCAGCATCGCCTCCCAGGCCCCGCGGGCCGCCCCTTCGGTCTGAAAACGAGGGGTGTGCCGGCCTCCCCGGCACAGAGGGGCACGCGCCCTTGCCTGCCCGCACGCGACCGCGACAGGGTTCCCGGGAAGGCCCATGGCCGTCGAACCCTCTCCCCGCACGTCCGTCGCTGCCACAGGCAGGCTGCGCTCGGCTCGGTCGTCGCCCGCCTGTGCCGGCGAAATCTTCCGCCGGCGGCCCCGGTCGGCGCTGACCGCCGACACGGTTGCGCGCCCGCGCCTGGTCGCCCGCCTCGCCGGGTCGGCCGCGCCCCTGGCGCTGATCGTCGCCCCCGCGGGCTTCGGCAAGTCGACGCTGCTCACGCAGTGGGCGCAGTCCGATCCGCGCCCGTTCGCCTGGCTGCCGGCGGTCGAGGCGCTCAACGACCCGGCGATCCTCGCGGCGGCCGTCGACGCCGGGTTGCGGGTGAGCGGGACCGACGTTCCCGTCGTGCTGGCGATCGACGATGCCCAGACGCTGCGCGCGCCGGCGGCGCTGGCGATGCTCGAGGCGCTCACCACGCTGCTGCCGGAGGGCTCGGTGGTCGCCCTGGCGTCGCGCAGCGAGCCATGTCTGCCGTCGGGGCGGCTGCGCGCCGAGCGAGCGCTGCTCGAGCTGCGTCACGGCGACCTGGCGATGACCGACCGCGAGGCCGCGACCCTCCTGGCCCATGCGGACCCGGGTCTCGGGGCGGCGGAGATCGCCACGCTCGCGCGGCGTGCCGAGGGCTGGCCGGCCGCCCTAGGCCTGGCGGCGATCAGCCTCCGCGAGGCGGCCGACGCCGCGACGGCTGCGGCGAGCTTCCATGGGGGCAACCGGATCGTCGGCGACTACGTCCAGGACGTGCTGCTCGCGGACCTCACCGAGCAGGACCGCACAGTGCTCGTGCGCTGCTCGCCGCTCGAGACGCTGTCGGGCCCGCTGTGCGACGCGGTGCTCGGCACGACCGGGACGGGGGCGGCGCTGCGCCGCATGGCCCGCGCCGGCATGCCGCTGTTCGCGCTCGACGGCGCCGAGGAGCGCTACCGGCCCCACGGACTGCTCACCGGCGTGCTGCGCGCGGAGCTGGCCCGGACCGCCCCGTCGCTCGAGGCGCAGGCGCACCGTCGCGCCGGCACGTGGCACGAGGCGACGGGCGACCACCGCGCTGCGCTGGCCGAGGCCCTGGACGCCGGCGACGCCGCCCGCGCCGGGGCCCTGCTGTGGCGCTGCCTGCCCGGCCGCTCGCCCGACCTCGGGCCGGTCCGCCCGGTGCTGCAGCGGTTCGGGCCGGCGCGGATCGGCGCCCATGCCGAGCTGGCGCTCGCGGCGGCCGCCGATCACGCGCTGGCCGGGGAGCGCGACGAGGCCGAGCACTACCTCCGCGCCGCGCGCGGTGACCTGCCCGCGGCGCTGGCCACGGGCGCGGCGACCGTGCGCGCGCTCGTGGCCCTGCGCGGGGTCGCGCAGATGGGCCGCGACGCGGCGCTCGCCCATCGGCCGGCCGACGACGATGACCCGTGGCGGCCGGTGGCCGGCCACCTCGCGGGTGTCGCGCTGCACCTGCTCGGCCACGAGCGCGAGGCCCGGGCGCCCCTGGAGGACGGCGCGCGGCGGGTGCCGGGCGCGTGGGCGCCGGCCCGCGTGCTGTGCCAGGCGCAGCTGACGCTCATGGCCCTGACGGCCGACGACGGCGCCCACGCCGAAGAGCTCACCGAGCGCCTGGCCCGCGAGCTGCGGATGGGCCCGCCGCGCGACGAGCCGATCACCGCGCTGGCGCACGCGGTCTGCGCCTTCGGGCTGGCCCACGCGGGCCAGTCGCGCGAGGCGCGGGAGCGCGCGAGCACCGCCCGGCGGCTGGCGCTCGGGCTGCGCGACGACGTGCCCTGGTATCGCGCCGAGCTCGAGCTGGCGCTCGCGCGGGCGGACCTGCGGCTCAGCGACGCCGCGGCCGCCCGCACTGCACTCGGGTCCGCCGGCCGCGCCCTGCGGCACGAGCCCGACCGCCTGGTCCTGCACGACTGGATCGACGACGGCTGGAGCCGCGCGGACACCTTCGCGGCCCGCCGCGCCGGCCTGCCGAGCGTGCTGACGACGGCCGAGCTGCGCGTGCTGCGCTTCCTGCCCAGCCACCTGTCGTTCCGCGAGATCGGTGAGCGTCTGCACGTGTCGAGCAACACGGTCAAGACGCAGGCGCATGCGGCCTACCGCAAGCTCGACGTGACCTCGCGCTCGGCGGCCGTGGCCCGGGCGCGCGAGATCGGGCTCGTCGACGCGCATTAGCGCCGTCTCTGAGCGGCGCACCGCCGCACGGTCATCCGTTCCGGGTGAGGACACGGGCGGTGCGCATGCCGCATGATCCGTGGACCTCGTGATCGCGCACGGCCTTGCCCAGCATGTGCTGCCCCTGGCCGCGTCGGACCTCGGCGCGGCGCGCAGCCAGATGGCGTTCACCCTCGGGTTCCACATCGTGCTCGCGTCCTTGGGCGTGGCGTTCCCCGCGCTCATGCTCATCGCCAACTACCGCGGGCTCAAGCACGACGACGAGGCGGCGCTGCGGCTCGCGCGCCGCTGGTCGCACGTGGTCGCGGTGACGTTCGCGGTCGGCGCGGTCACCGGCACCGTCCTCTCGTTCGAGTTCGGGCTGCTGTGGCCCGGGTTCACGGGTCGCTTCGGGCCGGTGTTCGGCGTGCTGTTCGCGATCGAGGGCATCTTCTTCTTCCTCGAGGCGATCTTCGTCGCGATCTACATCTTCGGCTGGAAGCGGCTCAAGCCGTGGACCCACTTCTGGCTCGGCGTCGGGATCCCGATCGCGGGCCTGGGCGGCGCGTTCTCGGTGGTGGCCGTCAACTCCTGGATGAACCAGCCGCAGGGCTACACCCTGACCAACGGCAAGGTCACCGACGTCGACCCGTTCAAGGTCATCTTCAACCCGGCGGTGCCCTACGAGGTGCCGCACATGATCCTCGCGGCGTACCTCGTCACGGGCTTCCTGGTCGCCTCGGTCTACGCGGTGGGGATGCTGCGCGGCCGGCGCGACCGCCACCACCGTCTCGGCCTGCTCATCCCGCTAACCGTGGCCTGCATCGCCACACCGATCCAGTTCGCCGTCGGCGACAGCGCGGCGCGCGCGATCGCGAACGACCAGCCGATCAAGTTCGCCGCGATGGAGTGCGTGCAGCAGACCTCGACCGACGTGACGGAGTACATCTACGGCCGCTGCACGTCGGACGGGGTGAAGGGCGGGATCGCCATCCCGGGCTTGGACTCGTTCCTGGTGGGCTGGAGCACGTCCACGCAGGTCACGGGCCTCGACACCGTCCCGCCGGACGACCGCCCGCCGGCCAACACCATGCTGCACTGGGCCTTCGACACGATGGTCGGGATCTGCTCGGTGCTGATCGCGCTGGCCCTGTGGCTGGCGTTCGCCTGGTGGCGCCGGCGCGACATCCCGAAGACGAAGTGGTTCCTGCGGGCCGTCGCGGTGTCGGGCGTCGCGGCGGTGATCGCGCTGGAGTGCGGCTGGATCGTCACGGAGGTCGGGCGCCAGCCCTGGGTGGTCTACAACGTGCTGCGCACCGAGGACGCCGTGACGACCGCGAACGGCATCCAGATCACGTTCGCCGCCGTCGTGGTCCTCTACATCCTGCTCGGGACCGCGCTCGTGCTCGTGCTGCGCGCGATGTCGCGGCGCTGGCGCGAGGAGGGCGAGGCCGAGGGCGACGTGCCCTACGGCCCGACGCCCGGCGCCCCCGATCCCGTCGCCGGGGAGGTGGTCTCGTGACGGAGGGCGACGCCGTCGCCGCGATGCTGTGGACCGGTGTGACCGCCTACGCGGTCTTCGGCGGGGCCGACTTCGGCGCGGGGTTCTGGAGCCTCGTGGCCGGGCGCGGCCGCCGCGGCGCGCGGGCGCGCGAGCTCGTGGACTGGGCGATCGGTCCGGTCTGGGAGGCCAACCACGTGTGGTTGATCTTCGTGCTGGTCGTGCTGTGGACCGGGTTCCCGTCGGCCTTCGCCGCGATCTTCACCACGTTGTTCGTCCCGCTGACGCTCGCCGCGCTGGGGATCGTGCTGCGCGGCTCGGGCTTCGCGTTTCACAAGACGGCGCGGCGGCTGCGCGGCCGCGTGCTGGCCGAGCGGCTGTTCGGGCTCTCCTCGGTGCTCACGCCGTTCTTCCTCGGGACGGTGGTCGGGGCGATCGCGGCGGGGCGCGTGCCCGCCGGCAGCACGGGCGACCCGGTCAGCAGCTGGCTGAACCTGCTGTCGGTGCTCATCGGCGCGCTGTTCGTCGCCATGTCGGCGTACCTGGCGTCGGTGTTCCTGATCAGCGACGCGCGCCGGACGGGCGCCCCGGACCTCGAGCGCTACTTCCTGGACCGCGCCATCGTCGCGGCGCTCGTCGCGGGGGTGCTGGCGGTGGCGGGCGTCGTCGAGCTCCACGCCAAGGCCCGCTACGTCTACGACGGCCTCACCGGCGACGGCCTGCCGCTCGTGATCCTGTCGGCGCTGTGCGGGGTCGTGACGCTCGTGCTGCTGCGGCGCGGCGCGCGCCGCTGGGCCCGGCCGTCGGCGGTCGGCGCGGTGGTGGCGGTCGTCTGGGGGTGGGGCGTCGCCCAGCACCCCTACCTGCTGCCCAAGACGCTGACGATCGCGCAGGGCGCGGCACCGAAGGACACGCTGACCGCCCTGCTCGTCGTGTTCGGCGTCGCACTCGTCCTCGTCGTGCCCTCGCTCGTGTTGTTGTACATGCTGTCGCAGCGCGGGCTCATCGAGGAAACCGCCGCTCCGGAGTCCCGGGCGCCGGCCGAGCCCGTCAGTTGAAGGCGTTGACCGCGCGCGCCACGACCAGGCCGAGCACCGCGAGCGACACCGTGGACTGCACGACCATGGCGTACTTCGCGCGGTGGGTCAGCGGCATCACGTCCGTGGGGCTGAACGCCGTCGCGTTCGTGAAGCCCAGGTGCAGGTAGTCGAGGAAGACCGGGCGCCAGCCGGGCGGCGCGACCGCGGGGCTCAGGTGCTGGGTGAACGCGAAGTCGACCGGGACCCGCAGCACCCGGCGGGCGAACGGGCCGCCGCCGTCGATGAGCCAGTACAGCAGGGACGACGCGAGGTTGTTGCCCAGCCACACCGTGCCGGCGAGGGCCAGCAGCGGGCCGGGCTCGTTGGCCACGCCGTGGCCGTGGATGAGGTCGTCGATGAGCTCTGCCGTGTCCCAGAGCGACGCGAGCACCAGCCCGCCGACGAGGATCAGGCCGGCGCGCCGCATGCGCAGGCGCTCCGCGCGCCCGGACGGGTCGGCCATGAACAGCACGACGACCAGGACCGCCTCGACGGCGGGCACGAGGTAGGGCAGCCGCGTCAGGGATTCCTGGGGCAGCACGGCCCGGACAACGATCGACAGGGCCAGGAACAGCACGGTGGCGATGACGGGCGGCCAGCGCGACTCGCCGGTGATCGCCTCGAAGTCGTCGTCGTCATGGTCGCCGGGCCGGGCGACGGTGGCCGGGCCGGCGTCAGGATCGGTGGGCGTCACGATGGCTGACCCGCGGGTGCGACCGAGGCTGACCGAGCGCCGGCTGGAGATCGCCGCGACCGTCCTGCTCAGCCTCGAGGTCGGCGCGCGCGATGTCCGCGCGGTGCTGCTCAGCCTGAGCGCCGTGATCTTCCTGGGGGCGGTGGTCTGGATCGCCACGTTCCCCGTCCGTCTGACCACCTAGCGGAAGGACCTCCCGATGACCGATCACCACAGCGCCTATCTCGCCGAGACGGTCGCGGCGCTCACCCCCGAGGGGCGGGCGCGCGTCGACGCGCTGCTCGGACAGCTCGCCGGTGCCGCCGGCGGCCGCGACGCGCTGCAGCGCTTCGCGGCCGTCCGCGAGGCCGAAGCGGACGCGGGCCGCCTCGCCACCGGCGCGGAGCCCGCCGACGCCCTGAGCGGTCCGGAGCTCGAGGCCCTGACCGCCGGGTTCATGGCCATCCGCGACCAGGAGCCGCTCGAGGACGTCGCCCAATGGGCCAACGCCGTCCTCCAGCTGCTGCATGACGAGCGCGGCCCGCACAGCTGAGCGGCTCAGGCCGGCGCCGGCTGTGTCGGGGCCGGCAGCGTCTCGGGCGCCGGCGCGTCGACGCGGTCCTCCTGCGCGTACTGCTCGAGGAGCGCCTGCTCGCGCTCCATCCGCGGGAAGCAGAGGAACACCAGCGCGCCGCCCACGAGCACCGCGATGATGCCGGCGAGGTAGGCCCACTGGTCGCCCTTGAGGAACGCGGCCTTCGCCGCGGCCGTGATCTGGTCGGCGTACTGCGGGTACTGCTTGGCGGTCTCCTCCGCCCCGCTGAAGGACTTCGTCAGCTGGTTCTGGACGCTGTCGCTGATGTTCTGCCCCGAGGCGGCGACCGCCGCGCCGGCGGCCTTCGCGTAGCCGGCGGTCAGCAGCGCGCCGAAGATCGACTGCATGATCGCGCCGCCCAGGTCGCGCTGGAGGTCCGCGGTGCCCGACGCCATACCCACGCGCCGGACCGGGACCGAGCCGGTGAGCGAGTGCGAGGCCGGCGTGCCCGCGAGGCCGACGCCGATGCCCATCAGGGCGTAGGCCAGGCCGACCTTCCAGTAGGCGATGCCCTCCTTCCACAGCAGCAACATGGTGAGGAACCCGAGCAGGCAGAACACGTAGCCGAACAGCAGCGTGAAGCGCGCGCCACGCGCCTCGACGAGCTTGGCCGAGCGCGGCGCGACCAACACCATGAACACGGCCGCGGGCAGGATCGCCAGGCCGGCGTGGAACGTCGAGTAGGCGAGCACGTTCTGCAGGAACTGCTGGCCGACGAACATCGCCCCCATCAGCGACCCGAAGACCACGAGGCCCGCGCACGCCGCGACCCAGAACGGTGGCCGCCGGGCCACGTCGAGGTCGTACAGCGGGTTCGGCGCCCGCCGCTGGCGCCAGAGGAACACGACGAGGGTGAGCAGCGCGACGCCCGCGAGGGCGAGCACCGCCGTCGTGCGGTTGGGGACCGGCGCGAAGTTGATGGCCAGGATCAGCGAGCCGACCAGCGTCAGCGACAGGATGCCGCCGACGTTGTCCACCGGCTCGTCGCCCTCGTTGACGTGCGCCGGCACGTAGCGCCAGGCCATGTACAGGGCCACGAACGCCAGCGGCAGGGTGAGCAGGAAGACCGAGCCCCAGTCGAAGTGCTCGAGCAGTGCCCCGGAGCACAGCGGGCCGAGCGCGGCGATGGCGCCACCCAGCCCGGACCAGAGCGCGATCGCATGCGTCCGTCCGTCGCCCGGCGCCCACAGCGCCGTGATCAGCGCGAGCGTCGTCGGATAGGCCATGCCGGCCGACAGGCCCCCGCCGATGCGCGCGAGCGCCAGGACCCCGTCGGACGGTGCGAACGCCGCCAGGAGCGACATCGGGACGGCCAGGCCGGTCCCGAGCAGGAGCATCATCTTGCGGCCGTAGCGGTCGCCGAGCGCGCCGAGCCACAGGACCGAGCACGCCAGCCCGAGGGAGTAGCCGACCGCGATGAGGTCGAGCGTCGTCTGGCTGGAGTCGAAGTGCGCGCCGATCGACGGCAGCGCCACGTTGGCGACCGACAGGTTCAGGTTGGCGACGGCCGCGACGAGGATGAGGCTGATCAGCACCGCCCCGGCGTGCTCGGGGCCCGCCCGGTCCTCCGCGGAGCCGGCGGCCGCCGCCTCGGCCATCAGTACCCCGTGCCCGTCTTCACGCGCCGGCGGTCGAGCCCGTGCAGGCCGCCCTTCTGGTTCAGCGTCGCGCAGGCCTCGTCGATGTCGTCGGCGAGCGTTGCCGCGAGCGAGTGCCCGAGCGTCTCCTTGCACAGCGCACGCAGGATCGTCACGTGGTCGGCGTTGGGCGGCAACGTGTAGGCCGGCACCATCCAGCCGCGCTCGGCCGACAGCTGCGATGCGACGTCGAACTCGTCGTAGTTGCGCTCGCCGCTCAGCCGGAACGCGACGAGCGGCAGCTGCTCGCCGAGGTCCTCGCCCACCAACTCGAAGTTCCCGCCCTGCACGACGCGCCGGGCCAGCAGCTGGGCGTTCTGCTGCATCGTCGACATGATGGTGCGGTAGCCCGCGAACCCGTAGCGGATGAAGTTGTAGTACTGCGCGAGGACCATCGCCGCGCCCGTCGAGAAGTTCAGGGTGAACGTCGCGTCGCGCTTGCCGAGGTAGTTCTCGTAGAACACGAGGTCCTCGGGCAGGTCGCTCTCCTCGCGGAAGACCAGCCAGCCCAGGCCGGGATAGACCAACCCGTACTTGTGGCCCGACACGTTGATCGAGCGCACCTGCTCGAGCCGGAAGTCCCAGGCCGTCTCCGGATACAGGAACGGCCACACGAAGCCGCCGCTCGCCGCGTCGACGTGCAGCGGGACGTCGATGCCGCGCTCCTCGCGCAGCCGGATGAGCAGCCCG
>Ga0157379_10004706_pt1 | contig 11721 bp, 7 predicted proteins | sample S25metaG_FD_121802 | JGI IMG/M metagenome (GOLD analysis project Ga0157379, IMG submission 121802) | Switchgrass rhizosphere microbial communities from Kellogg Biological Station, Michigan, USA - S2-5 metaG | ecosystem: Host-associated > Plants > Roots > Rhizosphere > Soil | place: USA: Michigan... | reverse complement strand
TGCGAGAAGATCGACGGCTGGGGCTGGATCGACCGCGTGCTCGAGGTCGACCAGACGCCGATCGGCAAGACGCCGCGCTCGTGCCCGGCGACCTACATCGGCTTCTGGGACACGATCCGCAAGCTCTTCGCCGAGACGCTGGAGTCGAAGGCGCGCGGCTACGCGCCGGCGCGCTTCAGCTTCAACACCGGCGAAGGCCGCTGCCCGGGCTGCGAAGGGCAGGGCGTGAAGACGATAGAGATGAGCTTCCTGCCCGACGTCAAGCTGCCGTGCGACGTCTGCCACGGCGAGCGCTTCAACGCCGAGACTCTTGCCGTCAGCTGGCGGGGCAAGAGCATCGGCGACGTGCTGAAGATGGAGGTCGACGAGGCGGTCGACTTCTTCGCGAGCATGCCCAACGTCTGCCACCCGCTGCAGCTGCTCAAGGACGTCGGCCTCGGCTACCTCACGCTCGGCCAGCCGTCACCGACGCTCTCGGGCGGCGAGGCGCAGCGCATCAAGCTCGTCACCGAGCTGAGCAAGGTGCGCGACGACGTCGGCAAGCGTGGCAACAAGGCGCCGCACACGCTCTACGTGCTCGACGAGCCGACGGTGGGGCTGCACATGGCGGATGTGGAACGGTTGATCCGGGTGCTGCATCGGCTGGTGGATGGCGGGCACAGCGTGGTGGTGATCGAGCACGATCTGGATGTGATTGCGGAGGCGGATTGGGTCATCGACCTCGGGCCCGAGGGCGGCGTCAATGGCGGCAGCGTCGTTGCCGAGGCCGTGCCCGAGCGATTGGTCGGACTTGCAGAGAGCCACACGGGTGCGGCGCTGCGGCCGGTGCTGTCGCGTTCCGTGCCTTCTGAAGCGCTGGCCGCGGCCTAGCTGCAGCGGGCAGATCGCTTCCCCAAGAGCTGCCGGTCATAGGGCCAGTGCGAGTGTCGGCTTCAGACTGACTCCAGTCGCTCGGGGTTACAGCGCTAAACGTCAGCTTGAGCCGAAACCCGACGTTGAGATTCGGGCCAACGCGGATGTCAGCGACAACCGGGACCGACGTCGGTCGTCGAGTCGCGGGGAGGGCAGGCCAGTGACTACTTGCAGCGCGAGCAACGGCGCTAGTCGACCACGCGGTCGGCCCGAAGCAGCAGCGTTTGAGGAAAGGTCAGGCCCAGGATCCGCGCCGTCGTCCGGTTGAGCGTCAGCTGCAGCTTGGTCGGCCGTTCGATCGGAATGTCGCCGGCACGCGCGCCCTTGAGGATGCGGTCGACGTACGAGGCAGCGCGGCGCAGCAGATCGGTCAGGTCTGCCCCATAGGCCATGAGCTGACCTTCGTAACCGAACGCCGTGAACTCGGCGATCCACGCGATGCGCTCGCGCAGCGCGAGCTCGCCAATACGCCGTCGTTGCGCGACGATGAAGGGCGTGTCGATGGTCATCAAGCCTTGCGTGTGCGCTTGCCGTGCTGCAACGACGGCGCGCTCGAAGTCCGCCGTCTCGCGCACTTCGAGCCATTGCAGTTGGACGTTCAGGGATCGTGCCACGCCGTTGATCAGCTCGCCAACATCGCTGCGTGACACGTCGGCGGGCGCCAGCATTATTAGGATGCGCCGGACTGAGGGGAACGCCTCGTTTAGCAGGGCGAGTCGCTTGGCGCTGATGTCGGGATAGGTGACGGTGAGACCCGTGGCGTTGCCGCCGGGACGCGCAAGCGTCATCGCCCAGCCTTCGGCAACGGGATCGCTGCCGCCAACGGTGACGATCGGAATCACCTGCGTCGCACGACGCGCAGCAGCGAAGGGCGCGGGCCCACCTGCGACGATCACATCCACCCGGGCCGCGACGAGCTCGGCTGCGATCGCCGGCAAGAGCTCGGGGAGGCCGCCGGCATGGCGCGATTCGTAGGCGACGTTTCGACCTTCGACGTACCCCAAGTCGCGCATGCCCTGCCCGAATCCGCCACCATCAGCGTCCTTCGGAGGCTCAATGAACAGGAGGCCGATGCGCGGCAACTGCGTATTGGCCCAGACCGGTCTCGCGAGCAACTCGCCGCCGAAGGCGCCCAACGCTCCGAGCGCCACAGCTCGACGACGATGCTCGACAAGATCGTGAGCCGATGTCATGGGCAGATGATGCGCTCTCCTCGGACCGACGCGCAGCGCCCGTGTTTAAAAGCTCTCGGTGCGGCTGGCCGGTGCGGACGTGGCGGATATAGCCGTTCGTCAACCGCCGCTTCTGGCCCGATCCGGGCGTGCGCGACCGGCAGGCGGTTCTTCCACGGCGCGCTGCTACTGGCCGGCACTGCGAGTTTCCACACAGCCTGCTCGCGGGCCCGCGCCCGATCGCGACAGTGCTGACCAAGAAGTTCGGCGGACGCACTGAATTGGATGCCGCAGCCAGTGCTGCGGTCATGCCTTGGCAGCGTTCGTCAGCTTCAGACTGGCTGCTGCCGTCGGGTTTGAGGTGCTCAACTTCAGGTTCTGCCGAAACCTGACGCTGAATCTCCAGGGAAATCGGGGGTCGCTGCATCCCGGCGTGGACATTCATCCCGGCAAATCGACGACGTACGCCACTGCGTTCAACAGACGGCAATGGAGGCGTACCCGCCTTACCCGCCACCGTTTCATGGGCTATTGCGCGACGTGGGCCCCGCGGCTCTAGAGTGCATCTCGGCCGACGCCGCCGCGCCACACTCCAGGAGACCGCTGATGAGCACCCCCACCGCACAAGTTTCGTCGTGGCTGGCGGATTTCGGCGCAGCGGTGTCAAGCGGCGATTTCGGTCGAGCTACGTCGATGTTCGGTGATGACTCGTATTGGCGTGATCTCGTGTCGTTCAGCTGGAACCTGAAGACGGCCGAAGGCCCTCAGCAGATCCAGGCGATGCTCGAGGGGACGATGCCCAACGCCAAGCCGGCGAACTTCGCCATCCAGCGCGAAGGCAGCGAGGCCGATGGAGTCACCGAAGGCTGGTTCACCTTCGAGACGGCCACCGGCCGAGGTCGTGGTCACCTGCGGCTGATCGGCGGCAAGGCGTGGACCCTGCTCACCACGTTGCAGGAGCTCAATGGGTTCGAGGAGAAGAAGGGCGGGAACCGTCCCAAAGGCGTCGAACACGGCACCTTCAAGGATCGCAAGAGCTGGCTCGAGGCGCGGCAGGACGAAGAGCGGACGCTCGGCTTCGCCACTCAGCCTTATGTGGTCGTGATCGGTGGTGGACAGGCCGGCATCATCCTCGGTGCACGACTCAAGAAGCTCGGTGTCCCGACGATCATCGTCGAGAAGAATTCCAGGCCCGGGGACAGCTGGCGCAATCGCTACAAGAGTCTGTGCCTGCACGACCCGGTGTGGTACGACCACCTGCCGTACCTGCCGTTCCCTGACGATTGGCCGGTGTTCAGTCCGAAGGACAAGATCGGCGACTGGCTCGAGAGCTACACCAAACTGATGGAACTCAATTACTGGGCCGACACCGAGTGCAAGGCTGCGCGCTGGGACGCGGCGCAGAAAGAGTGGCAAGTCACCGTGCAGCACAAAGGCGAGAGCGTGACGCTCAGGCCAAAGCATCTGGTCTTTGCGACCGGCATGAGTGCAGTGCCGAACCTGCCTGAGTATCCGGGCATGAGCGCCTTCAAGGGCAAGCAGGTGCACTCGAGCCAGTACAAGAGCGGCGAGGACTGGCGCGGCAAACGCGCGGTGGTTGTCGGTTCGAACAACTCGGCGCACGACATCTGCGCCGACCTATGGGAGCACGGCGCCGACGTCACCATGGTGCAGCGCTCGACCACCCATGTCGCGCGCAGCGACACGCTGATGGACCTTGCGCTCGGTGGCCTCTATTCCGAGTCCGCGGTCAAGTCGGGGATCGACACGGCGACGGCGGATTTGATCTTCGCGTCGCTCCCCTACAAGGCGCTGCCGCCGTTGCAGGTGCCGGTGTACCAGCAGATGAAGGAGCGTGACGCCGAGTTCTACGCGCGTCTCGAGAAGGCCGGATTCCAGCTCGACTTCGGCGACGACGAGTCGGGCCTCTTCATGAAGTATCTGCGCCGCGGCTCTGGCTACTACATCGACGTCGGCGCGAGCGAGCTGGTCGCCAACGGCAGCATCAAGCTGAAGAATGGTGCCATCGAACGTGTCACCGGGAGCGGCCTTGCGATGCAAGACGGCAGCGAACTGCAAGCCGACCTGATCGTCTGGGCGACGGGCTACAGCTCCATGAATGGCTGGGTCGCCCAGTTGATCGACCAGGCCACGGCCGACACGCTGGGCAAGTGCTGGGGTCTCGGCTCAGGCACCGCTAAGGACCCCGGTCCGTGGGAGGGGGAGCTCCGTAACATGTGGAAGCCGACGCAGGTCCCCAACCTGTGGATGCAGGGCGGCAACCTGCACCAGAACCGCCACTACTCGTTGTGTCTGGCGCTGCAGTTGAAGGCGCGCTTGGAGAAGATCCCGACGCCGGTTTACGGCCTCGCTCCCGTGTACCACAAGAGTTGAGGCTTTGTGCTCGACGCCGAATGAAAGGCAGAGGGAGTCCATGAGCGAGTCCTCTTAGCAGCCGGTCGACCGTCCGCGTCTGCCGCATGGGCTGACCAGCTCCGAGACTTAAACGCGTGCTTCACACTGATTGCTGCCGCTCGGGTTTACGGCGCTGAATATCAGCCTCTGGTCGAGACCGGTAATGCGGGTTGGCGGAGGTGACTGGCCGCGGATCCCGCAGGAGGCGGCGTTCGTGCGCTTCCGCTGCGCACGTCCGGTGGCGGCTGGGCGCTCCGACTCGTTGCTGAAACTTCCCGTGGCGCTGCGAACGCCGTTTGCAGCGGGTGCTGCAAAGCGGTCGTCGATGGTCTTTGTTGACCCCCCGTTCTGCGCGAAACTATGGGTCGTGAATGGGCGTCGCTTGCCCAGCGCGGAAGCCAAGTTGGGTCAACTCTCGACCTGGAGTGAATCCATGGCCAAGCTCATTTCCCGTGCGGTGTTCGTCCTGCTGGCGGTGACCGGAGGGGGCAGCCCGGCTCTGGCCCAGGTGCCGGGCGGGGGAGGGGAGGCGGTGTGCCAACGGGTCGTGGGTGGGATCGTCACCGAACAAGACGGCGGCACGTTTCCGGTCGGTCCGGCCAGTTGCGAGATCGGTGGGCACTCGTTCGTCGACATCGTCATCACGCCCATCGTCATGTTGTCGGCATCGGTCAACGCCGCCGACCTCGAGGAGGGTGACCGCAACGCCGCCGTGGCGATCGCCGCGCTGCAATACGACTTCATCCTGACCGGGGGGAACGCCAGCGATGTCGTGCCGATCTTGTTGACTACGAGTTTGCACACCTCCGTCGACACGTCCAATGATCCGAACAACTCCAACAGCGCATCGGCCAACTTTGCCGTGTTCGGCGTGTCGTCGCCGGGCGGCCCGATCGTCAGCAACGGCCCGTCCACGTTCGCCTGCAGCGTGTCCCCCGGGCCCGCGGACCCCGATGAGCCCCCGCAGTGCCCCTCCAGCGATTCCAATCACGACGTCCTCGGGTTCGACATGGTCACCGGCACGACCGGGCGCGTCTTCCTGCAGGTCCTCGTTGCCGCCAGTGCCAATGCTCAAGGCAGCGCCGAAGCCGAGGTCGACCCGTTCATCTTCGTCGATCCGCGCTTTCCGAACGCGGAGGAGTACACGATCACCGTGCTCGGCGGGGTGGCGAATGCGCTACCCGTACCCGAGCCTGACGTCTGGGCGCTCCTGCTGGTGGGTTTCGGCGGCTTGAGCACGACCGCACGTCGCCGGTGCGCGGGCTCGGCGACGGACTGACCCCGCTCCCTTGGCGCAGACCACCGCTGGACGAGCGGTTGCGTCGCAGCCAATGTCGCATCCGCGAGGACGCCACGGGCTCACCAAAGCGTTCATGCCTGCGAAGGCAGGCGACTGGCTGCGAGTCGGATGAGGTGGTGATGAGCGACTGCTTCTTGAGGCGCTGCGCGACCGTAATGGGTCGGAAACGCACTCCCGAATAAGTGCTTCTGATTGCCGCTTCAGACTGAACTGAGTCATTCGCGGCTGACCTCCTGAACGACGGCGTTGGCCGTCACCGGTCATTCGACGGTCGACCCGCGCCTGATTACCTCAGGTGCAAGACCCGACTTAGCTATGTTTGAGCGCCGACCGGCAACGAACGACGGTTGGGCTCAAGGCGAGCTAGGTCCCGACCCAAATCGGCTGCAGGCTCTTCCCGGATCGAGCGCCGAGAAGCTCTCGCTCGGTACTGGGCGTGAGCGAGCGACGAAGGCGCGGCTTCCGGGCTGTGCAGCTGTCCCGACGTGGGCTGCACCGAGGTGACTGCGGCGTGCTCGGCCTGGTCTCGCTTCAGGCCGCAGCGCGTCCGAGCAGCGCGCGTTCCATCGCGGGCTGCCATACCGATGTAACCGGAAACCGTCGCCTAGAGTCATAATTTCAGCTCGTGAGGTTGCTAGCCGGAGGCGGCCATGCCAACCCTTCGCCTATTGGTCGCATCGTCGTCGGTCGTGTGCGCACTGGCACTGCCACTCGGCACACGGTCGCAGCCGGCAGACACTCCAACTAACACTGACGAACTGCGCTGCGCAGCACTGGCGCGGCTTGATCTGGAGAACTCGCCTGCGGGCCCCACCCGTTTGACCAGCGCTCGGCTAGTCCATGTGCCGGCCACCGGCCTCGACGAAAACCCGAATCGGGTGAGCGGCTTCGGCCGGCGGCACGGGGGAGCGAACCGCATCGCGCGCTACTGCGCCGTCACCGGCTTTGTCGCGCCGCAAAACAAGTTCGAGCTGCGCTTGCCGCTTCCCGCGGATTGGAACCGCAAGTTCTTTTTCGCTGCGTGTGGAGGCTTTTGTGGAGCGGTTAACGGCGCCCTGTGTTCACCGGCACTCGAACGCGGCTATGCGTCGGCGACGACCAACGGTGGACACGATGGCGCCGCTGGTTTCGACGGCGTATGGGCTGCCAATGCACCAAATCTGCAGGAGGACTTTGCTTGGCGCGGCACGCACGTCGTCACGCTGGCCGCCAAGGAGATTACGCGACGCTTCTACGATGAGCCGATCGCTCACGCGTACATGGCTGGGTGCTCCAAAGGCGGTCAGGCCGTGTTGATGGAAGCTCAGCGCTTTCCCGAGGACTACGATGGGCTGATCCCCGTGGCCCCGGTCTACGACTATACGGGGCGCTCAGTCATCGCCGCGGCATGGTTCGCGCAGGCGGTGAGCGACGGCCGCGGCGGCTCGATGATCACCGCGGCAACGGCCGAAACTGTTCATCGATCCGTGCTGCAGCGCTGCGGATCGCAAGCTGGCATCGATGAGGGCCTGGTGACGTATTCGCCGGGCTGCGACTGGAAACCCTCGATGATCGCTTGCGCACCTGGGGTCGATGGAGATCACTGCTTGAGTCCGCGCCAAGTGCAGGCCATCGACCGCCTCATGGCACCGGTGACGAACTCGCGAGGCGACGTGCTGTATGCGCATCCGTACGTCCCTGGAACGGAGACCGAATGGGCTGGCTGGAACTTCGCTGCGCAGCGAGCGGGTCGCACGGCGCCCGAGTTCGGTAACCTCCGTGTCGCCGACCAGTACCTCAAGTACCTGGCCGACGCGACTGTGCGTCCGAGCGTCGATCCGCTTACGTTCGACTTCGATCGCGATCCCGCGACCCTGCGGCGGGCCCGTGAGCTCTACGACGCGACCTCACCGAACCTCAAGTCATTCCAAGCGCGCGGCGGCAAGGTGCTGATGTGGCACGGTCTGGCCGACGCGGGGATTGCCGCTTCGGCGTCGACCAGCTACCACGAGGCTGTGGTGAAGGAGTTGGGGCGGGCTGCGACTGATGGCTTCTTCCGCCTGTTCTTGATCCCCGGTGTCCATCACTGCGGCGGGGGCCCGGGGCTGATCGAGTTCGATGCGCTGACGGCGCTCGAAGACTGGGTCGAGCGAGGGCGCGCTCCCGATCGGCTGATTGCGTCGCGCTCGCACGCCGGAGTCGTCGAGCGCGACCGCCCAGTGTTTGCGTATCCGGGGCTGGCACGCTATGCAGGCGCAGGAGATTCGAAGAATGCGTCGAGTTTCGTCCGTGCCGACTAGAGCCAAGATTTGACATACGGCGCCAAGCCGACGGTCAGCCAATGAAATCGCCTGCGCAGGAGATTCGCTTCTGCACCAGCACCGACAGAACGCGCATTGCTTATGCGATCTACGGCGAGGGCCCGCCCCTCGTCAGATCCTTGCAGTGGGGCACGCACCTGGAGCTAGATTGGCAGACGCCTGTCTGGCGGGCGTGGTTGGAAGCACTTGCGAGAGGAAACACGCTCGTTCGATACGATGCCCGCGGCTGCGGCTTGTCTGATCGTGATGTCGATGATTTTTCTACCGAGCGTCACATGGAGGATCTCGAAGCTGTCGTCAAAGCTTCGGGATTCCATCGCTTTGCCTTGATCGGCATGACCGGAGGTGGTCCTTATGGCATCGCCTACGCAACGCGCTACCCGGAACAGGTCAGCCACCTCGTTCTTTATGGTTCCTACTTGCGCGGGAGGATCGTCCGCAGCAAGACGGCCGAGCAGAAAGAAGAGACCGAGACGCTGGTGCGGCTGGTCGAGCTCGGCTGGGAACGGGACGACCCGTCGTTCCGCCAGCTTTACAGCTCCCAGACGATTCCGGAGGCCACGGCTGATCAGTTTCGTTCGTTCAACGACTTGCTGCGCAGATCGGCCTCGCCGGTAAACGCCGGGAAGCTCCTCCGTGTACTGCACTCTGACGACATAAGCGCCCTGACAGCGGAGGTTCGATGTCCCACACTGGTGTTGCACGCACGCGAAGACGCCCGGGTCCCGTTTGAACAGGGCGGCGCGTTGGCTGCAGCAATCCCGGGCGCGCGATTCGTACCGCTTGAAAGCCGCAACCATCTTCTGCTTGAACAGGAACCCGCTTGGCGAACGCTGCTTGCCGAATTGACGGCGTTCTTGCCCGCCGCCAACGCGGATTGTCGAAGCGCACCCCCACACTCAAGCCACGGATTGACCAAGCGCGAACTTGAAGTTCTCGAGCTTATTGCCCAGGGCATCGACAACCGAAGCATCGCTCACCGTCTGCACATGGGCGAAAAGACTGTTCGCAACAATGTCTCGAACGTCATGGCAAAGCTGGGCGCTCACACCCGCGGTGAGGCAATCGTGAAGGCGCGCGAAGCTGGATTTGGGCGGCAAACCTCTGCCTGACGCGCCCCGCGGGACATACGACCCGCGTCCGACCGTTTTTGCGGCACATGTCCCGCTCGCTCGCGGGACACCTGCCTCGAGACGGCAGCGCTGCTCCTCGAGATACTCTCGCTCTCGATCGCAGCTGCTTCGGTCGCTCGATCAGCCTCGCACCCGGCAATCGCATCGCGCGATCCTGGAGACCACGATGACCGTTGCACCCAGAGCCCTCGTCGCCAGCTTTCTTGTCGCCTCGGCAGTCCTTTCACCTATGCCGGCGTTGGCGCAGGACAGCTATCCGAATGGTCCGATCAAGCTAGTGGTCCCGTTTCCCCCGGGAGGTTTGATAGACACGCTGACGCGAATGATTGCGGAGCAGCTCGCTGTAAAGCTGGGCCAGCCCATCATCGTCGACAACAAGCCCGGTGCGAGCGGCAACGTCGGCGCCGAGTTGGTTGCGAACGCGAAGCCGGACGGCTACACCTTGCTCTCATCGCCACCACCACCGTTGGTCCTGAATCAAAGCCTCTTCCCGCGCTTGCCGTTCGATCCCGCGAAGTTTGTCCCCATCACGATCCTGACCGGTGCGCCCAACGTATTGGTCGCCCATCCGAAAGTCCAAGCGGATAACGTGGCCGATCTCATCGCCCAGGCAAAGGCGCATCCCGGAAAGCTCAATTACGCATCGACCGGAAACGGCGGCACGCCACACGTGACGACCGAATGGTTCAAGGCCGCGGTGCACATGCAGATCGTCCATATCCCTTACCAGGGAGTGAAGGCACTCCAGGCTTTGCTTGCCGGTGAGGTCGACGTGATGTTTATCAACCTCGGCGATGCGCTTCCTACGTTCGCAGCGGCAAGCTGAAAGCTCTAGCGGTCGCGAGCGACAAGCGCATCGCGCAACTGCCCGGCGTGGCCACCGTTGCCGAAACGGTTCCAGGTTTCGTGTCGTCGACGTGGTTCGGAGTGGTCGCGACACCGGGGACACCGCCGGCTGTCGCGGCGAAGATCTCCGCCGCGATCAATGAGGCGCTACGAACGCCGGATATTGCAAGGAAGCTCGACGGCTTGGGCCTCGACCCAATCGGCGGATCACCGGCTCAGACCGGCGCCTTTTTGAAGGAGGAGTCCGAGCGCTGGAACAAGGTCATCCGCATGACCCATATCGAAGTCGATTGAGAGTCTTGCAATTGATCGGACGAAGGCGTTCGCAATGACCACTGTCGCAATGCCTGCCGGAAACCCGCTTTCCGCATCGTTCAGCATTGCGGGCTACCGCGATGTTGATGCAGCCGAGGACAAGCCGGCGTACTTCGCGTACCTAGACCGGATCGCCGAAGCGTTTAGGGCCGTAACCGAGTCCAGCGTCGATTTGTTGCGCCTCGACGTGGGCGGGTCGGTGCTGGATGTCGGCTGCGGGCATGGTACGTGTGTTCCCATGCTTGCACGGCGCGTCACCCCACGCGGTCGCGTCGTCGGGCTCGATTCGAGCCGCGCCATGATCGCCGAAGCGCATCGACGTTTCGATCACAGCGGTTTGCCTGTCGATCTTTGTGTCGGCAATGCCTGTGCCCTACCATTCGAACCCGGACTGTTCGACGCCGCTCGCGCCGATCGCGTTTTCATGTTCCTCGACGATCCGACGGAAGCACTGTCCGAGCTGGTTCGCGTGACGAGGCCGGGTGGCCGAATCGTCATCACCGAAGGTGACATCGGGACACATTCGATAGATGCGTCGGATGTCGAGACGACCCGTGCGATATTGGTCGCGTTGTGCGATCGCTCACCGAACGGTTGGATCGGGCGGCGGTTGCGCGCGATGTTCCTCGACGCCGGACTGCACGATGTCGAACTGCAGCTGGTACCGCTTCTGACAACGAGCTTCGCCGAATGGAACCACCGACTTGGTGTCGAGCGGTTTCTGCTGAATGCGATCGCGGGCGGCGTCATCGGGCGCGACAAGACGCTCGCTTGGCTCGAAGACCTTCGGGTGCGCGATGCGCAGGGTCGATTCACCGGCACCGCAATGCTGCACCTGGTGGCCGGCACACGTCCGATTTGCTGACCCAGGTGTCAAGCCCGCCGGACTGCACTCAGGACGCTCTGAACGACTGCTGATGGCCGCAGTGCCTGAGCGGATGACTGGTCTTCACATCGGCGAACGGCAGCAACGGGTCGACAACAGACTTTGGCCTGACCTAGCCGAAACGTCCGCAACCGCTGCAAAGCCGTTCGGCATTTGGGCGCGAATGTCAGCGACCGGTCGTAGAGGTCAGCCACCGACGGTAGCGGTCAGCGACCTCGCCGCGAATGTCGGCAGCTGGCGGCAGCGGCCCCGCCGTTCCTAACGCGTAGGATGCAGCGCGACGCCGGTGGCGGCGACCCGCATCGCGCCGTCCGGCGCGACGTCGACGCGCTCTCCGGAAGCGAGCCGATACTCGCTCAGGCCCGTCGGTTCCCAATGGTCGCCGCCGTCGGCGACGAGGTCCATGCGCAGCAGGTGCTCGTACGCCATCACCTTGTAGCGG
>Ga0157379_10004704_pt1 | contig 11721 bp, 11 predicted proteins | sample S25metaG_FD_121802 | JGI IMG/M metagenome (GOLD analysis project Ga0157379, IMG submission 121802) | Switchgrass rhizosphere microbial communities from Kellogg Biological Station, Michigan, USA - S2-5 metaG | ecosystem: Host-associated > Plants > Roots > Rhizosphere > Soil | place: USA... | reverse complement strand
CGAGCGGGCGCTCCTCCGGACCGCGCCTCGAAACGCGACGATGCTGGTGTCGCAGGCGCGTGAAGCCGCCGGGAAGGGCATCGAAGGGAACGCCGCCGACGAGGCGATCGAGCTGCAGCGCGCGCTGGGCATCGACCGGCTGCCTCGACGGATCCGCTGCTTCGACGTGTCGCAGCTCTTTGGCACCTACGTGGTCGCGTCGATGGTGACCTTCATCGACGGGCGGCCGTTCAAGAACGAATACCGTCACTATCGAATCCGGACCGTCGAGGGGCAGGACGACTTCGCTTCGATTGCCGAGGCGGTTCAGCGTCACGCGGGGCGGGTGACGGAAGGGGACATGGAGGCGGCCGACCTCGTGCTCATCGACGGCGGAATCGGGCAGCTCCAGGCGGCGCTGGCCGCGGTTCAGGGCACCCCCCTCGAATCCGTGCCGTTCGCCGGACTCGCGAAGCGGCTCGAGGAGATCGTGCGGCCGGGCGGCGCGCCGGTGCTCCGGCTGTCGCGGCGCTCGCCGGCGCTCAAGCTGCTCATGCGCGTTCGCGATGAGGCGCATCGGTTCGCGATCACCTACCATCGCACTCTCCGCGGGCGGGCGGTTCGCAGCACCGAGCTCGAGAAGGTGCCCGGTCTCGGTCCCAAGCGGCAGGCGCTGCTCTTACGCCGGTTCGGCTCGGTGGAGAGGCTCAAGCAGCAGCCCGTCGGTGCGATCGCGGCGGTGCCGGGGATTGGAGAGCGTATGGCTGCGAGGATTCTCGAGGTGGTTGGAAGCGCGGGAGGACAATCGTGAGCAGCACGACCCAGAAACCGAGAACGCCGCGGAGCGCCATGGAGCCGCGTGCACGTCGCACGGCGACGAAGCCCGAACGTCAGCCCGTGGCTGCCGCGAGCGTGAAGACTCCGCTCGGGAAGGTCTGGATCCTCGCGACCGAATCGGGACTGCGCGAGATCCGCCTCGCGGACGAGGGGCGGCCGACGCGCCAGGAGATGAACGCACGCGGATGGAAGCTGGTCCGGAAGAAGAAGTGGACCGACCCCGCGCGCAGGATGCTCGAGCGCTATCTCGAAGGGCGCGAGCGCCGCCTCGAGATCGAGCTCGACCTTGCGATCGGCACTCCGTTCCAGCGCCGCGTGTGGGACGCCGCGCGTCGCATTCCGTACGGCGCGGTCGTCTCCTACGGGGAGCTCGCGAGCATGGCGGGTGGATCGGGGGCGCAGCGCGCGGTGGGAAACGCGCTGGGCGCGAATCCCGTGCCGATCGTGGTGCCGTGTCATCGAATCATCCACGCCGATCAGTCGATCGGCGGATTCTCGTCGGGACTCCGCTGGAAGCGTCATCTGCTCACCATCGAGCGAGGTCAGCTCGAGCTCACGTACACGAAGCCGCGGCGGTCGCTCTTCGGTCGATGACCAACCCGCGCCCGGCCAAGAGCGCAGCCAAGCCCTCGCCGCTCGGCGCCGACGTCGAGCGCTTTCGCGAGCACCTGGCGCTCGAGCGCCGCATGAGCGACCACACCGTGCGTGCCTACGTCCGGGACCTGGAGCAATACGGCCGGTTCCTCGGCGGGCGCCGAATCCGGACCGCGGGCTCGGCCAGCGCGCGGGACATCGAGGAGTACATGCGGGGAGCCAAGTGGGCCGCGTCCACCGTGGCCCGCAAGCTGGCCGCCCTCCGCGCCTTTCACGAGTTCTTGCGCCGGCGCGGCGTGACGGGAGACAATCCCGCGCTTCAGGTTCGCCCGCCGCGCCGCTCGCGGCCCTTGCCGGATGTGCTCTCGGTGCCGCAGGTGGAGGCGCTCCTCAAGGCGCCGCACGGGCAGGAGCCGGCGCAGATCCGCGACCGAGCGATGCTGGAGGTGGCCTACGCGACGGGACTCCGGGTGACGGAGCTCACGAAGCTCCGGATCGAGGAGATCGACCCGGAAGAACAGCTGGTCCGCTGCATGGGCAAGCGGTCGCGCGAGCGGATCGTGCCGTACGGGAACCAGGCGAAGCGCGCCCTCGGCGAGTATCTCGACCGCGCTCGTCCGGGCTTCGTGCGGGACCGGAGCGAGCGGGCGGTGTTCCTGACGCGCTTCGGCCGGCCGTTCAGTCGGATGGGTTTCTGGAAGCTTCTCAAGGGCTACGCGAAGACCGCGGGGATCGAGCAGCCGGTGTCTCCGCACACGCTTCGCCACTCGTGCGCGACGCACCTGCTCGAGGGGGGATGCGACCTCCGCGTGGTGCAGGAGATCCTGGGGCATCGCTCGATCGAGACGACGCAGATCTACACCCACCTCGACCGCGGGTATCTGCGCGAGGTGCACACGCGATTTCACCCCCGGGCCTAACAGCCCAAGCCGGAACGTGGAGGACTGGATGACGAGGATTGGGGCTGAATCCGGGCGCTGTCGCTGGGTGCTCGGCCTCGCGGTCATGGCCGTGCTGTCCCTCCTGGCGTTCGGCAGCGCGCGCGCCGAGGAGTTCGATCTCTCGGGACTCGGGCCCGATGCGCAGGCCGCGCTCGGCCCGATCCGCTACGCGTCCGCGGTCTCCATGCGTCAGCCGCCTCCGGCAGAAAAGCCGCGTGCCCCCCTCCTCCGCCGCCAGCGGCCGAACACGATCTCGATCGGCATCCAGGGTGACTACGGGATCATCCGTGGGAACTCGCGCCTCGCCGACGGCTTCAGCGACGGTCCGGGCTACTCGTTCCGCTTCCGGTACATGCTGGCGCCGTCGTTCGCGCTCGGTTTCTCGTTCGAGAGTCAGCGCTTCTACGACAAAGGGGGCCTCCCCTCGACCGAGCTTGGTGCGGGGGACAGCACCGTGGTGATGACCACCGTCGGAATGGAAGGCGTGTTCTACATCCATCGCGAGCGCGAGGTGAACCCCTACTTCGTGACCGGTTTCGGCTATGCGAGTCCTGACGTCGTGGATGAGGTTCGCGGCAGCGCGCGCGTGAACGAGGGCATGTTCCTCGTGATGGGGGCCGGCCTCGAGCGGTTCATCCGGCCGCGCTTCTCCCTCGATTTCACGCTCCGCGGCGAAGCCCTCATCAGCAACTCCGAATTCACAGGCGTCGGCACGATCAGTGCGGGCATCCATCTCTATCCAGGAGACTAGCGCCGCATGCGGGTGACGTTCTGGGGCGCGGCCCGAACGGTCACGGGCTCCAAGCATCTCCTGACCGGCAGCGGCGGCACCGTCCTCCTGGACTGCGGCCTCTTCCAGGGTCGCCGCGCCGAATCCGAAGCGAGAAACCGCGCGCTTCCGTTCAACAGCGCCGCCGTCGACGCGGTCGTGCTCTCGCACGCGCACATCGACCACTCCGGCGCGCTGCCCGTCCTCTGCCGTAACGGCTTCGACGGGAAGATCCACGCCACGAAGACGACCGTCGACCTCTGCCGTCCGATGCTCCTCGATGCGGCACACATCCAGGAGAAGGATGCCGAGTTCATGAACAAGCGCCGGAACCACAATCACAGGGGCGATCCGGTGCAGCCCCTCTACACCACCGAGGACGCGGAGCGCACGCTCGACCATCTGGTGGGGGAGGAGTACGAGACCCCATTCGAGCCGATACCGGGGGTCTCCGTCATGTTCCACGAAGCGGGGCACATCGCGGGCGCCGCCGCCGTATCGGTCCGCTGGAAGGATAACGGGCGCGAGGGATCGCTCGTCTACTCCGGCGACCAGGGACGCCCGAACCGCCCCATCCTCAAGGATCCGACCCCCCTTCCCAAGGCGGACTACCTCATCATGGAGGGGACGTACGGCGGGAAACAGCATCCCGACGAGCAGACGCTCTGGACCTCGTTCGAAGCGGTTCTCAAGGACGCGATCGCGCGAGGCGGCCGGATCGTGATCCCGGCCTTCGCGGTCGGACGAACGCAGGAAGTGGTCTACGCGCTCGACCAGCTGTTCCGCTCGGGGCGCGTTCCGGAGCTCCCGATCTACATCGACACGCCGCTCGGGATCGAGGCGCAGTCGATCATCCGGAGCCATCCCGAGGTCTTCGACGACGAGACCGCGGCGGACCTTCGCGCCGGGGGCGATCCCTTCGGCATGCGGCGGGCCACGCTGGTCCGGGATGCCGAGGACTCGAAGAAGCTGAACGACAAGCCGGGCACCTTCATCACGGTCTCGGCTTCGGGCATGTGCGAAGCGGGGCGCATCCTGCACCACTTGAGGCACACGATCGGCGACGCCAAGCACACCATCGTGATCATCGGCTACCAGGCCGAAGGGACGCTGGGGAAGCGCCTCGTCGACCACGTGCCCGAGGTGAAGATCTTCGGCGAGCCCTTCGAGGTGCATGCGAAGGTTGTCGTGCTGAATGGATTCAGCGCGCACGCGGATCACGACGCGCTCGTCGCGCAGGTGGTGGCGTGCGGCGCGCCGAAGGGCGTCGCCATCGTGCACGCGGACCTCGAGCGGGCCGAGGCCCTGAAGGCCGGCCTTCCGTCGCCGGAGCGCGTCCGGATCCCCACCGAGGGTCATACCTGGGAGCTCGCGTGACCCGCGAGGAGCGCCGCGGGCGCTCCCTCGGTTTCCGCGTCGGCGACCGGGTCCTCCACAAAGAGTTCGGCGAAGGGCTCATCGTCGAGGTTCGCGACCGGGACGGCTTCGAGGTCCTCGAGATCGCCTTTCCTGACGGGATCCGCCGCCTCACCTCGCTCTATCCGCTCGAGCCCGCGCGCGGCGCGGGGCGCGCGACGTCGGCGCCCGCGGTCTCGGCCGCGACGTCGGCGCCGGCGCTGCGCCTCGGCACCGATCTCCCGGCGCGCGGGCAGTTCCGGATCGCGCCGGGCGCGGACGAGCTCTTCCAGCGACTCGTTTCCGGTCCCTACGACGCGGCGCTCGATCACGAGATCCGCTTGCGCGTGGAGCGCTACACGCTCCATCGCGGGTTCGACCGGCTCCTCTGCCTCGAGCGGCTCCACGACGTCCAGAAGTACGAGCACCAGACCCAGGCGTGCGTCACCGTGCTCCGGCGCATGCGCGGCCGCGCGCTCCTCGCGGACGAGGTGGGGCTGGGGAAGACGATCGAGGCGGGGCTCGTGCTCAAGGAGTATCTCCTCCGTGGGCTCGTGCAGCGCGCGCTCATTCTCGTGCCGGCGTCCCTGGTGGAGCAGTGGGACCAGGAGCTGAGGCGGAAGTTCGATCTCGAGTTCGCGATCCTGAAGCACGGGCACGCCTGGTGGGAGGAGCCGCTCCTGCTTGCGTCGATGGACACGGCGAAACTGCTCCGGCATCGGGACAAGGTGGCGTCGGCCGCGTTCGATCTCGTCGTCGTGGACGAGGCGCACCGGCTGAAGAATCAGAAGACGCTCGCGTGGAAGTTCCTCGACCGTCTCGCGCCGCGCTACCTCCTTCTCCTGACCGCGACGCCGGTGCAGAACGACCTTCACGAGCTCTACAACCTGGTCCAGCTCCTCCGCCCTGGCCTGCTCGGCACGTACCGCACGTTCGGGCGCGAGTTCATGCGGCGGGGGGACCGCCGCATGCCGCAGAACACCGGGCGCCTGGCCACGCTCCTCGGGGAGACGATGATCCGCACGACGCGCGCGAGCACGTCGATCCGCTTCCCGAAGCGCGAGGTGACGAACGTCCACTTCGACCTGAGCGTTCCCGAGCGGGAGATCTACGACGACGTGACGCGTCTTGTCCGCCGGCTCGTCCAGGGACAGAAGGAGAACAAGCGCGGCGCGATCAAGCTGACGCTCCTCACGCTCCAGAAGGAGATCGGGTCGAGCTCGTGCGCCGCCGTCCCGACACTGGGGAAGCTCCTCGCGCGGGAGACTCCGGGGCCCGCACGGACGGAGCTGGAGGACCTCCTGGTTCGCGCGCGCGCCGTGGACACCAACGCCAAGTTCGAAGGGGTGACTCGCCTTCTCGGCTCCTCGCGCGACAAGGTCGTCATCTTCACCCAGTTCCGGGCCACGCTCGAGTTCATCGCGCGATCGCTGCGGGCGCTCGGCATCCGGACCGCCGTCTTCCACGGCGCGCTCACGCTGCGCGAAAAGGAAGCGGCCATCGCCCAGTTCCGCGACCGCGCCCGCGTGCTCGTGAGCACGGAGGCTGGAGGCGAGGGGCGGAATCTCCAGTTCTGCCGGCTCCTCGTGAACTACGACCTTCCCTGGAATCCGATGCGGATCGAGCAGCGCATCGGGCGGCTCCATCGACTGGGACAGCAGCACGACGTCCACGTCTACAACTTCACCGCGCGGCAGACGGTCGAGTCGTACGTGCTCGAGATCGTGCACGAGAAGATCAATCTCTTCCGATCGGTGATCGGCGATCTCGACATGGTCCTGGGCCCGTACGCGGAGGCGGGCTCGTTCGAGGACGCCGTCTTCTCCATCTGGGCCGGAGCGCGCGGGGATCGCGATCTCGACCGTGAGTTCTCGAAGCTCGGCACCGCGCTCCTGGTCGGCCGCAAGCGCTATGACGCGGTCGAGGAGCTGGACCGTCGCCTGCTCGATGGCGTGGACCATGACCCGAAATAGGCGCGGCGAGCGTAGCGAGCTCCCGGAGATCCTCGCCTCCATCCTCGAGGCGCGCGGCGCGACGATCGCGAAGCAGGGGACGGTCTGGGAAGCGTCGCTGCCCGCGGACCTCGCGGGCGTGCTCGGGACCGAGAGCGTGCGCCTGGTCGCCGCTCCGGCGGGACGGGCCGCGCGAGGCGCGGAGATGGATGCCGGGCTCACCGAGCGCATCCTGCTCCTCGGCCGCTCCCGCGGCGAGGTCGTGCGGCTCGTCGCGCACACGTCCCGCCCGGCGCGCGCCGGCGCCGAGGTGAGGACGTGGGTAAGGCTCCACTGGAGGATCCGCTACGGCATCGACGAGCTGCCGGAGGAGCTTCTCGTTCAGCGCCTTCCGGTGGGGCCGACGGGGGGCCTCATGGCGCCGCCGGACGCGGCCTTCGGGACCCCCTCGGACGAGGACCTGCCGCATCCCGACCCGGAGCTCCTCGCGGGCGCGTGGATGCGCGGCCTCCGGCTCCTCGAGTCGCGCATCCGTCGAAAGCTGCAGCCGCACGAGGACCGCATGCGCCGGGAGCTGAACCGGGAGATGCGCACCCTCAGCATCCACTACCGCTCGTTGATCGCGGAGGAGCGGACCGGGCGGAGAAAGCGCGGGGAAGGGCGCGAGGCGGGGCGGATCTTGCAATTGAAGGAGGACTGGGAGCGGAAGCTCTCGGCGGCCGTTCGGCAGCGCGTCCTCGACACCGAGGCCAAGCTCGTCGCGGTGGCCCTCCTGTCGGTCGTCCCTGGCGGAAAGCCTTCGCGAGCCGAGCCTTCGGCGGCAGCCCCGAGGCGCCGCCGGCGCGTTTGACGCGGCACGCCAGAACGCGTAAAATCATCCGCTCACCCTTTCAGGAGGGCTAATTTGTCGACCCATCTCGTCAAGCATCAGAAGATCACGAAGCGGCAGATGAAAGAAGACCCGCTCGTGACTGCCGCCTTCAAGGCCACCGCTCAGTGGGAGCGCCATGGCAACCGGATCCTCGTGGGCATCGGCGTGCTCGCCCTCCTCGCCCTCCTTGGCTTCTTCATGATGCAGGCCCGCAGCAAGGCCGAAGCGAAGGCCTCCGGGGACCTCTTCCGCGCCAATCTGGCCGCGATGCAGGGGGACTACGTGAGCGCGGCCCCGATTCTCAAGGAGATCGTCGACAACGAGCCTGGAACGGCCGCCGCGCGGGACGCGATGCTCCTCCTCGGCGACAGCTTCGCGTCGCAGCAGAAGCCCAGCGACGCGGCGCAGTGGTACCAGAAGTACATCGACAAATCCGGCGGGGACAAGGATCGCCAGCGCATCGGCTATCTCGCGCTCGCCTCGGCGCTCGAGGACGCGGGCCAGTTCGGTCCGGCCGCGACCGCTTTCTCGCAGTCCGCGGACCGCTCGACCACGGACAATCTCCGTGGCCGCGCGATGCTGGGCCAGGCGCGCTGCCTCGCCCGCGCGGGGCAGACCTCGAAGGCGGTCGACGTTTACAAGAAGATCGCGCTCCTGCCGCAAGCGGAAGTGACGATCACCAACGCCGCCAACGTTCGCTTGGGCGAGCTCCAGGCCGCTCCGACCACACCCTAGTTTCGCGGTCTCGTGCCGCGTCCGATCTTGCTCGCGCTGGTGTGGCATCTCCACCAGCCGAGCTATCAGGATGCCGAGACCGGCGCCGACCTCCTTCCCTGGACGCGCCTCCACGCAACGAAGGATTACCGTGACATGGCGCGCGCGCTCGCGGGAACGCCGCGCGTGCGGGTCACGTTCAACCTGACTCCGGTCCTCCTCGAGCAGCTCGACGCAATCGGCGCGGGACGTATTGATCCCTACCTCGAGGTCGCGCGAACGCCGGCCGCATCGCTCACCGCCTCGCAGACCTCGTTCCTCCTCGCCCGGTTCTTCGACGTGAACCACGACCGCATGCTGAATCCATTCCCACGCTATCGGGAGCTGTTCGAGCGAAAGGAAGCGGGGGGTGCGTTCACCGCGGACGACCTGCGGGATTTGCAGGTCTGGTTTCACCTGGCGTGGGCGGACCCCACGTTTCGCGGAGGGCCGCCTCTTCGATCGCTGATGGAGAAGGGGAGGGGATTCAGCGAGGAGGACAAAGAAACGCTCCTCGACTGGGGCATCGCGTGCGCGCGCGACGCGGCTCAGGACTATCGCGATACCGCCGCGCGAGGACAGGCCGAGCTCATCACCTCGGCTTACAACCATCCGATCCTGCCGCTTCTCATCGACTCCACGGCGCCGCGCGAGGTGTCGCCGTCCGCCGTGTTGCCGGATCCCGCGTTCCGAGCGCCCGAGGACGCGGCGGCGCAGATCGCGCGCGCCCGTGGGTCGCACGCGACGCGCTTCGGCACGGCGCCCAAGGGCACGTGGCCGCCGGAGGGAGCGGTGAACGATGCCGCGCTCGCCGCACTCGCTCGCGGCGGCTTCGCCTGGGCGGCCTCCGACGAGACCGTGCTCCAGGGGGCTCTCGCTGCGCGGGATGGCTCCGTGCGCGACTGGCCCGCCGCGCTCTATCGACCCTATCGCGTCGAGACCGCGGGAGGCGAGATCGCGATGGTGTTTCGCGACCGCGCGCTCTCCGATCGGATCGGATTCACGTACGCGAGCTGGAACCCGGACGACGCCGCGCGCGATTTCGTGGAGCGCGTGCGGGCGGCGGGGAACTCGGCCACCGGTGACGGCCCCGCTCTCGTTGCGGTGATCCTGGACGGTGAGAACTGCTGGGAGTCCTACCTGGATGACGGGCGGCCGTTCCTCGAGTCGCTCTACGGGCTGCTCGAGCGCGACGGACAGATCGAAGCCGTCACGATGTCGGAGGCGATCCAGCGCGTGCCGCCGAGCGAAACGCTGACCCACGTGCCAGTCGGCGGCTGGATCCGCGCCGATCTCGGCATCTGGATCGGGCAGGAGGACAAGAATCGCGCGTGGACCGAGCTCGCGCGGGCTCGCGCCGCGGTGGAGGGTGCGAGACCGCGCGACCCGGCCAAGGCGGACGCGGCCCTGGAGGAAATCTACGCCGCCGAGGCCAGCGACTGGTTCTGGTGGTATGGCGACGATCACCCGAGCGCGCATCGCGCGATCTTCGACCGGCTCTTCCGGCTGCGCCTCGCGCGTGCATACGAGCTCGTCGGCGTTGCCTTGCCCGGCGCCCTGCGATCGAGCCTGCGCCAAGACGCGAGCCAGGCGGAGGCGGAACTGGCAGGCGTGTCGGACCACGCTCCGTCGGGCTTTCCGTACGTGAGGCCGACGATCGATGGGCGGAGCAGCCACTTCTACGAATGGATGGGCGCCGTCGAGCACGGCGCGTCGGGCGAGAGCGGAGCGATGCATCGCGCCTCGGCCGTGGTGCGCTCCGTGCGCTTCGGCGGTGACGGACACAATCTCTACATCCTGATCGACGCCGCTCCGCGCCCGGATGGGGGAATGGCGATCGCGATCGAGACCGCTGGGGGACGCATGGCTCGCGTTCCGCTCCAGCAAGGACAGGGGGAGCCATCCTGGACGGGATTCGTCTCCACTGGAGACGATCGGGGGGAGTACGCCGCCGGCGACGTGGTGGAGCTTCGGCTTCCCCTCACCGAGCTCGGCGCGCGGGCCGGGCAGTCGACGGCGTTTCGGATCCTGCTCGAGCGGGACGGGGCCCGCGAGGAGATCGTGCCCGCGGCCGGATGGCTGACCCTGCCGGCTGCCGGCGCTCATCCCGAGCTGGACCTCTGGTCCGCGACCTGACCGTGCGCCCCGGTTTGCTTGACGCCTCCGGGATCGCGTGCTATTCGTGCGCCGTGAGCGTCGACGCGCCGCAGGGCGCTGTCCCGGAAGATGAGATCGCGCGGGGACGGCTCCTCGCGTCGGTGGCCTACCTGCCTGGCCTCTGCTTCATCGGACTTCTGGGCGCGCCCGAGAACCGGTACGTCGGGTTCCACGCCCGCCAGGGCTTTCTCCTCCTCCTGGTCGAGGTCGTGATCGCGATCGCGCTCGCGATCTACGACGGTTCCATCGGCATGATCCCGGTCGTAGGATTTCTGGTTGGGGCTCTCCTCAAGTTCATCTTGTGGATGAGCATCCTCGCGTTAACCGTTTACGGCGTTGTGAAAGGAGCATCCGGCGAGATGGCCCGAATTCCGGTTCTGGGCGAAGCGATCGAGAAGGTGCCGTTCTGATGGCGAGTCCCGGCGAAAAGAAGTTCTGGCTGTTGAGGCGGCTGGCTCGTGCATTCAACGTGGCCGCCTGGATCGTCCTGGGTCTGGTCGTCCTGGTGACGCCGGTCGCGGTGGCCCGGTTCCTCCTGCAGCACAACCAGGAAGAAGTCGTCTTCTGGCTCAGCTACGCGGCCTCCGGGCTCCTGATCTTCATCAACCTAATCTGGGTGGCCCAGTCGATCCAGGTGATCCTGGCCATCGAGGAGAACACCCGGCACGCGACGTTCGTGCTCGAGAAGCTGACGACCCTGACGCAGCAGATCCGGGACCGGCTCCCGGATGGCGAGAGTGGTGGAGCGACGGGGTCGGATGCGGGGGTTGGCGGGCTGGGCGGGTCCGGGGCGCGATAGCGGGCCCAGGGCACGCGAGGAAATGTCGGATAAGAACTATTATGTCAACTTCCACTCGGGCGTAGCAGGCTCTTCCATCGGTTTCTTGGTGGAAGTTGACATCAAATAGTCCGAGGTGGGCTCCTTTCCCCTACGGTGCTTGACTTTGCAATCGATTGTCCTGATTGGGTTTGGGATTGACCTTCTAGCTGGTCCGCTGTATCATTGGGGGCGTGGTTATTCCTCGGTTCTTCTTCCGCGTCTGAGACCCCGGCTGAGCCATCCATGAGTTCCTCCCAGGTTCGTGAGCGGTTCCTGTTTCCGCGGGAGCCTTTGCTTCACTTGGCCGACCTTGGCGGACCGACCAGAGGGCGGGCTCCCAGGGTGGATGAGGGTTGGGACGTTACGCTTGGCCATTCGGCCCGTTACGCGCTTTACAGACTGCTTCAGGGGCTTCCGCGGACCTCTCGCGACGAGGTGCTGGTGCCGGCGTTTGTCTGCATTGCGCTGGTGGAGCCGATCTTGGCTGCCGGGTACAAGGTGCGGTTCTTCGACAATCCGTCGCTGACCGAAACGGATCTCGATCGGATCCGGGATCTGGCCACGGATCGCACCCTGGCCGTGGTGGCCGTCCATGTCTTCGGGTTCCGGCAGGACACGGCGGGGCTGGCCGGCCTTTGCCGGGACCGTGGAAT
>Ga0157379_10004702_pt1 | contig 11723 bp, 20 predicted proteins | sample S25metaG_FD_121802 | JGI IMG/M metagenome (GOLD analysis project Ga0157379, IMG submission 121802) | Switchgrass rhizosphere microbial communities from Kellogg Biological Station, Michigan, USA - S2-5 metaG | ecosystem: Host-associated > Plants > Roots > Rhizosphere > Soil | place: USA... | reverse complement strand
TGACGGATGACGGGGAGGCCTGATGGTTGAGTGGCTGCAGGTGCTCGGGGCGATCGCGGTCGTGACGATGGCCGAGTGGCTGCTGGTGCTCGGGGCCTGTGGGATCGGCGCGCTGCTGGCCGTCGGGGCGGTGCAGCTCGGGGTGTGGTTGGGGACGACGAAGATCACGAAGACATAAATCATTGATACGCGCGTCGGACCGCTGACACTCTTTGAAGTCGGCAGGAACTACCGCAGAGGAGAGATGGGGTGCAGTGATGGGACAAGCATTCGACCGTGACGGAAACGTGCTCGGGTCCGCCGAAGGCGACAGCATGCGCGAGGTGCTCGATTCACTTCAGAAGATGCACCCGGGTGCTGAGGAAATCCGCATCAAGGCGATGCGGGAGAAAATCGAGACCGCCGAGCGGACGGCGGCGGCAGCGTCGACGCCGCCACCTGATCCGATGGAGCAGTTCTTTGCGTACGCGCATCTCCCGGCTCACTTGCAGGCGATCAGTGCGCCGTTCGGCCAACTGGCGACGCATATCGTCGCCACGCTGCCACGGAATCCTGAACGGACCGTCGCGCTCCGGAAATTGCTCGAGGCGAAGGACTGCGCGGTGCGGGCGCTGCTGTTCAAGTGACGGCCGCCGACGCGTCCGATCCCCATGCCGGTAGTACGGGAAAGCTGACCACGCGCGACTGAATCCGCCTTCAGCGGTCGAGACTCCGGAGCCCGCGTTCGAGCGTCTTGGTGTGGGTACCGGGGAAGCTGTGCTCGATCAGCGCGAGATCCGCGGCGCCGCGGGCGTTCCAGATCAAGCGGAGCTGCTGGGCGATCTGTGACGCGCGGGTGGCACGCAGCCACCCGCCGGCCAGCGGATGCTCACCTTCATCGATGCCCAGCCCTTCGAGAAGGTCGCGCGCGATCTGATCGAAGTCGGGGGTCTCAGGCATCAGCCGGATCCTTCGCGGGTGCCGGCCACACGCGCACGGCCTCACCCGTCGGCCCTTCGATCCAGAGTTCATCCGGAGCGCAGAGCGTCGCATCGAGCCGGACCGGCATCCCGAACAGCGTCAACGCTTGCCCCACGAAGTACCGCTGTCCGCCACATGTGATGTACAGGTGTGAGCGTTCCGCCGTCGATCGATCCGCGTACGGTTGCTCGACCACATGCTGGATCCGACAGCGGGGACAGGGGTAGGGATCGCCGGGCTGCAGTGGTCTGTGGTCAGGCACGGTTCACACTGTCACAGCCATTCGGGCATTCCGCGCAGTTGTGACACACGGCGTGCCGACACACACTGCACCGCAACTGGGTCTCGGCGAAGCAGACGACACACTCCCTTGGCAGCCAACGCCCATCCTCTCCGTATCCGGAGCCGTACGCATCCTCGTTTGCAGCATCAAGTAGATGCGCAATTCTTTTCTTTTCGGCGGCGTCGCGTGCTTCTTGTTCGTCCGGGTCGAGGTGGAGATCATCGATCATGCGGACCTCGAGGTTTTTGTCTGCTTCACCGGGCGCCCACCAAGTTTCCCGTTTTCCCGCGACGCGGCGATCTTGGCGGGCGAGCGCGAGGTACCGCCGATCGACCCACCCTTGCGCCCGAGCAAGGCGGCCGCCGCTTGCAAATCTCGTTTCGTGGCCATACGTAGAGTATAACCCAAAGCGAATTAAGTTGACGAGCTTAGGCCGGGCGAGTAGGATCAAACGGTTACAGAGCGAGAGCGGCCGGTGCTGATAACACCGTCCGCCCTCTAACCCGTCAACCGTGTGTAGCGGTCGAGCGGGCTGCCCACCAGTCTAAAGGGGAGCCTTGCCGTCCGGCAACGAGGCGCCCATGATCCCGAAGTTTCTGCAGCCCGAACATCTCTCATTCGCGTCGATTGAGATCCTCCACGCGCGGCTGACCGACAGCCAACCGCCCGCGCCCGTCGTCGTCTGCGCTTGGTGCGTGGACTTCGATCCGACGACGGTCCGCGGCGCGAGTCACGGCATCTGCGCGGCGTGCGCGGCGAAGCTCGAAGAGGGGATGCGCTGATGGCGGGAGCGGACGCGACGGGTTGTCGCACCTGAGCGGGGCAATCGGCACCAGCCGCGCCCGCGTGGGGAAGTCTCACACGGGTTTCCCAGCAGCGAATCCGATTGCGCCCGCTCAGACCGGGACGGGGCTACTTCGCCTCGTTTTTGGGGGGCCTCGGCAGCTTCCCGCGCGTGGTCCCGCCGGTCCAGCCGAACGGCTGCAGGCGGATGTTCCGGACCAGCTCGGTCGGGATCCAGGCGACCTCGCCGTGCTCGTCCTGACAGCGCTCGACCGGCGAGAAGCCGACCATGTTGCCCGTCATGTCGATCTGCACCATCCCGATGCCGTCGACGTCCCCGTAGAGGAGTTGGGGGTAGGCATCGAAGGCCGTGAGGCTCCCGATGGGAAGGTTGCCATAGTCGGCTTGCTTGGCTTGACCGAGGAGCTTCTTCGCGAGAGCGAGCAACATGATGGAACCTCCTGAACCGAGTTACCGAGGGGTGCTCGGTTCAGGAGTCTACACCTGTCGGAGGACGACAGGAGGACGAACCATCCAGCCGCGCGTTAGTTCGTCATGAGACCGTGATCGTGCGCGTGCCTGTGGCGGTGCGTCCCGACGCGGGATCGGTGACCCGGACCTTGATCGTCTTCACGCCGACGCTGCCGTAGCTCGTCGTCTGCGTGTTCCCGTTGGGCCCGGGGGTCACGACGTCCGTCGTGCCGTCGCCGTCATTGTCCCATTCCCATTGGAAGGTCGCTGGGAGCGCGCGGGTGGAGGTCACCGTGGCCGTGAACGTGACCCATCCGTCGACGGCGGGCGTCGAGTTGGGGCTCACGGTGATGTTCACAAACAGCGGGGCTTGCGCGGTCACCGTGATCGGGGTCGATCCCGTCCCGCTAGCCAACCCGCCGGTCACGACAACGGTGGATGTCACCGTCGAGGCGGTGGAATACGTGCAGCTGGTCGTGTTCGTACCGGTCGTGACGATCGCGGTGCCGTCACCCAAGCAGTCCCATTTGAAACTCGTCGGCGCCACGGCGCCGTTGACGCGCGTGACGGTCGCGGTGAGCGTCGACGGGTCGCCGACGACGACCGTGGACGGCGTCGCGACCAGCGAGACGGTATACGACGGGGCCGGTGGTGGCGGAGTGGGCGCGGGTAGAGGAATCGGCATCGGCAGGACCGTCGTGGGCGTGGACGCACTCGCGGTGCGCCCGATCGCGTCCGTGACCGTCAGCTTAATCACGTAGTCACCGGCGGCGGTGTAGCTATGGCCCGACGTGGCGCTCGAGCCTGTGAACGCCGTACCGTCGCCCCAGGTCCATGCCAGGATCGTCGCCGGGCCGTTGATGATAGTGGCGATGGTGGTGACGGAGAGCGGGCCAGCTTGGACGGTGATCGTCACGCTGAGCGGCCCAGCGGGCGGTGTGGGCGTCGGCCCGGGATTGGGCGTCGGTCCGGGTGCGGGCGACGGCGTGGGGCCCGGCTCCGGCGGCGCGGGGGGCGGGACGGGCAGCGTTTGATTGGAGACGCGCGTGGTGGTCGTGATCGCGCCGGCGTGCGCCGTGACGGTCGCGGTCCCGACGCCGGTGATCGTCGTGGCGGCCGTGCCGTCGGCGCCGGTCTCGAGCGAACTCGGCGCGAGCGTGCCGCCATCCGCCGCGAAGCTCACCATCACATGCGGAAGCGCGGCGCCGTGCAGGTTGCTCACCAACGCGGTGATGGTCGAGTGGCCGCCTTGTGCGCCGACGCCCGTGATCGCCGTCAACGTGAGGGCGTAGGGGACATCGTTCGCCATCGGGGGGACGGGTGTGGGCGCGTCGGGGGCGTGATACGCGCAGGCGCCGAGGCTGAGCACGCACACCGCGGCCAACCAGGCGGTCAGCAGTTTCAGGATCAGGGCTTTCACCGTGACGCCCTCGCGCGCGGCTTTCGCCTGGACCTGCGCCCAGAACTCGGGATTGAGATCGTAGAGGGTAAAAGACGGCATGGGAACCTCGCAGACGCCCGCGATGGGGCCGCGTGAAGAGGTCAGGACTGGGGTCTGACGCGATCGAGTATGCGCGGCTGCCGCGCTGGCGCGGCGGCAATCGGGCGTGCGCAGTGCACGGGGTGACGCGGAATCGAGCGCACAGTCCCGAAACGGAGCAGCGCCTGTGCGCGGGCGGCGCACTGCACGCGTTTTAAGGGGCCGTGCGTCCGTGGTACCATCGACCGAGCCGAGCTGCCGGCCAGGCGACTTCTGGAAAAAGTTGCACCAAAAGTTGCTGCGGTAAGAATTCAGGCGCGAATCGGTCGTTTACGGTGCGCCTCCTAAGCGGGGGGCCGCCGGTTCAATTCCGGCCGGGCGCGCCACTCTTCTAAGTGTTTCGATCGATTGCGTATCAACCGGGTCCCCCACCTGACCCCACCAAGCCCCGTAAAAAGTTGCAGGAAAGTTGCGGGCTACGTCTTCTTGCGGCGCCGCCGTGGTCGGTGCACCTGGTTGAACGCCGCGGCCGCGCGGGCGACGCCCGCCGCAACGGCCGCGTGCATGTAGCGCTCGCTCGTCTTCAGTGAGGCGTGCCCGAGGTATTCCTTGACGGCCTTCAGGTCTCGGGTGATGCGGTAGATCTCGGTCCCCAGCGAATGCCGCAGGTCGTACGGGCGGATGTCCGGGACGTCGTCGAGCTCAAGACGGACGCGTGCGATCGCGGCGTGCCAGATTCGGCCGAGCGTCGAATTCGAGAATCCACCCCAGGCCTGCTGCCGATCCATCTCGCGCAACGCGGCCGTGCCTTTCTTTGTGAGCTTGATCACACGCATCGGCGTGTCATCCCCTTCGCCCTTCGCGCGGCCGCGGATGATGAGCGTGCCCGCCTTCCGGTTCCAGTCCTGCCGCCGATCGACGCGCTTCAATTCGCTGTGGGCGATCCCGAGGTACGCGATGGCCTTCAGGCGCGCCCGGCTCTTCGACGGGACCATCGCCTTGAAGATGCGCTCGAGGAGGCGGTACGGTCGCCCTCGAGGCAGCGCACCGGCCTCCTTGAACCGCGGCACATCGCGCAGCGGGTTCTTGGCGCTCTTGCCGTCCAGACGATGCCACAGGTGCATCAACGCCGTGCGCCGACGATTGCACGTCGCCGCCGTGAGGCCGCTCGCTTTCCACGCGTTCATGACCGTCGTGAGTTCACGCGCCTTGATGCCGCGCCGCGGCCGATCGGCGCCGAGCGCGGTCACCCAACACCCGAGGTCGTAGGTCCGTTGATCGAGCGACGGCATTTCGGTGACGAGTGCGAGGTAGTCCACGACGTCGGCCGCGAGGCCGCCGCTCGGCGGGAGATCCTCGTCGACGCCGAGCTGCTGCGTGCGGATCTTCGTGCGCTCGTCGTGGCGCCAATCCTTCAGCGTTTTGATCGCGGTGTCGAACGGGAAAGTCTTGCTGAAGTACCGCCCATGGACGCGGCCGTACACGCGCCAGCGTCCGCTCGCGAGGCGGCGGATCCCCTTGGGCGGCTTAGGCTGGCCCGCACGCGGTGACACTTTTCCGCGATCCGGCGCGCCGATTTGTGTCACCGGCGCAGCAGCCGCCGGATCATGTCATCCACTACGCTTTCGAGAATCCGAACGCTTTCGGGTTCGAGCAACACGAGGACCTGGAGCTTGTCGGCGAGACTTTTGGAGAATTGCCGCGCTCGTAGCCCGGCGTAGCTGGTTGGCGAGCTCACGTGCCTCACGGAGCGTGGCGTGGAGCTCGCCAGTCGCTGCGCGGATCGTCGCCGCGTCCGAGGAAACGGGACGATTTTCGTCATTGGGGGGAGGCGCAGCCTCGGGTACGGGATCAGGCTGCACGGACGATGCCGCGGCCGGCCGGTTGCTGAACATGTCGAGGGCCGGATCCGCACGATTCGTTTTCAGTAACTCGATGACCTGGTCGACGGGGTGCCCGTAGATTCGCGACAGGCCCCACAGCACGCACGGGTCTGGCGCCCAGACCGTCCCTTTCTCGTATTGCGCGATCGTCGATCCGCCGAGCGGCACACCGAGCGCCGCCAACTTGATCGAGATCTGCTCCCGCGAGGCCTTTCCCCGTTTCTGCTCCAGCCACGCGCCGAAGGCCCGCAAGGCCGGGTTGCGTGACCGCTTCTTCGCCACGCTCACGAGGGTAGCCGTGCTCGCGTGTGCGTTGTGCAAGATGGTTCAAAATAGTTATTGACAACGCACAACACCGTGTTCCAAAGTGTGCGTATGCACAAATCGGAACCGTCGCCGCTTTACGACGTCACCCTCTTCCGCTCGGACATGACCGCGCGGGGGTGGCTGCCGATCGATTTGGCACGTGCAGCCAAGGTGTCCCACATGACGGTGAGCCGCTTCTTCAGCGGCGAGCGGCAGACCGCCCGCACCGCGAAGAAGCTCGCCGACGCCCTGGGCCACGGACTGCGGCGATATCTGACTACGACGCGGCAGGCAGTCGCATGACGATGACGGGCTCGGAACAGGACGCGGTCCACCTGTGACAGATACTCTGGCTGATCGGCTGGCTGGACTCCCACGCAAGATGCTGCGGGCGGAGAGCGAAGGTCTCCGCAAGCCACTTGCGGACCTGCGTCCGCTCATCGGGCAGCTCATCGAACGTGCCCTGACGCTGGCCGGCATCAGTAAACAGGACGCTGCTTGGCGCATGAACTACAGCGACGCGGCGACGGTGTCGCGCTGGTGCAGTGGGACTGAGCGCCCAGCCTTCGACAAGCTCTTCACGATCGACGGGTTCAAGGCCGCGTACATGCTGGCGTTGGCCGAGCAGGACCCGCAGATCGAAACCACGACAGTGATCACGATTCGGCGGATCGCGTGAAGCCACCGCGCGTGCTTTCGAACGCGCTCCCGCCGAAGACGCTCGTGCTACGCGACGTCGCGGCCTACCTCGGACTGGGATCACCACAAGCCGCGGAACGCTGGCTGCGGGCCCACGAGATCCGGATCTTTCCCGATCGGCTCGGGTACAACCGAGCCTTCGTCCGAGAGATCGACGCGGCAAATCTACGGAATGCGGCGGAAGCGGAGGAAGCGCCGCGGCGATTGAAAGAGGCTGGGTAGGAAGGATAGCAGGGCAGAGGCCGCGGGACGGAGCCCCCGCGGCCCCCTGCACGACAGGGACTGAAAGGAGCAGTCCGGGCCATGCGAACTCAAATTCTAGCAGAGCGGTACTTCGGGTCCATCAAGCCGTACACCACGGGGGATGTCGCCCGCGCGTTGGATGTGACCGACGAAGGCGTGCGACATCTGGTCCGGGATGAGCAGCTCGCGTGCGCGCGGACGCCCTCCGGCCAGCGGGTGTTTCGTCAGGGGGAGGTGCTGCGACTCGTCGAGCAACGTGCCCAGGCGCGCCTGACCGGCGTGACACGCTTGCGTCCTAAAAAGGTCGGTGTCCGCGGCGAACCTCGGCAGTTGTCGCTCTTTGGCTTGAGGAAGGTCAAGTAGATCACGCGCGATCGTTCAGCGATCGTCCATGGGCCTGATAAGCGACGTTTGGTTAACACCGGTGAAAAAACCCGGCTGCGGACTGCGCGGAGATTCTGTCAACGGACTAGCATGGCCGTTTCGACGCGCGACCAAGTTGCATTTTGAAAATGCAGAATCGGAACTCGATGAAAGCGACCGCCAGGATCCTCGTCACGCTCGACGTCCCCATCACCGACACCTGGGGCGAAGGCACCGACATCGGGCAGATCCGCAAACAGGCGGTGGAGTCCGGGCTGCGGCGCCTCGGCGAGATTCTCCAAGTGGTCGATCGGCCGCGCGTCGTCGGCGAACCCAAGGTGACCATCGTGCTCGTGGAGGACGTGTAGTTGGGAAGACTCTGGCCCGATGTGCCCGCCGACGCCGAGGTCCACGGCCACGTGAGCCTCGTCATTTTGGAGGGGGCGAACGGCAAGCCGGTGCTCGCGATCGAGGCCGGCGACCGGACGCTCTACGTGACGGCCAACATCGCCGAGATGATCGGCGGGGCCGGGCGCGGCGCAACGTTGCGCTGGGAGGATCACCGGTGACGACCGTGCTCGACGCCGACGACGATGAGGCCGACAACAGCGAGGACGGGCCCTTCATCGAGGGCGACGACGACGAGCCGGAGCGCGAGGAAGACGGCGACGATCAGGGTGAAGACGAGTAAGGGTTTTTAGAGTAGGCGAGTCGTCGAGCGATTCGTGCGGGGACACACGGATCGCTCGACGGAACCGATCACACCGAACCGGAAAGGTATTACGTCACGAACGGCCGACGGCAATCGGCCGATGCGCGATTTCCCAGCGTCGCCCAACCGGCACACACGCGTTGCGAAGGCAAATGTGGTTGGAGGGCTGCATGTCACTAGGTGTCGTAACAAGTACCACACCGCGCACTCTGAAAAAAGGGGTCCGCGGCGAGAAATCGACTCGTTCGATCAATTTCTTTCGCGTCTCAATTCGCTGCGCTCGCGTTCGTTGAGCCGTGACCTACCGACTCTCGATCGCTGAGCGCATCGCGCTGACCACTGGCTTTCGCACCTCCTCGGACATTCGCGTGCTGACCGCGCTCGCGTCGTTCGCGCACTACGAGACCGGCATCGGCGCGCATCCGAGTTGGAAGAAGCTGCAGTCCCGCGTACCCGATTTATCGAGGAGGACGATCGCGCGACGTCTCGCCGTGCTGGAGGAGGACGGATGGATCGAAGGAAAGCATGTCCATCGGTGGCCGACCACGTACCGCATCTGTATCGAGCGACTCGCGACGAGCGCGACGATGGCGAAAGTGGTCGTGAACAATGCAACTTCTGAATGCCAAAGTGGCACTCAGATCCGCGCCGGTGAGTGCCAAAGTGGCACCCAAATTCAAATCGATCTGAGTGCCACTTTGTCCAATCAGAGTGCCACTTTGTCCGATCTGAGTGCCAAAGTGGCACTCCATCCCGATCTTGATCTTGATCTTGATCCAAGTGCACCGGCGCTGCGCGCGCCGGGACCCGCGGACGGCCTGGCGGCCGCCGACGAAGACGAACACGCGCCACTCGCCGCGAGAGGCGAAAGTCAGGAGGCCGCAGATGGACCCACGCCGCTACGAACGGGAACCGCCGACCTTTGCGCAGACGGTCGTGATCATCCGGACGCTGCCGCGATCCGCGCGCCAGGATTGCGAGGCGATCAAACGCCGGCATCTGGCGCTGGGGTTCACGTACGACACCAGCCAGATTCACCGAGCGCTGTCGGCGGTGGCACACCAGGCGGCGCGGACAAACCCCTCTGGCAACCGACACTGGGGCCGCTCGACCTGAGTGTCGACCAACGACGCGCGAATCTCCAGCGCCTCGCGGACATGCTCAAGACCGGCATGCAACCGTTGACGCCACGTCGCGACAAATTCGGGTGAGGTCACCAGCCACGTCCGCGAGCGAGCCACGCATCACGAGTCGCACCATAGCTGCAGAGCGAGCCAAAAAAGGCGAGTGCACCAAAACAGGATGAGCGAGCCACGTGTTCAGAGCGCACCAAACAAGGGGAGCGAGCCATTAACCCTGAGTTGCACCATCACCCTTGAGTGACCCAGCGATGAGCGACACCGACCAGCCTGACGACTATCGCGGCCTCGAAGCCGTGACGCGGTTGTCGCGCGACTTAAAAAAGGCCGCGCAGACCCTGTCACCCGACGAAGCCCGGTACCTCGTGGATGCGTACTACCAGATGCAGGGCGATCGGATCCGCTCGATGAATCAGGTCCGCGCGCTGACCGAGAGCGCGGAGCCGCATCAGACGCTGGCCTGGCTGGCGGACAACGCCGGCGTCCTCGAACGCAACATCAAAGGCGCGCTTGATGCCTACAGTTCCGCGTCGCTCCTCGGTCGGTGGGCCAAGTCGATCTGTGGTATCGGCCCGGTGATCGCGGCCGGATTGCTGGCGCACATCGACATCACGAAAGCGCCGACGGCGGGCCACATCTGGCGCTTCGCCGGGTTGGATCCCACGGTCACGTGGGAGAAGAAAACCAAACGGCCGTGGAACGCGTCGCTCAAAACCTTGTGCTGGAAGATCGGCGAATCGTTCGTGAAGGTGTCGACCAACGACGAGGACGTGTACGGGCACCTCTACGTGACGCGGAAGGGGTACGAGCAGGCGCGCAACGACCGCGGCGAGCTCGCCGGCCAGGCCGCGGCCAAACTCGAGCGCTTCAAGATCGGGAGAACGACGGACGCGTTCACGCACTACGCGGCGGGGAAGCTGCCGCCGGCCCACGTGCACGCGCGAGCGAAGCGCTGGGCGGTGAAATTGTTCCTGGCCCACTACCAGGCGGTGGCGTACCGGGATCACTTCGGGACGGAGGCACCGAAGCCGTACATCCTGACCAAGGAAGGCGGACACGCGCACGAGATCGCGGTGCCGCACTGGCCGTTTTAGCCACGGCCTCCGGAGGGCGCCATAGAAGCGGAGCGAGCCAGGGTACCAGAGCGCACCATCAAAGGAGGAGCGAGCCAGTCGTCCTGAAAGCACCATGACTTGAGAGCGAGCCACGTCAACTGAGCGCGCCATTCCTTGAGAGCGAGCCACTCAGCGTGAGGGCGCCAGAAACCGAGAGTGAGCCATGGTGTCAGAGGGCACCAACCGTGGCTGAGCGAGCCATCGGACGTCAGCGCACCACAGGTACCGAGCGAGCCATGTAAGAAGAGCGCACCGTCGAGTACGAGCGAGCCATGAGACATGAGGGCACCCGATCTTCAGAGCGAGCCGGAGATGTGAAGGGCACCAAGAAGGCGGAGCGAGTCAAACCAGTGAGCGCGCCAAGAAGGCCGAGCGAGTCACAAACACTGAGCGCACCAGCATGACCGAGCGAGCCACCGAATCTGAGCGCACCAACAATCGGGAGCTATGACGATGCCCGCATCCCTCGACCGTCTGCATCGCGCCGGTGGGAAAGCCCTACGCCTGGATGGCCACGACGCGGTGCAGATCCTCGATCAGCACGGCACCAGGCGCCAGTACCGGCGACGGGGGAAGAGCCTCGAAGCCCGCACCCTGCCAATCGGCGCGCGAGAATCCGTGCCGGCCGATCTGGTGCCGTGGCTGGAAATCGAGCAGGACGTGCTGACCTCGATGTATCTGGGACGCGGACGGTTTCATCCGATCTTGGATCCGTTGGGGTTGTAGAGGGTTTCATTCATATGAAGACTTCAATCGACGTCGTCAATCGACAGGAAGGCGAACAGATCCGCCGCGGGCTGGCCGATCCGCAGGTCCGCGCCTTCGTCAAGGTGATGGGCACATTGCTCGCGCTGCCGAGCGATCGCGCGCGCGAGCGGGTGCTGCGCTTCGTCGATGACAAGCTGGCTGAGGAAGACGCGCAGTACGTGTCGGTGTTCCGATGACCAACCTCACAGTCGCCGCCTGCACCGGCTGTGGCCGCGGCTACGTGCGCATTCACCATGACGGCATCGCCTGCATGGCGTGCGGCGCGCCGGTCCGGATGCTGCCGGCGCCAGAAGTCGCGAACGATGACCGGTGGGACCGTGAGCGATGGCTGCGGCTGGTGAATCAACCCCTGCCCCCCAACGCGTCCGATCCCCATGTGGACTCCCATTCGGGAAAGCCGTCCAGGCGCGTATGAGTCTGCAGCTCCTCCTCGTCCTCGTGTGGAGTGGCGTCCTGGCCCTCGTGTGTGGCCTGATCTGGCGCCGTCGCCGGCGAGACGCCCACCTCGAGCAGCTCCG
>Ga0157379_10004700_pt1 | contig 11725 bp, 12 predicted proteins | sample S25metaG_FD_121802 | JGI IMG/M metagenome (GOLD analysis project Ga0157379, IMG submission 121802) | Switchgrass rhizosphere microbial communities from Kellogg Biological Station, Michigan, USA - S2-5 metaG | ecosystem: Host-associated > Plants > Roots > Rhizosphere > Soil | place: USA... | reverse complement strand
TTCTCGTCCGGTCCGCGGACGGCGGCGACGATGCAGAACTCGGTGGCGCCGGACTTGGCGGTCTGCTTGGCGGCCTCGACCAGGCTCGGGATGTCGAGCCACGCGGCGCGGACCGGGGAGGCGAACAGCCCGGACTGCGAGCAGAAGTGGCAGTCCTCGGGGCACCCGCCCGTCTTCACCGACAGGATCCCCTCGACCTCGACCGACCGGGGCACCTCGCGGGTGGGGTAGAAGCCATAGGCCAGGATTCCGGGGCGCACCATGTCGAGGAAGGAATCCGGCACGCTCAGGAGTCCCGCGCTATTGGCCGCATGGCGCACGCCCATGTCGATGTTCCGGAGCGCGAGGGAGTGCAGGATGGTCCCGAACTTCCGCACCTGCTCCTCCGTGCCTCCGGAGTCGCCGCTGTCGGCATCCGGGAAGTGGGTGTAGACGCCCTCGAGCTTGAGATTCGGAAGCTGGGTCACGCGCGTGATGAACTCGACCGCCTCGCTGTCCGACACGCCGGTGCGCCCCATGCCGGTGTCCACCTCCACGTGGAAGCGGGCCCGGAGCTGCTGCGCCTCGCATCGAGCGGAGAGGCGCTCGGCGAACTCCACGCTCGTGACCGAGGGCGTGAGGCGGTGCTCCAGGATCTCGTCCACCTCGCCCAGGAGGGTGGGGCTCAGGATCACGATCGGCGCGTCGACTCCGGCTGAGCGGAGCTCGATGCCTTCGTGGAGGGTCGCGACGCCGAGCATGTTCACGCCGGAGCGGACGGCGTGTTGCGCGATCTCGACAGCGCCGTGGCCGTACGCGTCGGCTTTCACGACGAGGAGGATTCGTCTCCTCTCGCCAATGGCCGAGCGGATGGCGCCGAGGTTCCGGCGGAACCGATCGAGATCAACCTCTACCCAGGTAGGGAATTCCATGTCGTATCGGCCGAAGCGGCCGCTCCCTGACTATCATACGGCGATTGGAGAACGCAAGCGCGGGTCGATTGGACTTCCCCTCGAGCGGACCCTACACTCGCCCGATGCCGAGCCACGACAACGATTCGCCCGCGACGTCTCCCCCGGCGCCGGACCGGAACGAGTTCGCGGCCTCCGCCGCGGCCCTCCTCGACCTCGTCCGGCACCTCTCGGGTCCCGACGGCTGCCCCTGGGACCGGGAGCAGACGACGCGCACCCTCTCTCCCTACGTCGTCGAGGAAGCGCACGAGATCGCGGACGCCATCGCGGCGGAGGATGCGCGATCGGCGGCCGAGGAGATCGGCGACCTCCTCTTTCTCGTGACCTTCCTCGCCGTGCGGCTGGAGCGGGAGCATGGCCCATCGCCCTCCTCCATCGCGCGCGCCAACGTCGCGAAGATGATCGCGCGCCACCCGCACGTGTTCGGCGAGCGGAAGGACCTCGACGCGCAGGGCGTGCTCCGCCAGTGGGAGGCGGGGAAGCAGCGCGAAGCGGGGCACGCGTCGATCCTCGGGAAGAGCCCCGCGGGGCTGCCGGCGCTCCTTCGCGCCTATCGCGTGCAGGAGAAGGCGGCGTCGGTGGGCTTCGACTGGCCCGACGTCGCGGGAGTGCTGGCGAAGATCCGGGAGGAAGTCGATGAGACGGAATCCGCGCTCGCGAAGCAAGACGCGGCGCACGTGGCGGAGGAGATCGGCGACCTCCTCTTCGCGGTGGTGAATCTCGCGCGCTTCGTGAAGACGGATCCCGAAGCGCACCTCCGGGCCGCCATCGAAAAATTCCGGAGGCGCTTCGATCGCATGGTCGAGGGGCTGAATCGCGAAGGCACGTCCCCCGAGCGCGCGACGCTCGATGAGATGGATCGGCTGTGGGAGGAAGCGAAGCGGGAGGAGCGGAAGGACTAGGACGAGGGCTCCGCCGCCTTCGCGGCGGTCTTCTTGTCCTCCTCGACCTCGGCCACGTAATTGAGGCGCAGCTCCGTGAGCACGTGCTTGAGGAAGCGCGCCTCCTCGCCGGTCAGATTCCCCGACGTCCGCTCCTCCAGCATCTCGAGCATGTCGATCGAGAGCCGCGCCTGCGGCAGATCGCGCTCGATCTCCTTGCTGAACGGGCTCGGCATCTTCCCCATCTGCTGCATGGCCGCGGCCTGGAACGAGTGGATCAGCCCGAGGAACATCTCCTTCCGGCTGAGGCCCTTCGGCGCTTCATCGGCCGGGGAGCCCCCGGGCGTCGCTTCTTGGTTCATCGCGCATCTCCTCGCGAACTCAGTGAATGCGCTCCAGGAGCGCCAGCGTCAGGTAGGACGTCTCGCGCGCCGCGAGGAGCTCGGGATGATCCCGGCTCTGTCCGCGCACGTCGATCACTCGAAACGCCGCTCCGGCCCGCTTGGCGGCGGAGCGAAGGATGTCGAGGAAGGCGGGCGCGTCCACGTGGTGCGAGCAGGATGCCGTCGCGAGGATCCCTCCCGGCGGGAGGAGCCTCATGGCGGTCGCGTTCAGCTTCTCGTACTTGGCCGCCCCTTCTCTGAAGGCCTTCCGGCTCTTCACGAGCGAGGGCGGATCGAGGATGATCATATCAAATCGCGTCCCTTCCCCCGTGAAGCGCGTGAGCGCCGACTCTGTCTCCTCCTCGACGAACGAGACGGACTTCCCGGGCGCGTTCCGCGCCAGATTCCGACGCGCCCGCTCGATCGCGGGACCGGAGCGATCCACCCCCGTGACCTCGATCGCTCCCGCGGTGGCGCAGTGGAGCGAGAAGAGCCCCGTGTAGCAGTAGAGGTCGAGCACGCTCCGGCCGCGCGCCTCCTGGGCCACGCGCTTCCGGTTGTCGCGCATGTCGAGGAACTCGCCCGTCTTTTGCCCACCCCGGAGATCCACCTCGATCACGTAGCCCTCGTAGGGAGCGTCGATCCGGTAGGGCACCGTTCCGCGCTCGAGCGGCTCGAGCATGGGGAGCCCTTCGAGGGCGCGGGCGGGCGCGTCGCGCCGGCAGCAGATCCCCGCCGGCTTCATCACGTCCATGAGGAGGTCGAGGATCGCGTCCAGACGGCGCTCCACGCCCATCGTGAGGCTCTGCACGCCAAGATAATCGCCATAGCGATCCACGATGAGGCCTGGGATGAAATCGCCCTCGCTGTAGACCAGACGATAGGTGGACTCGACCGGAAGGATGCGCTCGCGGAGCGCTTTCGCCTGCTCCAGCCGCTCCCGGAGGAGGGCGTCGTCGATCGCGCGGGCGCGCCTCGCGAAGAGGCGCACCGCGATCAGCGAATGGGGGTTGTAGAGCCCGGTGCCGACCGTGCCACCGCGGGAGTCCTCCACGACCACTTCCCCGCCCGGCTCGGGCGAGCCCTCGATGGATTCGATCTCGTTGCTGAAGACCCAGAGGTGCCCGGACCGGAGGCGCCGATCCTGGTTCTTGGCCAGGACGATGCGCGCCATCAGGAGCCGCGGCGCGAGGTTCGCGGCTTCAGATCCGGGGAAAGTCCCAGGTAGCCGATCATCTTGTTCACCAGCTTGGCGGCGAAGAAGTCGGAGCCCGGCTGTCCCGGAATGGGACAGAGCTCCACGACGTCGCAGCCCACGACCTGGCGGCGCTCGCACACGGCGCGGAGCAGGCGCAGTCCCTCGTCCCACGTGAGGCCACCCGGCTCCGGCGTGCCCACGCCGGGAACGCAGGAAGGATCGAACGCGTCGAGATCCACCGTCACGTAGACCGGGTTTCCCAGATCCGCGAGCACGGCATCGACGTCGAGGCCGCGCGCGCGGATCTCGCGCCCCAGGTGCACCGGCACCTTCTCAGCGTGCACGTAGTCGGCCTCCTCGCGCGACACGGCGCGGATGCCCACGGCCACGGTGGGCACGCCGAGATCCCGGATCCGCCGCATGACCGACGCGTGGCTCAGCTTCGTGCCCTGGTACGAGTCACGTAGGTCGAGGTGCGCGTCGAGCTGGAGCACGGAGAGGCCGGGATACCGCCGTCGCAGCGCGGCCACGGGCGCGAGCGTCAGCGAGTGCTCGCCTCCCAGGGTGAAGGGGATCTTCCCCTGGGCCGCGATTTCATCCGTCACCTGCTCGAGACGCCGCATTCCCGACTCGATGTCCGCCGGCTCGACCTCGATCTCCGCGAGGGTCGCGACCCCGATCTCGAACGGCTCCCGGTCCAGCTCCTCGTCGTAGAACTCGACCTGGCGCGACGCTTCGAGGATGGCCTTGGGACCGAAGCGCGTCCCGGGGAGATAGCTCGTCGTCTGATCGAACGCGGCCGGGACGATCACGACCCGGGCGCGCGCGAGGGATGCCTCCTCGGACGTCACTCCCAGGAAGAGGAGCGGCTCCGGTGAAGCCAGGCGTGGGCGTTCGACTTTGGGCAACGGGTGGTCCTCGTCGGGGGGGAAAGGGAGGAAGCGCGCCTTGCGACGCGCTTCCTCGCGGAGTCAGGCTCGGAGGGGTCTAGTAGTCCTCTTCCTCCCCGCCTTCTTCCTCTTCCTCGTACTCGTCGTCGTCGTCGTAGTCTTCGTCATCATCATCATCGTCTTCGTCGTCGCCGAACTCGTCGTCCTCTTCTTCTTCGTCGTCGTACTCCTCTTCCTCCTCGTCACCATCCTGACCGTATGGATCCTTCTCGCCGTAGAAGCTCAGGTCGCGGCGCGACGATCCCGGCACTCCATGCTCGTACGACAGCTTCTCCCAGATCATGGTTCCGACTCCTCAAAGGCTGTGGGTGCCCGGCCCGACCGCGGGCCAAAAACCGCGTCGGGAAATTAAGGATGCCCCACGGTGGCGTCAACCGGGAAATCAAGTTCGAGGAAGAAACGGCTCCGGGTGGAGTCGATCGCCCGGGGCCAGGCCTTACTCTTTACGCTCCAACTGCTTGGCCGCGGGGCGCAAGCCCGATTCTTTTTCAACCGCGGGGGAGACGGGGCGCTGGAAGAGCTCGTGGCGCTGCTCCACCTTCATGCCGCTCTTCTCGTAGAGCGCGGTGGCGCCGGTCGTGTTGCCCGCATCGACGCCGAGACTGACGCGCTTGCTCCCACGCTCTTCGAACATCCGGAACGAGGCGACGAGGAGCGCCTTCCCGATGCCGCGGCCGCGATACGCATCGCGCACGCCCAGCTCGCGCACCCAGCTCAGGTCGCCGAACTGATAGGGAAGGATGGCCCCCACCATCGTGTCGCCGTCCCACGCCACGAGCCAGAGGGATGGATCGAAGCTGGGATGTCCCATGCGTCGCGTGACCCAGTCTTCGTGCGACTCCGCGTGGAAGCGGAAATGGTGCGCGAACGTATCCTCGATCGTCGCGTGCACCTCGCGATCGTCCACGCCAGGTCGAAATGGCCGGATCTCGATCCCCGCCGGCACGCCCGGCTCCGGATATCCGCCTGCGAGATCGATGGTCATGCGATAGAACGTGCGCGTCCGCTCATAGTCGCGGCGCTCGAGGATCTCAGCCAGAGGGGTTCCGGCCATGGCGAAGACCGCCACGGTGACCGTCTCCCCGGCGGGCGCGTCGGGCAGGTGCTCCCGGCCGCGCTCCTCGATGCGATCGAGCAGCACTTGCTCGAGCCCGATCCCGCGCTGCTTCGGGTGCACGTGGAGGTCGGCCTGGAGATCCACGTGCGGCACGCGATCCCAGACCCAGCCGTAGCCCGCGAACGAGCGGTCCGGGGCCGTGATGGTCAAGGCATCCCGCCCCTTGTCGAAGCGCGGTTGGGCCCAGTCGGCCTTCAGATCCTCGATCTCCGTGTCGGGCGCGCCCTGCTCCTCGACGTCGATGGCGACCATGAGATCGACCAGCGCCTGGGCGTCCTCGTCCCGAGGGCGCCGGAGGAGATACCCCGGCGGAAGCTCGGTCATAGCGATGCGGGGCCGAGGATCCGGATGAGGAGGAGGCTCGCCCCCGACGTGAGCGCGGCGACGGCGAGCCCGATCAGGAACGGCTTGAGTCCGGTCTCGCGCATGGACGCGAGGCGGGTCGAGAGTCCCACCGCCGCGAGCGCGACCAGGATGAGCGCGCGCGAGGTCTCGAGCAGGACTTTCGGCACGTCGAGGTGGACGTGCGCCGAGAGCCACACGAAGAACCCGAGCGTGTTGAGGAGCGCCATGACGAGGAATCCGACGACGAAGATCGGGAACGACTGCTTGATGCGCCCCCACGCGCCGCTTCCCGCGGCGACCTCCGCGCCGGACCGCGCGTAGGCGATCCCGATCGCGAGGATCACGCCTCCCATGAGCGCGTTCCGCGTGAGCTTGACCGCGGTCGCGACGCGCCCCGCCAGGTCTCCGTACGCGAAGCCCGCCGCGACCACCTGGGACGTGTCGTTCACCGCGGTGCCGGCCCACGTGCCGTAGGCCGCGTCCCCCATGTGCGCGAGCTTGCCGATGATCGGATAGAGAAGCACCGCGAGCGTGCCGAACACCGTGTTCGTCGCGATCGCGAACGAAACCTCGTCGTCGCGCGCGCGAATCACGGGCGCGGTCGCCGCGATCGCGGAGTTGCCGCAGACGGCGGTGCCGACGCCGATCAAGGTCGCGAGCCGCCCCGGAATCCCGGCGGCGCGGCCGAGCAGGTGCGCCGCGACGAGTGCGAGGATCATGAGCACGACGACGATGAGCACGGCCTTGCCGCCGATCTGGAGCACCTGGCGAAACGAGAACGTGGCGCCGAGGAGAACGATCGCGGTCCGGAGCACGGCGTGGAACCCGAACTTGAGCCCCGGCCGCATCGCGTCCGGCATCTTGATCGCGTTCCCGAAGATGAGTCCGATCACGACGGCGAAGAGGACCTCGCCGAGGACCGTGCCCACGCTCTTCGGGAGCGACTGATGGACGAGCCGGGCCGCGAGCGCGACCAGCACGGCCAGGGCGAGGCCCGGGAGGATCGCGGTCGCACCGCTCGGCGCGGTGGTGTGAGGGGCTGCTTGCGTTCGCGTGGCGGGCATCGGCGTATCTTGCACGGGGTTCCGTGCCGCGTCAAACGAGGTTGACGAAGCCCCGCCGTCTGACCACAATTCCGCCATGTTCCAGCATCGTGAGATTCCCGAGATCAGCCCCGAAGAGCTCGTCCGGACCATCGAGTCCGGGGGACGGATCCGGATCCTCGACATCCGGGCGCCCCAGGCGCTCGCGGGGGGACGGATCGAGCTGGGCACGCCCGAGCAGTTCCTCAACATGCGCGGCTCGGAAGTGATGTCGATGGGCGAGGGCATCCGCTCCACGCTCGATCCCGACATGCCGCTGGCGGTGGTGTGCGGACACGGAAACTCGAGCAAGGAGCTCGCGCTCTACCTGACGGGCCTCGGCTACGAGGCCCGCTCGATGGTCGGCGGCATGGCCGCGTGGGGCGACGCCCTCGTGCCGCGCAACCTCACGCCCCCTCCCGGATTCGATCACATGATCCAGTTCGACCGGATCTCGAAAGGGGCCCTCGGCTATCTCCTCGTCGCGAACGGCGAGGCGATGATCGTGGATCCCCCACGGAAACCGCAGGCCTTCTTCGACGTCGCGCGCGATCTCGGGGTCAAGGTGGTGGCGGTGGCGGACACGCACGCGCACGCCGACTACATCAGCGGCGGCCCACTGATCGCGAAACGCGTGAACATCCCGTACTACCTCCATCCCAAGGACGCCATTCTTCCCTACGACGGCTCGCCCGCGACGATCACGTTCACCGCGATCGAGGACGGCCAGACGTTGAAGGTGGGCGGCCGCGAGATCGTGGTCGAGCACACGCCCGGGCACACCGAGGGAAGCGTCTGCTATCGCATCGCCGACAACGCGGCGCTCACGGGGGACCTGATCTTCATTCGTTCGGTGGGACGCCCCGACCTGGGGGGGAAGCTGGACGAGTGGACTCCGATCCTCTGGAGGAGCGTGTCCCGCTCGCTCCAGTCCTGGTCCCCTGAGATTCGCGTCCTGCCGGCGCATTACGCATCCGATGCCGAGCGCGAGTCGGACCGTACGGTGTGTCGCCCGCTCGCGCGCGTGCGTGAAGACAACGAGCCCCTTCGGATCAGCTCGTCCGAGGCGGATTTCGTGGCGTGGGTGAAGAAGAAGGTGGGATCGAGCCCCGAGCAGTACCGGAAGATCAAGGCGATCAACCTGGGCCTGCTCAAGGTCTGGGACATCGAGGCTCAGGAGCTCGAGTCCGGCAAGAACGAGTGCGCGCTCGGGTAACGCCCGCCGCGCACCCTCCCGCCGTTACTGCTCCGTGCTGAGGTGCTTCTCGAGGTGGTCCCGCGACGGGACTCGCCGCCCCGATCCCGGGTGCACCACGCGCACCTCGAAATCGTAGCGATCCAGCCCGAAGTGCCGCTCGATCCGGCGCACGAGACCTTCCACGGTCGCGTCCGCGCGGATGGTCCTGCCCCTCCGGCCCGCACCGTGGGCCCGCGCCACACCGGCGTCGAACCCCTCCAGGTACGCTTTCCGGATCAGCCGGTCCAGGCTCCTCCAGTGGCTCCGCTTGATCTTCCGCACTGTTTGCGTCTGGGTCATTCCAGCTCCTCCAATCCCGGGCCTTCTAAGTAGCCATTTTCGAAGGGAATAGCGGCCCGCGGGTCATCCTGCCGACTGTTTGGACGATGCCCGCACTGGAACGATGCGGGGACCTCCGCAGTCGGCATGCAACCGACTGCAATTATAGCACTTGGAAGCCGAGGCGGAAAGCGGGCTTGGGTCAAGATCCACACCCTTTCTGCCGATCCTTCCGAGGACCGCTCGCCACCCCGGAGGGATGCGCCGTTGAAGCTCGTCGCCTGTCCGCAATGCCACGCGCAGTACGACGTCAGCCAGTCGATGGGGCCGACGATCACATGCCGCTGCGGCGCCACGTTCAAGGCCGAGGCCCCAGCCGCCCGGGACGCGACCGTGAGGCGCTGCTCCGCGTGCGGAGCACTGGTTGGCGACAAGGAGACTGCGTGCGCCTACTGCGGCGCGGCCATCGTTCGGAGGCCTCCGCCGACGGGCCCTGTCTGCCCCGAGTGCTACGCGCAGAATCCGGAAGGGGCGAAGTTCTGCGTCTCCTGCGCGACCCACTTCCTGCCTCAGCCCGTGCGCGAGAGCGTCGTGAGCCTCGCCTGCCCCGTCTGCCCCGACTCGGCCCTCGTGGCGCGCGACCTGGGCGGGATCTGGGTCGACGAGTGCCCCAGCTGCCTCGGGCTCTGGGCCCCGGGCGACGTGCTCGACCGGCTGATCGACCGCGTGCGCGAGCGCGCCGCCGCGGAAGGCACGCCGCCGGCGACCACGGAGCGCAAGAAGCGTTCGGTGTGGCAGTCGGGCATCGCGTACCGGAAATGTCCCGAGTGCGGGACCGGAATGCAGCGCCGGAACTTCGCGCACAGGTCCGGCGTCGTCGTCGACTGGTGCGGCAGCCACGGCACCTGGCTCGACGCGCACGAGCTCGAGGACATCGCGGCGTTCGTGCTGGAAGGCGGCCTCAGGACCGCCCCGGCGGCGACCGACGAGTCGCACGCCTGGACGCTCCCGTCCGACCCCAAGCGCGTGGCCGCGCTCGCGGCAGCGGAGCGGATTCTCGCCGAGGAGAAGGCGCGTACAGAGGTAACGACCCGTAGGTGGAGCGTCGAGCGCGCCCTGCCTCAGGGTTTTCGCGGAATCGGAGATCTGTTGACGTTCCTGCTCACACGCCGCGTTTGACGCGCGGCTCAGGCTGAATCAGGGGGGAGCCCATGGGATTCGTGGACAAGCTTCGCGGCGAGGTGGTGGACATCGTCGAGTGGATCGACGATTCGCGGAACACGGTCGTCTGGAGATTTCCCCGCTACCACAACCAGATCAAGAACGGCGCCCGGCTCGTCGTCCGCCCCGGGCAGTCGGCCGTGTTCGTGGAGCAGGGGCGCGTCGCCGACGTGTTCGGCCCCGGCACCTACGAGCTCGTGACCGCGAACCTCCCGGTCCTCTCCACGATTCGCGGCTGGAAGCACGGCTTCGACAGCCCCTTCAAGGCCGAGGTCTACTTCGTCGCCACGCGCCAGATCACGGAGCTCAAGTGGGGCACGCCGAACCCGGTGATCCTGCGCGACCCCACGCTCGGACCGCTCCGCGTGCGCGCGTTCGGCTCCTACACGCTCCGCGCCACGCACCCCGAGGCGCTCCTGAAGGAGCTCGTGGGGACGGATGGTTCGTTCCAGACGGACGAGATCGACGTGCTCCTCCGCTCCATCATCACGGCCTGCTTCACGGACCTCATCGCCTCGGCTCCCATTGCGCTCGCGGACCTCTCGTCGAACACCATGCGTCTCTCGGAGGAGCTCCGGAAGAAGGTGCTCGCCAAGATCGACGACGAGTACGGCCTCGACGTGCCGCAGCTCTACATCGTCAACATCTCGGTCCCGGACCGGGTCGAGCAGGCGCTCGACGCGCGCTCCAGCATGGAGCTGATCGGGGACGTGGATCGCTACCAGCGCTATCAGGTCGGCGCCGCGACGCCGATCGCGGCCGCCAATCCATCGGGCGGCGTCGCGGGAGCGGGCGTGGGACTCGGCATGGGCATGGCGTACGCGGGCGCGGTGACGCGCGCGCCGCTCCAGGTGGTGCCGGCGGCCCCCGCCTCGCACGTATGGCACGTGGCGAGCGCGGGACGCGTGAGCGGGCCGTTCGCCGTGACGGAGATCCGCGACGCCGTGGCGTCGGGACAGATGAACGCGTCGAGCCTCGTCTGGACCGCCGGAATGGATGGGTGGACGCCGCTAGGCTCGGTGCCGGCCCTCGCCGCCCTCGTCGCGCCGCCCCCGCCCCCTCCGCCGCCCGCGCCGTAAGTTGTAGTGTAGAGGGATGCCGGCAAGGCAAGGCATCCCTCGGAGCCCGCGGACGTGACGGTCTTCGGAGTCACGCTCCTGATCGCGCTCGGCTCCTTCGCGGCCGGTCTCCTGGGCGCGCTCACGGGGCTGGGGGGCGGCATCGTGATCGTGCCGATGCTCACCCTCGTCTTCCACGTCCACCTTCGCTACGCGGCCGGCGCCGCTCTGGTGTCTGTGATCGCCACGTCGTCGGGCGCGGGCGCCGCGTACGTGCGCGAGGGCTTTACCAACATCCGGCTCGCGATGTTCCTCGAGATCGCGACCGTGCTGGGCGCGCTCGCCGGCGCGTACGCCGCCGCGTTCGTCCCGCCTCGCGCCCTCGCGGTCGCCTTCGCCGCTGTCCTCCTCCACGCCGCCTACCGCTCCCTGCGACCTCACCCCGACCGCGCGACGATCTCGGCTCCCCACCCCTGGGCGGCGCGGCTCCGGCTGAACGGCGTCGAACCCTTGCCCGACGGCGGCGGCCGCGCGTACACGGTGCAGAGCGTACCGCTCGGATTCGCGATCATGTCCGTGGCCGGCGCGATCTCGGGCTTGCTCGGTATCGGCTCGGGGGCGCTCAAGGTCCTCGCGCTGGACCAGGCGATGCGGCTCCCCTACAAGGTCTCAGCGGCCACGAGCAACTTCATGATCGGCGTGACGGCCGCCGCGAGCGCGGGCATCTACATCCGGCGCGGCTACGTCGATCCCGGCCTCGCGTTTCCGGTCATGATCGGGGTGCTGCTCGGCGCGCTCGTGGGAGCGCGCCTGCTCGCGGCGGCGCCGACGCGCCACCTGCGCACGCTGTTCACAGTGGTCATCGTGGTCCTCGCGATCGAGATGCTCGCGCGCGCGATACAGGGGGAGTTCTGATGGCCGCGGCGTCGACGCGCCTGTCGGGGCTCTTGGGACGCGTGCTCCAGACCGGCGTCGGGGTGAGCGCGGCCGTCGCCCTCCTCGGAGGCTCGATCTACCTCGGCCG
>Ga0157379_10004697_pt1 | contig 11726 bp, 11 predicted proteins | sample S25metaG_FD_121802 | JGI IMG/M metagenome (GOLD analysis project Ga0157379, IMG submission 121802) | Switchgrass rhizosphere microbial communities from Kellogg Biological Station, Michigan, USA - S2-5 metaG | ecosystem: Host-associated > Plants > Roots > Rhizosphere > Soil | place: USA... | reverse complement strand
CGATATCGCACGCTGCGACGACCGCCAGAATGAAGGCGCTAACGGCCGGCCTGCGCATGGCCACAGCACTCAGGCGACGACAACAAGGTTGAGACGACCGCCGAGCCCGAAGCGCGTTCGAGAGGACGACGCCCTATTTCAGAAATCGCAAGACCGTGCGAGGACGTCGGCATTCAACTATTGTGACGCGCGCGATCCGATTTGACCGCTGTCTCAATTCACAGGTGCGGCACTGCCGACTCGGCAGCCCACGTGCCAACCTACGACTGATTTCTCGACTGAATCAGTGCCGACGCGACGAGGACAATCGCGCTCACGGTTCGCATGGATCACATCCTCCGGTGGCTCGGACGTGCGCGAGACCGGTTTAGCTGCCACCAGTCCGTCCGCACTACCGCCTCGTCCACCAGAAATACAGCACGTAGAACCAGCTGCAAATCCCGTGGATGATGGCCCAAAGGATCGAGTGCCACTGGGACCATGAAATCGTGATCGCGAGGGCGCTGCCGAAGCCGATTCCAGTGGAGGCGGCCGCATCTGCTTTGCTCATGCGGCAGAGGATACGCTAGACGCCCACTCGGGAAGGCAGTGACATCACCGGCTTGCGGAAGAATCAGATGCTGGCACCGTGGGCCGTGACTGGCCAGCTGCGGGACCGCGCGTTCGAGCTCGAGAACGCAGGAGGCGACCGGTCGCAAAACGCGCGGCGAGTTTGTCGTTCGTCAGTGCTTGGCGAACACCGTCCTCTTGCCGTCCTTCGTGAACGCCATCGTCGTGAACGGCTGCTTGGACGATCCCTGCTCCATCCCCGGTGACCCGACCGGCATGCCGGCCACGGCAATGCCAGCGATCGCCGGTTTTTCCTTCAGCATGCGGTGGATGTCTTCCGCCGGCACATGCCCCTCGACGATGTAGCCGCCGACCTTGGCGGTGTGGCACGACGTCAGATCGCCCGGCACGCCCGACTGAATCGCAATCACCCCGAGTTGTGAGTCGCTGACGTTGTTGGCTTCCACCTGAAAGCCTCGCGCCCGGACGTGCTCAATCCAGGCGCCGCAGCACCCTCACGTTGGAGACTTGTAGACCACCATCGAAGGAGCGGCCGGTTTCGGTTGCGCTGGCGCCGCTGACCGCTGTCCGCCCGGGTCAGGTCGCGCGGCGTTCCCGGCCGACGCTGCGACAAAACCGACGACGATCACCAGAAGAGCCGGGCCGCCAAGCGAGACAACACGTGTGCGCATGTCAGTGGTCCTTAGGATTTGTTGATGGTAGCGGATAAGTCCGCGAGTCGCAAAAGACAACCTCATCGGATTGATTGAACCGTATCGGTACGGTTCGGTGACTGTCTAACTCAACGACATTTTTTGGCGCCTGAGGATGTGAAACGGTCCCGTTTGTTACGAACGTCCCGCAAACTCATCATGGCATCGGACCTGCTCATGTGCGCCATCCGTGCGCTATCGCAGGAGTCATGCGGCGACCTGCCAGACCGTCGACGCCCTCGTATTGCTGGTCGTTGTAGCCGTTTCGGCGGTCGCAGCGGGCTGCGCGTCGTCTCCGGTCCTCTCGACGTCACCCTCACCGACCAAGTGTCAGGTCACGCTGTCGATGTCGACGCTGTCTGTTGATGTGGCTGGCACGACCGGATCCGTCGTGGTCAACACGGAGCGGGAGTGTGGCTGGGAGGGGGCGGCGGCCGCCGACTGGATCGCGTTCACGTCGTCACCAACCGGGCGCGGCACCGGTCAGCTCGATTTTCGCGTGCTGGCCAATCCGGACAGCCTCGCCAGGCAAGGAGCCATTACCGTCAGCGATCAGCGACTCGAAATCAATCAGGGTGCTGCTCCATGCCGCGTGACCGTTGGGGCGTCCGCCTTCACGCTTGGCGCTGATGGCGGGGATGAAGCGGTCCCCGTGACCGCGCCGCGTGGCTGCAGCTGGACCGTTACGAGCGCGGCAAACTGGATCAGCGTGCCGCTTGACCGCGGCAGTGGCAGCGCGCGGCTTGCCTTCACGGTGCAGGCGAACGCCGGTGCGGCTCGTTCGGCCAAGCTCACGGTCGCCGATCAAACGATCACTATCGCGCAGTCGACGGGTGTGCCGGCGTGTTCGTACGCGATCAGTCCTCTGACCCAGGCCGTCGCCGCAACCGGTGGCCCAGGAGCAGTCGCTGTGACGGCGGCGAGTGGATGTGCGTGGTCCGCGACGAGCAATGCGCCCTGGATCAGTGTCCAGGCTGGGTCGTCTGGAGCAGGCAACGGGAGCGTCACGTTCGCCATCACGTCGAACACAGGGCCGAGCCGATCGGGAACGGCATCGGTGGCCGGACAACTGGTCACATTCAATCAAGCGGAGAGCGCTCCGCAGCCACAGCCGCAGCCACCGCCACCGCCGCAGCCTGTTTGCTCGTACACGATCAGCCCTGGCGTCGTGTCGATGGGTGCGATCGCCGGCTCGACCACGGTCGCCATCACCGCGCCATCTGGCTGCGGCTGGACCGTGGCGAGCCAGGCCGCCTGGATTGCGGTCACCTCCGGAGCCAGCGGCGCCGGCAGCGCTGTTGTGACGGTTTCGATTTCCGCAAATCCTGGCGCGGCACGGTCGGGAATCGTCAGCATTGCCGGGCAGACCTTCACCCTGAATCAGGCCGCCATAGAACCGCCCAGGTGCGACTACACCATCGATTCGTCCAGTGCCTCCGTCGGTAGCGGTGCCGGCGCCGGTCCGGCGGTTTCGGTGAAGGCGCCAGCGGGCTGCGCGTGGACGAGCACCAGCGATGCGGCGTGGATCAGCATCACATCCGGATCCAGCGGCAGCGGGGACGGCCAGGTCAGCTTCAACGTCACAGCGAATGTCGGTCCCGCACGCTCCGGCACCCTGACCATTGCCGGACGCACGTTTACAGTCAATCAGAGTGCCAACTGCTCGTATTCAATCAACCCGGCGACTGCCGCGATCGGGTCTGGCGGAGGCGCCGGCCCGGCAATCGCCGTGACAGCCACTGCCGGATGCGCATGGACGTCTACGAGCAACGCGGCGTGGATCTCGGTGAATTCAGCATCCGCGGGCGCCGGGAACGGCTCGGTCACGGTCACCGTTTCGGCCAATACGGGCGCCAGCCGCACCGGCACGGTGACGATTGCCGGTCAAACGCTGACCATCAATCAGGCCGCGAGCTGCTCGTACTCGATCAGCCCGTCGAGCGCGTCGATAAAGTCGGACGGCGGCAACGGACCGGCCGTGACCGTGACCGCCACCGCTGGCTGCTCGTGGACAGCGGTAAGCAATGATGCCTGGATCACGGTGACCGCCGGGGCGACCGGCAGTGGCAACGGCAGCGTCGCCTTCAAAGTGTCCAAGAACGGCGGAGCGCAGCGAACCGGCACACTTACGATTGCGGGACAGACCTTCACCGTCATGCAGGAGAAACACTGATACCGTGCCTGCTCACAGCATGATTGCTGGACGAAGGTTCGTCGTGCTGATCCTGGCCATCGCGATACTTGCTGTATCCGCACCATCGGCGTTCGCTCAGCGATCGCTGAGTGACGTGCTCTCGTTCCTGCTGACCAATCGATCGATTCCGACAGACGACTTCGCGCGCGACGAGCAGGCCGCGGCAGCCACACGCGATGCGATTTCCCGCTTCTTGCTCCTCGAGCTGACGAGACTACCCGTGAGTTCGTCGGCCGGCGGGTTTACCTATCGTCTAAATCCACGCCTCGGAACCGTCGAGCGGTCGAGCGACAGCTTTGGTCCGTTCTTCACCGAGCGTGCGTTGACGGCAGGAGCCAGACACGGATCGTTCGGACTCAATTACCAGATCGCACGTTTTACAAGTATCGACGGCAGAAGTCTGCGGGATGGGACCCTGGTCGCCACAGCCAGCAAGTTCCGCGACCAGTCACAGCCGTTCGACGTGGAGACGTTGTCGCTCCGCGCTCGCGCGAATATGGCGACGTTCGTGGCCAACTACGGCGTTCTCGATCACCTGGACGTCGGCGTTGCGGTTCCGTTCGTCACCTTGAGCATCAGCGGCGAACGCACCGACACGTATCGCGGACGTCCGTTCCCACAGGCCACGGCATCGGCATCGGCGTCCGGGCTCGGGGACATCGCGATCCGCGCGAAATACCATCTGGTCCGGAACCGGGCCGGCGGAGTTGCGGTCGGCGCCGAAGTGCGGACACCCACGGGCCGATCGGAGGACCTGCTGGGCGCCGGTACGGCGGCCTTGACGTCTCTGGTGATCGGATCCTTTGAACGCGGTGCCGTCGCGTGGGACATGAATCTTGGTTACACCACCGGCGGGCTATCTGACGAGCTCGACTACAGAGGTGCCCTCACCGTCGTCGGAGCACCCCGGTTGACCTGGGTCGCAGAACTCGCAGGACGAAGGGTCAACGGGTTGGGAACGCTGACCGACACGGTGTCACCGCACCCGACCATTCCCGGGGTTGATACCATTCGGCTCACCAGCCTTCCGCATGCCGCAGAACAAGCCGCCGCCATCGCCGGCTTCAAGTGGAATCCCGCCACGACCTGGCTGGTGAGCTTCTACGTCGTTCGCGCGCTCGCGACGGCCGGGCTGAACGCGCAGTGGGTTCCGACAGTATCAGTAGACTATTCCCTTGGACGCTGAATACGTGCTCGAAAGCGTGGACGGTCTTTCCATCTTTGGCGCCGAAGATCCCGACTGGTCGGCGGCACGAGCCGCCGAGCGCCTGGCGGCACGGGAAATCGCCAATGCGCTCGACCTCTTTCCGTCCGAGGCTGAGGAACTCGCGGCTGATGAATCCAGCGGGAGCTGCTGCGGAGCCGCGACCTCGCCGGATCCGCCGGCCGAGTCCGACCGCGACATCGATGATGGGAACGAGGCCATCGAACGCGTTGTACCCGCACGAGCAGCCGTGCGCATCCCATGGGCTCCAGCGCGGGTCGCCGCCATGGTGGCCTTGGCCACCTTCGTGCCGTCAGCACGCGAGGCGAAAAGCCACCGGAGCGATCCACCGATCGCGCCGGCCCGAATGGCGACCATCGAACGCCCATACGTTCGATCCGAGCAAACACACCCAGCGCCCATCGATCGTCAGGAAACAGTCACTGCTGTAGCCGACGCCCGGCCGAAGATTCCGGCAACTGTGGCGGCGGCAGGGCGGTCCACTTCGCGTCCTCCAACGGATACGCAGCCGAATCCTGCCCCCTTGAAGGCGACAGCCTCCGAGCAATTGGCCACTATTGCACCGACCGCGGTATCGGCGCCCTATGCGGCGCCAATCGACTCGCCTCCACCGTTGCCGAGGATTCCACCGCCCGCGAATGCGGAGGCGGCGCCGTCAGTCATCGTCGCGCCACCTCCGGCCGCCGTGCCTCCCGAGCCGGCTGTCGTGAGAAACGATACGGACGACGTTCGCGCCGTGCTCGATCGGTACCAGACCGCCTTCAGTCATCTCGACGCGAGCAAGGCGAAGGCGATCTGGCCTTCCGTCGACGAAAAAGCGCTGGGCCGCGCCTTTGGTCAACTCGAGCGACAAGAGGTCGTTCTCGAAGGATGCGACGTGAAGGTCGCCGGTCAACGTGCGTTGGCAGCGTGCCGAGGACAGTCAAGTTACGTCCCGCGCGTGGGCAACAAGGCCGCACGCGTCGAGGCCAGACGATGGGCCTTCACGCTGCGAAAAATCGGAGAGAGCTGGATCATCGAAGCGGTCGACCTCGCGTCGCGGTAGTGGGACAATGTCGCGCAATCATCGAGCGCGGCAACGGAGTGATTGTGCCTTCCGCCAATCCGGGCCTTTGCGAGACATGCACGCACGTACAGATCGTGCGCTCGTCGAAAGGCTCCTCGTTCGTGCTGTGTCGTCTGTCCGAAGTGAATCCGGCGTTCAGACGCTACCCCGCGCTGCCGGTCATCACCTGTCGCGGTTACGAACGCGGGGGTGAAGGGCCCGCGCTGCACGAGCGCGAGCCACCGTCCTAGCGCGGCACGTTCAGGGCCGCGTTCGCGCGCCTATAGCGTGATCGTCAGGACGTTGCCCGAGAAGCGCGTCGTGAACTGCCGCAGCGGCTGCGCCGCGGGCCCTTTGACAACGCCGCCCGACGCGCTGAATTGAGAGCCATGGCACGGGCAAACGTAGATGCTGCCCGAGATGCCATTGATCGTGCACGCCTCGTGCGTGCACACCGCGGTGACCGCGGCGAACGTGTCCTGCGCCGTGCGGGAAACCAGCACGTTTGCCGCGGAACTATTGACCAGCGCCGCGCCGCCGACGGCGGCGAGCGGCGATGCTGCATCAATCGTCAGCGACAGCGTCCCGGCGGCGGCCGTAGCGTTGATCGTCGAAAGGTTCGTCGCGTTGCTTGGCGACGTCGAATTCCCGCCGCACGCTGGCCACATCGCGCCGGCCGCGACCAACGACGCGGCCTGACAGGCATGCACGCAGAATTCTCGTCGTGATGGTCGCAGAGTCCCAGTGTCCTCGATAGGGTGCATCCAACCTCCGTTTTCGGCGGTTGCAGCAACGGATGTGCCTGTTGGCGGGCTTTGGCGGTTCGAATCCGTGTCTGGCTGCTTACAGAAACGTTGGCCATGCACCAAAACAGTCTGCGATCGAGCAGAACTTCCCGCAGGTTCGCGTCTCGTCGCTACACGCGCATTTCACCCAGAAGTGCTGTTGGCTCTTTCTGTTACGGCTACGACCAGCAAATGCCCTAGGCGGCGGTACCCTGCTTGCCATAGGGTGATCACCCAACGCCCGAGGAAAACGACCGCCAAGCAAGGAATTCGCGATGTGGAACTTGTTCAATTGCTATCTCTCGGGACGTCACGAATTCAGCGCCTGGTGTGAACCAGGCGCGGTGTTCCTCCGCTGCATCCACTGCGGCAAGCGATCGTCGGGCTGGGCACTCGACCAAAAGCCTCAACGCAAGACGGCGCCGGTCACGCCGACGCACGTGCACGTACCGCCGGCGCGCGTGCCGCGCGTGCTGCCGTTCACTCGCGCCGCGTCGCGCTGACCCGCCTTCGCTGATCGGATAGGTGTTTCAGCTTCGGCGGGCAGGCCGCGCGAAGTTGACACTGTCCGCAGCGCGCGATCACAATACAGGCGCGTGCCCGTCCTGCGGATCACCAAAGAAGAGCTGAAACAGCGTCTCGACAGCGGCGCACCGCCAGTTCTGGTCGACGCCCGACTCAAGTATCCCTACGAGCACAGCACCGTCAAGCTGCCGGGCGCGCTCCGTCTGCCCAACGGGACAGCGCACGCTGATCTGCCGCGCGATCGCGACATCGTGGTCTACGACTCCGATCCCAACGAACTGGCCAGCTCGGGCGTTGCGGCCGAATTGATTCGGCTCGGTTATCGCGCCGTGGCGCTCAAGGGCGGCATCGTCGACTGGCTCGCGGCGAACCTGCCGACGGAAACCAAGGAGGCGCCAAAGCAGGCGCCGCCCGAACCCGGCGCGCTGAAAGGCTAGCCGTCACCACCTCCCTCACCCGCACGCTCGCGCAGCTTGCAGCGCTCGCGATGATGCGGGGCGACGCCGCCGAAGAAGCGCTCCTCGAACGCGCCGCAGCCCTGGTCACGCAATACCGCATCGACTCGGACGACCAGCTCGGTCCGCTGTTTCAGTCAGCAGAGCATGCCGATCCGGAAGTGATGCGGCGTCTCCGCCAGATGTTCGAAGCTGGCGGCTGGGTGCTCCTCGAATCGGCCATCGCCGATCTGCCGGCGGATCTCCGGTGGCTATTCGAATCGGGCGCCGTGACGCTGGAGCAACTCACCGCCATCTATCGAGCGCGCGGGGCGACCTCGGTTGCCGACCTGGCGGCTGCGGTCGCCGACGTCGCGCTCGGCGGCATCGACGGAGTGGGGCCGGACGTGGAGACCGCGGTCGCCGCCGCGTTGCCGATGCTGCGCGTGTCCATTCCGCGCATTCCGCTGGGCCGTGCGACATTCATCATCGAACCGTTTCTCGCGGCGCTGCGTGCGTCCGCTGGCATCAACTGGGCGTATCCCATCGGATCGCTCCGCCGGGGACAGGACACCGTGGGCGACATCGAGATCGTGGCGTCGTGCGCCGATGCCGCGCCGATCCTCGGGCAGCTGCTGTCGATTGGCGACGAAGGGCGATGCCTCCATCGGAGCGAACGCCGCACCTACATCCTGTCGGACCGCGTGCAGGTAGGGATCCGGCTGCCTGCTCCCGAGAACGCCGGAGCCGAGCTCCTCTACCTGAGTGGATCGCCGGCGCACTTCGGGTTGCTGCAGACGTTCGCAGCGGAGCGGGGTTGGCAGCTGAAGCCAGGAGGACTGTTCGGGCCTGACGGGCAGCTGCGGCCCTCCCCGACGGAAGACAACATCTACGACACCCTCGGGCTGCCGCTGATTCCACCCGAGCTTCGAAACGGCGAGGACGAAGTCGACAAGGCGGCCGGAGGCACGCTGCCGACGCTGTTCTGCCGGCGCGACATTCGAGGCGATCTCCACATGCACACCACGTGGAGCGACGGACGCGATTCGATTGACGCGATGGTCGAAGCCTCCCGCGCGCTCGGCTACCAGTACGTCGCAATCACCGATCACTCGCCGCATTCCGCGGCCACCAGAAACCTGACGATCGATGGCGTGAAGCGGCAGGCCGAGGAAATCGCCGCCGCGCGCGAGCGCTATCCGGAGATCGCGGTTCTTCACGGGTGTGAGGTCGATATCCTGCCCGATGGCCGTCTGGATTTTCCGGACCGCGTGCTCGAGCGCTTCGATATCGTGCTGGCCTCGCTTCACGAACGGGTCGGACACTCGCCCGACCAACTGATGAAGCGGTATGCGAGCGCGATGCGGCATCCGCTGGTCACGCTGATCACACACCCGAGCAATCGGATGGTGCCCCACAAGCCCGGTTACGAGCTGGACTACGATCGGCTGTTCCAGATCGCCGTCGAGACCCGGACCGTCGTGGAAATCGACGGATCGCCGTCGCATCTGGACCTCGACGGCGAGCTGGCGCGCCGCGCCATCGCCGCCGGGGCGATGGTCGCCATCGACAGCGATAGCCATCGCGCCGAGTGGCTTGACCGTCAGATGGCGCTGGGCCTCGTCATGGCGCGGCGGGGATGGGTGGAAGCGCGCCACGTGATCAACGCGCGGCCGCTCGATGAAGTCCGTGCCCTCATTGCCGCGAAACGCGCCTCGCGCTGATATCCTGGCGGGCGCCGCCGCCGTCGGCGTCGCCCTGGCCGCGTGGGCGCTCTATCGCGCGACGCTGCTCCCCGGCTTCGATTTCGGCGACACCGGATCGCTGCAGACAACCGTCGGCTCGACGCTGATCACACCGCGAGTCGCCTACCCGCTTTACTTCGCCATCGCCAACCTGTGGCTGCATATGGTTGGAGGCGACCCTGCGCGCGCCCTCAACCTGGCATCGGCGGTCGAGGCGGCGCTGGCCTGCGGGCTGAGCGTCCTGGTCGCCATCGAACTCTCGGGATCGATCGCCGCGGCGATCGCGGCCGTGCTCCTGTTTGCGGTGTCGTACACCTTCTGGAGCCAGTCGATCATCGCGGAAGTGTACGCCCTTCACATCGGGCTGGTGGCGCTGACGCTGCTCCTGCTGTTGCGATGGGCGAATCGGCCGACAACCACACGTCTCACGCTGTTCTTCCTCGCCTATGCGGTTGGCTTCGGCAATCACCTGTCGATGGTCCTGCTGGCGCCGGCCTACACCCTGTTTCTCCTGCTCGGCGCGAAGGGCGGCTGGCGATCCATGCTCGCACCTCGTATTCTGCTGCTGGCAACCACGTGCGCGGCGGTGGGGGCCGCCCAATACATCTGGAATCTGCGCGCGCTCTGGTACCAACCCCAGCCGCCTTCGGGGCTGCTCGAGGCGCTCGCCACGTTCTGGTTCGATGTGACGAAATCCGACTGGCGCGACACGATGGTGCTGCACGTGCCGCGCTCGATGATCGGCGACCACGCCGCGATGTACTGGTTCGACCTGCGGCAACAGTTCGGCCCGATCGTGCCGCTGCTGGCGGTCGCCGGCCTCGCGCAGCTGGCCACGCAGGATGCGCGCCGCGCCGTCCTGATGGCCGTGCTCTTCGCGACGAACCTCGCCTTCGCCTTCAGCTACAACGTCGGCGACGCCCACGTCTTCTATCTGCCGTCGCATTTCATGGTCGCGCTGCTCGTCGCGCCCGGCGTGGTCCTGGCCGCGCGCCTGACGCCGCGGGCGATCCTGCCTGCAGCAGCGCTGACGATCGCGTATGCCGGCGCGAGGGCGTATCGCGATTTTCCGGCGCTCGACCGAAGCGGCGACACGCGGCCGGCGGATGTGATCAGCCATCTCACGGCCGGACTCGACGACCAGCGCGACATTCTGCTCACCGATATGAACTGGCAGGTCGCCAATGGCCTGTCGTACTTCGCCAAAGTCCGGCAGCCGGCGATTGCCCACACACGCGCTCCCGATTTGCTGCTGTATGCGCCGGCACTGGTCACGGACAACGATGTCGTTGGACGAGCGATCGCGTTGACCGAGCGCGCGCGTTCTGAAATCGATGCCGCCTACGGCCCGCTGCTGCCGACGATGCCGGACCCGCGCGTCGTCGTGCCACCCCTGGCCGAACGCGTTGCGGGACTGCCGGCCGGAACGCCGTACGTCTTGTGCGTGCTCAAGCCCTCGCGCGACATGAGTCTCGACGAAGACGACCTCGCGGCTGCCTTGCGCGTGCTGTCGGGGACCGCCGTCCCCGGCGGCGACTACGCCGTCATCGCCGGACTGATCGGCCGCCCGCCCGAACTCGCCTTCGGAGCCAACCTTCCGTTCACCAAACAGGTCCAACTGAATGGGATGGGTGTCGAGGTCAGAATGGAGTCGTGGCTGTCGGCCGACACGATCCGACGGATGGGATTCGGTCAGGTCGTCGCCGGACGCCATCACGCGTTGATTGTGGAGCGGGGTATCAGCTTCGCGGCACTCGATCGAACGGGACGAGCGATCCGGACGGCGTACGCCGCGAATATCTTCTCCGCACAGCCGCGCTACCTCATCCGTACTGGTCGATAAGTTCTCGGCGTGTGGCCATGCTCCGTCACTCGCAACTGCTGTAAGGTTGAATGATGATCTGGTTCCTCGCAGCGTTGCTGGCACTCATGTCGGCCGATCCGACGGCGCCGGAGCTCGCCCAGGCGCTGCAAAAGAAATACGACACCGTGAAGGATTTCTCTGCCGACTTCACGCACACCTATGAAGGCGGCGTGCTGCGGAAGCAGATCACCGAGCGCGGGCGTCTGACCATCAAGAAACCCGGCAAGATGCGGTGGCAGTACACGTCTCCGGAGGAGAAGCTGTTCGTGTCCGACGGCGCGATGATGTATTCGTACATTCCGCAGGACAAGCAGGTCATCAGGTCCACCGTCCCACCCGACGACGAGGCGACGACGCCGGCGTTGTTTCTGGCCGGCAAGGGCAACCTGACCCGCGATTTCACTGCGTCTCTGGTCGAACTGCCCGCGGGAATGGCCGCCGGATCGAAGGCGCTGAAGCTCGTACCAAAAACCCGCCAACAGGACTACGATTGGCTGGTGCTGGTCGTCGACCCGGCCACCTTCGAAATCCGCGGGCTGGTCACGGTCGACGCTCAGGGCGGCAAATCGAGCTTTTCGTTCACAAATCTGAAGCAAAACGTCGGATTGGCCGATAAGGACTTCACATTCAAGATACCCCGCGGTGTT
>Ga0157379_10004695_pt1 | contig 11728 bp, 13 predicted proteins | sample S25metaG_FD_121802 | JGI IMG/M metagenome (GOLD analysis project Ga0157379, IMG submission 121802) | Switchgrass rhizosphere microbial communities from Kellogg Biological Station, Michigan, USA - S2-5 metaG | ecosystem: Host-associated > Plants > Roots > Rhizosphere > Soil | place: USA... | reverse complement strand
GCCGATCGGGTGCGCGAGGTGGTGAACGCCGCCAAGGCCAATGGCTGCGCGATTCGCATCGGGGTCAATGCCGGCAGCCTGGAAAAGGATTTGCTCGAAAAATACGGCGAGCCTTGTCCAGAGGCGCTGGTCGAAAGCGCGCTCGACCATATTCGTCTGCTCGAGGACCATGATTTCCGCGAATATAAGGTGGCCGTGAAGGCCAGCGACGTCTTCCTGGCCGTCGCTGCTTATCAGCAATTGGCTGAGACGGTGGATTGCCCGCTTCATCTGGGTATTACGGAGGCAGGGGGGCTGATCGGCGGCACGGTCAAATCGTCAATCGGTATTGGTTCGCTGCTGTGGTTCGGCATCGGCGACACTATCCGGGTATCGCTGTCCGCAGAACCTGAGGAAGAAGTACGCGTCGGTTTCGAGATACTGAAGGCACTGGGCATTCGGAATCGCGGTGTGCGTGTCGTGTCCTGTCCATCGTGCGCGCGGCAGGGCTTCGATGTGATTCGTACCGTGGAAGCACTCGAAGAGCGTCTCGCGCATATCCGGACACCGATGTCTCTGTCCGTGCTGGGATGTGTGGTGAATGGCCCCGGCGAAGCCCGTGAAACCGATATCGGGATTACCGGCGGCGGCAACGGGAAGCATATGGTCTATCTTTCGGGTGTAACCGATCACCATGTTCAGGACGCCGACATGGTCGAGCACATCGTCAAGCTGGTGGAAGCAAAGGCCGCGGAAATCGAGGCCGAGGCGATCGCGACGTCGCAAGCCGCCGAATAAGACGACCAAGAGCGCGCAAATGCGCTAGAGGCGCGCGATGGACGGCAGCAAAGCGCAACAAACACTGGTCGCATTCGGCATTGCGTCATTCGGCATTGCCCTGTTCGCCGGGATGGATGCTGTCATGAAAGGGCTGACGCTGGAAATCGGCGTATATAATGCCCTGTTCTGGCGCGGTCTGGCGGGAATCGGGATCAGCGGCGTCGCGTTCTGGATACAAGGCCCACGCTGGCCCGAATGGACCATAATGAAGGTTCATCTCACGCGGGGCTGCATATCGGGCATGCTGGCGTTCCTCTTCTTCTGGGGCCTGAGCCGGGTGCCGCTTGCGCAAGGAACAGCGCTATCGTTCATCGCGCCGATCGCCTCGTTGTTTCTGGCTGCCTTCGTGCTGGGTGAGAAGATTCATCGAAAAACCATCATAGCGTCCATTGTTGCCTTTTCGGGGGTACTAACGATCATCGCTGGCCCGCTTCATCGCGGGGGCAATGCCGAAACTTTGATGGGGTCTCTGGCCATACTTGCGGCCGCGCTATGTTATGCGTGGAACATCGTCTTGATGCGGCAACAAGCGCAAATCGCCAGCCCGCAGGAGGCAACCTTCTTCCAGAGCCTCATCATGACGGCAGTGCTTGGAGTGGGATCGCCATTTTTGGCCGTTGCTCCGGATCAAACGCAGATTCCGGCGATTCTGGGTGCCGCAGCGCTTGCGACCGGATCCTTGATGCTCCTTTCTTGGGCCTACGCGCGGGCAGAGGCGAGCTATCTGTCCGCAACCGAATATACCGCATTCATTTGGGCTTCCATCTTCGGCTTCATATTCTTTAGCGAGACCGTATCGCTTTACACGTTGCTGGGTGCTGCCATCATCGTCGCGGGTTGTGTTCTTGCGGCGCAGCGACGGCCGCAGCCGAGGGGCGAGCTGGAAGGCATTATCTGAGGTCTGCCGGTTTATCTGGGCTTTACCAAATCCACTAACCCGGCTGCAGTGACCGGGCTCTACTGAAATTTCCGTGTCTCGCGCATTCGTCCTGCCTGTGATCCTTTTCGGCGCTGCCGTTGGCGTGATGACTCCGCGTGCCAAGCCGCCAGCGCCGGCGCCTATTCAGGCAGACGCCGAACGCAGCCCGGATAAGCCGGGTCGGCAAGTTCTGGAAACGATCGTCCAGAGGAATCCAAACGGCCATTTTTATGTTGATGCCGAGGTGAACGGACAAGTCGTCCATTTCGTTGTCGATACGGGCGCTACGGATGTCGTTTTGACATCCGAAGATGCAAAACGCGTTGGCATTTCCTTTTCGCCCAACGAATTTCGGGTCGTCGCGCGGGGGGCTTCTGGCGACGTGTCCGGCAAGGAAATTACGATCAATCATATCGCCATTGACCAAAAGGAAGCCTTCGATATGCCTGCGATGGTCGTAGCGGATGGTCTGGATGTTTCCCTGTTGGGGCAATCGTTCCTTGCGCGCATCGCCAAAGTCGAAATCAGTGGCGACAAGATGATTTTGAGCTAGCTAGTGCCAGCCATCGTGCTGGAGACCTGAAACCCATGAACCCGAACATCCGTTTCGCCGTATCTGAAGACCTCAACGTCATCTTCAGCTTTATTTGCGCGCTGGCCGATTATGAAAAGTTGAGGGAAGAGGTTCGTGCTGATCCGGCCGTTTTGGGTGAGCATCTCTTTGGCGCCATTCCGCGCGCCGAAACTTTGCTGGTGGAATTTGACGGCAAGCCTGTCGGCTTCGCGCTGTTCTTCCACAATTTCTCGACGTTCGAGGGGCGTCCGGGAATTTACATCGAGGATCTGTTCGTGCTGCCCGAGATGCGCGGCAAGGGCCTGGGCAAGGCCCTGCTCGCCCGCTTGGCCCAGTTGGTGATAGAGCGTGGCTGTGCGCGGCTCGAATGGGCGGTGCTCGACTGGAACAAGCCTTCCATCGATTTCTACGAGGCAATCGGCGCCAGGCCGATGAAGGAATGGATCATCCAGCGGCTGGACGGAGAGGCGCTTTCGTCGCTGGCCGGCGCCTAGTTTCCAAGCACGTTTATAGTAAAGGCAATGATTCCCAGGTTGAAGACAAAAGCGGCAAGGCAATGGAAGGTCACCACGCGCCTGATCCGCCGATCTTCGATATCCACGTCTGACGTCTGAAACGTCATGCCCAGCGTGAACGCGAAATAGGTGAAGTCCCAGTAATCGGGTTCTTTCGTTTTTGGGAAAGCTATCCCGCCACTATCCGCGCCCTCCGGATTCGGGCTGTAAAACAGATGCGCGTAATGGAGCGCGTAGATCAGGTTGCTGAAGCACCAGGCGATGGAAAGCGTGGCGATGACTAGAGCCGCAGTTGTTGGCCTGGGCGAACCGCTGGCGGCCAATTCCGCCGCGACCGCGACGAGGATGACAAGCATGACCAGGCCCGTGATCGCCAGCAGGACTGCGCGATTGGCGTCGTTGGCAACGGCGGCCTTGCGCATATTATCGGCTTTACCGCGCTTATATAGCGGAACGACGGACAGCAGGAACAGGGCTGCGGCGAGATCGAAGCCGATCATCACGCCCATTCTCCACTCGCTCGCCGCTATGGCTGCTGGTGTTGCCGCCAGGCCAACCACCGCGAAGACGATGAAGCGCAGCGGCGCTATACGGTTTCCGACACCAGCGGCGTTTTTGTCCATCATGCGAACCATAGCCCGAAGCGCCGGTGCCCGCTATCGCGTCTTGAAGGAGCGAACGCGGATGCCCTGGATTTGTCTGAATTGAAGATCGCAAGCGGCCCGGCTTAACCGGACCGCTGTTACGGTCAGTCATCCTTGCGGCGCTTTGGTGTCTTGCCCTTGGCCTTCTTGGCGGCTTCGATCGCTTCAAGGATAACTCGACGTGCTTCTTCCGCACCGCCCCAGGTGCCGATGCGCACCCACTTCTTCGCTTCAAGGTCTTTGTAGTGCGTGAAGAAATGCTCGATCTGCTGCATGACGATCTCGGGCAGGTCGTCCTTCTCGCCGATCTTGCTGTAATAAGGGAACGTCGCATCGACCGGCACGGTCAGCAATTTCTCATCGCCGCCGGCTTCGTCTTCCAGCTTCAGAACGGCAATCGGACGGACGCGCACGACACAGCCTGGCACGAACGGCGAACGCGCGACCACCAGCGCGTCCAGCGGATCGCCATCTGGAGACAGCGTATGCGGGACAAAGCCGTAATTGGCCGGATAGCGCATTGGCGTGTGGAGGATGCGATCGACGAACAGCGCGCCGGACTTCTTGTCGAACTCGTATTTCACGGGCTCGCCGCCGACGGGCACTTCGATGATGACGTTGAGGCTGTTCGGCGGATCATCGCCGATCGGAATGAGATCAATGTTCATGCTGCGATGCAATAAGCAGAGATTGTTACGTGCTCAAGCCGCTTTTCCAAAAATTTTGCTTCGGCGAACACTCGCCGCTATCGAGATGCAAAATGCGCTGACATTGGCGCTTGATTTCGGTTAGAGGCGCCTACGATGGGCAAAATGGAAACCCCGAAAGCGATACGGGGTACGCAGGACATGATCGGAGAAACGGCTGCGCGGTTTGCGCATGTGGTCGCCACGTTCGATCGCGTCCGCAGGCTCTATGGTTTTGGCCGAATTGAAGTTCCGGTGTTCGAAGCAACGGCGGTCTTCTCCCGTTCGCTCGGCGAGAGCACGGATGTCGTCTCGAAGGAAATGTATACGTTCCCGGATCGCGGCGGCGAATCGCTGACACTGCGGCCGGAATTTACCGCCGGCATCGCGCGTGCCTATCTGACTGAAGGCTGGCAACAATATATTCCGCTCAAGGTTGCAACCCATGGCCCGCTATTCCGCTACGAACGGCCGCAAAAGGGGCGCTTTCGCCAGTTTCACCAGCTGGATGCCGAAGCTATCGGTGCCGCTGAGCCTGCTGCCGACGTGGAATTGCTGTGCTTTGCGGATCAGCTGCTGCGGGAGCTGGGCGTGGCGGACGGCGTGACGCTGCAGCTGAATACGCTTGGCGATGCGGAAACGCGCGATGCCTGGCGTGCGGCGCTGATCGCGCATTTCGAGAAACATCGTGGCGATCTTTCCGAGGACAGCCTTGCCCGGCTGGACAGGAATCCGCTGCGGATCCTCGATTCCAAGGATCCGCGCGACCGGCCGATTGCAGATGCGGCCCCTGGCATCGACGACTATCTCTCAGTAGAAGCGGGCACCTTCTTCGAATCGGTGACCAAGGGGCTCGATGCGTCGGGTGTGGCGTGGGCGCGCAACGGACGGCTGGTGCGTGGGTTGGATTATTATCGGCACACCGCGTTCGAATTCGTCACTGATCGTTTAGGTGCGCAGGGCACCGTGCTTGGCGGTGGCCGCTATGACGGCCTGATCGAAACGCTTGGCGGTCCGGTCACGCCTGCGGTCGGCTGGGCAGCGGGGATCGAGCGGCTGGCGATGCTGATTGATGCTCCCGTCGATATCAAGCCAAACTTTGCAGTCATCGTAGAAGATGACCATCTGTTGACGGCTGGATTAGAGATTATATCCCGTTTGCGTTCTCTCGGATATTCTTGCGAGTTGGCAGCGTCGGGTTCGCCCAAAAAACGATATGAAAAGGCAACTCGCCTTCGAAATCCCGACATCGTTTGCAACGTTCGAGAAGGCCGACTGGAATTTAAATATTACGCGAAATACCCGCAGATGGAGATTCCGCGAGCGGAAATAGAAACGATTCTGGGTGATAAATTCTTGCTCGATATGGCAGAGCATCCCATCACATTATGGGCTGATAGAGTCGCATGACCGCGATCTCCCCCGCTCGTATCGCCCAGATCGAGGCGCGGCGCGATGAGTTGCAGGCTGCGATGTCGCGGCCTGATTTGGCGGCGGAGCAGTTCGTTCAGCTTTCCAAGGACTATGCCGAGATCGAGCCGGTGGCGCGGGCGGCGGGCGAAGTGCGCAGGCTGCGCCAGGAAGTGCGCTCGATGGAATATATGCTGAGCGATGAGGCTGCCGAAGGCGATCTCAAGGCGATGGCCGAAGAGGAATTGGAAGTCCTCCGCCAGCAGCTTCCCGTGGCAGAGCGCGAGCTTGCCTTGAAGCTTCTGCCCCGCGATGCCGCGGACGAACGACCCGCCATGCTGGAAATCCGCGCGGGTACGGGGGGCGACGAGGCGGCTTTGTTCGCTGGCGATCTGTTCCGCATGTACCAGCGCTATGCTGAGGAACGCGGCTGGCGGGTCGAGCTGATTTCGGCGAGCGCGGCGGACCTTGGCGGCTATAAGGAAGTCGTCGCCAGCGTAACCGGGCAGGGCGTGTTCGCCCGGATGAAGTTCGAAAGCGGCGTGCATCGCGTGCAACGCGTGCCGGCGACCGAGAGCGGCGGCCGTATCCATACATCCGCTGCTACCGTCGCGGTTCTTCCGGAAGCCGAGGATGTCGATATCCAGATCGACGACAAGGATCTGCGGATCGACGTCTATCGCTCTTCAGGGCCGGGCGGGCAGTCGGTCAATACCACCGACAGCGCGGTGCGCATCACCCATCTGCCCAGCGGTCTCGTCGTGATTCAGCAGGACGAAAAATCGCAGCACAAGAACAAGGCGAAGGCCCTGAAGGTGCTGCGCACGCGGCTGTACGAACAGGAGCGCGAGCGGCTGGCGAGCGAACGCGCAGGCGCCCGCAAATCGATGGTGGGTTCCGGCGATCGATCCGAGCGTATTCGCACTTACAATTTTCCGCAGGGCCGGGTGACGGATCATCGCATAAACCTGACTCTGCATCGGCTGGAAGAGGTGTTGGAAGGACCGGGGCTGGATGAAGTCGTCTCGGCATTGATCGCTGAAGATGAAGCGGCCCGGCTCGCGCAGCTCGATGACGTTGCGTGATGCCATTGCGGAAGCGGCTGCGCGTCTGACCACGACAAGCGATACGCCGCGGCTGGATGCGGAATTGCTGGCAGCACATGCCCTGGGAATTCCCAGGGAGACATTATTGCTGGGACGCCACGATGACGTTGCACCCCCCCTCTTCGATGGACTGATCGCACGGCGGGCGGATGGCGAACCGGTGGCCTATATCCTCGGCGAGCGAGATTTCTGGACGATTACCCTTCGCGTAGCGCCGGGCGTGCTCATTCCGCGCCCGGACAGTGAAACGTTGATCGAGGCTGCCGTCCAGCATTTTGGCGAACGATCGCCTGCTAGCATCCTCGACCTGGGTACAGGATCGGGAGCGTTATTGCTGGCTGCGCTTCACCAATGGCCGCGGGCTAAGGGTGTCGGCGTCGATCGATCCGAAATCGCCGTGGAAATTGCGCACGCGAATGCATTGAGACTGGGGTTGGCGGATCGCTCCCGGATCATCCTTGGCGATTGGGCGGATGGTCTTGATACCCGTTTTGACCTGATGCTCTGCAACCCCCCTTATATTGAAGCATCTGCTAAGTTGCCGCGCGACGTTGCGGATTATGAGCCGGCCAACGCGCTTTACGCCGGGCCGGATGGCCTCGACGCATATCGCCGCATCATTCCGGAAGTGTCCCGCCTGCTTTCGCCCGGCGGCATCGCGCTTTTCGAGATCGGTGCAACGCAGGGCGGCGCGGTGAGTGAACTGGTCATATCCGCGGGACATGCTCCCCGCACATTGCAGGATTTGGCGGGCTGCGACCGGTGCGTCGTGATTGACGGTCCAGTAATATAATTCTGCGTAAATTCCGCTTGGATTTGCTGCCACGAGTCACTAGATGGGTAACAGTGCGGGATTGAAGTCGCCTGGATGCGATATCGCCCTGGACTACCCCCGATGGCCATAGCCGTACACAGACGTGACGGTTTTGACATGTGGTGGAAGCGCTCGGCTCCCAAGCCAAGCGTGGATGGGGTTTTGCAACCTGATTTCCGGAATGACCGGATGGGGAGTGGTAACAATACCACCAGTACAAGGACAGCTGGACGTTGATTAACAATCGTCAGAACAACCGCCGCCGGGGGCGTGGCGGCGGTAGTAATGGGATTCGGCCGAACGGATCGAGCAACGGCGTCGATCGCGGTAACAGGATCGACAATCGTGCCCGCGGCAACGCCAATCAGCTTTTCGAGAAATACAAAACGCTAGCGCGTGATGCCCAGACACAGGGCGATCGCGTCATGGCCGAATATTATCTCCAGTTCGCGGACCATTATTTCCGCATTCTGAACGAGAATCGCGCTCGGTTCGACGACCAGCAACAGCAGCGTCGTCCGCGCGATGATCAATATGATCAGGACGATTTCGGCGACGAGAGCGAGAATTCAGCCGATGACGGGAATTTCGTGCAGCCGGTACGGCAGCAGCGTGAACCGCAGCAGGAAGGCTATAATCAGGAATCGCGAGACCAGCGTCCGCGCCAGCCTTCCTTTAACAATTATGACGATGATAACCGGGGTGATGGTAATGTAGACCAGCCACGTCAGGAAAACAGTCGGGATTATCAGCCTCGTAACAATGACGAGCGTCCGCGCGAGTATAATCGCGAAGACCGATCGGCGCGCCCACAGCGTCCGCCCGCCAACAATTACAACGACAACAGCGCGCGTGCGGAGCGTAATCCGGAAGGCCAGCCCAATAGCCGGCGTCGATTCACGCGTGATCGTGAGGAGGCGCCGCTCGATGGATCATCTGAAAAGGATCGCCCTGTTGCGGCGCTGCAATCAGATAGCGCTGTTGCCAACGGTCATGCGGAAGATCCTGCAGCTACTCCAGCGCGTGGCCGGCGCCGTCAGGTGCGGGACCGCGATGAGCAACCAGCAGTGGATGAGCGGATCGAGATTGATCGCCTGCCGCCTGCCTTTGCGGCTACACCTGACATTTCAGAGCAGAATGTTGAGGAAGAGGCACCAAAACCAAAACGGCGCGGGCGTCCTCCTAAGGCGACCTCGGTGGCTGACGCCTGAACACGAATATTTGTCACGAAGGGGCGGTAGCGCGAGCTGCCGCCCCTTTTTGTTCAAAGCGGGGGCAATGGCCGGGGTCGATGATCGTCGTCCAGCGCGACGAACGTAAAGAGCGCTTCGGTCACCTTCACCTCGTCTTCGTCCTGGCGCCTCGCCATAACCTCGATCCGGATGGCGATGGAGGTTCGCCCCCTCCGTTCCACCTTCGCATAAATAGAAATAACGTCGTGCAACAGGATCGGACTGATGAACTCCATGGCATCGATCGCGACGGTGGCTACGGCGCCACGCGCATTTTGTCGGGCAACGATGCCCCCGGCGATGTCCATCTGTGACAGAATCCAGCCACCAAAGATATGGCCATTGGCGTTGATGTCGCGCGGCGCAGGCACCACGCGGAGGATGGGATCATGGGACGTCGAAACAGAGCCTGCAGTCATCTGTCTTCCTCGAAATTAGTGATGCTCTCGTCATGACCGGTACCCGAACTCAGGAAGACCAACCCCATCAACGCTCCCCCAAGCGTGATGGTAAGGCCGACCCCGGCGACGGTCGCGATGATTGTCGCGATACGCAGCTCTCCAAGGGCCTCGTGGAGATAAAGCAGGGCAAGCACGGCAGCCAAGGCTGCGGCAAGGCTTACCCAAGTCATCAATCGACGATAGCGCCTCCAGGCAAACGCCGCATAGTCGGGATCGGCAAGCGAGGGATTTCTGTCCGTCATGGCTTCCATTTGGGGCCTCGGCGTGGGATCATCAAGTTGGTCGAGGTTCCCCGGCATTGGTTGAAAGGCCGACGCAGGGCCCACGCGAGAATAGAGGAGGCCTGGAAATGAGGATTGCACACGTGCTGGCGAAGCGCGGGGATATAATCAGCGTTAGCCCGGGAGAGCCAGTTTCAAAAGTGGTAGCCTTGTTGACCGATCATCGAATTGGCGCAGTACCGGTTGTTGATGACAATAATGGCGTGGTCGGCATCATGTCCGAACGGGACATAATCTACCGGTTGAACAGCGATGGACCAGCGATGCTGGAATGGCCGGTTGAAAAGGTCATGACCGCCGCAGTAGTGACGGTACCCTCCGATACTGGCTTGCTCGGCGGCCTCGCGCTCATGACCCAGCGCCGAATCCGGCATCTGCCTGTCGTTGACGAAGGGCGGATGGTGGGATTCATCTCGATCGGCGATCTGGTGAAGGCGCGGATGGATGGAATTGAGGCCGAGGCCAACGCGATGCGGGAGTATATTCAAAGCGTCTAGGCCGCAGGTGCGGCACGTCGCCATTTGATGCCGGCGAAGTCGAGCAGCTCCTCGATCGAATCGCGCGCTGTCACCATGAGCGTGAGAGCATAGATGATAGCACCGGCGGCAGCGAGCGCGATGAGGTGCGAGAATGGAGACATTGACGGAAGCGCCCTGTCTATCGCAACGACTCCTCCCGCCATCACCGCGCCGGCAAATGCCGCAGGCCAGAGCGCGTGTAGCAATGCTGTGTAACGCGCACCAATGATTTGGAGCGACCAAATCGTGGCGATCAGAGTCAGGATTGGAAAGGCAAGCAGCCATGCCCAGGCCATGCCCACGGGACCGTAGCGAACACCTATGAGGAACGCGGTGGGCATGATTATCGCGCCGGCGCCTGAAATCCAGGCCGCCACGGACGGTTTGCCTAACGCATTGGTCGCAGGGGTGTAGAGTATCTGGAGGGTAACAAACGGCGTCGCGAAGCCCAGCACCTGTACCACTGGAATGGTTTCGGCCCATTTGGCGCCGAGTACCGTAAGCACCAAGGGTTCCGCCGTGATGGCAAGACCAAGCGAGAACGGGATCGCCACCAGCATGATCATGCGAACGGATTTCATGAACGCGAAGGCAATCCCCGGACGATCGCCGGCCATGCGCGAATAAGTTGGAAAGGCTACCTCGTTCAGCGGGGGTACGAACTTGTTGACGAGGATCTGGGAAAGAAACAGCGCGGTCGTGTAGATGCCAATCTGATGAGCCGAAAGTGTGCGGCCCGCAATGAACACGTCCGCCTGGGTTTGAACGAACCACAACAGTTCGCTTGCCAGAATCGCGAGCCCGAAGCCGATGATCGCCCCTGCGCCCTTGAAATGGAAAGACGGCCAGACCAGCCAGCGCCCCAGTACCGACAATCCTATCGCGCGTGCCACGAACAGACTGATCGGGGCAAATACCAGAGTCCACACGCCAAACCCGGCGAGCGCGCAGACCGGGCCGATGATTGCGGAAAGGAGCGCAGCGCCGATGTTGACCCGGGCCTGCGTACGAAAATCGATGCCCCTCGAGAGAAGCGCCTGAGGAATCATGATGAAAGGGCTGGTGAGGTAGAGAATGGCCTGCACGCGCAGCAGATCAGTCACGATCGGCGCGCGGAAATACGCGGCTGCAAATGGCGCTGCGAAGAACTGCGCCGCTGCCAGCGAGAAGTTGAGCAGAATCAGCATTCCAAAAACTTGCCGAACCTGATGGCGGTGAACCTCGCGCGCTTGTACCAAGGCGCCGGTAAAGCTGTAGCCGTTCAGTAGGTTGAGCAAACTCAAAACCACCTGCGTCATAGCGAACAGGCCATAGTCGGACGGGCTGAGCAGCCGAATCACGAAGAAGGTCGATGTCCAGGTTATCAGCTGGGCCGCAATCTGGCTTCCCGACCGCCAAAGGACGGCGCTGCGGACCTTTGAGGTCATCGTACTCGAATCAATGTCGTTCATGAATCTTCCGCGTTTCGCCCATTTCGGGTTGGTCCATTCTTAAGCACATAACCCGTCAACGTCGCGTAAACCCCCATTTTTCGGGCTGTTCCAGCCGTGTGAAACAAAATTGCAAAAACCCTGTTGACGACTCAATGCTCCCCGCATAGAAGCCCCCTTGTCGGCGGCGGCGGCGCTCTTACGGGCTCGCTACCGTGTCTCATCACGATCGGTAACACGGTCACCCCGAGATTAAAAATCGGGGCGGTGAGACGTCGGCTCTTTCTCATTGTCGGTTTGATGAAGGGACATGTGGGCG
>Ga0157379_10004693_pt1 | contig 11730 bp, 12 predicted proteins | sample S25metaG_FD_121802 | JGI IMG/M metagenome (GOLD analysis project Ga0157379, IMG submission 121802) | Switchgrass rhizosphere microbial communities from Kellogg Biological Station, Michigan, USA - S2-5 metaG | ecosystem: Host-associated > Plants > Roots > Rhizosphere > Soil | place: USA... | reverse complement strand
CGGCATGCTGCGCGAGGGGGATGCGATCTTCGGGGTGGACTACGCCGGGAGCTACCAACTCGCGAAGCTGGCCGGCAACCTCTGTGAGCGCATCCGCAAACAGTGGCGGCGCGAGGCCGCGGCGCGAAACGTGCCGTTCACGCACTTCTCGAAGAAAGTGCTCCGCTCGACGGCCTCGACCGGCATGGCCTCGATTGACATCCCAGAAGCGACAGTGAACCTCGTCCTCTCGCACGGGCAAAAGTCGGTCGACTGGAAGCATTACAACCGGTGGGAGTACCTCGAGCGCAAACGCGCGGCGCTTGCACAGTGGCAGCGCTGGCTGGAGGAGCCTGCTCCGGCGCCCGAACTCGCGGCGGATGCCGGCAAGGTCGTGCCGCTGCGGAGGGCCGCATGATGAGCAATTCGTTTCAGCTCCCAGCACATTTTTTGCTGCGATCGCGCCTTGAACAGCTCATCATTATCGGCGCCGTCGTTGCGCCTTCCTGGTCGCTGGCCGTCGAGTCCATCCGCGCCGCGCAGCTTGGCCTTTTCATGGTGGCGGGCCTCTACGGAGGCCCGGCGCTGATCCTCGCCTGGCTAGGCCGGCTCGTGGGCAACTTTGTTGCCAACATCATTGCCGTTGCACGCTTTAAGCTTCGCGATCGGGGTGCTGGGTCGACGGGTCGGTAGGCTCAGCGAAGCAACCGAGACCTCGCATTTCCTCGAGCCTCTACTGACGAGCAAAAGGGGACTTGCCAAGAACCTTTCACTCGAAGCGAGACGGGGGAGGGAGAACGCGCAGGCCGTCGACCCAGCGAGCGCACTTTACCGTAGACCCCCGCTGGTGGGGTCTTTTTTTTCGTCTGCACACCACGGCAGTACCATTCCGGGCAATTCGCGACGAAGCGAGGCCCGCCATGCCAGCTACGCAGACTGATTTGCCGCCTCGATTACGTGTTGACGGCCCTCGACTGCTCAAGCCGAACGGGACCGAGTTCATCCCGCGCGGCCTGAACTTTGGTTCATGGGGTGAGGACGACCCGCTCGATGCCGTGCAGGTCGCCTCGATGGGCTCGAACATCGTACGAGTAGCCCTGCGCTGGTGGGGCAAGTGGGGCGACGAGACCGTCGATGCGCGCGACAACGACGCCTTCGCCTTCCTGCGACGCGAACACTTCGAGCGCTGGCTCGGCCTGATTACCGCCGTCGCGCAGGAAGGGATGTGGGTCGTCCCGTTCATCGATTCCAACTGCGGGCAGTCGGGGACGCAGGACGCCGGCACGATGGCCTATTGCGATCCCTACCAGTCGTGGGGCGCGCGAGGTCGCAACTTTTTCACCGACCCGTCGATGCGACGCGTTTTTTCGCAAATCGTCTGGCCGGCGGCTGCGGCGCGCCTGCGCACGGTCGCGAAGATCGCCTTCCTCGAACTCGCGCCTGAACTCGCGGGCGAGCGCGGGCCGGAGTACGCGGCGCCTGTGCGCGAGTTCTATCGCGAATGCATCGCGGCCATCCGGCAGCCGCACATCGACATGGACACGCCGTTTCTTATTGGGCCGTACGACGGCTATAACATCAAGCTGTGCGAGGAAGCGCACCTTCCCGAACGCACAGATGTGATCTACACGGGCAACCTCCTCAATCCCTATGTGTCGAACCCCTCTAAGTTCGACGAAGGACTCGCCGCCCTCGTGCATATGCGAGACGCGCACAGCGTCCCCGTCTTTGTGCAGCAGCTCGGGCGCAAGACGAACTACGACCCCGATCGAAAATTGATGAATCGTGCCCTGCGAGCGATGGACCAACACGCGGTCGGCTACACGTGGTGGCAAAACAAACAGAACACCGATGATGAGCGCGACTACGGACTGAACTATAAGAATTCGACCGGTACGGGCTGGGTCGAGAAAGCCGACGAAGTCGCTGTCCTCGAAGACTTCTGGGCGGCCTGAATGCACACCGTCCTCGAACCCTCGGGCGCGGACGATACCTCTGCATTCAACGCTGCATTCGCGCAGGATGGCAACACGGCCGAGCTCGTGCGAGGTTGCACCTACGCGATCGGGCATGTGAGCTTCGGCAACGGCTCGACTCTCTATGGCACCGGTGGCCCCAACTACGTCGAGCCGGCGTCGTACAACACGCCATGCCTTGTGCCCGTACCGGGCGCCGAGGCCGTCTTCGATTTCACAGACCAGACGCGCGGGCGCGGCGTCACGCTAAAGAGTTTCACGATCGACTGCATCGATGGCACCTGTACGGCGATCTCGGGCGGCTCGCAGCACCTCACCCTCGACCTGCTGTATATCGTCGATCCTCTGGACGGCATCGGCGGAAAGGTACGCGGGAGCTCGACCTATAGCGCGGTGCTGACCGCGCGGCATTGCCGCGTGATGCGTGCTGTCCGTCACGGCATCGTCTCGCCGGTGGACTCCGAGCTGATCGGGTGCATCGTTGCCGATTGCGGCACGAGCGTCTACGCGCACCCCGGCGCGAACCACGTTCGCGTGATCGCCGGGCGCTACGAATGGTCGAAGAGCGGCGAACACTTCCGGCTCGCGGGGGATAGCTCCGCGCCGGTGCGCGACTGGGCTTTCGACGGCGTCCAGATGGATCGCGCGGCGACGGCCTCGGTCTTCATGCGGCGTTGCCTCCACATTCAATTCGGCGGCTCCGTCGCGAGCGAACGGCCGGGGCGTGCGGGCTTGACCGACGCGGGACAGTCGGCGCACATCTATGCCGAAGACTCCTCTGTCATCACGGCGACGGGCGTCCTCATGTGGGCCGGCGCGAACGACGACGGCTCAGGGATCGTCAGCCCGATGCACGGCTACGAGTTCGCAGGCGTGAACGAAGACGTCATCATCACCGGCGGCTCGGTGCGCGACGGGCACACTGCCAAGCGCGCGCTGCACTACCTCAACAAGCGCACGCGCGCGGCAATGCCCGGGCATCGCATCACCGGGGTGGGTGGGCTGACAGACTTCGAGCATCGGCGTTGGTGCCCGCTGCAGGCCATCGCGAATCGTTGGCTGGTATGACGCACCCCTGGGTCTATGCGCCGCGCACGCCGCTGGCCGATGGGCTCTACCGCGTCGAGACACCCACATTCGTCGCGGGATTCCTCGTCAGCAAGGGCCGCGTCGTGCGCTGCGCGCCGATCCTGCGCAAGCGGCTCGACTATTGGACGACCCGTGCCGTGAAGCAGCTGACGCCGTAGGCCCGGGGCGGCTTGCCACCGTTACGGCGCGCTCGCAGCGGGGGCGTCTCGAAGCGCCTGGCCGGCGCGCTCGAGCAGACCGCCCGGCGCGAGGATCGACACCGCGCCGCCGGCCTCGCAATGCACCTGGACGCGCCCGGCATCAACCTCGCGCTCGACGTCGAGCTCGCATGGGCCGCTCATCGTCATGCAGCCCGCGAGCGCCGATGCCGCGAGGGCCAGCGCGCTAGAGGCCAGCGCTACCCGTGTCCACGCCGATGCTGCCATTGCCCACCGCCGGCGCGCCGCGCACGCGCCTCTTGTCCTGGTCATCAGTCGGGGTCGCAATGGTCTTTGCTTTCGGCGGACGACCGCGACGGGTGCGTGCCGGCACGGATGCGGCAACGGGCTGCGCGAGCGGCGCGGCTTGCGAGGCACGATCCTGCTCGGCGCGTTGCTGCGCCATGTCCGCGATGAGGTGCACCACTTCGTCGAAGGGGCGTTGCCCCAGCATTTGTCGCACATAGCCCAGATCGGCCGGCGTGTAGGTGATCGAATAGCGATCCATTACAAAGCTCCTTTCAGGAAGTGCGCTGAACAAAGGCAGTGTATGTGATCGTCACCGCGAGTTGCGTCCCTGCGGCGTTGGCATAGATCCGAATCGTGCCGGTGGCGCTCGTCGATCCGACCGCCGACTGCAACCATTGCCAGAGCGGAGGGCCTATTCCTGAGCCGCCGCCAACTTCGGCGAGTGGCCCATTGGTACTGCCGGCCACCCAGGTATTCCCTGATTCGAGCGTATTGGTCGCCCACATCATGGGAGGAGTGCTGCTCTTGTGCCAGCGCGCGGGCGCGACGGTCTGGTTTCCGTACGGCGTGATCGAGCCGTCATGATTGAGCTGAATGCCACAAATCGCATTCGCGCCACCTCGAACGTCGCGCAGCGTGGCCGAGCCGTCGATCCCTCCATAGTCGGGGCTACCCGCTCCCGCGAGCACATTCAGAATACCGGTCATGACAGCCCCGACCCCGTCACGACCCCGATGTTGAGACCGACGAACAAGACGGTGGCGACGCCGTTGGGCGCAAGCGTGCGCGCCCCGGTCAGTGCTCCCCAGGACAGCGTGACGCCTACGGTAGCAATACCGATCGCACCGGCGTTGCGATTCATGATCGTCACGACGTCACCCGAATCGAATGTATTACCGCTGAAGCCGACACCGGCGGCGCCGGTCTGGATGACACACTTGCCCTTATCGGAGACGGCGCAATTGTAGAAACTGCTGACCACCGTCATCGGCAAGCCGCGCCAACCGACCTCGATGTTCTGGTATTTGAACTTGAAGTCGGTATCGATGCGTGCGACCTCCGTGCCTGCTTGGTAGAAGAGCATCGGGATCGATGCGGCCTGCAAGTAGGAAACAGTGCCGTCCGCGTACAGGTTCAGTTTCGGCACGGAGGCTTTGCTTAGGGCCAGCATCGCCGCCGATGTGCCACTGAGTTCGAGCACGCCACGACCCGCCGAGGTGAGCGTTGTGGTTGTAGTGCCAACCAGAAATTGCGCATCGTTTGACGCGAGGGCTCGAGTCCTCGCCGCGCCGCCCGCCGCGAGTACCAGATCACCAATATCGGCGGAGATGTACAAGCCGCCTGCTGATGCCCATACAAATCCTTTGCGCGCCCCCGCACCGTTGAGGGAAAGGGCGGCATCGGATGATCCGTTGATTTCGACGAGCCCGCGACCTGCTGCACTCAGCGTCGCGGACGTTCCGCCGACCAGCAGCTGCGCGTCGGCCGATTCAGTGAGGCGGACTTTCTCGGCGTTGTTCGTCCAGAGCACGAGCACCTTGGCGATGCGCGTCCCGACGATCGTCCCGAACGCGTTCGCCGTGAGAAGGCCGGTGCTCACGCCTGCCACGTCCAGGTTCACGGTCGCGGAGGTGGGGCCGGCGATCTCGACCAGGCCGCGCCCGGCGTTACCGGTCAGCAGCGAGGCCGAGAGGCCGACCAGAAGCTGTGCATCGGGGTCGTCCGACACATGGACCTTCTCGATGCCGCCAATCGCGATGCCAAGCCCATTCGGCGTCGGGCGAAACAACCCCGTCGATTGATCGGCCAGGAATCCCAGCCCCGGCATCGCGGCCGTGCCATCGGGCAGCAGCATGACTTGCGTGTCACCACTGCCGACGACGTCCCACGTCGTGCCATTGAAGTGCAATTGTTGGTTCGGCGCGACCACCGTGTCGACGGGCAGCCCCCAGGATGCGTCGGCCAGGCCAGAGCCGGAGTTGATGAAATAGTCGCCCGCAATGTAGGTGCCCGCGGGCTTGGGCGCCGTCGCATCAGCCGTTCCCTTGTACTTGCCCACCGTGATTGTGATAAGGGAAGGATCGATTTTGCCCGAGGCCGCAGTCTTGACCAACTTGCCCGCATCGGCCGCGCCTGCGGACACCGCGATGATGGGGGGCAGGAACGTCAGGTCGACTTTGCCGCTGATGTTCGTTTTGACCAACTTGTCGGCATCGAGCGCGCCTGCGGAGGTTGCAATGATGGCGGGCAGGAACGTGAGATCGAGCTTGCCCGTGGGCGCGGTCTTGACCAGCTTGCCGGCGTCGGCTACGCCCGTCGTCGCGGCGATGGCCGGCGGTAGCGGGATCATGCCGGCGGCGAGCATGCCGCCGGCATCCATGCGCGGCACCGCATTCGGCGTCGACGCCACTGAAATGCCCGCGAGCTGCAGGTAGCGCGCATCGCCCTCGTCCTGCGTCACGTACTCCGGCGGCACATCAGGGACGGCCGTCACAAAGGGCAATGCCGAGTAGCGGCTCGCGCCGTCGCCGGCTTTCAGCTTGACGAGTCCGCCCGCGCGTTCCAGTACGAGCTCGCCCAGACCGAGCACCAGATCACTCGCGGCCCAATCCGCGGTCGTGCCGATCAGGAGTCGGGTGCGCGCGTTGATGTCGGCCATGACGGGAGCCCCTTCCTTAGAGAATGACGGTCGGCAGCGCCGGGGTGCCCGGGTTGGTGAAGATCGGCGCGGGCGCGCCTGGCGCGCCGGCCAGCACCCAATCCGGCTCCGGCAGCGCCGGCCGGCCCGGGATGACCCAGATGCCCGCCAGCGCCAGATAGTCCGCGGCCACGGGCACGTACTCGGCCGAGACGCGCACGCGCCATAGCCACAGGCGCGCGATCGGGATCAGCTCGGCCTGCAGGTCGGAGAAGAACCGCACCGCCACCGGCGCCGTGTCCGCGCTCGCGGCGCTGGCGCGCAGGCCGGGCAGGTTCATGCTGATCCATTCGTCCCACGCGTAGGTGTTCACCCAGGACAGCCAGCTCGCGTACTGCGATTGGTTGATGATGAACACGAGCGAAATCTGCTGCGGCAAGTGCCGGTACGCCCGCCGCTGGCGGCTGACGCCCGCGGTCATCGGCGTGCGCACGACGCCCGAGGCGAGCGTTGCCGAGTGACCCTCGACGCGCGAGGCACACGGAAACGACGCCGGGTAGGCGGTCATGGGCGCGGCTCCTGGGCGGCGGCGGGCGCATAGTGAATGCGACGCGTGAACTCGGCCGCCGCTGCGTAGATGGTCGGATCGTAGTTCAAGGCCTCGATGGTGACCGTCGCGCCGTGCGGCGTTACCTTCGTGACCGTCCAGTCGCGAGTCTCGTGGTCTTGCACGCCGAAGGATATCGCGGTCGCTTCCTGCGACTCGCCGGCCCCGGTGATGATGAACGGCGCCGAGGGCAGCACGAGGATGTTGTCGGAGTCGCCACGCGTGACGCCGAACACGCGCCAGGCGTTGCCCTCGGGCGCGCGCAGCAGCACGGCATGCTGGGCGCCGGCCGTCCACACGAGCGGCGTCGAGAGCGTCAGCACCAGGCCATCGACGACTTCGACGCGCGCGTTTTGCGCCCATTTCACCATCGCGGCCGACACGCCGATGCGGTCGCCCGGCAAGATGTTCAGCCCCTCGAGCTCGCATTCGAACTCGATGGAGCTGCGCTGCTTCTGGCGCTTGGCCGCTGCCAGGTCGGCATGCTCTTGCGCCACGGTACCATCCGTGCAACCGAACAGGTCGATCGTTGAAAAGTCGGGGGCATCGGGCGGCACGAGCAACGCGACCACCCCGAACGTGGTCGGGTCGCGCCAGTTCACGCGCACGCCCGCGGGCGTGCCCACGCGGTCGAACGTCTGGTTGACCTTGAGCGAGCCCGCGACGATGCTGGCATCGGTGAAGAGCTGCGCGCGCGCGGGCTGCACCTGGTCATGGATGAGCGACATGCGCGACCCCACCGGCAGGGGCGCGGCGTGCACCGTCTGCACCGACAGGCCGAGCGCTTCCCAGACCGTCGACGGCTGATCGAACACGGCATTGAACCCGTTGTGGCTCGCCCAGGCATTGCGGCTCGTGGTGAGTTCGGGGATGTCGAGCTCGTCGCCGATCTTGTCGGCCGCGCTCGGCCGCGCGCCGCCGTAGGGCGCGCAGAGGATGTCGGCGAATGCATCGGCGGGGTTGGCCGTGGGCGCGGTCGCGGCCGTCGGATCGGCCAACGGCCTGAGGCGCCGCGTGACCCGAAAGCGCATGCTCGAGGCGGCATCGCTCGCGATGCCGTTGGTCGCCTTCAGAATGACCGCGATGAGGGTCACCTCGCCATACACCCGCGTGCCCGCGGGCGGCGGGTCGAGCTGGAATTTCAAGCCGGCCCAGATGACGTGATCGGAGGTCGTGGCCTTCAAGTCGGAGTTGCTCGTGCGCTGCGCGCGCACGCGGTAGCGGCCCGACGGGACGTCGTGCTTGACGGTTTGGCGCTGCGGCGTGTTGTCCTTCGCCACGAAGGTATCGACGAAGGACAGCGGCGCGCCCGGAATGTCGACACCCTTGTCGTCGATGGCTTGCGCCTCGGTGGTGACCGAGACTGTGCAATTTTGCAAATTTCCAGACGAGTCCCCGACATACAGGCCGTTCGGAAACACGAAATCGAGCTCAAGCAGGCTGCCGCGCTGGCCCGGCTTGCAGCTGGCGAAGGGCCCGATCCATTTCGCCTGTCCGGCCTGGCTGTAGCCGGGCGGGGGCACGAGGTCGTAATAGCCGGTTTTTTGTGCGGGGACGTAGGCCGTCGCGGTGTAGGTACCGCAGGCATATCGGTCCGGCAGCCCGCTGGGTTGATAGAGGATGGCGACCGTCGCCAAGGCCGTGGCCCCGAGCGCTGGATTTTGCGGCAACGCACCGAGTTTGAGGGCCGGTGATCCGTACTGATACAGATGAACACCTTGCGGATACGCAGAGCTGCTGCCCCCACCGGGGAACGCCCAATACCAGGTCGAGGGCACGATCTCGCCACCGGCATTCGGCGCGACGAGCTCCTGATTGCCCACCGCGGGCGAGCTCACAACGTTTTCCCGCACGCCGCGGTTGCCCTCGATCACGCCGAAGGTCTGCCCATGCGTCGCGGGCAGAAACACGGTCCACTGCACGACGCTGGCGGGAATCGTCGGCTTGTCGAACGGCCCGGCCGAGGTCTGTCCGAACAACATTTCGGTCACATCGAATTCGCCCAGCCCCACGCAGAGGATGGCGTGCAAATACTGTTCATTGCCGAAGAAAAATGTATACGGCTGCGCGGCGAAATCGGGCAGGCAGATGACCGAGCCATAGATGGCCGGGATCGGCTGCCCAAGTCGCGCGGCGTTGCGCGGGGGCGCGATGCCGTAGACCTGGGAGGCCTGGGGCGTGTCGGCCGCCGTCGGCTGCTTCGGGCCGAACATCGCGTTGACGAGGTAGCCGACCACGAACGCCACCAGCGCCTGCACGACGAGCATGCCCACGGTCTCGCCCGGCGCGAAGGCGACGAGTACCTCATCGCCGGGTTGCGTGCGGTAGGTCGCGTCCGTGCAGACCTGGCCGTTGACGTAGACCGCGCGCGTCAGGTGCCCGCCGGCCGGCTCCTCATGCTCGACCCACTCGAGCAGCATGACGCCATCGGCGAGCCAGCAGCGGCGCCGCCGGCTCGCGTCGAGCGGGTTGCGTAGGACGACGACCTCGGCCATCTAGACGGCCTCCCAGCAGTCGGGCGCCCCGAAGGCCGTTGTCCATTGCCCGATCTTCCAGGCGACGACGCCGGCCGTGGCTTGGGCATGCACGATGCGCCCGGCCACATGCACGCCCGCATGTGCGGCGCAGGGCACGAGCACGATGCCGCCCTCCGACAACAGGGGCATGCGTCTCCACCCGGAACGACTTTGCAGAGCGAACTGGGCATGCGCTTGCTCGCGCGTGATCGTGCCGGTAGCAATATCCGGCGGCTCGAGCAGGCCCAGGTGGCGCCGCAGCGCAAGCACGAGCCCCCAGCAATCATAGGCATCCGGGCCGCGCCCGCCGCGTTCGAAGGGCCGGCCGATGAACTCCTCGAGCGCTTCGTCGACGAGGCCGAGGCTGATGATGGTGGCCCTCATCGGTCTTTACCTGTTTAAACCGGGGAAGTGCGCGATGTCGTAGTGGATGCCTGGGAACCGACGATTCAGGACGTCGGAGCGTCCCGCAATGCCGGTCACCGCTTCCTCGGTGATCTGGATCGCGTCGAAACTCAAGCGCAACGGCGCCGACTGCGGCGTCTGCGTCGAGCCCAGCGTCGACAGGAAGACCCTGTAGGTGGCCGTGATGCGCTCGGTCGGGGTCTCGTGCGCGGCCTGCACGGCATCGGCGATGGCGGGGTCGGCATTCGTCAGCGTGACCTGCAGGTCCTGCTGCCCCGCGCCATCAACCGTCGGCAACACGAGGGCGAAGGGGAACGGCAGGAAGGTGACGGCGGGGCCGGATTCCAACGTCGCGGTGAACGCCTGCGGTGCATTGGTGAGGTAGTAGGGCGTCGCCCAGGCCGAGTGCTCGAGCGTGAGCGTCTCCCAGATATCGACACCGGCCGGTGCGCTCGCGCGCGCGCGGGCGAGGTCGTTGGTGGTCTGAGTGGTGGGCATGGCACCTCCGCTTTTTCAGAAGGGCGACGCCGCGCTGCGGGACAGCCGCCAAGCGGATTCGGCCGCGCGCGAGAAGTCCGTTCCGCCGCGGCGCACGTCGGCCGCAAGCGATTTCTTCGTCGCCTCGACGAGCACCTCGAGGTCGCCGCGGTCATTGCGACGCGCCGAGATCGACGCATCCGTGTGGTTGTGAATCTGCACGTTCAGCGGCCCGCCGCCGGTCGCCGCAACGCCCAGCGCGCCCGACCCGGTGCGCTTCAGCGGCAGCACGGCCTCGGGGCCGGCTTCTCCCATCAGCGCCATCGGCACGCGGATTGGTGACGAGATGACCCCGCCGGTCGCAAAGGCATGGAGGCGGCCGGACGTGAATACGGCGCCGAGCGCGGCCTGGATACCACCGCCTGAAAACCCTCCACCTCCGCCGCCACCCCCGCCGCCGCTGAACAGGCTTGCGAAGGCCGTCACGATGTACTTCTGTGCCCACAGCCGCAGCAACTGCGCGATGATGGATTGGATCGCGCGCGTGAAGGCCTCGGATGCGTTGGCCGAACCGGAGCTCAGCGTATCGAAGAGCTGGTCGAACCCGCTTTCGAGAATGCCGAGCTCGGTGTCCATGCGCCGATGATCCTTGATCTGCTGCTCAGCCCACTTGTGCAGCGCGCGACTCGTCTCGTCGGTCTTGCCGGCCGTTTCGTCGAGCGTGTCATGCCAGAGTTTCTCGTTCTCGACCAAATCTTTCTGTGCCTGGACGTATTCGCGCGCCGAATCGGTCTGCTTCTGGCGCAAGTCGAGCAAATGGCGCTCATCGGCCAGCATTTCCGTCGTCCCCGCAGCACGCGCGGCCGCCAGGCCGACCGCGGTCTGCTTCTCGTCCTCCATCGCGACGGTCGTCTCTTCGATGGCCTTCGTGATTGCCTCGTTCTGTGCCACGACCTTGTCGCCTTCCTCCTTCGCGATGCGCGCCTCCTCGCGCCAGAAGCCTTCGAGAATGCGCTGGTCTTCCTCGGCCGCCTTACGCTGCTGCGCTGCGATCTCTTCGGCAGTCGGCCCCGTCGGTGTCACTTTCGGCGTGACCGGGGGTGCTTTCGCGGCTTCCTCGCGTGCTCTCTTCGCCTTGTCGTAATAGCCGAGCAGCGCATCCACGGCCTCTTTCGCATCGGCCTTGTTCTTCGCGATCTGCGCATCCTGATCCTTGAGTAGCTGGATCACCTCCGCGTCGCTCTTGCCCTTGGACTTCTGGTAGGTCTCGTACTCGATGAAAAAATTGTTGAGCCAGCTGCCGGCCTGAATCGCCGAGGCAGCGATGCGCACCAGCACGTCCCCGACGCGGGTGCCGAACTTCTCGAAGCCGTCACCTTTGCTCACCGCATCAGCGAGCGTCTTCGTGATTGCATCGAGCGCCGGGCCGAGCCCGACAGTAAATTGTGCCGCGGCCGCGTCTGTCGTTTTCCCCAGCCGCGCCAGATTGTCATTGAAGCGTGCCGCGGCATCGGCCGCCGCCTGCGAGATGAGGCCACCATAGCGCTCGGTCTCGTCGGCGAGTTCGCGAATGCCCTTGCTGCCACTGTTGAGTAAT
>Ga0157379_10004690_pt1 | contig 11731 bp, 9 predicted proteins | sample S25metaG_FD_121802 | JGI IMG/M metagenome (GOLD analysis project Ga0157379, IMG submission 121802) | Switchgrass rhizosphere microbial communities from Kellogg Biological Station, Michigan, USA - S2-5 metaG | ecosystem: Host-associated > Plants > Roots > Rhizosphere > Soil | place: USA: Michigan... | reverse complement strand
CAGCGAGATCTTCTACGACCACGGTCCCGGGATCGCGGGCGGTCCGCCGGGCTCGCCCGAGCAGGACGGCGATCGCTACATCGAGATCTGGAACAACGTCTTCATGCAGTTCAACCGCGACGAGGCGGGCGTGATGCATCCGTTGCCCAAGCCGAGCGTCGACACCGGGATGGGCCTCGAGCGGCTGAGCGCAGTGCTGCAGCACGTGCATTCGAACTACGAGATCGATCTGTTCGTGCAGCTGCTGGCCGCCGCCAAGCGCGAGGTCGACGCGGCCGGCGCCAGCGACTGCGACGCAGACTCGCCATCGCTCAAGGTGATCGCGGACCACATCCGCGCTTGCAGCTTCACCGTCGGCGACGGCGTCGTGCCGGGCAACGAAGGGCGCGGCTACGTGCTGCGCCGGATCGCGCGGCGTGCGATCCGCCACGGCTACAAGCTCGGCGCGCGGCGGCCGTTCTTCCACCGCCTGGTCGCGATGGTCGTCGCCGAGATGGGCGAGGCCTATCCCGACCTGCGCGTGCAGCAGCAGCGCGTCACCGCGGTGCTGCAGCAGGAGGAGGAGCGCTTCTTCCAGACGATCGCCAACGGCATGGAGATCCTCGAGGGGGCGCTCGCGGCGCTCGCGCCGGGCGGCGTGCTGTCGGGCGACGTCGCCTTCAAGCTGCACGACACCTACGGCTTTCCGGTCGACCTCACCGCCGACGTCTGCCGCGAGCGCGGCGTCGCGGTCGACACCGCGCGCTTCGAGGAGCTCCTCGCCGAGCAGCGCGAGCGCGCCCGCGCGTCGGCGAAGTTCCGGATGGCGCAGGGGCTCGAGTACCGCGGCGGCGCGTCGACGTTCCACGGCTACGAGACGCTGACGCACGACACCGCCAAGGTCATCGCAGTCTACGTCGACGGCACGGCGGTCGAAACGGCGCGCGCCGGCGACGTCGCGGTCGTCGTCCTCGACCACACCCCGTTCTACGCCGAGAGCGGCGGCCAGGTCGGTGACGTCGGCGAGCTGAGGAACGCGACCGCGCGCATGGTCGTCGAGGACACGATCAAAGTGCAGGCGGCGGTCGCCGGCCACCACGGCCGCGTCGTCGAAGGGCAACTCTCGGTCGGCGACGTCGTCCAGACGCGCGTCGACGCCGAGCGGCGCGCGAAGACGATGCGCAACCACAGCGCGACGCACCTGATGCACAAGGCGCTGCGCGAGGTGCTCGGCGCGCACGTCCAGCAGAAGGGCTCGCTCGTCGACGCCGAGAAGACGCGCTTCGACTTCGCCCACAACGCGCCGCTGACCGACGACGAGATCCGCCGCGTCGAGCAGCTCGTCAACGCCGAGATCCTCGAGAACCACGCGACCTCCGCGCGCGTGATGCCGATCGACGAGGCGCAAAAGCTCGGCGCGATGATGCTGTTCGGCGAGAAGTACGGCGATGAGGTGCGCGTGCTCGACATCGGCTCGAGCCGTGAGCTCTGCGGCGGCACGCACGTCGCGCGCACCGGCGACATCGGCCTCTTCAAGATCGTCGCCGAGAGCGGCGTCGCGGCCGGCGTCCGCCGCGTCGAGGCGGTGACCGGCGACAACGCGCTCGCCTATCTGCAGGCGCTCGAATCGACGCTCGGCCGCATCGCAGGCGAGCTGCGCAGCGCTCCCGACGAAGTGCCGGCGCGCGTCGGCCAGGTGCTCGAGCACGTGCGTTCGCTCGAGAAGGAGCTCGCGGCGCTGAAGGGCCGGCTGGCGTCGTCGCAAGGCGACGACCTCGCGCAACGCGCGGTCGACGTCAAGGGGATGAAGGTGCTTGCCGCGCGGCTCGACGGCGCCGACGCGAAGACACTGCGCGACACCCTCGACAAGCTCAAGGACAAGCTGAAGACCGCCGTGATCGTTCTCGCGACGGTCGACGGCTCGAAGGTGCAGATCGCCGCCGGCGTCACCGCCGACAGCACGGCCCGCGTCAAGGCCGGCGAAGTGGCGAACTACGTCGCCGGCCAGGTCGGCGGCAAGGGCGGCGGCAAGCCCGACATGGCGATGGCCGGCGGCACCGATCCGTCGCGGCTGCCCGCGGCGCTCGCGTCGGTGCAGCGCTGGGTCGAGGAGCACGCCTGACATGGACATGCTGTTCCTTGAAGGCCTGGAGGTTCCCTGCCGCGTCGGCTGCACCGACCCCGAGCGAGCGACACCGCAGTCGCTCCGCGTTTCGGTCAAGCTCTACTGCGCGTCGCTGCGCGACGCCGCGCTCGCCGACGATCTCGAGCGCACCGTCGACTATCGCCTCGCCGGCGAGATGATCGACGCCGTCCAGGGCCGCGAGTTCCTGCTCATCGAGCGCGTCGCCGAGACGCTCGCCGAGGTCGCGCTGAAGAACGCCTTGATCGAGCGCGTCACCGTGACCGTGCGCAAGCGCCCTCCGGTGCAGGGCCTCGAATGGGCCGGAGTCGAGATCACGCGCGACCGCGGCCAAGGCACCGTCCAGAGCTAGCGTGAAGGTCGTCAGCAACACCGCAGTGTCGCTCGACGGCCGCATCAACACGCGCGAGCGCCGCTTCACCTTCTTCGGCAGCGCGCGCGACCACGCGCGGATGAGCGCGTTGCGCGCCCGCGCCGACGCCGTCCTCGTCGGCGGTGCGACGTTTCGCAACTGGCCGCATCCGGCGCTGCCCGACGCCGCCGACCGCGACGGCTGGACGAAGCGGCCGTGGAACGTCGTCCTGACACGCTCGCTCGACGTTCCGCTCGACACCGACTTCGTTCGCGAGCCGGCGGTGCGGCCGCTCTTCCTGACGCGCGCGGCGGCGGCGCACGGACGCACCGTCCCGGCGGAAGTCGAAGCGTGGCCGGGCGACGGCGACCCGCCCATCTGGTGGATCGTCGATCGGATCGCGGCGCGCGGCGTCGAGACGCTGCTCGTCGAAGGCGGCGGCGACCTCGTCTTCCAGCTTCTCGCCGCCGATGCGCTCGACGAGATGCACGTGACGCTTTGCCCGATCGTCGTCGGCGGCGATGCGCCGACGCTCGCCGACGGCGTCGGCTTCGACCGCGACGAGGTCCGTCGCCTCGAGCTCGTCGCGAGCGAGGTCGAAGGCGACGAGATCTTCCTCCACTATCGCGTGCGGCGCGGCGAGGCGCGATGACGATCACGATCCGCCGCGCGCGTGTCGACGACGCTGCCGCGATGGCGCGGCTGATGGGCGATCCTGTTGTCTACCCCGGCACAATGCAGATGCCGTACGCGAGCGAGGAGCTGCACCGCGCGCGCCTCGTCGAGAGCCTCGCGCCCGGCAAGCCCGACGTGCTCCTCGTCGCCGAGCGTGGCGGCGAAGTCGTCGGTTCGTGCGGCATGCACCCGAGCCCGAGCCCGCGCCGTCGCCATGTCATGGCGCTCGGCATCGCGGTGCGCGGCGACGCGCAGAAGCAGGGCGTCGGCAGCGCGCTGATGCAGGCGATGTGCGACATCGCCGACCGCTGGATCGGGCTGCTCCGCCTCGAGCTCAGCGTCTACGTCGACAACGAGCGCGCGATTGCGCTCTATCGCCGCTTCGGCTTCGAGATCGAAGGCCGCGCGCGCGGCTACGTGCTGCGCGACGGCGAGTACATCGACGCTTTCCTGATGGCGCGCATCCACCCGGCGCCGCCGACGATCGCGCCATCGGCGCCGACGCCGTGACCATGCTTCGCGCGGCGCTCGCGCTCTTCCTCGCCTGTGGGATCGGCCACGCGTCGGCGCAGCAGCGCGTCTCGTTCCCGAGCCTCGACGGCCCCGGCAACGCGCCGGTCGTGCTGATCGGCTACTTCTTTGCGGCGCGGACGTCGCCCGCGCCCGCGATCGCGCTGTTCCACGGCTGCGGCGGCGCCTACGACCGCAACGGCGCGCTCGCCAAGCGCATGCGCGAGTACGCCGAGCTCTTCAACAGCCTCGGCATACACGCGCTCGTCGTCGATTCGCTGACCCCGCGCTACGAGAAGGAGCTCTGCACCCAGCGCACCGGCAAGCGCCGCGTCACGCAGGCGAACCGCCGTCTCGATGCGCTCGGCGCGATCGACTACCTCGCCGAGCGGCCCGACGTCGACGCCAAGCGGATCGGACTGATCGGCTGGTCGAACGGCGGCAGCACGGTGCTGGCGGCGACCAACCAGCGCCACCGCGACGTCGCCACCGCGATCAACAAGCCGGCGTTCGCGATCGCGTTCTATCCCGGCTGCGAGGCCGACCTGAAGCGCGGCTACGAGCCCTCGGTGCCGCTCCTCCTGCTGGTCGGCGAGGCCGACGACTGGACGCCGGCCAAGCCGTGTCTCGCGCTCGCGCACGACGCCGCCGAGCCGCGCCCGGAGGTCGTCGCCTACCCGGGCGCGTGGCACGGCTTCGATTCCGATGCGCCGCTGCGTTTGCGCAAGGACGTGCCGAACGGCGTCCATCCGGGGCAGGGCGTCCACGTCGGCGGCAACCCGGCGGCGTGGCGGGATTCGCGCGATCGGCTCGTCCGCTTCGTCGCCGAGCACTAGCCTGCTAGCGCGCGGCGGCCCAGAACACCGCGAACCAGCCGTCGCGGTCGGTCCAGTGGCGTGGCGCCTCGAAGCCGGCGTCGAGCAGCATCGCGCGAAAGCCCTCGATCGTGTGCTTGCACGAGTTCTCGGTGTGGATCCGCTCGCCGGCAGCGAACCGCCGGCCGCCGCCCGGCCAGGTGACGCCGACCTCCGAACGCGCCTCGAGGTGCATTTCGATCCGCGCCTTGGCGGCGTCGTAGAACGCGACGTGTCGCCACTCGCGCAGGACGAAGTCGCTGCCGATGAGACGGTTGATGTGGTTGAGAGCGTTGCGGTTGAACGCGGCGGTGACGCCGAGGCCGTCGTCGTACGCCGCTTCGAGGATCGCCTTCGGCTTGACGAGATCGACGCCGATGAGCAGCCCCCCGCCCGACGCGCGGGCGCGGATCCGGCGCAGGAACGCGAGCGCCTCGGCAGTCTCGAAGTTGCCGATACTCGACCCCGGATAGAAGAACACCGGACGCTCGTTGCCGACGAGATCGACCGGAATGTCGAGCGTCGTCGAGAAGTCCTCGCCGACGCCGGCCATCGCGATGTGCGGATGGTCGCGCTGCAGCGCGCGCAGCGCGGCGCGCAGGAACTCGACCGAGATGTCGACCGCGACATAGCGCTTCGGCTCGAGGAGCGGAAAGAGCCGCGCCGCCTTCGCGCAGCTGCCGGCGCCGAGGTCGATCAACGCCAGACCCGTTCCGATCGCTGCCGCCATCTCGGCGCCGTGGCGCGCGAAGATCGCTGCCTCGGTGCGCGTCGGGTAGTACTCGGCGAGCTCGGTGATCGCCTCGAAGAGATGCGAGCCGAGCCGGTCGTAGAAGAACTTGGGCGAGATGCTCGCCGCAGGCGCGAGCAGCGCGGCGCGCGCCGCCTCGCGCTCGGCATCGTCGTCGGCGAGCCGGAGCTGGACGAATCGGGGAGTCTTCGGGTCGGACATGGAAGTGGTCGGCGGAGAAGGGCGATGTCCCCGCGCGCACCATACCCCGGGATCGCCCAGAATGCAGGGCGATGGTCATGAAGCGCGAACCCCGCCCCGCCGACCCTGAAGCGCAGTCCGCCGCCACCGACGACGGCGACGCAGCGTCGAACGGCGAGCTCGCCGGTCGCCGCATCGTCCTCGGCCTCTCGGGCGGGATCGCCTGTTACAAGGCGGCCGAGCTGACACGTGCGCTCGTCAAGGAAGGCGCGACGGTGCAGGTCGTCATGACCGAGGCCGCCGAGCAGTTCATCACCGCGGTGACGCTGCAGGCGCTCTCGAACCGCTCCGTCTACACGAGCCAGTGGGACGCGCGCGAAGCGAACAACATGGCGCACATCAACCTGACGCGCGATGCCGACGCGGTGCTCGTCGCGCCGGCCAGCGCCGACTTCATCGCCAAGCTGCTGCACGGCCGCGCCGACGACCTGCTGTCGCTGCTGTGCCTGGCACGGCCGATCGAGCGCTGCCCGCTCCTCGTCGCACCGGCGATGAACCGCGAGATGTGGGCGCATCCGGCGACGCAGCGCAACTTCGCGCAGCTCGCCGCCGACGGCGCGACCGTCCTCGGCCCGGCGAGCGGCGACCAGGCGTGCGGCGAGATCGGCGACGGCCGCATGCTCGAGCCCGACGAGCTGCTCGCCGAGGTGATCGCGTTCTTCCAGCCGAAGGTGCTCGCCGGCCGCCGCGTCCTCGTCACCGCGGGGCCGACGTTCGAGCCGATCGATCCGGTGCGCGGCCTCACCAACCGCTCGAGCGGCAAGATGGGCTTTGCGATCGCGCGCGCGGCCGCCGAGGCCGGCGCCGACGTCACCGTCGTCGCCGGTCCGGTCGCGCTCGAGACGCCGCGGCGCGTTCGCCGCATCGACGTCACGACCGCGGTCGAGATGCATCAGGCGGTGATGGCCGAAGTCGCTGCGTGCGACGTCTTCGTCGCCACCGCCGCGGTGGCCGACTGGCGCGTCGCCGCCGTCGCCAAGGACAAGATCAAGAAGGTCGAGGGCGGCGGCACGCCGACCTTTGGGGTCGTCGAGAACCCCGACATCCTCGCTGCCGTCGCTGCGCTGGCGCAGCCGCCGTACTGTGTCGGCTTCGCCGCCGAGAGCGGAGATCTGCTTGCCAACGCGAGCGCCAAGCGGCGTCGCAAGAACGTTCCGCTGATCGTCGCCAACCTCGGGCCGGCGACGTTCGGCCGCGACGACAACGCGCTGACGCTGATCGACGCCAACGGCGCGCGCGAGCTGCCGCGTGCGACCAAGCTCGCGCTCGCGCGCCGTCTCGTCGCCGAGATCGCGACGCGGATCGGCGAGGCCAGGCGCAGCAAGCCGACGACGCCGGCATGGACGGCATGACCCACGTCGACGTCCGCATCCTCGACGAGCGCATCGCCGATCGCCTGCCGGCGTACGCGACCGCGGGAAGCGCGGGGCTCGACCTGCGCGCGTGCATCGACGCGCCGATCGTGCTGGCTCCCGGGGCCGCCGAGCTGCTGCCGACGGGAATCGCGATCCACATCGGAGACCCCGGCCACGCCGCGATGATCCTGCCGCGCTCGGGGCTCGGCCACAAGCACGGCATCGTCCTCGGCAATCTCGTCGGCCTGATCGACTCGGACTACCAGGGCCCGCTGATGGTGAGCTGCTGGAACCGCGGCCAGGCGCCGTTCACGATCGAGCCGTTCGACCGCATCGCGCAGCTCGTCGTCGTCCCGGTCGTGCAGGCCGAGTTCCGCGTCGTCGCGTCGTTCGACGCGAGCGGCCGCGGCGGCGGCGGCTTCGGCTCGACCGGTCGCGGCTGATCGCTTCGGCGATGGAGGCGCCGGTCGAGGGCCGCAGCGCCGCCGCGCCTGCCACCGGGGGGCGCGCAGCCGGCTTCGACCGTGCGCGCTTTCGGCGCCTCTTCTTCGCGGTGATGCTGCCGATGTTCCTGGCTGCGGTCGACCAGACGCTGCTCGCGACGGCGACTCCGGTGATCAGCCGCGAGCTCGGCGGCCTGCGCGACACTTCGTGGCTCGCGGTCGGCTATCTGCTCGCGTCGGTGGTCATGGTGCCGCTCTACGGGCGCCTCGGCGATCGCTTCGGCCGGCGCAAGCTCCTGACCTCGGCGATCGTCGTGTTCGCGCTCGGCTCGCTCGCGTGCGGCGTCGCGCCGACGCTCGGCGCGCTCGTCGCCGCGCGGGTCGTGCAGGGCCTCGGCGGCGGTGGCCTGATGACGCTCTCGCAAGCGCTGATCGGCGAGCTCGTTCCGCCGCGCGCGCGTGCGCGCAACCAGACCTACTTCGCGATCATCTTCACGCTCGCGAGCGTCGGCGGTCCCGTGCTCGGCGGACTCGTCGTCCACCACGCCAGCTGGCGGTGGCTGTTCTTCGTCAACCTGCCGCTGTGCGCCGTCGCGCTCTGGCGGCTGCGCCCGTTGCTCGGCGACGACCGCGCGCACCCGTCGCAAGGCAAGCCCGATGCGCTCGGCATCGTGTTGTTCGCGCTGACGGCGACGAGCACGCTCGTCTGGCTGTCGTCGGCGGGCCATCGCTTCGCGTGGGGATCGGCGACGAGCATCGCGTTGGTCGCGGCGGCGCTCGCCTTCGCCGTCGCGCTCGTTCGCGTCGAGCGTCGCACCCGCCGACCGTTCCTGCCGTTCGAGCTGCTCGCGCTTCCCGCGGTCCGCTACGCCGTCCTCACCGTGACCGCGTTCGCTTCGGCGATGTTTGCGATGGTGTTCTACCTGCCGATCTACCTGCAGCTCGCGCTCGGCTCGAATCCGGCCGAGTCGGGACTGCTGCTGTTGCCGTTGACGGCGGGAATCGTCATCGGTGCCGCGCTCACCGGGCGGATCATCGTCTGGACCGGACGGCCGACGATGATTCCGGGCACCGGCCTCGTCGTCGCCGCGATCGCGCTCGGCGGGCTGGCGTCGCTGCCGTCGTCGCGGTCGCTCCTCGTCGGCCTCGAGTTCGTCGCCGGGCTCGGCTTCGGCACGGTGATGTCGGTGATGCAGATCGTCACCCAGACCGCTGCAGGGCCGAGCCGCCTCGGCGCCGCGGCATCGACGGTGTCGCTCGCCCGCGCGCTCGGCTCATCGCTCGGCGCGTCGGCGTTCGGCGCGCTGATCTTCGGCGTGATCGGTGCCGCGCCGCTGCATCCCGCCGCGCCCGCTGCGGACCTGCGGATCGCCCACGCGTATCGCTTCGCGTTCGTCGGCGCGGCGCTGCTCTGCCTGCTCGGCGCCTGGGCCGCGAGCCGGGTGCCGGCGTTGCGGTTCGATGCCGAGCACCCGGTCACGCCGCCGTCGGTCGACTGAGCCTCAGGGACACCCGGCAGGCATCACAATCTCGGGCGAAAATGAAAAAGCACCTGATCGCGGGCGTGGTCGTCGCCGCGACCGTCGTCGCCGGCGGCATGTGGCTGCTCGCGCGCGCGAAGAACGACGCTGGAGGCGCGGCAGCGCCGGGAGCGGCCGCCGCGAGCGGGCCGGCGGTCAGCGTGACGACGGTGCGGGTGGAGAAGCGCGACGTCGACGTCATGCTCGAGGCGACCGGGACGGTGCAGTCGATCAACAGCGTCGACGTCCGGCCGCAGATCGCGAGCGTCATCACCAAGGTCAACATCAAGGAAGGCCAGTTCGTCCGCGCGGGCGAGCCGCTCTTCGTGCTCGATGCGCGCAACGACGAGGTCAACGTCGCCAAGGCGCAGGCGCAGCTCGCCAAGGACCAGGCGGCGCTCGCCGACGCCGAGCGCCAGCTCGCGCGCAGCCAGGATCTGTTCAAGCAGAACTTCATCTCGCAGGGCGCGATCGACACCAACCAGACGCTGGTCGATTCGTCGCGCGCGGTCGTCGCCGCCGACCGCGCAGCGATCGCCGCGGCGCAGGTCGGCCTGTCGTACACACGGATCGTCGCGCCGACTGCGGGCCGCGCCGGCGCGATCAACGTCTATCCCGGCAGCCTCGTCCAGCCGACCGGCAACGCGCTCGTCACGATCACCCAGCTCGACCCGATTCAGGTCGCGTTCAGCCTGCCGCAGCGCAACCTCAACGAAGCGCTCGCGACGCTGCGCGGCGGCGGCGGCACGGTGATCGCGGTGCTGCCCGACAGCGGAATGAAGCGCGAGGGCAAGCTCCAGTTCGTCGACAACGTCGTCGACCAGGCGTCGGGAACGGTGCGCGTGAAGGCCGAGTTCGCCAACAAGGACGAGCGCCTCTGGCCGGGCGCGTTCGTCACCATCCGCCTCGCGGTGCAGACGCTGCGCGGCGCCAGCGTCGTGCCGCTGGCGGCGATCATCCAGAGTCCGCGCGGCAAGATCGTCTACGCCGTCGACGCTGCGGGCAAGGCGATTCCGCGCCCGGTCGAGGTTGTCTACGCGAGCGGCGAGGACGCGACCGTCACCGGCGTTGCGCCAGGCGAGCGGATCGTCCTCGAAGGGCGGCAGAACTTGCGCCCCGGCACGATGGTCGTCGAGCGTGCGGCAGCCGAGGCCAGCGCGCCGCGTGGCCGGCGCGCCGGCGCCGCGTCGGCAGCGTCTGCAGCCGGAGCCGGCGTGCCGGCGGGCGCGTCGGGCGCGGTCGCGGTGCGCGCGAACGCGGCGTGAGCGGCGGCGGCGAGGCGGTGCGATGAACCTGTCCGAGCCCTTCATCCGCCGCCCGGTCCTGACCGTGCTGCTGAACGCCGCGATCGTCGTCGCCGGCGTCATCGCCTACGGCAAGATTCCGGTCGCGGCGCTGCCGAGCTACAACACGCCGGTCATCAACGTCTCGGCGCAGCTCCAGGGCGCGAGCCCGGAGACGATGGCGACATCGGTCGCACTGCAGCTCGAGAAGCAGTTCCAGACGATTCCCGGCCTCAACGTCATCAGCTCGACGAACACGCTCGGGTTCACATCGGTGACGCTCGAGTTCGACCAGGGCCGCGACATCGACGCCGCCGCGGTCGACGTGCAGGCAGCGCTCTTGCGCGCACAGCGCACGTTGCCGATCGAGATGACGATCCCGCCGTCGTACCGCAAGGTCAACCCGGCCGACGCGCCGGTGCTGTTCCTGGCGATGACGTCGCCGTCGCTGAGCCTCTCGGACCTCAACGACTACGCCGAGCATCTGATCTCGCCGACGCTGTCGACGCTCGACGGCGTCGCCCAGGTCGGCATCTTCGGGCAGAAGCGGTTCGCCGTTCGCGTCCGCGTCCAGCCCGATGCGCTCGCCGCGCGCAACATCAGCCTCGACGAGCTGACCAAGTCGCTCGGCGCTGCCAACGCCAACACGCCGGTCGGCACCCTCGAGGGCCCGGCGCAGACGCTGACGCTGCAGGCCAACCGGCAGCTGCGCAACGCCGCCGAGTTTGCCGAGCTGATCGTCAGCAACAAGGGCGGCAACACGGTGCGGCTGAAGGAAGTCGCGGCGGTCGAGGACAGCTTCGAGACCGTCAAGACGGCGGCGTCGTTCAACGGCGACACGGCGATCTCGCTCGCGGTCTACCGCCAGCCCGACGCGAACACGGTCAAGGTCGTCGATTCGGTGCGCGCCAAGCTCGCCAGTTTCGAGTCGCAGCTGCCGGCGTCGGTGCGGCTGTCGGCGGTCAACGATCGTTCGGTGTCGATCCGCGACGCGCTCCACGACGTCACGTTGACGATGCTCGGAACGATCGCGCTCGTCGTCCTCGTCATCTTCCTGTTCCTGCGCCGCGTCGTCGCGACGGTGATCCCGACGATGTCGTTGCCGGTCTCGCTGCTCGGCGCGATCGCGCTGCTCTGGGGGTTCGGCTACACGATCGACAACATCTCGCTGCTCGGCCTGACGCTCGCGGTCGGCCTCGTCGTCGACGATGCGATCGTGATGCTCGAGAACATCATGCGCCACGTCGAGAACGGCGAGCCCGCGTTCCAGGCGGCGCTGCGCGGCTCGCGCGAGGTCGGCTTCACGATCATCTCGATCTCGAGCTCGCTGGTCGCCGTCTTCATCCCGATCTTCTTCATGCCCGGCGTGATCGGGCTGCTCTTCCACGAGTTCGCGGTCATCGTCGGGCTCGCGATCGTCGCCTCGGCGTTCGTCTCGCTGACGCTCGTGCCGCTGCTCGGCAGCCGCTTCCTCAAGGACGAGGCGCACGAGAAGCACCGCCCGGGCGCCATCGTCCGCTCGTTCGAGCGCGGCTTCCAGGCGCTGCTCGGCGTCTACACGCGTTCGCTCGACGTCGCCTTGCGGCATCGCGTCGTGGTCCTCCTGATCGCGCTGCTCACGTTCGT
>Ga0157379_10004689_pt1 | contig 11731 bp, 10 predicted proteins | sample S25metaG_FD_121802 | JGI IMG/M metagenome (GOLD analysis project Ga0157379, IMG submission 121802) | Switchgrass rhizosphere microbial communities from Kellogg Biological Station, Michigan, USA - S2-5 metaG | ecosystem: Host-associated > Plants > Roots > Rhizosphere > Soil | place: USA... | reverse complement strand
GATCGACGTCATCCAGCAGGACCTGCGCGGCCACATCGGGCGCTATCTCGCCGGGGAGCGGCCCGCCGCGCGCCGCCGTGCCGGCGCGACGCAGCGACGCGGCGCGCGCGGTGAGCCGGCGCTACGCGCGACGCGGGCGAGACCGCGGTGACCCGTCTTCCGCGTGCGGCGATCGTCGCGTGGGTGCTGCTGCTCGCGGCATGCACTCCGGGACGCGTCGCACGCTCGCAGGGGCCTGCGACGGGTGGCCCGCTCGCGCTCGTCGTCGTCGATGGCCTCGACGCGCGCGATCTCACTGATGCCGATATGCCGTGGCTGGCGCACGCGTGGCACGCGAGTCGGTGGTGTCCGGACGCGCACGGGGTCGCCGCCATGCCGGCGCGCACCAACGTGAACCATGCGACGCTCACCACCGGTGTCGAGCCGGAGGCGCACGGCATCACCGGCAACGCGTTCTGGGGCCGAGCGGGCGAGCCGCCACGCAAGCTGGGTGCCGCAGGGGACTTCCTGGTGGAGACGCTCTTCACGGTCGCCGCCGAACGCACGCCCGCGCTGCGTACCGCGACGGCGGTCGGCAAGGGGAAGCTGCAGCTCATGTTCGCGTCGTCCGCCCACGGGCGAGCCGTGCCGACGGAGACCTGGGGACCGAGCGACGCCGCGGCAAGCGAGCGCGAGCCCGTCACCGGCTACGCCTACGACCCGGCCACGCTCGCCGGCGCCCGGCGTCTGCTCGAGCACGCGCCGGCATTCGTGCTGATCAACCTCGCCGACGTCGATCGCGTCAACCACGGGAGCGGGCCGCGCTCCGATGCGGCGCGCGCGACCCGCGCCGCGACCGATCGGGCGCTCGGCGCCTTCGTCGGCGACGTGCTCGCGCGGCCGGAGTGGCGTGAGGGAACCGTCATCGTCACCGCTGACCATGGCTTCGATGCCGTGCAGCATCCCGCGATCGACTTCAGCGCGCGGCTGCACGCCGCCGGACTCGACGGGAAACTCGTGAGCGTATCCGACGGCGGCGTCGCCCACGTGTATCTGCGGGCACGGGAGTCGGCGGGCGCCTCCGCGACGCTCGCCGCGGGGCGCCGCGCCGCGCTCGCCACCGAGGGCGTCGGCGAAGCGCTCTATCTCGCGTCCAACCGCGACGACGGGGGCGACGCCGCGGTCCTCGGCAGCGTCCACCAGGACTGGCGGCTCGCGCAGGAGCGCAGCGGCGACCTGCTCCTGGTCGCGGCGCCCGGTTGGGTCCTCGCCGACGCCGACGAGGCGCACCTGCTCGGAAACCATGGCGCACCGGGTGAGCTCGACGTGCCGGTCGTGGTCATGGGGGGCACCCAGCGGCCGGTGGACGGTTGCAGCCGTCTGCGGGCGGCGGACCTGGGTGCCACGATCTTCGGCTGCCTCGGCCTCCGGCCGGCGAAACGGCTCGACGGCGCGCCGGTCGCCGATGCCGACCGCGGGCGCCCGAGGGCCGGTATCTGTCGATTTCCAGGCAATGGTGCGGGCTCTTAACGACTCCGTAACATGGTCGTCACGCCAACCGCATGGTAGTGAGGGATAACCCGATGAGCTCAGTGTCACACGAACAATACGCGTCCGCGGCTCGACCGACACCAATGGTGCAGGACAAGAGGAAAGTTCTCGTCGTCGAGGACGAGAAGGACATCCGCGAGCTGGTGCGCTACAACCTCGAGCAGGAAGGCTTCGCCGTGCTCGAGGCGGAGGAGGGCGAGCTCGCACTCGCGCTCGTTCAACGCGAGCGGCCCGCGCTCGTGATCCTCGACATCATGCTGCCCGGCATGTCAGGCCTCGACATCTGCCGGACGATCCGTCAGGGCGACGAGACCGCGCGCCTGCCGATCCTGATGCTCACGGCCAAGGCCGCCGAGGTCGACAAGGTCGTCGGTCTCGAGATGGGCGCCGACGACTACGTCACCAAGCCCTTCAGCCCGCGCGAGCTCCTGGCGCGCGTGAAGGCGGTGCTGCGCCGCGCCCACGGTCCGGAGCTCGAGCGCCCACACGAGGTCTACCAGCGCGGCCGGCTGCGCATCGATTTCGATACCTATCAGGTCTACCTCGGCGACCGCGAGGTCGAGCTCAGCCTGCGCGAGTTCGAGCTCCTGGCGTTCTTTGTTCGCCACCCCAACCGGGTGTTCGAGCGTGCGCAGCTGCTCGACATGGTGTGGGGGCGGGACACGTACGTCGAGCCACGGACGGTCGACGTGCACGTGCGCCGCCTGCGCATGCGCATCGAGCGCGACGACGCGCGTCCAGAGCTGATCGTGACGTTGCGCGGCGTCGGCTACAAGTTCAACGATGCCGCGCTCGACGTCTAGGCTCGCGGTCTTTCTCCTCGTTCCGTACCTGATCACGGTACCCCCGCTGCTCGGGGTGGCGTATCTGGTGATGCGCCACGCCGCCGAGTCGGCGGCCGTCGAGTTCGCGGGTGCCGCGGCCCTGCAGCAGGCGCGGAGCATCGCGGTCCACGTGCCCTCCGATCTGCCGCCGGCGGCGCTGGCGGCGCGTTGCCACGACGAGGTGCGCGGCAGCGCGAGCCGCCTCACGATCATCAACCCCAACGGCGATGTCCTCTGCGACACCGAGGCCGAGCCCGAGAACATGATGAACCACGCCGACCGGCCCGAAGTGCGGGCTGCGCTGGCGACGGGGAGCGGCATCGACCGCCGGGTGAGCGCCACCGTGCACCACCGGCTCCTCTACGCCGCGGTTCGCTCCGGCGAGGGCCCCGGGGCGCGCATCGTGCGCGTCGCCATCCCCGCGGAGTTCGTCGCGGGTCCAGGCCGCCAGCTGGCGACGATCATGCTGCTCGGGCTGATCGGCGCGCTGATCGTCGCGTTCCTGCCGGCGCTCTACATCGCGAACACGATCGGGGGCCGTCTGGAAGGCATCGTCGACTTCTCGCGCGAGGTCGCGACCGGTGACTTCTCCACCCGCTTGCCGATCGTGCATCGCGACGAGCTCGGGGTTCTGGAGCAGAACCTGAACGACATGAGCGCCCGTCTGCGCGGATCGTTCGTCGACCTGCGCGACGAGAGCGAGCGCGTGCGCGGCATCCTGCGCGCCATGGTCGAGGGCGTGGTCGTGGTGTCGGCGGCCGGCGAGGTGGTGCTCATCAATGCGCGCGCCGAGCACATTTTCGGCCTCGCGACCGGGCCGGACTATCGTGGCCGCCATCTGATCGAGATGAGCCGCGATCCCGAGCTGCAGCAGCTCCTGCGGTCGTTGCCGGCCTGGAACAAGGCCGAGCCGGCCGGCGGCGAGATTGCGCTCGCCGAGCCGGATCGGCGCTTCCTCTCGGTCAGCGTGTCGCCCATCCGCGACGACCTCGGCCGTCCGGCGGCGTTCGTCATGGTCTTCCACGACATCACCGAGTTGAAGAAGCTCGAGACCATGCGGCGTGACTTCGTGGCCAACGTCTCTCACGAGCTGCGCACCCCTCTCACCGCCATCCGGGGCTACGCCGAGACCCTGCTGACGGGCGCCCTGGAGGACCGCGAGCGCGCCCGGCAGTTCCTCTCCGTCATCGATCGTCATTCCGAGCGTTTGAGCCGCCTGATCGACGATCTGCTCACGCTCTCCGACCTCGAACTCGGCAAGACCGCGCTCAAGAAGGAGCCGCTCCACCTCGAGACGCTCGTCGACGAGGTGATCGAGGTGCTGCGCGAGAAGGCGCGGCGCGGTCGAGTCGAGCTGGTCTCCGACATTCCGCGCGAGCTGCCTCTGGTCCTCGGCGACGCCGACCGCCTGCAGCAGGTCCTCATCAACCTGACGGACAACGCGATCAAGTACAGCGGCAACGGCGGCGTCGTCCGCATCGTCGCCCGCAACGCCACTGACGGGGCCGCGTCCATGGTCGAGGTGTCGGTCGCGGACGACGGCATCGGCATCCCCACGGCGGACCTGCCACGCTTGACGGAGCGCTTCTACCGGGTCGACAAGGCCCGCTCGCGCGAGCTCGGCGGCACGGGCCTGGGCCTCGCGATCGTGAAGCACATCGTGCAAGCGCACGGCGGCCGTCTCGACATCAAGAGCACGTTGAACGTCGGCACCACGGTGCGGTTCTCCGTGCCGAGCTGGATGCGCGAGGCAGAGGCCGTCTCCTCGTAGCTGCGAGCGTGCCGCGGCCGCTGGCGCGGCCATATTGCGGCATCGTGACGTGCGTTTCGGTGATCTGTAACACAGCTGTAACACGCTCTCGCAACAGCGATGCCACGTCCCCGTAACATCGCCGTAACGGGGCCTCTTCATACACTTCTCACGTGGCGTTTCGCATCCGTTCATCAATCACAGTGTATGGGAAGGGGGACCTGTATGCGTAGATCGATCGTGGCGCTCGCCGCCGGCCTTGCGGTGCTCGCTGCCGCACATGTGAGCCGCGCGAAGGACCTGGGCGACATCCTGGTGCAGAAGGGCTTGATCACGCCCGAGGAGCTGCGTCAGGCGCGCGAAGAGGAAAAGCAGAAAGCCGCGGCCGAGGAGTCGCGCCGCGACGCCATCGTCGCGAAGCTGCCCGGCTGGCTCTCCATGATCACACCGTTCGGCGATCTCCGCCTGCGTGACGAGGGATTCTACGCAACCGACCTGAAGGGGCGCAATCGCTTCCGCTTCCGCGCCCGCGTCGGCTTGAGCGTCAATCCGAACGAAGAAATCGGCGCGACGTTCCGTCTGGCGAGCGGCGATCCGAACGATCCCATCTCCGCCAACCAGAACTTCCAGAACGTCTTCACCAAGAAGTCGGTGAACTTCGACAATGCCTATCTGCTCTTCAAGCCCGGCAAGACCTTCCACCTCGAGCCTGGCTTGATCACGGTCTGGGGCGGCAAGTTCCCCGTCAACAACTACCGCGTGTCGGAGATGGTGTGGGACGACGATCTCACGCCCGAGGGCTTCAGCGAGCAGGTCGCGCTCATCGACCAGAAGGACAGCGTGCTCCGCGGCCTGAGGCTCCTCGGCTACCAGTGGATCATCGACGAGATCGCGAACGGCGGCGATCCGAACATGATCGGCGGCCAGATCGTCACGGATCTCGCTTTCACCGACGACATCAAGATGGTCGCGGCGTTCGGCGACTATAGCTTCCAGAACGTGGCGCAGGTCGCGCGCAAGTTCCTCGAGCCGTCGAGCAGCAGCTTCAACAGCAGCCTCGCCAACAGCAACCGCTTCTCGAGGTTCTCCGACGGCAAGATCAGCAACTTCAAGTCCGGCTTCAATCTCGTGAACCCCAACACCGAGCTGAACTTCACGAATCTCCCGGTCGTCGGTGGGGCCGGCGTGTTCGGCGATCTCGTCTACAACACGGAGGCGGACGGCAAGGCGCTCGGCATCGCCGTCGGGTTCGGCTTCGGCAAGGTCAACCGCGACTGGTACCACGACACCCTGAAGAACCAGGGGGACTGGGGCTTCTCCTACACCTTCGAGCACGTCGGGCAGGACGCGGTGTTTGCGCCCTTCAGCATGAGCGACCTCGACTACGTCCAGCAGACCGCGACGCAGAAGGGTTCGAGCAACATGGAGTCCCACATCGTCCGCCTCGACTACATGATCCTGCCGAGCCTGCAGCTCACCGCGAAAGCGCTCATCGTCAACGTGCTCGATCGGGCCTCGGCCAACGCCAAGCTGAACGGCAACGACACGCTGTTCCGCACGCAGCTCGACGCCACGCTCAAGTTCTGAGGAGGAGGACGAGAATGCGAAGGCGAACGCTCATGAATGGAGGACTCGCGACGCTCCTGCTCGTGCTCACGCTCGGAGGGAGCGCCGCGGCCCAGCTGCAGCTGAACGGGGCGGGCGCGACGTTCCCGTACCCGATGTACTCGAAGTGGTTCAACGTCTACATCCAGGTCGATCCGCAGGTGCGCTTCAACTACCAATCGATCGGCAGCGGCGGCGGCATCAAGCAGATCACCGAGGAGACCGTCGACTTCGGCGCCAGCGACGGCCCGATGACCGACGAGCAGCTCCGTGCCGCGCCCGGCCACATCCTGCACTTCCCGACGGTGATGGGCGCGGTCGTGCTGACCTACAACGCGGAGGGCCTCGGCAAGGCCCTGAAGCTCACGCCCGAGGCGATCTCGGGCATCTTCCTCGGCAAGATCACCAAGTGGAACGACGCCGCGATCGCGGCCGAGAACCCGGGGGTGAGCCTCCCGGCGCGCGACATCATCGTCGTGCATCGCTCGGACGGCAGCGGCACCTCGTACATCTTCACCGACTACCTGAGCAAGGTGAGCCGCGACTGGAACAACAAGGTCGGCAAGGGCACCTCGGTGAGCTGGCCGGTCGGTCTCGGCGGCAAGGGCAACGAGGGCGTCACCGGCCTGGTGAAGCAGACGCCGTTCTCGATCGGCTACGTCGAGCTGATCTACGCACAGCAGAACGAGCTGCCGTTCGCCGACGTCAAGAACGCGTCGGGCCGCTTCGTGACGCCGGCGCTCGACTCCGTCACCTCGGCGGCGGCGGCGTTCGCGGACAGCATGCCCGAGGATTTCCGGGTCTCGATCACCAACGCGGCGAGTCCCGACGCGTATCCCATCTCCGGCATGACGTGGCTCCTCGTCTACGAGAAGCAGAAGGACGCCGCGAAGGGGAAGGCGCTCGTGCGCTTCCTGCAGTGGATGATGCGTGACGGCCAGCAGCAGGCGGGCGCATTGCACTACGCGAAGCTTCCGGCGCAGGTGATTGCCAAGGAGCAGGTGGCGTTGCAGAAGGTCACGGGGCCCGACGGGGCACCGCTGGCTGGGCCGTGATGGGAGTCGCGCCCGAGGACTCATGAGCTCCGCGCGGGGATTGCCCGCTTCCGAGGCGCCAGGCATGGCAGGGGACGTGCTCGAGGCAACATGGACCGCGGCACGTCGGGCGACCGGTCGCGGCATGGCGCACCGCAACGTCGGGGACCGGGTATTTCGCCTCGTCACGGCCACGTTCGCCCTCAGTCTGCTCGCGGTCGTGGCGTCGATCGTCGTGGTGCTCTGCTACGAGTCGAGCGACGCCGTCCGCACCTTCGGCTGGGGTTTCCTCACCACCTCGGCGTGGGATCCGGTACAGCGTGAGTTCGGGGCGCTGCCGTTCATCTACGGCACGCTCGTGTCCTCGCTACTGGCGTTGGCGCAGGCGGTGCCGCTCAGCATCGGCACCGCGCTTTTCCTCAGCGAGCTGGCGCCGTCGACGGTGCGGGCGCCGGTGTCCTTCCTGATCGAGCTGCTGGCGACCATCCCGAGCGTCGTCTACGGCCTCTGGGGCATTTTCGTGCTGGTGCCATGGATGCGCAGCTATCTCGGCCCGGCCTTGCAGGGCACGCTCGGGTGGCTGCCGTTCTTCAGCGGGCCGAACTACGGCGTCGGCATGCTGACGTCTTCGATGATTCTCGCGGTCATGATCGTGCCGTACGTGACCTCCGTCGCGACCGAGGTGTTCCAGGCCGTGCCGTCGCAGCAGCGTGAGGCCGCGCTCGCGCTCGGCGCGACGCGTTGGGAGATGATCCGCACCGCCGTGCTGCCGTACGGCCGCACGGGCGTGGTCGGTGCGATCATGCTCGGGCTCGGGCGGGCCATCGGCGAGACGATGGCCGTCACGATGGTCATCGGCAATCGCGCCGACATCGGGGTGTCGTTCTTTTCTCCCGCGAGCACCATGGCGAGCGTGATCGCCAACGAGTTCTCGGAGGCGACCTACGATCTCTACGTCCAGGTGTTGGTGGAGATCGGGCTCGTGCTCTTCGTCGTGACGGTGGTCGTGAACGTGCTGGCGCGCCTCCTCGTGTGGCGCGTCGCCGCGCCCGCCGCGGGGGCACGCTGATGACCTACGCCGCGCGACGCCGGCGCGACATGATCGCGCGCTCGCTGGCGTTGGCCTGCACCGGCGCCGTCCTCCTGCCGCTCGTGCTCATCATCGGCTACCTGATCGCCAAGGGCATCACGTCGGTGAATCTCGACTTCTTCACCCAGCTGCCGAAGCCGGTCGGAGAAACGGGGGGCGGCATGGCCAACGCCATCGTCGGCACCCTGGTGCTCATCATGCTGGCCTGCGCCCTCGGTCTGCCGATCGGCATCGGCACGGGCGTGTTCCTCGCCGAGTACGGCCACACCCGTCTGGCGCCGCTCGTGCGTTTTTGCGCCGACGTGCTGAATGGCGTACCGTCGATCGTGATCGGCATCTACGCCTACACGCTGATCGTCATGCCGACGAAGAGCTTCTCCGCCTACGCCGGGGGCGTGGCGCTCGCCGTGATCATGCTGCCGATCGTAGCGCGCACGACGGAAGAGATGCTGCGCCTCGTGCCCTCGAGCCTGCGCGAAGCGGCGCTCGCGCTCGGGGTGCCGAGTTGGCGGACCACGCTGCGCGTCATCATCCGCACCGCCCGCGGGGGTATCATCACCGGCGTCATGCTGGCGATCGCGCGCGTCGCGGGCGAGACCGCGCCGCTCCTCTTCACGGCGTTCGGCAATCAGTTCTGGCACCACGGTCTCGGTGGGCCGATCTCCTCGCTGCCGGTGCAGATCTATACCTACGCCATCTCGCCGTTCGACGATTGGCACCGCCAGGCGTGGGCGGGGGCGCTGGTGCTGCTGACGTTGATCGCGCTCACCAGCCTGAGCGTCCGGCTGCTGACGCGCGGTCGCTTCCGGACCGTGCGCTAATGCCGGGGGAAACCAAGCTCGACGTCCGCCGCCTCGACGCGTGGTTCGGCGGTACCCAGGCATTGCACGGCATCGACCTGGCGATCTCGGAGCACGTCGCGACCGCGATCATCGGGCCCTCGGGGTGCGGCAAATCGACCCTGATCCGCTGCCTGAACCGCATGCACGAGATCGTGCCGGGGGCGCGCGTCGAGGGCGAGGTGCTGCTCGACGGACAGAACATCTATCGGATGGGTGTCGATCCGGTGCAGGTGCGGGCCCGGGTCGGCATGGTCTTCCAGCGTCCCAATCCCTTCCCGACGATGTCGATCTACGACAACGTCGTGGCCGGGCTGCGACTCACCGGGCAGCGGCGCTCGCGCGCCGACCTCGACGAGGTCGTCGAGCGCAGCCTGCGCCAGGCGGCGCTCTGGGACGAGGTGAAGGACTCGCTCGACGCCTCGGGGATCAGCATCTCGGGCGGCCAGCAGCAGCGGCTCTGCATCGCCCGGGCGCTGGCCGTCGAGCCGGAGGTGCTGCTCATGGACGAGCCGTGCTCCGCCCTCGACCCGATCGCGACCACCAAGATCGAGGCGCTGATCCACGAGCTCAAAGGGCGCTATACCATCGTGATCGTGACCCACAGCATGCAGCAGGCGGCCCGGGTGTCCGACTTCACCGTCTTCATGTACCTCGGCGAGCTGATCGAATTCGGACCCACCGAGCGTCTGTTCACGACGCCGGAAAAGAAGGAAACTGAAGACTACATCACGGGACGCTTCGGCTGAGGAGACCGCCGATGGATGTGCGCCAACATACCGACCGTCACTACGACGCCGAGCTCAAGGAGCTGAACCTCAAGATCCTGGAGATGGGCGGCCTCGTCGAGAAGCAGATCGAGCACGCCATCAGCGGCCTCGTCGACCGCAACGACGAGATGTGCCGGGCGACGATCGAGCGCGATCACGTCGTGAACCGCATGGACGTCGAGATCGACGACATCTGCATACGCCTGCTGGCACTGCATCAGCCCGCCGCCAAGGACCTGCGCCTGATCACCACCGGCCTCAAGATCACGACCGATCTGGAGCGCATCGGCGACATCGCCGTCAACGTCTGCGAGCGCGCGCTCGAGCTCAATCAGGAGCCGCAGCTGAAGCCGTTCATCGACATCCCGCGCATGGCGGATGTGGCGCAGACCATGCTGCGGCAGAGCCTCGACGCGTTCGTCAACGAGAACGTCGAGCTGGCGCTGACCGTCTGCCGCAACGACGACGTGATCGATCAGCTGACCGACCAGCTCTTCCGCGAGCTGATCTCGTACATGGTCGAGGCGCCGCAGACGATCACTCGGGCCATCCGACTGCTCTTCATCGCCAAGTACCTCGAGCGCATCGCCGACCACGCCACCAACATCGCGGAGATGATCGTCTTCACGGTGAAGGGCAAGAGCATCCGCCACCTCGACCAGGTGCCGGGCTCGGTCTGAGCGCGCCGTCAGCGGCCGGTGAAGCGCGCGGGTCGCTTCTCGAGGAAGGCGGCCATGCCTTCGCGGAAGTCGTGGCTCGCGAAGAGCGGCAGTAGCTGTAGATACACGTGGTGGACGTTCGCCTCGAACGACTCCGCCAGTCCGAGCCGCATCATGCGCTTCGTCGCCTGCACGGCGAGCGGCGCGTTGGCGGCGATCTCGCGCGCCCAGGTCGCCGTCTCCTCCGCCAGTGATTCGCGCGGGACGACCTTGTTGACCAGCCCCAGCTCCAGGGCCTCCTGCGCGGAGAGCGTCAGACCGCGGAAGGCGATCTCCGCGGCGCGTGCCCAGCCGAGCAGGCGGGGCAGGAGCCAGCTGCCGCCGCTCTCCGGTAGAACACCGCGTTTGGTGAAGACGGCGGCGAATTTGGCATCCTCGGCCGCGATGCGGACGTCGCAGCCGAGCGCCAGATCGAGGCCGTAGCCGGCAGCGGCGCCGTTCACTGCGGCGATCACCGGCTTGTCCATGTTGTGCAGCACCACGGGTGGAGCGCTGCCGAGGTCGAATTGCACGCCGCTCGCGCCGAGTCCCTGGCCGGCGGCCTCGTCGCGCAGATCGAGGCCGGCACAGAAGCCGCGGCCGGCGCCCGTGAGCACGACCACGCGCACGTCGGGGTCCTCGTGCGCGGCGTGCAGCGCGCGCGAGAAGCTCTCGAGCATCGCGGCGCTGAGCGCGTTCAGGCGGTCGGGACGGTCGAGCGTGACCGTGGCGACGTGGTCACGCACCTCATAGCGTAGATCGCGGTACTCCATCGGCGTGTCTCCCGGCGCCGACGGTGGCCGAGCCCCGCCGGGGTGTCAAGGCTCGTCGTGGCCGGCGGCGTCGTCGGCGGGTGCCGCGTCGCCCGGCGCGGGCACCGCCTGGTCATCCGGTGCCGGCGCCGTCTCCTCGGGCGGTGCCGGCGCCACGACGGGCACGAGCTGCGGCGCGGCGAGCGTGCCCCCGATGGTGATCGGCACGGCGAGCGTGCCGTCCTCCTCACGCTGCGCCGCGAGCGAGGGCGCCGCGGCCACGACCACGGCGGCGAGCGGCGCCGCGAGCTGCAGCGTGCCGAGACCGTCGAGGCGCTCGTCTGCCTGCAGCTGGACGGCGGTTGCGTCGACCGTGAAGCCCGGCGCGGACGCGTAGAGACGCGGAAGCTTCCAGCCCTGCGCATTGTGGACGACCGCCACGCGCAGCTCGTCGAAGGCGAGGTCCGGCCCGGTGACGCCGCCGACGTTCGGCGGCACGGCGGCGCCGAGGGCGGCGAGGGCCTGGGGTAGGGGATTCCAGCCCCGGGCGCCTCCATTGTGGACCACGGCGCGTCCCTGGATGATCGGGGCGTCGGTCGTGCCACTGAGTGCTAGTGTCAGATCGGCGTGGCCGGTCAGGTGGTCGCGGGTGAACGGCAGCTGCGCGACGTCGAGCGCTTGCCCGATCACGTTGATCGCGACGTCTCCCGATCCGCTCGCGGGCAGGCCGCCCTCGACGTTCACCGTGCCGCCGACGCTCGTTCCGCTGAGGGTGAGCGCCAGCGTGGCGCCGTCGGGTGCGGCGGTGCCGTTGACGTGGTCGATGCGCAGCGTGCCGT
>Ga0157379_10004688_pt1 | contig 11734 bp, 8 predicted proteins | sample S25metaG_FD_121802 | JGI IMG/M metagenome (GOLD analysis project Ga0157379, IMG submission 121802) | Switchgrass rhizosphere microbial communities from Kellogg Biological Station, Michigan, USA - S2-5 metaG | ecosystem: Host-associated > Plants > Roots > Rhizosphere > Soil | place: USA: Michigan... | reverse complement strand
TCCTTGAATAAACCCTAAATTGTAGACCGATCCATCCGGCCAAAGAAAACGTGAAAATACTTGACCGATATATTATGAGATATTCTATGATTGACAATCAGAATTTATAGTCTGTTGTCTGTCACCACTCAAGAACCCATTAGCCCTCACGGAATCCTTAGCTGTGTGGAGAGGCGCCATATAGGATATGAATGTAACTGTAGGCTTGTCTCCGAGTTTCCGTGCATCCTAGAGATGTATGTGACACGCTGCGGCGTTATTGGTAGCTGTAATTTTTGTGGTACATATGGTGTGTAATGTTCAATTTTCTCCTTTTTATATTTCTGATTTTATTTGCAGTTAATTTCAAACAAATTCCATAACATTTTATAAAGGGATCACGTTATGAAGGACATAGTCGTCATTCCAGTCGGTGAAGTTTTTGGTTCTAGCATTCACCTTAGCTTATCTTGAATTTTCACACAGGATCTATCGTTATCACGGTACCGCTGGGAGCACTATCCCCCGTTGCTGCAGATCTCAGCAGTGACGCCTCGGCCCTCCAGGAGTGATTTTTTCATGTCAGTTATCATTTTTCTTTGTTATTTATTCATCTATGCTAATACATTAAACAGTTAGGGATGGTGATGGCCTCCCTCTCCAACACACTTCCGTCACAACAAAAAGTCTAATGCTGACCCCTCCCTTTCCCATTTCACGAGCCTCAACTCTCTGCCTCCTGCCTCCTCCCAAGCTTCCAAGCCTCCAACTTGATGGGCACTAGCAATACCGCTAGTGGCTCTTCCAGCACATCTGGTCCCAAGGGCCCCCTTCAATTTTCTTTGCCGCATACCCCGTTAAAGACTTCCCCCATGTCTGCATCAACTAGAATTTTTATTTTATTTTATTGATATTTTGCGAGTTATTGGATTATTTCCCCTTCAATGTTCTCTCTAGTCACTTAGTTCTATTTCCTGTAAAGACATCGTTACAGAAGACATTCCTTTTGCATCCCACAATCGGAGAGACCGGGGTACGAGCATCCAAATGTAGTGAGGATAGCTGTTTTGGGCAATGGATCTGGGTTCGCGCGTTGCCGACTTGCCGAGTCGTACTAACCAACTGACGCCTCAATGTGGCCTGTCGCAGCGTGTAACAATATCTCCATTAAGCTCTCAGTATAATATTTTGAGCAACTCTCATCATCACTTCCTAACCACACGTACAAACGCACTGTCGGATTTATCGCTCTATTCCGCCTGAGCAACGAACGTCTTTTGAATAAAAATTCTTCCGGAGATCCAAAACTTTCGATCTTCTCGCTCAAGGAAACCACTCTCAGTGAGATTTTTTTTAAAACTATTTTTTTTTTGGGAAAGATTTCAAAAGAGACTGTACCGGTTTGTTTCTGGAGGACATCCCAACACATATGAACCCAATTTCAAAGATGGTTTGGTCCCAAGAAAGAAAATATAGCATTCTTGAACACATATTTCAAATATTCGGACACAGTTCATCCCGGTCGTGGTATTTCCGAATTTTCTTCTTGATATGTCCGCTGGTATTGGAGCTTATGTCGAGTCTTTAACCTATTGTGAAGCTTGTCCAGTTATTCTATTTGTTGAGTTGACATGTCTTAGAGAGCTGTAATCTTTGTAATGAACTAACTTGGGCGCTGCCAATATTACTGGCTTCGTGGGACTGGAATTGGAGGCCCGCTTGCAACAAGACGAAAGGGGTTCGCATTCATATGGAATGTTTGTATGCTTCTTGAGTGCTTCTTCCATTCTCACCCCGGTTCTGTGGATTGAACAGCTACTAATTGGGAACCTAAATCGGAGAGTTGTTCCCACTTCCTCTGCACCGTGGTTTACCCCTTTGCCGTATATTCGTGGATATCGCACGGAATGACATCTGTCAAGAACATACTAAATGATAATGCAATAAACATATCAACGTCTATCGTCGAAGAAGACCGCCGTTAATTATTTCGGATAGTATGTATTTCCCAGTCTCACAAATTCATACCTCGTGCCCATACCCCATAAGACAGACAATGTAATCATAATCCGACAGCGTCTCCCGTTTCCCTACAATGACTATCCAATAAGATGAAGAGACATTTCCGTTCCGAAGGTTTTCTATCCACCCCAATTGAACTACCCGAAGCGGCGCAATAAATGTTTGGTTTACCTTATATTCATTCCACCATAACTATAAAAAAACCATGTGAAATTGGATAAAACTCTTTATAGCATCTCGTAAGGGGGAGTAGGATGTACGTGGCTCATCTTTCCTCGATGCTTCCCCTTGTTAGATTGACGAGCGCTCTGCAAAGAGCAACCTCCGTATATGCTGTATTGCAGGGTTCCCGCCAGTCACCCGTGGAGGGATCCTGTTTTATTTCCCCTTCGTTTGCACAGCTCATATTCGATTTATAAGTAGTTTACAGGCCATAAATACTCCATCCGTTTGCATCACGAGCTTACCGAGGCCAAACGATTATTTTAGTGCTTTCTTTGTGTTTATTCCTCGAAACTCGATCTTAATTCAACGTCCCTTGCTTATGAGCTTTCTTATATTATTGCTTCGTTGGGAGGAATAGTCGGGGCGGCTTCTTTGACCATAATCCATCTTCGCACATCTTTCATCTCTTCCCCTCAACTCCACCCAGTACAATGGATTTTACACTCCTCCATGCCGATGTCGCAAAAATCGAAAATTCCGGACGAACCATTTCAGGAAATCAAAGTGTCTATCCGGCCGCGTCAGGCAACCTTCAGGCTCTGGTCAGGGCAAAATCAGGACAAAATCAGGATCAGGTCATCCCAGCGCTTTGATTTCCTGAAATGGTTCGTCTGGCATTTTCGATTTTTGCGACACGCTCGTTTCAGTTATAATATTGTGCTAGTAGGAGCAACCCTGAACCCGTTTGGGACGCCTAGAGGGATGCTGCTGAACTACGCTTTCGTTAGCAGTCGTCTTATTAGATTTCTCATATCTATCCATTCTACCATGTCCTTTCTGGGTTTACTTCACGAGTTTAGGACCCGTCTGGGAAGCTCGAAAAGTTCCCGATTGCTATCAATATTTTCTTAGGATCACACTTAGGCATTCTTCTGGGTATTCTGCGGGGTTTGTTCTGTCGCAATATCACAACTTATCTTTCCCAAAGTAATCTCCGTTGGACTATGCTTGGACGTCATCCCTCTCTTAGGGGTCAAAGTCTATGATATATTGCATGTACATTCATTCGAATGGCAGTGTCTTGACTATACCTTTCATCTTCATTGTCTATGGAATTTTTCAAACTGTATGTGTATATAGGTCTTCTTATGATTGTCATATTCGTTCTTGCTATGTTAGATTCAATGTACTCGCCGTACCTCAACCTTCGCTTCGTACCGCACTGTGTCCAACATAGCGCTTTCTGGTCCCGTTATAGATTTGGAATTCCTAATCTTTTCCCCACGCGGGGCGAGAAAATCTGCTTACAGATCTCAGGGTTTAAATCTACGGAAGACGACCTTATCTTGGTAATCCTGAGGCATACTGGTATTCTCCTGAATGATACATTGCCTAAAAAACCTGATTTCGTTTCTTCAGGGGATCTGAACCGTCGTACTGGACTCTTTAAGCTTGTGGGCCTCCGAAGAAGCCAATTGCTCTCGGTAGACTCTCGGAAAGAAGATAATCACTGACACTTGCATCTCGTATCATTCATGTGATCTGGATTCGAGATGAAGTGATGTCAGAGACTGGCCAAAGGCAGCGTTTGCGGATCTAGACAAGACCACCTTTTATTCCCTTAATATCATAAACACCCCAACAAGTTCACAGACACACAACTTCCTGTCGACGATCCTATACACATTCCCTCATGCCGAAGAGCGTGTCCCATATATATTCAGTTACATGGTGACCGCATCAGAGGGGATCGTAGAATGAGTCGGTTTTAGAGACGGTACCCCACGCTCTGCCTACAGGGCGACAGATCCCAAAGGAAAATCAAGAGTCCTGGGTGGTGCGATTGGTCTCTCGCGTGAGCTTACAATAGCTTACCTTAAAAAGCATCCAATGTCAAAATACATCACACCCTCGAGGTTCCATTCTTCCATCCGTGAGTTACTGTCGTGCCCAATTGGCCATAATCATTCTTCCTCCTATCCCCCCTGGTTGTCGCTCTTCACTTCATTGGTCCTTCGGATTTTACTGCGCTGTGGTCATTGATACGCAAGTCTAACTGTCGATCATATCTTCTTCTCTTTTGTTCTGACTACATTCCCTCTTTGAAGTTCATTGCGAAGAAGGATAGAGAGCTGACTTCGACGCACCTTTATAAACGTACCTTCTCTTCTGAAAATCCCTGTTGAACCATCTATGTTTTTTTTCTGATGTCGTACATCGGGGCACATTCTGCATTAATTCCTGGCACAAACGTCGGTATGTAAGCTCTTTAAAAATCAAAGAGTACCGGACCAATTATCCCTGAAGTTGCAGCTTCGATATGGATTTTCTATGATTATGCCCTTAGCTTGGACGAGGAGGTGAGCCCTCACGCTCGTTTACTGGGATTAATAACGTCTTATAAAACCCACTAGGTGGAAATGATATGGAAGTTCGTAGTCTGTATGTTTTTATACGTTATGTTCACTGACTATTTTAGAACGAACACCACATGGGTCAATGCAATGTACATCTTTATTCGATATCTCACCATTGGAATACGAATGTAAGAGCCTTTTTACAACATGCATAGGATCCACATAATCAACTATCCAAGCACTCATCTGGCTTTCTGTTCCAATGTTTTTGGTGTTATTTTCTTATCCTCCAAAGGGTGCCTTCTCTGGCAAGGCTTCCAGCTTATATCAGGACAGCTCTTATTCGTCGCCTTTGAAATTTTAATCATTGCACGAGGTAAATATCATTTTTACCACCGTAGCCCTCTGTTAATTTCCCCGACCCCAGTATTTGCTTACTATGGGCGGGATAAGAAAGTTCTCGCTGGGCTGCTCTTTATTCTTTTCGCCAATTTTTTGGCATGTGTTGTAATGATCGCCACTTCAGTCACCTCGAACCACTATATATCCAACACATCACCATATACACATTCGGGCTCTTGCATAGCCAAACAAGTATCCGGTATTGCCACGAGGTTTGCCAGTGTCTGGTATGTTTTGGTCTATCGTCTCAGCCTTAAATATTTTTCAACTGTTAGAAATCCAGGGTACTGCCGCTATCGACCCACTGTATCGTCATGATACTTGTCATCTATCGATATTTCCAGACAAAGGGTCCAGGAACGGAAAGAAGCCCTCGTCTTATCTCTGTCTTCGTATGGGATCATGCCTGGGCATTCATTTGCGTCTTTGGTAAGTTGGCAACCGTCGTTTGAAAGATCATATAGGTAATCGAGGACTTGTTTAGTAAGCTCTATCTGGGCGATGCTTTCATGGTACATTCCCGCACCGAACAGTCAGATAGCATTGACGTAAGTCCTTTCAACTTAAACCCAGCCCTTGTACCTAATTTCTCCCTCTGACAGGTGGATCTATTCCCTCTTGGGATACTGCGTAAGTAAATCTATATTGTTTTTCACCAGCCCCCATTTTAACCAGTCAACATCAGGGTACCCGTTTAATCTTAAATCTCCGAGACGTTGCGCGTCAGGAAGCGGATGTCACAGAAATGCAGAGCGAGATGCTCTTCGTTGGTTACACACGCCCGCAAGGGAATTTGACTACATTATGTTTAGAGTTGGAGTTGGTATCCATTATCGGGGTCAGAAGGAAATACGCTGAACCGCCACGATCTCCCCAGACAACGTCCAATAGCACTTTCTAATATAATTATCCGCTAGCGCTGGGGGGTTGAACTTGCTGATTCCCTGACTATTCGTTCTCATGTCTTCGTCGATAGGAGTAGGGAAACTTCTCAAGAACTTCATTATCGTCCACAAAATGTGCCTGTGTGAAGACAGCCACTACCCATTAGGGCTCGGCACCGTACACGTACAGTACAGGGTCGTATGTACGGTGCCGTACACGTTCCGTCGGCCAGGTTCACTCTTACTTCCGTATGCCGTATGACATCTGTTGGAGGCCGTACACGCCCGTATAATAACAGCCGCAACAAGGGATAATCAGAATATGGTTTCTAAGCCAGTTTTGTGGAGAATTCTTCATACTATAAGATAGGAATTACGCATTTCTCTCAAAAAATCGTAACCCAAGATGGAAAATCGCATATTTCGCAAGTTTACTCCTACTGAGCTCAGATCTTATTTTAGGTTATAGTTTATAGAGTCGATTTATAGATAGACAATATATTTCATAACGCAGAAAAATATCTAGATTATAACTCGACCGTAGCGTTGTTCAATCGCCGAACACAGTGTGTCCGTTACTTTTGGCAAGCACGAGTACTATACTAGTAGAAAGCCTGAGTGTGTTTCCATGGAGACAATCTGCATGGAAGATGAGATACGACACAAGTGGGAGCAATGTCATTCATATTATGAGTCATATCGACAAGCACATATAATGATAGTGTTTCCAGGAATCACGCCTCTGAACAGTGAAGAATCAATACGAATGAGTTCTTCTAGTTGTGGAAAGTGTCCGACATAATCTGAAACAGGTTATTAGTGGACAGACCATGAAGAGAGCTAAGCTGGAGCGTAAACTGTAAATGGGCACGGAGGCTTGAGAGACAGACAGGGTTGGGTGTGGTGACAACATCAGGAAAGTTGACACAAGGTCTGTAGTCTATATAGTGACTATAGCTGCCATAGCTTCCATATCTCCAAGACTTTACGCCCCCATATATATCTCTCCATAGTTACTCTAGCGAGCCCTTCGTTTCGTAGCCGAATCCAGTAGCCAGAGCAAGTGTCTGTTAGGTAGCCCTCTAGACCTTCTATACCTTCCGTAGCAATCCTATAGAATATTCCTATTATAAACCAGTATATGATTCATGGTTTTGAATTTATGCAAAGAAATTGTTTTATTAACACTCTATTATACATCATTTCAACAAACTATCTGCTGTGAGAGGAGAGGAGAATCAGGAGCATGAAATATTACAGAGCGGAGAGGGCTCCGGGAGGTAAAAGAAATGGTAGGCAATAACCAACAGGATGGGAGAAAAATTAGCATTTGTACCTGATAAATACTAATGGTTAGTTAGTAAAAAGTATTGGCCAAAAAAAGACGGTCCTCCAGCGGTAGAACACAGTAAACTTTAGATACAGCAAAGCATAGATGGTAGCGGCTAGCCAGCGAAGCATAAGAACACAGATCAGATAGAGCCCCGCAGAAGGCAACATAGTAACAGTAATAGAGACCCAGCAAGATTCCAAGATGTAGAGTGTCGGGATTATCGTAGTGGCTGAGCAGTCCTTTAGATTGGCTTAATGATCGCGGTGGCATGTCATCCATAGGAGCACAGAAGCATCCATCCCCTATGCCTATTGGATTTGCGAATCTTCTTTGTAGGTGTGACTGTGAAAGCAGAGCAAAGTGCTGCGACAAAAAAGAAGTGCAGGGTGAATGGGTGAAGAGATGGGTGGAACGACGTTAGTGGACACTGGATGCAGTTGAACAGTGCGCTCGGAGTTCAGATCGACTTAGCCATTTCTCGTTACCCTGGAGCTGCCGCAATTTCCCTAGGAACTATAGTGGCTATAGTTGCCTATTCGCTTTTCTAGTCTATATACTGCTCTATAGCGGTCCTTAGCAAAGTGAAAAGGCGCCCGTGTCCACTTTCCTGATGAAAGGTCAAGAATGACATTTGCTGAGCGCTCATGGCACGCACAAGGGCTGAAATGCCTCACTGGGATCCCCAACTTAGATCACCCGGTCCTACCCAAAATGCACTGCTTTAGATCAATGATGCCTTCGCCTTTATTTCTCTCAGCTGTCGTATCTCATCGCCCATTTCAACAGCTCTTTTCGCTTCCAACCATTCCATGGAATCTAGAAATAGATACTTCAGCCAGCAGAAAACGAAACGAAGATCTCCATAATGCCTACCCTGATAGGTTTTAGGCACAATCCTTCTGGTAAGTGGTCCACCCTCATCAGCGCACCATGTGAATTTGAACTCATTCGTTGTGAGTTCTTTGCCAGTCGCGACATCTGCAACGTTTGCCTCAATCGCAGTATGCTAATAGAGCAATATGTCAATGGTAAAGTTGAGGTAACGTGATGAGTGGGACGGACATACCACCATAACGGGATACTGGTCATTTACGGCCGTGAAGGCCACTTGTGAACGCAATCGAAGGATGGAGCCGATGGGAACTGGATGACTGAATGATAGTCCATCTAGAGAGAGAAACCGGAGGCTTCGATGACTGAAGAGTGCAGCAGTAGTAAATCCCAGCTAAAATGAACAAATGAATATTCTGGCGCAGGTATTTAGAAGGGTGAAATATACTTCATACGCCAGTCTCATCAGATAGCCTGCGTTGAATTAAATATCAGGGACCGAATCCAATCAAGAACTAGAAGAAAATCGCACCTCCAAATATTTTCCCGTGCACACTACAATGAGTGTCAATAAAGGCGGAATGGTATATGCAATAAGCCACCCACTTTCGTTCTTGAGGGAACATGAGCAAACAATTCTCCAGTGCGGTATTTTGCATCCAGACCCTTTCGGTGTGTGTTTGACGTTTGTTAATTTGACCGTAGTTAAGATATAATTGATGTAATTCCCCTGCTTCTTCCACCGAAGGAGGAACCCGATCGAGAGATTTCATCGCAAGAATCTTTCGACGTTCCTTGTGGGCTGACTTTATTAGATTAAGCGCCATGAGCTAACTTATGGAATGGTTTACCGGCTCCCATTTTAAACAGTGCTTGCTCCTCGGGGGTAGAAAATTGCAATTGGGGAACGGGTCTCGCTTTTTGGGTGAAGACGTCCCTGCAGACCATGGAGAAACGACCTAAAGCGGGAAGTAATTGAAAGTAGTACATATTTAACGAGATGTGATACTCACCTAAAAGAACCGTTTCTTCTTTTCCTCCCAAAAGTTCCATCTTGACGACAACTTCCATGGAGGATTGACCGGTGTGAATGACGTGACCACTGAGACGCAAATCGCGGACATTGTGTCGATATAGCGGCAAGAGCATATCCAAGCTACAAAATTCAATGAAACGGTAAATTAAGGAGAGATCTCGCATACCGATCTACAGCTGCGGTGACGATAAAGAAACCACGTTCCTGCATACTCCCAAGCATGTTCACACCTGGTCCTAGAACATGTTTATACGCTATGGATCCAGCAAGCGCATCCAGATGTTCCATTAACTTTCCAATGCGCAAACTGCCAGTAGCATTTATATATTGGTCGAGGAGTTCCCTCTTTGATCCAAATGGAAGAACAAGTTCAGAGTAAGAATCCATCATGTGTCTTGTTGGGAATGGATCTGGAAGTGGAACAGGTGCTGATAGCTCTGAATGTGAATTATCTTGTTTCAGAACTGTTTCTGACCATAGTAGTGGGGATCGCATTGGCATGATACTGAAGGCTGATTTAATTGAAGAGTTAAAAACCCCCATGTATAATTAACTACTTACGAGCGAATAAGCGGGTCTGAACGATCTCCTATAATGGTGTATTAACTTGTGTGTTATTTGCGTGCAGAATGAGAATGAGAATAACGCACGGATAGTATTCACCAGTCGGTCTAGAGCAGTCACATCCTGCGTTTCTTCGGAGGGCTTCACGTATCCACCAGAACTCGCTTGAGAATCAGGTTTCTTGGTGGAATATGTTCTTCGACCAGAGCAACCCTGATGCCTCTCGACCCATCGTAGCAGTGACCTTTGAGGGCATGAACTTCGGATGACGGGCAGCAAATGCAAACGTCGGCCGAGTACGCTCAACTGTGACATCTTGAGAATACTCGCTATACTCTGGAAAATTTGCATCATATGGTTTTCCCAAAGAAACGTAGATGATCGGGCTTACATAGAGGCTGGAAGAAAGCTGAAGAATGCCAAGTTTGGACTTGGAGGGGTTCGGCAAGATGAGCCGAGATTATGTCACCTGGTGGCGATGTGATTCCGGTCCCGTGATTGTTACTCAGCACACACACTCAGACTCTTGCCCGTCGTGTGCACCAACCACGATGAAGTTGCTTTCAGCGGCATCCGCAGCGCTCCTCGCTCATCAACAACTTCTGGTAATTACACCGAATAGACTAGATCTCGCGCCCAATGCTTGCTTGTCGGAGACTTATCTTGGCGAATATGGCACAACATCCAAATATCACGTCTATCGAAACACATATCGCTGTGCTCTTTCTTCAATTGAATCGGACGGCCTTGATTATCGTACGACTCATGTACTTCCCATAGATCAAAATCAAGTAGCCCTTCATCTCCAAGACGCTGGCGTGGACGATTCCTTACGCACTGGCGAGCCTTCCTTCTCTGAATCCCTGGAACTGCTAGAAAAGCAAATAGTCTCTTTCGTAGAGCGAGAATCCACATATGGGTCCCAGAGTGTTCTCCAGAATTTCCCGAGTATGGAAAGGCCTCAGATCCTCCAGCTTGGTTCGAATGCACTTCTCACGGTTTCGCAGTCCATCCTCCCAATAATCGATACCCTTCTTCCCCGCTTTTTGGTTCCTGTTCTTCTTTCGGACTCATATGGGACCGTCCCTGTTCCCGACGAAGCTGTCAAACGGGTTCAAGACTGGCTGTCTTCCCTTAGCTTCGATGCAGATATTGCCGCTACGGTAGAGCATTTATCGGTATTTAACCATGATATTACCACATTATATACGTCCTAACTATGCGAAGGTCTCAGCAATGCGAAATGATATTCGTTATTTGACGGGCGAAGATGAGAACTCCGGAATCATCAGCCGGCATTCTTTCACGCAAGGTGCACATGATGCGGCGAAATGGATCAAGGATCGTATCCAGCTATCAGGTGCGAAGTGTGAACTTCGTGAATTCAGGACAGGATTTGCCCCCAATGTCATCTGGTACATTCGTGAAATTTTTTCCATTGCGTCTGCTAATAAAAAAAAATATTTAGTCGGTATCCTTCCCTTGTCAACACCACTGGCACTATGTAAATTTTCTCAATTAATCTTGCATTGGATATTTGTGTCTAACAGTATATTAGAATTTTGAGCGCCCATTACGACTCTCGTGGAAGCTTTGGAAGGTGAGGAAGGCTTTTCATAGTTGGGCATAAATCTGATTATTCTCTCGTGACATTAGCCTTCGCGCTCCTGGTGGAGATGACGATGGTTCCGGCACTCTTTCTATTTTAGCGATCGCTCGTACCATCCAAAGCAAAGGCATCAAGTTCAAGACGAATGTTGAACTTGTGGCCTTTGCAGGAGAGGAGCAAGGTTTGGTTGGGAGCCGCGCTTATGCTCGTACGTCTCGTCACTCCAATCTATACGAAGTAATCACCTTATTCGTATCAAGAGGAATTACGTTTGGAGAATGCCAATGTGACGCTAATGATTCAATCCGATATGCTGGGCTTCCATAAACCCGACGAACCTCCTCAACTCGGCCTCCCCAACTAGTAGGTTGCCTATTGTGTTTTTAGTCACTCGTTCCATATTCAACATTTTTGCATAGCATCGGAACGCCCGAAGTAGCCCAACTACTCGCCAACGCTTCAGCGCTATACAGCCCAGAACTCTCTGTTGGGTTAACAACCGCATGCTGTTCCGACCATCAGGTTTGCTTCCTTCGAATTCAGCAGCCTCGT
>Ga0157379_10004687_pt1 | contig 11736 bp, 13 predicted proteins | sample S25metaG_FD_121802 | JGI IMG/M metagenome (GOLD analysis project Ga0157379, IMG submission 121802) | Switchgrass rhizosphere microbial communities from Kellogg Biological Station, Michigan, USA - S2-5 metaG | ecosystem: Host-associated > Plants > Roots > Rhizosphere > Soil | place: USA... | reverse complement strand
GAATCGGTAATGCGCATGTCGAAGGCGCTCGACAGGTGCAGGGACTGTAGATCGTCACGCCAGGAAAAGCTGAAATGATGATCGCTCCAGCGGCCGGCCACCGACAGGTTGAGTTCATCGCGACCGGCCCGTTCGAAGGCCCAGCCATTGGCTTCCACCGTGCGCTCGAGCATGTCGATCGGATGAGGAGCGTGGGGCGGTTCGGCCTGATGGATGAAAGTCATCAATTGCTCCAAAGGGCGGGCGCCGCGCAACGCGAAGCAGTCATGACTCAAACTGGCACAAGATTTTGCGGTGGCACAAGAGTCCGAGTCCGCCAGGCTCTGGACAGGCGAAGCCATTCACAGCTTTGGCATGCGACGATTTGAATCGCGTGTCCCACCGATGTCATGGCCAGCCGGAATGCGCTTTAGTTGGCTTGCTTCCCCTCCAGCGCCGCAATGCGCGCTTCGAGGCGTTCGTTTTCCGCGCGCGCCTTGGCCGCCATGGCTTTGACGGCTTCGAACTCTTCGCGCGGCACGAGGTTCATGTCGGCAACCAGCCGTTCCATGCGTTGCTTCACGAAGGTGTCGATTTCGTCGCGTACGCTCTTCGCCGCGCCGGCGGCATCGGTGAAGATTCGCGCCATGCCGTCGAGAAACGGATTGTCAGTCTGGGCCATGGGGTGCTCCTGCTTTAGCTGTATATGGCGAGACAAACCTGCCGCGGCAAGGAGGTTGCCCGCACGAAGGACACAGTCCCCGTCCTCATCCTGAGCTTGTCGAAGGATGGAAGGCAGGCTCCGCCAACTTGACAGGGCCGCCGAAGCACGGCGTTTTGCGCCCATGGTGCTTGCCTTTCCCGACATCGACCGGGTCGCCCTACATATCTGGGGACCGCTCGCCATCCGCTGGTATGCGCTGGCCTACATAGCCGGCCTGCTGTTCGGCTGGTGGCAGGCGACACGCATGTCCCGCGACGCCAGCCTTTGGCGGAATCCGCCGTTCAACGGCAAAGCTCCAATCACTGTCGACCAGATCGGCGATTTGGTGGTGTGGGCGACGTTCGGCGTCATCCTGGGTGGGCGCATCGGGTGGATCGTGTTCTACGGTGTCGGATTGTGCAGCGTGTCGCCGCAGTCCGCCTTCTGCCTCGGCTCGCATGGCGAGCCGGGCCTGCCGCTGGGCTTCATCGCCGATCCGCTGCGGCTCATTACCATCTGGCAGGGCGGCATGTCGTTTCACGGCGGCCTGGCCGGCGTCGCGATCGCGCTCGCTCTGTTCTGTCGCCGGCACAAGCTGGCACTGTTTCCGGTCGCCGATATCCTTTGTGTCATTGCGCCCATCGGATTGTTCTTCGGGCGCCTGGCCAATTTCGTAAATGGCGAATTGTGGGGAAAAGTGACCGATATCTCTTGGGGCATGGTGTTCTGCACGCCCCACATCCTGGAACAGTATGGCGGCGTCTGTCCTGCGGGGCTGCAGCCAAGACATCCCAGCCAATTGTACGAAGCTGCGCTCGAAGGCCTGCTGTTGTTTGCGATTCTGCAGATCGCCTTGCGCTTGTATCGCTTGCACGAACGACCGGGATTGCTCACCGGCATGTTCTTTGCCGGCTATGGAGTGTTTCGCTTCTTCGTCGAATTCTTCCGCGAACCGGACGGCCCATTTCTCGGCTGGTTCAGCATGGGCATGGCATTGTCGATTCCGTTGTGGCTGGCGGCGATCTATTTCCTGTGGGTCTCTCTGGCGAGACCACGATCGGTATGAATGCGCTCGGCCAGCGCATCGCCGCGTTGATCGCCGCGCAAGGGCCGATCTCGCTCGCCGAGTTCATGACCATAGCGCTGCACGATCCGTTGCAAGGCTACTACGCGACGCGCAATCCGTTGGGTGCGGCAGGCGATTTCATCACAGCACCGGAAGTGAGCCAGATGTTCGGTGAACTCGTCGGCTTGTGGCTGGCGCAGGTCTGGCACGCTCAGGGCAAGCCGCGCCGGCCGCTGCTGGTTGAACTCGGTCCGGGCCGCGGTACGCTTATGGCCGATGCGTTGCGCGCCTTGAACCTGATGCCCGAGTTTCGCAACGCCCTCGAACTGGTGTTGGTGGAGACCAGTCCGGTGCTGCGCAAACAACAGGAAGCGACCTTGCGCGGCTCCGGCGTGGCGTTGCGCTGGACGGACAGCTTCGACGCATCTCTGACCGACCGGCCGCTCTTTCTTATCGCCAACGAATTCTTCGACGCGCTGCCGATCCGACAATATGCGAAATCCGAACGCGGCTGGTGCGAACGCATGGTGGCGCTCAGTCCGGACGGCGGTCTCGTTTTCGCCTTGGCGCCGGCACCGCTGCCGGCCGCACTGGTCCCCGCCAATCGCGACGGCGCGCCCCCAGGCGCAGTTTACGAAGTGTCGCTCGCCGGCGAAGCGCTTTGCGAAGACATCGCGCACGTTATCGCCCGCCATGGTGGCGGCGCGCTCATCATCGATTACGGCTATGACGTGCCGGGCTTTGGCGAGACGCTCCAAGCCGTGGCAAGCCACAGATTCGCCGACGTCCTCAGCGATCCTGGAACTAGCGATTTGTCAGCGCATGTCGACTTCCGCGCGCTGACAGGCGCGGCCAGGCGCGGCGGCGCCTCGGTGTGCGGTCCTCTCGAGCAAGGCGCGTTTCTCACTTCACTCGGCATCGTGCAGCGCGCCGAGCGCTTGAGCGGAAACCATCTGGAAGATATGACCCGACAGCTCGACCGCCTGGTAAAATCCGATCAGATGGGCACGCTGTTCAAGGCGCTCGCGATCCTGCCGCAAAACGCGCCGCCACCGCCAGGATTTTGATGTTCGCGCTCAAGGCTCCCAATCTCTCGACTCTACCCCCCACCACTCACGGGTTTTTCGGCCGCACGGGCGGCGTTTCGACCGGGATCTACGCCTCGCTCAATTGCGGGCCCGGTTCGGCGGATGAATCAGCGTTGGTGGCAGAGAATCGGCGGCGCGCATGCGCGGCGCTCGGTTGCACCATCCTGAACACGCTCTATCAGGTCCACGGTGCGAGGGTGGTGACCGTGAGCGGAGCGTGGCCAGCACCGCCGCAGGGCGATGCCATGGTGACAAAGACGCCCGGCATTGCGCTCGGCATCCTCGCCGCCGACTGCGCGCCGGTCTTGTTCGCCGACTCAGAAGCCGGCGTGACCGGTGCGGCGCATGCCGGCTGGAAGAGCGCGCTCGCGGGCGTCACCGATGCGACGCTCAGCGCGATGGAAGCGCTTGGCGCCCAGCGCGCGCGAATCGCCGCTGCCATCGGCCCGTGCATTTCCCAGGCGAACTACGAAGTCGGCGAGGAATTTCGCACCCGATTCGTTGCCGCGGACGGCGCCAACGCCCGATTCTTCGTCGCCGGCGCGCGGATCGCACATCACCAGTTCGATCTGGAATCCTATGTCGCGCACCGCTTGGCGTGCGCGGGTGTGGATAAAGTGGCGCGCCTTTCCGCCTGCACTTATGCGCGCGAAGCCGATTTCTTCAGCTTTCGCCGCGCCACCCATCGTGGCGAGGCCGACTACGGCCGACAATTGTCAGCGATTGTGCTTGGCTGACACTTCACCGCTGCTGTCGCACTTGCTACAAGCCCGTCACCAAACCATCACGATGCGAGGGCTGCTTTCATGGCCGAGGGAAACGGAGCGCGGGGCATGCGCCTGCTTGCGGGCAATTCCAACCGAGCGCTCGCCGAAGCCATCGGCCAATATCTGAAACTGCCCTTCACCAAGGCTGTGGTGCGCCGCTTCGCCGACATGGAAGTGTTCGTCGAGATCCAGGAAAATGTTCGCGGCGAGGACATGTTCGTCATTCAGTCGACGAGCTTTCCGGCCAACGACAATCTGATGGAGCTCTTGATCGTCATCGACGCGCTGCGCCGGGCGAGCGCGCGCCGCATCACTGCAGTGATTCCCTATTTCGGCTATGCCAGGCAGGACCGCAAGGTCGGACCGCGCACGCCGATCTCCGCCAAGCTGGTCGCCAATCTCATCACCGAGGCCGGCGCCAGCCGCGTGCTCACGGTTGATCTGCATGCCGGACAGATCCAGGGCTTCTTCGACATTCCGACCGACAATCTCTACGCCATGCCGGTGATCGTGCGCGACATCCAGGATTATCTCGGCACTGGCGATCACCTGATGGTGGTCTCGCCCGATGTCGGCGGCGTGGTGCGGGCCCGCGCACTGGCCAAGCGGCTGGGCGCCGATCTCGCCATCGTCGACAAGCGCCGCGAACGCGCGGGCGAGTCCGAAGTCATGAACATCATCGGTGACGTGAAGGGACGCTCCTGCGTTCTGATCGACGATATCGTCGATTCAGGCGGCACCATCTGCAACGCCGCCGAGGCACTGATCAAGAACGGCGCCAAGGATGTTTGCGCCTATGCCACCCATGGCGTGCTGACGGGCGGCGCGGTGGCTCGGGTCGCCGGCTCGAAATTGAAATCGATGGTGGTGACCGACTCGATCGCCGCCACCGAGGAGCTGCGCAAATGCCCGAACATCCGGCGCATCTCGATCGCGCCCCTGATCGGTGAAGCCATGCGCCGCATCAACCACGAAGAAAGCGTGTCGAGCCTGTTTGATTGAAAAGCCACTAGCCGTCATTGCCTGCTTCATTCGGGCGACCCGTTTTTTCTTGTAGAAAATTGCGTCACCTTCGCGTCGGGTGATGACCGTTGTTTCCAATCACCTTACACCGTCATCGCCCGACTTGTTCGGGCGACCCGATTTCTCGTGATAGCTTCTATTGCCATGATCAAGCGCTTTTGCGTTTACATTCTCGCCAGCAAGCCATGGGGCACGCTCTATACTGGGGTAACCAGCGATCTTGAAAAGCGCATTTGTCAACATCGCGAGGGCCTGATCGACGGCTTCGCTAAGAGATATGGCGTGAAGACCCTCGTTTACTTCGAGGAACATGGCGAAGCCGACGGAGCCATTCGCCGCGAAAAGCGTATCAAGAAATGGCCACGCGTCTGGAAGATCAATCTCATTCGCACCGATAATCCCGATTGGTGCGATCTGGCGGCCGACTGGTATCCCGCTATGCCGACTTCCGTAGAGACGGAAAATTGGCTCACCCGGACGCTCCGCGCCGGGTGATGACGGAGGCAGTTTCCGTTCCCTAACGCCGTCATCGCCCGACTTGTTCGGGCGACCCATTTTCTTGCCGTAAATTAGGTCACCCGAACTCTTTGCGCCGGTAATGACGGAGTTGGGTCGGGGAAAAAACTCCAATTTGTCCTCCCTGCCCCGTCGCGCTAGGCTTTTGCCAACGGCTAACTGGGGAGTTTTCGATGCATGTCGGCATGGGTGTGATTTTTCAGGCGACTGATCCGAAACGCTCGGACCACGACGTCTATCAGGCAGAGTTGAAACTCGGCGATTTGGCCGAGCCGCTTGGCTTTGATTCGATCTGGGGTGTCGAGCACCACTTCACCGACTACACGATGTGCCCGGACGTGCTGCAATATCTCTCCTACTTCGCCGGCCGCACCACGCGCGTGCAGCTCGGTTCCATGGTCGTCGTACTACCCTGGCACAATCCCATGCGCGTCGCCGAGCAGATCGCGGTGCTCGATCATCAGTCGAACGGGCGCTTCATCTTCGGCATGGGCCGCGGCCTTGGCCGGGTCGAGTTCGAAGGCTATGGCGTCGACCAGAACAATGCGCGCGAGATCTTCGTCGAGTCGGCACAAATGCTCATTGAAGGGCTCGAGCGCGGCTGGTGCGAGTTCGACGGCAAGCACATCAAGCAGAAGCGGCGCGACATCCGCCCGCGTCCGTTCAAGAGCTTCAAGGGCCGCACCTATGCCGCGGCGGTATCGCCGGAGTCATCGGAGATTATGGCGAAGCTCGGCATCGGCCTTCTCGTCATTCCGCAGAAACCGTGGGACGCGGTGGTCGCCGAGATGAGCAACTACCGGCGCATCTACGCCCAGGTGAACCATGCCGAGGCGCCGCCGCCGATCCTCGCCGGCTGGGTGTTCTGCGACAAGGACGCCGCGCGCGCCGAGGCCATGGCGCGGGAATATATCGGCGGCTATTGGGGCACAGTGCTCAAGCACTACGAGCTGGTCGGCGACCATCTCGGCAAGCTCAAGGGATATGAAAGCTACGGCGCCATGCAGAAGATGGTCCAGGAACCCGCGCAGCGCGAAGCGATGATCGATTTCTTCCTCGGGTTGCAGATCTGGGGCACGCCAGACCAATGCTACGACCGCGTCGTTGATTTTGCGGCGCGGCTCGGCGCGGAAACCTTCAATGGCGTCTTCTCCTATGCCGGCATGCCCTATGACATGGCCGCGAAGAATATGCGCCTGTTCGCCGCCGAGGTGCTGCCGCGGCTGAAGCAGCATCAGCCGGTGCGCGCCGCAGCGGAGTAATGCTGACGAAAGCCAACGTCAGAAAGTTCGTGCTGTCGCTCGACGGCGTGAGCGAGATCGACCATTGGGGCCGGCCCGCCTTTCGCACCAAAAAGCGCATTTTCGCGGTGATGAGGCCGGACGGGCTTTATCTCAATCTCGACGATGCGCGTAAAGAGTTCCTGTTCGAAGCCGATCCAAAGCTCTTCGTGAAATACCTGTGGGGCAAGACCGCCAACGTCATCGTGCAATATGAGAAGCTTTCGAAGCGCGAGCTCGAGGCGCTAATCCGCGAGGCGTGGGAGAAAAACCGGCCGCCAGCGGCGAAGACGGGAAACCGACAGCGGGCTCGCTGATCCCTCCACTAATGCGCGCGGATGAAGCGCAGCATGTCGCCGTGCAGCGTCGTGGTGTGACGAAAGCCATGCGCGAGCGACAGGACAAGTCCGAGATGGCCCATGCCCGCATATTCGATGAGTTCGGCCTGGTTGCCCGCGGCGCGCAGGCGCTTTGCCATGCGCCGCGAATTGCCGGCACCGACGGTTTTGTCCGCCGTGCCATGGGCCAGGAAGATCGGTGGCGCTGAATTGCCGGCATACTTGATTGGTTGCGTCGCCATCACGCGGTCGCCGCCGAAGATATCGATCAGTGTCGGATCATGCAGCGGCAGGAAATCGTAAGGGCCGGCGATGCCGAGCATGCCGCGGATCCACTCCGTCCGTTCCGCGCCGAGATAGCTCGGATCGCAGGTCAGCAGCGCTGCGATGAAGGCGCCCGCCGAATGGCCGCAGAGAAACACCCGCGCGGGATCGCCGCCGTGCTCGGCAATGTGCTCGTGCACAAAGCGCAATGCCGCGGCGCCGTCATGCACGAAGGCGGGGTACTTCACTTGCGGATAGAGCCGGTAGTCGGCGACGGCGACGATGATCCCCTCACTGGCGAACGCCTGGCCCAGCGCGCGGTAGATGTTCTTGCTGCCGTTCTGCCAGCTGCCGCCATAGAAATAGAGAATGACCGACGCTGGTGCGCCGAGCCCATCGGGCACATACACGTCGAGACGTTGGCGCGCGTCCGCTCCGTAAGCGACGTCGCGGCGCACGCGATATCCTCGCTTCGGCACCATAAGATCGAAGAGCGGCGCCGCCGAGTGCAGCGCCATGCTGCCCGCGGCGTTGAGCAGATGCGACAAGGTTCGCAAAGGACGAGCGGGCATCGCGAAAGTCTGGGTTCTGAAAGGAATGGCACGATTAATTCCCCCACAATCCAGTAAATTTCAGCTATTTCAATACCTTATTGTACGGTGGCGGCGCCGATCGAACGCCGGTTGCATGCTCTGGCGGCATCCGCTAAAAGCGCCGCCTTCCGGCCTCGCAAACCGTCAAGGGCCGGAAAGTCCAAGGAATTTCCGCGATGCGTGAGATGCAGCAACTGCGCGCCGAGCCGCGCCAGGGCACCGGCAAGGGTCCGGCCTTCCAAATTCGGCAGAAGGGCCAGGTGCCGGGCATCGTCTATGGCGGCGATGCCGCGCCGCTGAATGTCGCCGTCGATTTCCGCACGCTCGAACGCCATGTCGAGACCGGCACGTTCCTGACGACGCTCTTCATGCTCGAGATCGAGGGCAAGAAAACCCGCGTGCTGCCGCGCGCGTTGCAGGTCGATCCGGTGACCGACCGTCCCGTGCATGTTGATTTCATGCGCCTGTCGGAAGGCGCCAAGATCCGCATCGCCATTCCGGTGCACTTTCGCAATCACGGCGAGTCGCCCGGCCTCAAGCGCGGCGGCGTGCTCAACATCGTGAGCCACGAGATCGAGTTGATCTGCCCGGCCGACAATATTCCCGACACGATCGAGGTTGATCTGACCGGCCTCGACATCCACGACTCGATCCACATCTCTTCGATCACCTTGCCGGAAGGCGTCAAGTCGGTGATTCGCGGACGCGACTTCACCGTCGCCTCGATCGTGGCGCCGACCAGCGTCATCGAAGAACAGAAGGCCGCCGCCGCAGCCGCCGCTGCTGCCGCGCTGGCCCCACCGGTCGAAGAGGGCGAAGTTCCCGCCGAAGGTGCGGCGCCGGCAGCTCCTGGTGCGGCACCCGCCGCGCCTGGCGCTGCGCCCGCCGCTGCTGCGGCACCGGGCGCAAAGGCCCCGGAGAAGGAAAAGAAGTGATCCGGAAGTCGGAAGTCGGAAGTCGGAAGTCGGAAAGTGTTGTTGTCGCACATTTTCTGATTTCCGATTTCTGACTTCCGCGTTCCAGCGCCGTGATGGCGCTACTCATCGCCGGGCTGGGCAACCCCGGCGCGGACTATGCGCGCAATCGGCACAATGCCGGCTTCATGGCGCTCGACACGATCCATGCCAGCTACACGTTCGGCCCCTGGCGCGCACGCTTTCACGGCGTTGTCAGCGAAGGCGCGCTGGCGGGCCGCAAAACCTATCTGCTGAAGCCAACGACCTTCATGAATGAAAGCGGCCGCGCTGTCGGCGAGGCGGCGCGCTTCTTCAAGTTGTCGCCGGCCGCCGTGGTGGTGATCCATGACGAAATCGCCCTCGCCGCCGGCAAGCTCAAGGTGAAGACCGGCGGCGGCGATGCCGGCAACAATGGCGCGCGCTCGGTGACTGCGGCCATCGGCCCGGACTATCGCCGCGTGCGCATCGGCGTCGGTCATCCCGGCGAGAAGCATCGCGTGACCGGCCATGTGCTCGGCAACTTCACCAAGGCCGATGAGGATTGGTTGGTGCCGATGCTCTCGGCGATCGCCGAGGCCGCGCCGCTGCTGGCCGAGGACGATGATTCGCGCTTCATGAACAAGGTCACGCTGCTCCTGCATCCGCCGGTGAAAAACGAAATATCGGCGAAGCCGGAATGAAAATAGTCACTCGGAGCGGCAGTGTTCTCCGCGACTTCGCATCTTTGCGTGAATCCGAATGAAGAGAGACGCTTGATGGGATTCAAATGCGGCATTGTCGGACTGCCCAATGTCGGCAAGTCGACGCTTTTCAATGCGCTGACGCAGACAGCGGCCGCGCAGGCCGCGAACTATCCGTTTTGCACCATCGAGCCCAATGTCGGCGACGTGGCGGTGCCCGATTCACGGCTCGAGAAGCTGGCCGCGATCGCCAAGTCGGCCGAGATCATTCCGACGCGCATCACCTTCGTCGACATTGCCGGACTGGTGCGCGGCGCCTCGAAGGGCGAGGGCCTCGGTAACCAGTTCCTGGCCAACATTCGCGAGGTCGATGCCGTTGCGCATGTGCTGCGCTGTTTCGAGGATGACGACATCACCCATGTCGAGGGCAAGATCAATCCGGTCGGCGACGCCGAAACGGTCGAGACCGAGCTGATGCTGGCGGATCTCGACAGCCTGGAAAGACGCATCCAACCGCTGGAGAAGAAAGCGAAGTCGGGAGAGAAGGATGCGAAAGACCAACTCGCCCTGATGATGAAGGCGGTAGTGTTGTTGCGCGAAGGCAAGCCCGCGCGGCGCGCCGAACTGACACCGGAAGAACGCATGCCGTTCGCCCAGCTCGGCCTGATGACGCAAAAGCCGGTGCTCTATGTCTGCAACGTCGATGAGGCATCAGCCGCCAACGGCAACAAACACTCGCTGGCAGTCGAGGAGATGGCCAAACGCGAAAGTGCCGGCGTCGTCGTGATCTCGGCGCGCATCGAAGAGGAAGTAGCCCAGCTGCCCGCCGGCGAGCGCGAGGAATTTCTGGCGAGCCTCGGCCTTGCGGAACCCGGTCTCAACCGGCTGATCCGCGCCGGCTATGCGCTGTTGGGCCTGCTCACCTTCTTTACCGCCGGGCCCAAGGAAGCCCGCGCCTGGACAGTGACGCAGGGTTCTCGCGCGCCGCAGGCCGCCGGCGTTATCCACACCGACTTCGAGCACGGGTTCATTCGCGCTGAAACCATCGCATATGACGACTATATCGCGGGCAATGGCGAGGCCGGAGCGCGCGATGCCGGCAAGTTCCGCCTGGAAGGTAAGGACTATGTCGTCAAGGACGGCGACGTGCTGCACTTCCGGTTCAACGCGTAATCATCCTCCCCCGTTGTTACGGGGGAGGTGGATCGCCCGCTACGCGGGCGAGACGGTGGGGGCGAGCGCGGCCCCCCTCCGACCTCGCTCTGCTCGGCACCTCCCCCGTAACAACGGGGGAGGAAAGTGAAGCGCGCGCGCGAATTCTCATGCTAAGAATTCCTCCGGCACAACAACATAGGTGGGACGGATGGCACTCAGGGGCAAGATGGAAAAGATGAAGATGAGCGATGGCGCCGAGATCGGCGTCTATCGCGTGCAGCCGATCGGCGCGCGGCGCGGCGGGCTCGTTCTCATCCAGGAAATATTCGGCGTCACCGAACACATCAAGGAACTCTGCGACGGCTATGCCGCCGACGGTTACGAGGTGCTCGGGCCCGCGATCTATGACCGCGAGGCGCCCGGCTTCGAAGCGTCCTATTCGCCGGAGGATATCCAGAAGGCGATCAAAATCGCACGCGCCGAACATCCCTTCGATCTCTCCGTCGCCGACGCGCAGGTCTGCATCAACGATCTAAAACAGCGCGGCCATGTGTTCATCACCGGCTATTGCTATGGCGGTTCGGTGACTTGGGCGGCAGCGGGACGCTGCACCGGCCTCTCCGCGGCGTCAGGCTACTACGGCGGCAATGTCGGCCAGATGATCGACCTCAAGCCAAAATGCCCGACCATCATGCATTTCGGCGAGAAGGATCACGGCATCCCGATGGAAGTGGTGAACAAGCTCAAGGCCGCGCACCCCGACGTGCAAGTCTATGTCTATCCCGCCGGCCACGGCTTCAACTCCGACCGCCGCACCGACTATCACGAAGAGAGCGCCAAACTCGCCAAGCAGCGCACGCTCGATCTCTTCCGCGCGAACGGCGGGTGAAGCTCATTGGCGTTTATCGCAGCGCCGCCTCGATGTTGCCGCCGTCGACGGTGATGACGGCGGCCGTCGTCTTTTCGGCGTGGGCGAGATAGACGAAGGCCTCGGCGACTTCCGAGGCATAGACTTCGCGGCCGAGGAGATTGCCGCTCATATATTGGCTCTCGGTCACGCCGCGCGCCTGCGAACGCGCCGCCACCATTGCATCGGTAAGCAGGCCCGAGCGCACGCGATCGGCGTTGACCGCGTTGGCGCGGATGCCGTCCTTGCCGTGATCGAGCGCATATTGGCGCACAAGAAACAGCGTCGCCGCCTTAGGCAGGCCATAGGGGCCGAAGTCCCTGCCGGGATTGACCGCCTGTTTGGACGTATTGAATAACAGGCAGCCGTACGTGCCCTGCTGCTTCATGATGCGCACGGCCTGCTGCGCCACGGTTTGATG
>Ga0157379_10004686_pt1 | contig 11736 bp, 8 predicted proteins | sample S25metaG_FD_121802 | JGI IMG/M metagenome (GOLD analysis project Ga0157379, IMG submission 121802) | Switchgrass rhizosphere microbial communities from Kellogg Biological Station, Michigan, USA - S2-5 metaG | ecosystem: Host-associated > Plants > Roots > Rhizosphere > Soil | place: USA: Michigan... | reverse complement strand
GCCGGAAATGTCGGCGTTCGCTGCCGGCCCCACGAGGCGAAGGTTCTCGGTGCACATGATGCCGGCCTCGACCGCGCCCGATCCGACGATCGTGTCGAAGGCGTAGCCTTCGCTGAAGACGTCGCGGAAATCGAGCGTGATCCGGCGCGGCAGCGCCTGCAGCGACAGCACGCCGAGGAGCCGTCCGACCCCCGGGTCCGCCTTCAGAAACTGCCCGGCCCCCGATTCCAGCTTGAACGAGCCCGACAGCGACGGATAGTCGAAATCGCTGGGGGCGCCGGCCCACGCGAGCTGCCCGTCGATTTTCGTCGGCGCGCCGCGGATCGCGTCGGCCATGCCGAAGCGTGCGAGAAAAGCGCCGGCCTCCTGCGTTTCCACCGTCAGATCGAGCCGGGTCTGCTGCGGCGGCCCCGCCCGCCACCAGCCTTGTGCGTGGATGCTGCCGGCGTCGTTGACGAGCGCGAGCGATTCGATTCGCCAATCCGCGCCGGTGGGTCGCGCAGTGACGTCGAGCTTGCCGATGTCGTGGCCATTGCGCAGCAGCACGTCGGTGGCGAGATCGATCTCCGGCCACGGATTCGCGAGGTCGCGGGTGCCCGCCGCTTCGACGGCGGGCGCCTTCCACGGCGCGAGATCGCCGGCGTCGGGCGTGGTCAGCCGCGCGAGACGCGCGACGACCCGGCCGTTGGGCATGATCGGCGTCGGCGCCCGCCACACGGCCGTGCCGGCGACCTCGCGACCGTCGAGCGAGAGCCGCCAGTCGTCGATGTTGCGCCGCGCGACGATCTTCATGTCGTTGAACTTGCGCCCCAGCGCCTGCAGGCTCGCCGCTTCGAGGTCGGCGCCTTCAAGCGCGAACCCCCTCGCCGACGCGCCGGCGCCGCCAGGCGTCCCGCCGGCCGGGGCCAGCACGCGTCCGACGGCGAGCCAGTCGTCGACGTTGAGCGACGGCAGGCTGGCGCGCACCCACAGGCCCGGCCGCTCGGCGTCGCCCGCCTTGTCCGCACCCTTGCCGACAACGAGGAGCGCCCGGTCGAACCGGGTCTCGGGCGGTCCGGCGCCGCGCAGCACCAAGCGGGCGATGCCGTCGTAGTCGGCGACGAGGGTCTCGTCGCGCCGCGCCGGGGTCGCGTCCTTGCGCTCGACGCGTAGCGCACTCGCCTGCTCCGCGGATTTTCCGAGCGGCGCCGGGAGATCGATGGCGACGCCTTTGAGCGACGACTCGAGCACCCACGACATGCCGTCGGGGCGCGCGTCGATCTGCACTTGCCACGCCGCCGTGCCGGCGACGCGATCGGCGAACGCCGCCTCCATCTCGCCGCGCAGGTTCGCAATGGGCGTGCTGCCGCTGCCATTCACCCGGAGCTTGTTGCCGGATCCGGCGAGCTGCAGCGTGACCGGACCCCCGAATACCTCGGCGGCAACGTCGGTCCCGGTCAGCGACGTCTCGTTGAACGCGAGCTTGCCGTTGACCTGCGACAGCGGCGGTGCCGTTCCGATCTTGACCTGGCCGCCCTGCACCTGGAATTCGGCGGCGACCGTCGTGTCGGCGGCGTGCTTGAGCGGCAGGTCGAACTTGAGCGCGAGCCGACCGGCGCCCGTGGCCTGCATTCGATCGGTGAAATGCCCCGTCGACTCCGCGAGCGGCGACCGAGCGACGAACGCGAGGAACTCCGTGACCGGGCCGGTGACCTCCGTGCTGAAGCGCAGCACCGGCTGCGGATCGTGCACATCGACGATCTCCGCCCGCGCACGCGTCACCTGCCCACCCAGAACGCGCGCGCCGGTCGCGTCGACCGTCAGATGCGCGCCCTCGAAACGGACGTCGCCGTCGGCATCGGTGAGTGCCGGCCAGCGCTCGGCATAGTCGACAGTGACGTTCTGCGCCTTCGCCGTGAACAGGAACTGGCCGCCCTTGCCCTGCGCGAACGGAAAGTCGGCGAGATTGCCGTTGAGCACGAGCTTGCCGTCGCTGCCGCTGCCCTTGACGAGCGCGCGGCGCGTCCAGTCGCGCACATGCTCCGAGAGTCGCACGGGAAGATACCGATACACGTTCTCGACGTTGATGCGCGAGAGCTGCGCGCGAAGGTCGATGGCACCCGGACCGGCGGGCAACGTGTGCCAGGTCCCCGATGCCGTCCCCGCGCCGTGGGCGTTCGCGAACACCAGGTCGCTCACGCTCACCTTCATCGTGTCCTTGTCGTTCTCCTTCTCCTTCTCCCAGCGCACGCTGCCGGTGATCGACTCCAGCGGCAGCGGCTCCGCGAATATCCGCGGCGCGTCGAGCGTGAGTGCGTGGCTCGCGAGCTTCAGCGTGCCTTTCGTCTCGCTGGCGTCGAAGCTGCCCGAAAGGCCATCAACGCCGGGAACGAGATCCTGCGCGTTCAGGCCGACGCGTTCGAACGCCGCGCTGGCCGCGAACTTGCGCGGCGCCTCGGCCGGCCCCTCCCAGTTGAGCTTCCCGTCGATCAGCGTGCCGCGCGGTGCGTAACGGGCGAGGTCGCGGCGCAGCGCCGCGGGCAGCGGCAGCTCGCCGGCGATGGCCGCGAGGGGCGCGAGATCGAGGCGCGGGAACGCGAGGCGCCCCTGCGCGGGACTGTCGGCGCGCGCGTCGTCGAGCGCAAGCGTGAGATCGGTGGGCGCGAGCCGCGTGCCGTCGTCCGTCTCGAATGTGAGCGCGCGCGTGAACAGCGAGCGGTGCGCGTCGTCGCGCTTCCAGCCGATGCGCCCGGCGACGTGGCGCAAGGCCAGCCGCGGCAGGTCGCGGTCAAGCTGGGTGTCGACGTCGGCAAGCTCGAGGTCGGCAACGACGTCGCGCGGCTGGCCGTGGACGACGTCGACCCACAGGCGCAGCGCGCCTTTTCCGGACTCGACCGGCAGCGGCAGCGACAGCCATTCGCGCCATGCGGCGATGTCGGCGTAATCGAGGCGCAAATAGAACTTTCCCTCGACCTTCTGCCAGTCGGCAGGATCGAGCCCGACAATGTCGCCGCGGAGGTCCATCGGCCCTGCGAGCTCCGCGGGCGGCGTTCCGGTCAGCCCGAAGCGATGATGGCCGAACGTGCGCTCCAGGCGGAACTGCACCTGATCGAGCACGAGCTGCGGCGCGTTGCGCAGCTCGTCGTCCCAGACGATCAGCGCGTTCTGCACGACGATCTCGCGCTGCCGCAGCAGCCACTCCGCCAGCGTCGAATCGTCCGTCGGCTGGTCGGGATCGAGCGCAATGCCGGCCACACGCAGCCGGCCCTGCGGATCGCGGCGCACGGACAATCTCGGACCGTCGACGATCAGCTCGCGCAGGCGGAAGTCGGCGAGGGGCAGCGACGTCCACGAGACGATGAGGTCGACGCTCGGCAGCTCCAGCAGCGGCGTGCTGCGAAGGCCGGCCTTGTCGCGGATCGACAGGCCGCGAATCGACACGCGCGGATTCCAGCCGTCCCAGCTCGCGGCGATCGAATCGATCGCGACCGTCTGGCCGAGCCGCGCCGAGAGCAGCGCGGCGATGTCGGCGCGATGTGCTTCGACACGCGGGAACACGACGAAACGCACGGTGAGCAGCAGAGCGAAGCACGCGCCGGCAACGACGAGGACGGCGGTGCCGGCGAATCGCAACCGGCGGACGGCGCGCGGCGGCGCCGGCTCCATCGGGGCGCGGGTGGTAGCGCGCGCAAAAGGCATAGAATGGGCCGTTGGGCTCGATTGTAGCGGAACGCGGCGCGCCGAATGGCCGTTTTTGCGTGTTCGCCCTGCCCTTTTTCCCGCCAACGCTGACCGATGGACTTCGAGCGCGCGCTCGACTGGAGCCGCTACGCGCGGCAGGCGCTGGCCACCCAGCCGGCGCTGGCCGCGGCCATCGACACGACGCGCGACACGCCGTTCGACTGGCCAACTGCGCGGCGCGCCCTCGGGCCGGTGGTCGCGGGAGGCGACGCGGCCACGTTACACGCCGCGCTGCGCCGGCTGCGCGCACAGGTATTCGTCCACACGCTCGGCCGCGACCTTTCCGGCCGCGCGGCGCTGCCGGAAGTGCTGGCGACGATCACGACGCTTGCCGAAGTCGCCATCAGCGCCGCCGTCGAGCTGCACGCGCGCGTGCTGGCGACAGTCCACGGCGAGCCGCGCGGCGAGAGCGACGGCGAGCCGCAGGCGCTCATGGTCGTCGGGATGGGCAAGCTGGGCGGCGCCGAGCTCAACGTGTCCTCCGACATCGACCTTGTGTTCGTCTATCCCGAAGAGGGCGAGACCGCGGGTCCGCGCACGCTCAGCAATCGCGAGTTCTTCGACCGGCTCGGCCGGCGCGTCATCAATGCAATCGGCGACGTCACCGCCGACGGCTACGTCTTCCGCGTCGACATGCGGCTGCGTCCCTACGGCGACAGCGGTCCGTTGACGGCATCGTTCGCGGCGCTCGAGCACTACCTCGTCACCCAGGGTCGTGCATGGGAGCGCTATGCGTGGCTCAAGGCGCGGCCGCTGACCGGCGCGCGGCACGCCGACCTCGCGGCGCTCGTCGTCCCGTTCGTCTTTCGCAAGTACCTCGATTACGACGCCTACGAAGAGCTGCGCGACATCCATCGCCAGATCCGCGCACAGGAGCAGCGCAAGGACCATGCGCGCAACGTCAAGCTCGGCTCCGGCGGCATCCGCGAAATCGAGTTCATCGCGCAGGCGCTGCAGATCGTGCGCGGCGGGCGCGACCCGGTGCTGCAGGTGCGCGGCACGCTGCCGGCGCTGGCCGCACTGGGCAGGCGGCGCCTGCTGCCGGCGCGCGCAGTCGCCACGCTGACGGAGGCCTACCAGTTCCTGCGCAACGTCGAGCACCGGCTGCAGTACCGCGACGATCGGCAGACGCAGCAGCTCCCCGACGACGACGACGAGCGGGCCGCGCTGGCGGAGAGCCTCGACCTTCCGGACGCCGGCGCGTTCGAGCAGGCACTGGGCGCACACCGGCGCGCGGTCGAAGCGCAGTTTCTCCTGGTGCTCGGCGATACCGCCACCGCAAGCGACGGCGACACCGGCGACCCTGCCTGCGTGACGCTGTGGCATGAGCCGGTCGATTCGCCGGCGGCACGCGCGCATCTCGCCGCCGCGGGATTCACCGACCCGGCCGGCCTCATCGAGCTCTTGCGCCGACAACGCGAGGCGACACGCTACACGCAGCTACCCGCCGCGTCGCGGCAGCGGTTCGACGCGATCGTGCCGCGGCTGCTCGCCGTGGCCGTGCGCGAACGCGTGCCGGGCGCGGACGCGGACACGGTGTTCCGGCGGCTGCTCGCACTGCTCGACGCCGTAAGCCGGCGCAGCGCCTATCTCGCCCTCGTGATCGAACATCCGCCGCTGCTGCCGCGGCTCGCGCAACTGATGGGTACGTCGGCGTGGGCAGCCGATTACCTCACCCGTCATCCGATCCTGCTGGACGAGCTCCTCGATGCCCGTGTGCTGCTGGCAGCGCCGGACCAGGACGAGTGGCGCGACGAGCTCGAGCGGCAGATGGATGCGCACGTGGGCGATCAGGAGCGTCAGATGGACGCGATGCGCCATTTCCAGCAGGCGCAGGTGGTACGCCTCCTCGCACAGGACCTGGGCGGCCACCTCACAGTCGAGCGGCTGGCCGATCACCTGTCCGCGCTCGCCGATGTCGTCCTGGCCGCGACGCTCGCGCGTTGCTGGGCCGGGCTCGCACCGAACGCGCCGCCGCCGCGGTTTGCGATCGTCGGCTATGGCAAGCTCGGCGGCAAGGAGCTCGGCTACGCGTCCGACCTCGACCTCGTGTTCCTGTTCGATGTGGACCCGGAAGCGGCGGATGCGGACAGTGCGGCGCAACGTTACACGCGCCTCGCGCAGCGCATCGTCACGTGGCTCACGAGTACCGGGGCGGCGGGCCGGCTCTACGACACCGACCTCCGGCTGCGCCCGGATGGCGCCTCCGGCCTGCTGGTATCGAGCCTCGCCGCGTTCCGCAAGTACCAGCGCGAGACGGCATGGACATGGGAACACCAGGCGCTCACGCGGGCGCGTTTCGTCGCGGGCGATGCGGCAATCGGCGCCGCCTTCGAAGCGGAGCGCGAAGCGATCCTGCGCCTGCCGCGCGACCGGGCGAAGCTTGCTGCCGACGTGGTCGAGATGCGGGTCAAGATGCACGCCGGGCATCCCAATCGTTCGTCGCTGTTCGACCTGAAGCACGACCCCGGCGGCATGGTCGACATCGAGTTCCTCGTGCAATTTCTGGTCTTGCTGCATGCACGCGAGCACGCGGCGCTGACGGGCAATGTCGGCAACATCGCGCTCCTGCAGCGCGCGGGCGCGCTCGGCCTCGTTTCGGCCGAGCTCGCGGCGCGCGCCGCCGACGCGTACCGCGACTATCGCCGCGACCAGCACCGCGTGCGCCTGACCGGCGCGCAGCAGGCACGCGTCGATGCCGGACCGCACACGGTCCAGCGTGACGCAGTCGTGGCGCTGTGGATGCAGGTGTTCGGCGCGTCGTGGCTTCGCGCCGCGTGATTCAGCGCGGGTCGGCGTCGGACAGCGCGTAGCCGGCACGCTCGAGCTCGTGGGCCGCCATCCGCACCATCGCATCCCGCCAGCCGGCCTCGCCTTCGGATCCGATCGCCGCGAACACCGCCGCAAACTGCTGGCGCTGCAGCGCGGAGAGCCGCCCTTCGAGGCGCCGCCCGGCCGGCGTGAGCGCGAGCCGCTTCACCCGCGCGTCGCCGTCGTCGCGGGCGAACGTCAGGAGCTGCTGCGCGTATAGATCGCGCAGCGGGCCGTTGGCCGCTTGCTTGGAGACCCCGAGCACGCGCAGCAGCTCGTTCACCTGCGGACGGCCCATGCGCGCGACGAAGTAGACGATCCGGTGATGAACGCGCGTGAGGCCGCGGCTCGCGAGCAGCCGGTCCGCGCGCGCGACCATCGCGCGATAGCTGAAGAACATCAGCTCGATCGCCGCGTGGAGCTCGCGCTGGCGCTTTAGGTCAAGCATCTTGACATTATTGCGCTGCGGCGCTAGTTTTAGGTCATTCATGTTGACCTATTGTGCCGGAAGCGCGACGTTCGCCGCAACCGGCGACCGATCGTCGCGCCGCGCGGAGCCAGCGACGGGTTTCGGATAAACTCACGGCTTCGCTCGGGAAGGAGAGTCCGCCATGTCGATGGCTGACCGTGACGGCTGGATCTGGCATGACGGCAAGATGGTGCCGTGGCGTGATGCCACGACGCACGTGCTCACGCATACGCTGCACTACGGCATGGGCGTGTTCGAAGGCGTCCGCTGCTACAAGACCGCGGAAGGCCCGGCGATCTTCCGGCTCTCCGACCATACCGACCGCCTGTTCCGCTCGGCGCAGATCTTCGGCATGAAGATCCCCTACACGCGCGAAGAGCTCAACGACGCGCAGCGCGCCTGCGTGCGCGACAACAAGCTCGATTCGTGCTACCTCCGCCCCATCGCGTTCTACGGCTCCGTCGCAATGGGCGTCGCTGCCAAGTCCAACCCCGTGATCGTGTCGATCGCGGCCTGGCCGTGGGGCGCCTACCTCGGCGCCGACGGGCTCGAGAAGGGCATCCGCGTCAAGACGTCGTCGTACACGCACCATCATCCGAACATCACGATGTGCGGCGCCAAGGCCGTGTGCAACTACGCGGTGTCAATCCTCGCCAATCAGGAAGCGACGCACGACGGCTACGAGGAGGCGATGCTGCTCGATCCGCAGGGCTTCGTCTGCCAGGGTTCGGGCGAGAACGTGTTCATGGTCCGCGACGGCAAGCTGCACACGCCCGATCTCGCGGGCGGCGCCCTCGCCGGCATCACCCGCGCGACGATCATCGAGTTCGCGAGCGAGCTCGGCATCCCGGTCGTGGAGCGCCGCATCACTCGCGACGAGTTCTATGTCTGCGACGAAGCGTTCTTCACCGGCACCGCGGCCGAAGTGACGCCGATCCGCGAAATGGACAACCGGCCGATCGGCGAAGGCCGGCGCGGGCCGATGACCGAAAAGCTGCAGGCAATGTTCTTCGACACGGTCAACGGCCGCAATCCGAAGCACAAAGCCTGGCTGACGCGGGTGTGACGATGGCGGCCATTCCTTCGCCCGCCGCGGACGCCGTCGTGATGGTCAAGGCCTCCGACCTGCCCGTGTTCTGCCCGAATCCGGCGATGCCGCTCTGGAGCTCGCACCCGCGCGTCTTCCTCGACGTCGCCGATGCCGGCGAGGCCATGTGCCCGTACTGCGGCACGCGCTATCGCCTCGACGGTCCGGTCAAGGCCGGGCACTGATCGCGCCGCCCGGCGCGTCGCCCGCGAAGGCACCGTGGCCCGCGAACGCGTGCTGATCGTTGCGCCCTCCTGGGTCGGCGACGCCATCCTGTCCGAGCCGCTGGTCGCGTTGTTGCGCCAGCCCTACGAGGAGCCGCGCATCGACGTGCTGGCGCCGCCGTGGTGCGGGCCGGTGTATCGCCGCGTGCGCGGCATCCGCCGCGTGATCGAGAGCCCGTTCGGCCACGGCAAGGTCGATCTCGCCGGACGGCGCAAGCTCGCTGCCGAATTGCGCAAGGAAGGCTACGCGCGGGCGATCGTGCTGCCCAATTCGTGGAAGTCAGCGCTGATCCCGTTCCTCGCCCGCATTCCGATCCGCACCGGCTACGTGGGCGAGGCGCGCTGGGCGCTCCTCAACGATCCGCGCAAGCTGATGAAAGCGGCGATGCCGCGGCTCGTGACGCGCTACGCGGCGCTGTCCGGTGACCCCGGCAGCCTCATGCCGATGCCGCCGTCGCCGGTGCTCGTCCCCGACGAGCCGAACCGGTCCGCGGCCGTACGCGCGCTGCGGCTCAAGACGCGGCGCCCGGTCGCGATCCTGTGCCCGGGCGCCGAGTTCGGCGCTGCCAAGCGCTGGCCGCCCAACCATTTCGCGGAGCTTGCGGGGCTGCTGCTGCGCGACGGCTTTCGCGTGTGGATCGTCGGCTCGCCCAACGACAAGCTCGCGGCCAGCGCGGTACTGCAATCGATGGACGAAGGCCGGCGGCAGATCCACGACCTCACCGGCAAGACCGACCTCGGCACCGCCATCGATCTGCTGTCGCTTGCCGCGCTCGTCATCAGCAACGATTCGGGGCTGATGCACGCCGCCGCCGCCGTGGGCGTTCCCGTCGTCGCGCTCTTCGGGTCGTCGTCCCCCGTGTACACGCCGCCGCTGTCGCCGCTCGCGCGCGTCGCGAAGATCGACATCGAATGCAGCCCCTGCTTCAAGCGCGAGTGTCCGCTCGGCCACTTCAAGTGCATGCGCGACCTGCAACCGTGGATGGTCTACAATTTCGCGCGCGCCGCCATGCCGCTCCACTTGTCCGCGCGGCCCGCGGCAACGCACGAAACCTGATCGGACCGCTTTCCGTCATGTCCAAGGGCCGCACTCCGCCGATCTACACGTCGCCGCAGGACGCCGCCCTCGCCTTCTACCAGGCCTTCGAAGCCAAGGACATCGACGCGATGATGGCGGCGTGGGCCGACGACGAGGAGATCGTCTCCATTCACCCCGGCGGCGCGCGTCACGTCGGCTACGACGCGGTGCGCGGGGCGTTCGAGGCGCTGTTCGCCGGCGACGGCAAGCTCACGTTCCGACTCGAGGATGTCGTCATGACCGAAACCGTCGGGCTGGCTGTCCAGAGCGCGATCGAGCACATCGCGCTGTCGGACGGCAACCCGCGCGGCGCCGCGATCGCCACCAACGTGTTCATGCGCACGCCGTCCGGGTGGCGGATGGTGCTGCATCACGCTTCGCCTGCCCCGTCGCTGCCTCAGCCACAGCAGACCGGGCCGCTCCACTGACCCGGGCGCCGGATGAACGACGACGACGCGCGTCGGATGCTCGCGGTCCTCGAGGAGATCCGCGACCAGCAACGCCTGCAGCTCGAACGGCAGGCGGAAGCGATGGCGCTGGCGCGCGAGCAGGTCGCGGTGGTTCGCGAGCAGGCGGCGCGCGCGGAGAAGCTGCAGGATCGCGCCGAAGCAATGCAGACGAAAAGCGCGGAGCTCGTCGCCGGCTCACGCAAGGTCCTTGCGATCGTCCTGCCGCTGATCCTGGTGCTGGTCGTCGTACTTGTGGTGTACGTCGCGTGGCTTATGTTGCGCCGTTGACGAGGACCGGCGCCGCTCGTCGTCTCATGGCCTCGTCCGGTTGTGGCGAGGAAGTTTTCCCGGCAAAGTTCGCCAGTCGCGCCCGTACGGCGCGCCCTGATGCTCGCCGCGTTCGCGATCCGGACCGGTGGTGTCGTGTGCCCACGCCAACCGCAGAGGAGCTTCACGAATGAGAAAGCGAATCCTGTCGCAAGTCCTGGCCGCCAGCCTGGTCGGCCTCTTCGCATGTGGCGCCCAGGCGGCGCAAGTGCTTGCGCCCGATGACGACGAAGACGACCTGGTGCCGACCGGCAAAGGCTGGGGGGAGCGCGCGACGCCGACGCCGGGGTATGTGACCCACGGCAACAACGGCAATGGAAATGCCGGCGGCAAGCCGACGCGGTCGAACGCCATCAGCTATCACGGTGGGCCGGTGATGCTGGGGACGGTCAACACGTACTTCATCTGGTACGGCAACTGGAGCGGAAATACGGCGACGTCGATTCTTGCCGACCTGGCGAGCAACATCGGTGGTTCACCCTATTTCAACATCAACAAGTCCTACTACAACGGCTCCAACGTGCACGTCTCGGGCTTGACGCAACATGTCAAATCAGTTGACGACGCCTACTCTCATGGAACCGCGCTCACCGATGCGAATATCCAGGCGATCGTTTCAGCACAGCTCACGTCGGGCGCACTGCCGAAGGATACCAACGGGGTTTACTTCGTCCTCACTTCCGCCGATGTGAACGCCACGTCCGGCTTCTGCACGCAGTACTGTGGCTGGCATACGCACGGCACGATAGCGGGCCTGGACATCAAGTATTCGTTCGTTGGCAATCCGGACCGCTGCCCTAGCGCCTGCGAAGCGCAGACCATCGGTCCCAACGGCAACGCCGGCGCCGACGGCATGGCGAGCATCATTTCGCACGAGCTCGAGGAAGCCGTCACCGATCCGGACCTCAACGCTTGGTACGACCGTCAGGGCGCGGAAAATGCCGACAAGTGCGCCTGGACGTTCGGGACGACATACAAGGTCGGCGGCGCACTTGCCAATGTCAAATTCGGCGCACGCGACTATCTGATCCAACGCAACTGGAGCGCGACGACGCAGGCATGCGGGATGCAGTAGTTGTTCACTCGGGCGCGTGAAAACTGCTCGCCCGATCCCCCGCGCAAGGCTCGCGGCGCCTTCGACTGTCAGTGAGGAGAAGGCGCCGCGAACTCCACCGCCGGCGCAGAATCGTGATTCAATCCGTTCGATGAAGAATGTCGCCGTGTTCGCCATCGCGCTCGCCATCGGCCTGTCCGCGCCGTCCCATGCGGCCGCCGCCGACGTAACGACCGGCGTCCCGATCGTCACCCGCCTGGTCAAGCTCTACCTCGAGCGCGAGGCAGCGTTCGCCGCCGCCGTACGTGCCGGCGACGCAGCGGCCATCGGCCAGTTCCTCACGGACGATTTCGAGCTGCGCACCGGCGCCCGCGCTGCACGCCCGATTCCGCGCGCCGACTTCGTGGCCACGCTCGTGCGCACGCGCGATCCCGGCGGCGAGGTCGCCAGCATGGCGGTCCACGATCTCGGCAACGCGGCGATCGTCAGCTTCACGCAGGGCAGCCGCAGCGGCGTG